>Ga0222658_1000003_pt1 | contig 348222 bp, 546 predicted proteins | sample AntAcemetagen476_FD_179830 | JGI IMG/M metagenome (GOLD analysis project Ga0222658, IMG submission 179830) | Saline water microbial communities from Ace Lake, Antarctica - #476 | ecosystem: Environmental > Aquatic > Non-marine Saline and Alkaline > Saline | place: Antarctica: Ace Lake... | reverse complement strand
ATTCGGCTACCATAGCAACACGATGGGTAAAAATAGAGGCTTTGCAGTTGAGCGAATTGCACTATTCTCACATGGCGGGGCTATTCACGACACTATCGCAAGTGTGGAGAGGCATTGCAGGTAACGTTGGGCTATGTTTAGTGCCGAACAAATACACGAAATTTTATAAACTTAAATACTTTAGAAATGAAAAAAGAAACTGATAAATTACCACAAAACGAGGCATTAAATATAGGTGTTGTTATGCAACGTTTTGATACAGAAAAATATATAGGAATGGTATTTAATGGATATAAATGGTTTAGCCATTACAAAGGAGTGCACAGCTTCCAGAAACGAACAAATGATAGATACAGATGGATGCTTATTGAATGCACAGAAGAACAGCTTTATAATGGCGATATTGAGTTTATGACAGAAAATGGATGGACACTAAGTAAGGAACGTAAAAGAGAAGCAAACAAGAGTTATGATGCAGTAAATGTTGCATAACGCTCGGTGTGTATGACAAGTGAAACGAAAGAATTTAATTTTAGCTTAAATATATAGGAATCATGAAAGAGAGGAAGAAATTACAAGTAACGTTTGAATGTTTATTAGACAAAGAACAAATGGATAAATTTACAGATTTTTTAGTTTGGCACAAAAAGGATGAAGAAGTAAAAAGAAGAAAAGAATTAAAAATTAAAGACTGAGAGTTGAATCTGTCATCACAAGGTTCATTTGTTATACACACTGTTCGATGCTTTTTCGTATCGAGTAGACAAAAATGTAATTTAGTAGTATTAATCAATAAATAAAAATTTAAACCATGTTTGAAAATTCAGTATCTTATGTAGATGTCGTAATGACAATACTTTTAGTAATAATGTTTATTAGACAAAAGAATTTTGCCAAATGGCTGAATGAAGTTTCAGAATATATTACTAAAGAAGATAAAGACGAATAATTTTTATTTTGAACCGCAGTGTCACCGAGCGTTCGGATGCAATGAGCAACCTCGCTTCACGTTAAGAAAAATACGAGGATACGAGTCAATATGTAAAAATTGATAGATTTTTTCCATCAAGTAAAATGTGTTCTAATTGTGGTTGGATAAACCAAAATTTAACATTAAAAGATAGAGAATGGACTTGTCCATCATGTGAAACCAATCATGATAGAGATTTTAATGCAGCTAAAAACATATTAAAACAAGGATTAAAAATATTGTCTGGTTCAGGGATTGAGTCGGACATTAAACAAAAACAGGTGGAGGCGTTGTCATTAGATGAGTCTATGAAACCTGAAACACATTAGTCTTTAGCTAATGTGTAGTTCATTTAACTATATATTGATTTATTATTTTACTATTTATTTGTAAATTTTAAATCATACTCTTGATCAAACATTTGTTGACCAATATTTTCTATTTCCTGTTTCTTCCATTCTTCATTTTTATTTGGATGTTGCCACCAATATACTCTTAAAGATTCAAATATATTTTTGTCTGGATGGTTTGAAGGTAATTCACTATTATGAAGTAGTTTAATAAAGTGGTTAAAACCTTTAGGTTTACCTGATATTATTATTCTAGAATCATTTGTAGATGTGATTGTTGGTAATAAATATTTGTATGATGTTTCTGATGTTGTAGTTCTAGAGTAATTATCCATATATAATAAGTGAATATCAGAGCTAATCACCGGTTCTTTAGAATAGGATTGTGTAGTAATACGACTATAATCTTCTAAAACTATAGATCTTTGGTTCCATGTTATGACACCTTTTTGAAGAAAGAAAGGTAACATTTTATATGATGTTTTAACTTTTTCTAATAAACTTTTACAGTACCCTGATTTTATATCCATGAATATTGCATTTTTGCTTTCATTGAAAGTTAACATATGTAAAGTAAACCATGCAATGATATTTGAAATACCCATCTGTCTACTTATCATATTTAAGCTAAATCTGTTATTTGTATAATTTTCTAACATTGTTTTTTGATAATCATATAATCTAGGTTTAACAATACCATCAGGTGTTAATATTGAACAATATTTTTCAATAAAATATATTATATCATTTTGACATTTACTATATTCAATCATTTCAGCTTGACTAAAACCATACACAATTTTTGCCTTTCTAACACCTTCAATTTTTTGATGGAATAATTCCATATATTTATTAGGTAAACCTTTATCATAAAGATCTTTATGTTCTTTTACATAATCTTTAGTCACTGCTTTTATTTTCTTAATCATGACATAGTTCTATATTTTTTGTGGTGTTTGTAAGTTTTACAATTTTGTCTTCTTCTATAACAGATGGCAACCAAATTATTAAACAATCATCATATTTTTCATAATTCTTCATTACTTCCCAACATCGTTGTTCTGCTTGTTGTCTAGTTATATCTTTAACATTTATTAAAAATGCAAATATATTTTCATCAATCTCTAATTTTTCAAAATGGCAATAATTATCTTTTGAATATGTGAATATAATCTCTATTTTAGTGTAAAATTTATCAAAAAGAGAATCATATTCAAATTGTAGTTCTTGTAATTGTTTTTTTAATTGTTTTTTGTTTAAACCTTCAGGTTTTGGTACTTGTATCTTCAACTGAAGTGGAATTTCTTGTTTTTTCATAATATAAATTTGTTTTCTCTATATACTTAAAAAATGAAACCAGAAATTCAAATTATGTGAATTTCTGGTTTCATTTTAATCTTATATATCACTTTTTCTTTTTCTTTATATAAACATGTTCTATATAACCATTTGATTTGTGATTGGTTAATAATAAAACTCTAGTGATTTTACAACCTAGTCTTTTACATGGTTGTGTATATAAATCTGATTTATCCCATTTATGACCAAATAATTTACAAAGACTCATTTATCATCATTAATTTTTCATAATATTCATCACTTAGAAATTGTTTACCTTCTAATAAGTGATTCAAATATTCTTGTTTAGGTTTTAGACCTTCTTGAATATATTGAGGTTGTGCGATATAAACCCATGCATCATAACCTTCGATATCCATTTTAACTCTATTATAGTGATTAGGAAAGCCCTCGTATCGATCCATCTGTTCTAAAGATTCAACTTCATATAAGATACCTTCAACAATACCACCTTTATAAAATTGTATATTTGCAACTGCTCCTTGTTTTTTAGAGACTTTATTGAATTTCAGAATAAAATCATCTAAAACTACTGGAATTATTTTAGAGAATTTAACTCCTCTTTCGTTCATTCTATTAACATTCATGTTACTCCCGTATGAAAATATATACATAATTATTTATTTTGTTTTTTCTTTTAATAACCAAATTAACTGCTTCTGTGTAATTACCACGTACAAGTATGTCTGTTATACCTACAACTCTATGGTTAGCAAACAGTCCATCCTTTAACTCCCATTCCATTCCTAGATTACCTACTTCTTCGTGTCCACCTTTTATTTTGTATTGTAACCTAATTAATGTATTAGGTTCAACAAACTTTTCAATAAATTTTTTTAGTTTCATAATTATTATTTTTTTGTAAGTAATTCAATAAAATATTCTGCACCTAAGTTTGCAATAGCATGTTTGTCTTTACTATTTAAATATTTACCAACTTTATTATGTTTTTCTCTATACCAACGTTCATTATCTAATTGAGACATTGCTATATTCGCAATCCAGCCTCGTTTGTAGTCTTCATTTTCTGATGCTTTACTCAATTCTGTAATTATTTGTTCTGTTTTCATATTTTGTTATTTATTTTTTATTGATTATATTATCAATAACATCTTTGCAGAAATCTCTTTCCAAAGTAAGCATTAACGCTTCTTCTGTATTTAATCCACCACCTTGGGATGATCGCTCAATTATTTGTTTATCTGTTAACATTCCATATTCAGATAGATGATTCATTAAATCATTTTGTGTAGGAAAGAGTTTTCCTAAAATACTTCCGTTTTTCATATTTTGTTATTTATTTGTTGAACCGATTCCACCGTCTCTTTCTTTTTTGGTGTTACAGTTATCAGATTCTAAGAACAATTCAAATATACCTTGAACTATTCTTTCACCTTTTTTAATAGTAATTGGTTCGTTTGTTGGGTTCCATAAACAAGCACCAATATTTCCGTCATTTTTGGAATTTCCAAAATAATCGCAGTTGTGTAACAATAAATTATTACCAAAAAAATTGTGATTATTTTTAATTGTTAAATGATAAATCGGTTCTGATTCACATTTTTCTATTCTTTTAATTTTTACGTATTTCATATTTATCTTTTATTTTTAATATTTTTGTTTTAACTAATTCTAAATCAGTTTCCCATTCATTTTCCCAAATAATATTAACATCATATCCTAATCCTTCTAATTTTTCTAATCTTAATTGATCATCGCTCCACATTTCGTGTGCATGTTTTCTTGTTTTTGAATTATAATATTCATCTTCATAGAAATTAGGATTGCAATGCCAATAATCGCCAAAAAATTCAATTATTATTTTGTTTTCTTCATTCATTAAATCTGGAAAATAAACTTTGTCATATATAACCTTTTTATTTTGTTCTACATTTATTATGTTGTTAACAAATTTATAAAAGTCATTTTCTTTTTTAGATTTATTTGTAAAATCTACACAATCTTTACTACAAAAAATTCGATGTGCTAAGTGATTTGGAACTTCAAAATATTTTTCACATGTTGGACATTTTTTCTTTAATCTCTTAGATTCAAAATGACATTTCATTGAGCAAAACTTAGAAACTTTTAATCTATATTTATGTTCTAAATATTCTTTTCCACAATTATTACATATTAATTTTGTTCTAAAATCACCTTGATTCGTTTGTATTATTACACCTTTGTTTTCTCTTCTATAATTCCAATAACATTCTCTACTACAATATTGAGAAGTTTTAATTAATGGATGATATTCTTTTCCACATTGAATACAGATTTTATTGTTTTGTTTTCTTATATATTCACCTGAACATTTTTTAGAACAAAATTTTGTTTTTAAATTATATGGCTCAAATGTTTTACCACAATTCAAACAATCAATATCTTTTAGTTTTTTTTTATTTTTCCAGTAACATTCATGAGAACAAAATTTTCTTTTACTTTCCCAAGTTTCTTGTAAGAATTTCTCACCACATTCTATACATACCTTTTCTTCTTTTTTCTTACCGCCTCTTTTATCTTCCCAATAACACTCATGAGAACAATATTTTGTTCCTTTTTTAATTTGCCAGTTGGCAACTTTAAAAGATTTACCACAATTTTTACATAATATTTCCATCGTTAAAATTATTTATTTAATAATATATATTAAACATTAATACTGGAATTATGTTAATTTTTTAATTTAATCTATAATCTGCAATTATTTCTTGTATATATGAAATATAGATCAAATAATCTTCTTCATTCAAGTCTATTTCACCATTTAAAATGTCTATTAATCTTTTGTGTGCATGTATTAAAGATTCTTTAATACTTTTATCTAATTCAATTTTTTCAATTAAATCTAAATTTGAATTAATATCGACTATTGCACAATCGTTTAAACCTTTATTATAATCATTAGCTGCATTTGTTAGATTATTTAATTTTTTGTTTTCCATTTAATATGTTAATATTTTATCATCAAGAGTTAGATTTTTTGCTTTAATCCATCCTCTTTCAGTATATACCTCTTTTTCAAAGGGTATTTTAATTGAGTCACCTTCTTCTGTCTCAATTTCTAATAATTCCAGATCATCTACGATCCATATTTCTTTTAATTCATCTTCTTCTATTTCATCTTCTTCTTCATTATAAGATATAATAATTTTTTTTTTGTCCAATAAATCTTCAACATTTATTTCACCATCTTTAATTTTAATTTTAGTTCCTTTTGGAACACAATCAATTACCCCAGTTTGATTTGCTAATCTAAGTCCTTTTTTAATACCAATCGAACTTCTAACATATATTTTAAGAACTTCACCTTTTTGCATGTAAGCTTTGATATCAGTCCAAAAAACTTTTTGATCACCTGGTTCTATTATATGTGTTTCATTTGAATAAAAATCATATCCAGCTGAATCTTCACTACCCCTTAATGGTAGTTGTACATTTTCATGTTTTCTGTGTTCATCAGAAACAATTTCAAATCCTCTAATCATTATCTTTTTTTATTTTTTAACAACTTATATGTATGTCACCTTCATCTAAATGTTTAGGTTCAATATAATTTGTTAATTCTTCAACGCTATAAAATACTATTTTGTTTTGGTTCTTAGCATATTCAATTTCTAAATCTGCACCTTTACTTTCACCAGGCAATCTTAAAATATAATCACATACGTCAATCCATTTATAATCAATTTCCATCCATTTATCATAAGATATTGGATTTCTTTCATGTACGTAGTGTGAGTATAATGGTGTAAATGGTAGAAATCCTAATTGTACTAATTCATAATACATATCCATTTGAACATTTACATTTTCTAGTTGATTACCTTTTGTGTATGGTGATGCAATATATACTTTTTTATTCATATTTTATTCTTTTTATTTTTCTTTTTCTTTCGAATCTATTTATAGATTTTTTACATTTATTGTTTAACCAACAATATTCTTCACATTTTTTAGTTTCATTATATAAACAATACACTGGTAAATATTCATTAATTTCTTTATTTTTGGCATGTTTTTCAACAATTTTCATCATTTTTTCATCTGTATTTAGATGTAAGATTATGTAACTATATTTACAAATATCTTTTGCGTTTGGATAATCTTTTGCATTAGGAAAATGTTTTTTAACTCCTTTGACAAAATCATTATAATCATCAAATATTAACATATTTATCTATTTGAACTATGAAATTTCCACTTGAAACTTTCTGTTTCCCAATTATCTCTTAACATATAATCAAGTATCTTACCAATTAATGTTCCATCATCATCACCAAAAGTATAAGCTTCTTCTGTCTTTGCTTTAAATGTAACATTATTTAATTTTGCTGAGATTAAAAGATTTTCTTGAGTGTATTCAGGATCATCTCTATCATATTCATCTACATATTCTTGTATTAAATTAGGTTGTTCAGTTATAAAATCCACTAATGTTAAATCTTTATCTGTTTTATTTTCAATCATGAAGCTACTGCTACTTGAGTTGCTTACAAATCCGTTTCTTATTTTCATATTTTTATAATTTATTGTTTAATAATTATCATTGCTTATATATTGAGCATATGTTTTAATATTATCAATATTTATCTTAATATCTAATGTTTTTAATATTTTAACCAATTTTTCTTTATTTGATTCAGTTAATGGTTTAATTTCAGCGATGACACCATCTTCAAGATTACCACCATTTAAACCAACTATATAATCGTTATCTTTATCATTACCACCAAAGAAATATCTATCTTCTTCTAATTCAAGACCAAGTTCACTTTGTTCAGGCCAAGATAATTTAGTTAATTTTTCAATGTCTTCTTTGTTTGTAATTTTTACACCATGTATAATAAAACTACTAGAAGAACTGTTACTTACAAATCCGTTTCTAATTTTCATATTTTATTTTATTGTATTTATTAATTGTAAATGATGAACAATTGTACTAAATTTATCGCTACCAAACATATCTATTAAGTATTGTTCAATATCATCAGTTTTAAATATTTCATCTTTAATTTTGAATGTTGCTGATTCTCCACCTTCTATGTGTTGTAAACATGAAAATAATTCATATGTAAAATCATTATAATGTTCAATTGACTTTCCTATTACAAATCTTATTTCTAATTCTTCACCAACAAGATTATATTTTAATTGTGAACTAAGATCTTTAAATTCTTCATTAAATTGATCTGAAGCTTCAGATACATGTTTATTTAAAGTGTTGTTCACCGTTTTATTATCTCTTATTAAATCATAATGTTTAAAAAAGTTGATTTCACCAATATTATCATTTTTCATTTTAACTCTGTCTAGTTTCTTTTTTCTGTTTTGTTTCATGGTTTCTAATAACCAGAAAAGTACATAATCAGTATCTTTTTCATCATCTAAAGAATTATCATATTGAATTCTAATATAATCACCATCATATACATAACAACAGATAGCCTTTCTATCATTGTAATAAACTGTTTCACCTTCTTTTGGTTTATATAATTTCATAGTATTTTTATTTGATTTTTTCAAATTAGTTTAGATTTTTTATATATATGGAATAATATGAAATACCTAAAAACATATGAAGAATTAGAATTTACTAAACTTTCAGAATATGAAGACCATCCTCAATTTTTGAAAGGAAAATTCTCAAGTTTATTAAATCCTAGATATTATAATTATACTAATAAAGGTGAATATAAAAATGAAAACTGGGAAGAATCTAAAAAATTAGCTAAGAGAATATATGATGAGTTTGGAAAAGATGCACAAATTGACAAATTACCAATAATAAAACATACAATATACAGAACAAATGATGACATCATAAAAGATCAAAAAGGTTTTATTGATATGTTTGAATATTTAATTGAATTAGGTTTTGATTTTAGCAAAACTAATATTTTACAAGAAATATTATCTATTGCTTATACGTCTAGAGTATATGCTAATCTTTATATTAAATTGTTTTTATATTTTAATAAAAATATTGATGATATAGATTTTTCAAATGATAATATATATAGACACATCATTAACACTTATTTATTTCAAGATGAATTTCTTATAAAAAATCCTGAAAGATTTAGAGAATTGAAAGTTCGATCTGATATAAAAAAGAAATATTCTTATATATTTGATGGTAATAAAATGGGATTGATTTAATGAAAACTTACGAAGATTATATTAAACAAAAAGAGAAATTAGATGATATTGAACAAAAGATGTTTGATGAAATGTCTGAATTAATTATTTCTATGAGAAAATATATTGGTAGTAATATTATATTTGATCAATATGTAGATTGGGGTGATGGTATTCGTCAAGTTCAGATTGTAAATAATTGGCCTTGGATACATATTTGTGAGGTATCAATGTATAATAATAATGACAATATTTTTACTGTAAGAAAGTCTGGTATATTTGAAAGAGATAATATTTTAAAAAAAGAAAATTTAGATAAATTAAAAAGAACGAAACAATTGATTCCTTTATATAAATATTTTTTCAGTAAAGAAATGAAACAATGGATTGAAAGTAAAAAGATGGATTTATTATAATGAAATATTTAAAGACATATAATGAATTAGTTGATACTAAATCTCATTTAAGAGAAAGAGGTATAGATCCTGAACACAATGATGTTTTCATTAATGATAAAGGTGATGTATATTTTAATATTTATAATATGTCTGGTCAAATGGTTGGTTATCAAAAATACAATCCAAATTTCCCTAAGAATATATCACAAGGAATGAATAAACCTGATACTAAGTATTATACTTACTTTGGTGAAGAATATAAAGGTAAGAAAATTGGTGCGTGGGGTATAGAATCAATAAAACCTGGTGATAAATATTTGTTTATAGTTGAAGGTATTTTTGATGCTGCTAGAATACATCAATCTGGTTATCCTGCTATTGCTGTTTTTTGTAATGATCCTTCAAACTTAAAACAATGGTTTGATATTTTGCCACAGATTAAGGTGGTTATATATGATAATGATAAGTTAGATAATGATCCAGGTGGAAAAAAGCTTATTAAATATGGTGATTATGCTTTTACCGTTCCTAAAGGCAATGATATGGGTGATTTAACTGTATTTGAAGCTCAACATTTTATACAAGATATAATAGAAGAAATAGAACCAGTTTTAAATGAATCTAATATTTCTAATTCCATTGCTTTTAAGTTTAATTATGATACTGTTGATGAAGGTATTGATTTATATAAGAAACTTAATAAATTAGGATTTAATTGGGTTCATAATATACCTTCTTATGAAGGTTATAATATACATTCAACTTTATATGCTGTATTATATTTTGAAACAATGAGAAAAAGTATTTTTTTTTCGCGTTAATAAAAAAAATGAAGATGGTAGTCAAAGAAATTGTATGGAATTTGATAATGTTGAAGAAATAAAATATTATTTAGAAGGAAACAAACTAGGTCTCATATAAAAGTATCTCCAATAAACAATTTAAAATTTCTTTGATTTTTATTGAATTTTTATTAAACAAATTCGGATTTTCTTGATATTATTTTTATACTTACGAGATGAATGTGAAAATAAAATGTGAAAATAATTTACGAAATATTTTTTTTCAGGTAGAAAGTTCCTTATCTTTGAAGTAAGAAATTATAAATTAATGTTTAACCCTTAAAATTTGAATTATGGCGAATAAAAAAGACCTAACAAATGCAGTTGCCGAAGCTACAGGCAATACAAAAAAAGCTAGCAAAGAAGTAATTAACGTAATCATGGAAGTGATTAAAGAATCCCTTGCAAAAGGCGAAGATGTGAAACTTGTGAACTTTGGTTCCTTTAAAGTAGTTGCTCGAAAAGCACGTAAAGGTAGAAACCCGAGAACTGGCGAATCAATTGATATTCCTGCAAAGAATGTCGTTAGATTTAAAGCTGGTAAAGGGCTAGCTGAAGCAGTTAATGTGTAATCTTTAACTGTAAAGATATTAAAAAAGCCACTCAAAAAGTGGCTTTTTTATTTATAATAAGCCCATTCTATTTGATTCTATATATGAAATGATGTCTTCATTTGATATATTTTTAATATATTTAAATACTTCGTTTAAAGATTTATTATCACAACTTCTAAAATTTCTTACTTGTTCTTCACTTCTTGTACCACCATCTTTATCTATAACTGTCAATGTTGAATGTAATTCAATATAATCTAGTGATGTATATTTTATTTTCTTTATGTTTCTAGTAAATATGTAATCTTTTACTTCATCTTCTTCAAAACCAAACTTAAATGTAATATTAACATTTAATTCAAATGAACCATATTTATTGTAATAAGGTCTAAGTTTACTCCAAACTTCAATTCGTTTAAAAGTATCAAAATCCTCTTTGGATTCTTTATATGTTTTTAAATATATCATTATAATAGTCCTAATTTACTTGATATATATTGTCCATATTTATCAGGATATTTATCTTTTAGTTTTTCTTTATCTTTATCTTCTAAATAATCACAAAATGTTTTATTATCGTTATCTTTAATATTCCAATTAGCACCAGCGTCAATTAAAAATTCTATTGTTGAAAATTCACCTTTAGAATTATTTGGACCATCACTAATATTTATTATATAATTTAAAGTAGCATATATTAAAGCAAAATCACCATCTTCATCTTTATAATCTAAATCATAACCTTTATCAATATATTCTTGAATACCTTTAATATTATTAACATTGATATCATTTAAAAGTGCAGATATTTCTTTGGATTGGTTTTCGAATATTTTTTTTGTTTTTAAGTATTTCATATTGAATTGTTTTTCATAATAATCCTAGATCATTTCCTTGAAGAATATAACTATAACCGTTCTCTTCAGCCCAATCATAAAAATTAAAATTTTCATATCCAAAATTAACGTCATTTATATTAACAACTGTAAAGGGTGTATTGTTATGTTTATCATATACAATAGCTTTAGTTGTAAAATGTTTACCATGTTCTTCCATGTGTCGAATATACATTTCTTTATATTGTTTATTTTTAATTGATTTTAGAAAAAGATTTGAATCAATATTAAGAGAACTATCAACTTTTGGTATATTGAAATGTTTTTCAAGAATTTTCCATGCTTCAAAAATATCATTGGCTTTGATGTTTGTGAAATAAATTTGTTCTGGTTTTTCTACCATTTTAGGTTTACTAAACCCTTCATATGTTTTTAAATGTTTCATAATAATCCTAAATCTTCACCAGCTTTAATATCTGGGTTTCTTTTATAATATTCTTCTTTTAGTTTTATGTTAGTTAAAAATAATTTATGTATTTTCATTTTCATTTCTTTTAGTAATATTTTTAATTTTAGTGATTCATCATGGTCGTAAAAGCTGGATATTTTTTTTAAACGTGAACGTGTAGCTTTAAATTTATATGTTAAACCATTAATTTGATTATTATTTTGGTCCATTACTTTTATAAAATCAATATTATCATAATCTGGTTCTATAAGATTTTCATATGTTTTTAAATATTTCATAATAATCCTAATTTATTTGCATCAAACATATAATCTAAATCGCCATTTAATAATTCATTAGATGTTACTGTATCTAATATTTCTGGATTGTTGTAAACTCCTTTAATACCTTCAATAGTATCATAAAAAGTATAATATGTTCTTTTAGATTCAAATATAATAACAATAAAATTTGTAAAAGAACTGACTACCATGTCATTACCTGAAAGTGTTTTTAATCCTTTTGATTTTAAATATTCTTGAACATCAATATTTATTTTTTGTGATTGGCCCATAGAATTTGAATATTCACTAAATACTTCAATTGGTAAACAAACCACTTCAGATTCTCTCCATTCAAAGGTTTTATATGATTTCAAATATATTATAAAGCTATATATTAAAATAAATATATAATATAAATAAACTTAAAATTATGTTTGCAATTATTTTTGATTTAAAAACTTATATAGATGATGATATAAATGATATATCTGTAAGTTTAAATTTTGTACCTGCTCAGGGGATGACTATTTATATTGAAGATGAATATTATAGTGTAGAAGATATTGATTATTTATTAAAAGATGATATTTTTTTAATAAGTCTTAAAGAATTAGAAGGTTCAAAATGAAATATTTGAAAATATATGAAAATCTACAAAAATGGACTGCTGTAGCAAATGATACAGGAAACGAAGAATATGTTGAAAGAATATCTCAATTTGTCTTATATCTAAGACAAGAATTTACAAAAATTGGTGTTGAAATATATGATAAAGATGAAATACCCAATATATATTCTACTGTAAGTGGTATAGTACGTGTAGATTGTGATGTTGATCTTAATAAACTATTAGAAATTCTTGATGAATTTACTTGTATTAAATTATATGAAGAAGAAGATTTGCATCATTATATGATACAATTAGATTTAGATAAAATAATGTCAGATCCACATTGGTTTTTTCAAGGAAGTAACATGGGATTGATTTAAAACATCCACAATTTATTTACTAAATCAGGAAACTTTGCATTTACTTTACACCAAGCTAATTTTTGAGCTTTGTTTCTAGTAGTTGATCTTATTGAGAATTTATCCATCCATTTAATATGTCCAGTTATTTCATCTTCTACGATTTCTCCTGTTTGTTCATCTAAATAAATAAAAAACTCAAAGTGATATTCTACTTTAATATTTAATATAATTCTAAAAAAATTTCCAATTTTATGCATTTTTAATTCTATTTAATTTTAATTTTCTTTGTTTCTTTATTATTTTAGCTGGTAAATTATCATACATTGAAACCGGTGATATATAAAAACCAATTAATTTGTGAACCGTTGTTGTATCACTATAATGTGAACCCATAGATTGTGTATGAATATATTGTTTTATACCTAAACCACCAAGTTTTTTACATATTTTGCCTATTTGTGTATCTATAAATCTGAAATTTTCTACATAAAAACCAATATTATCAATACATACATTTGTCATTGCACATATATTTTTTAATTTAAAATCATTAGAATATTCAGACATGACATAAAATTCTTTCTCAATATCAACTGGAAATTCTTCTTTACGATACACATAACCATTATGAGTTCTTGCACCCCAAATTATCACATAATCTTTATCTAATTTTATCATCATTTAAATATTTTCTATAAGCTTTTATGATAGCTTCTAATTCTTCTTCGTATTTTATTACTTCAATTTCATCTCTGTCAATATAAATTCTGAATTTACCACTTCTTGTATTATGTTCAATTTCTAAAGTTTGTTTATGAATATCAGGAACAACATCCCAATATTCATAACCATAATATTTCCAATTAGGAACTCCTATTAATCTCGTTACAAATTTACGTTGTAATATTTTCATAAAGATTATATGAAAAATAAAAAATAAGGATTATAAAATTCCTAAATTTGATGCATTTTTAATATAGTTAGGTATTTTTTTAAGTATTGAATCTTTTAATTTGTCTTTAATCTTAATATAGATTTCTGGATTTTTTTTCAACATTAATAATATAGTACTAGCCCATAATTTAGTTCCTTTATCATCAGCAACTACATAAAAACTATTATCTAAAAATTTGTCTGGTATTTTAATTCCATTGTTAATTAATAAATCTAATGTGTGGTGATCTAATTCTTGATAACATAAAACATTATCACCTTTATTATCAGTATGGTGAATGTTTAAACCTTTACTAATTAAATATTCTAATGTTTCTTTTGGCATGTAAAAAGCACAAAATATAAGGTTTTGACCATTTGTCATATAAGGGGTATTAATATCAAAACCATTGTTAAATAAAAATTCACATATTTTTTTAACTTCGTTATTAAAATCAATATTAATAAGATAATCAACAATATGTTGCCATTCTTTTTTAGGTGTAGATTTTAATGTCTCTGTTAATTTTTTAAATGATTTTTCTGATTTATCTTTAATAAATATATCAATTAGATTGTAAATATATGCAATAACTAAATCTTCATTTTTTAAAATTTCTTCTATTATAAAATCTAATTGAGATTGGTCTGCATTGTTGATGATTGATTTTAATAATGATGTATAATATTCTTCATCAAATTCGTTTTTACCAAATTCATAAGATGCTCTATTAAGTATTTCAGTCACACCTTTATTTGTTATACTATATTTACTTTCGTTTATTCTTCTTAAATGTTTCATTTAAAATAAATTCATTTTATCGCCTTCAACGGCCCAATTCCATATATCTTTGTTATCTTCATCAAATTCAAAATTGATTGTAAATTGACCATCTTCAATATCAATAACAGATCGCAAACTATCACCAATTTTTAATTTTTCTAATTCGTCTAATGTTTCTTCAAACCAATCTTCTAACAATTTGATATCTTCATCAGGATCAAAACCTGCCATCCATATTTCTACTGAATATCCACCATAATATAATTCATTTATGTAAACATCACGTTCATCCATAAATGGAAACATACTTAATAACCAATTTTCTAATATATCTTCAATATTTTCACTATTATTTTCACTATTATTTTCAAGTAATCCCATTTTATTAGCATCAAAAATCCAATCCAATTCACCTTTATTAAAAGTGTATGTTACATACTTATCATAAGTATTTTGGTCTATTTCTGGTTCAATATTAAGATATTTGAATTTATCAGTAATATCTTTGATTTTAAATTTGTCAAATGTATGTATTGTGAAAATATACTTGTCTATAACTCCATTTGACCAAGTTTCTCTAAAGTTTTTAATAGGATATATGCCCTTAATTTCTTTAACTTTATTTTGCAAATAGTGATTTAATTTTTCACCTTCTTCTGATAATTTATCTGGTCTTATATAATTTCCAATTACAGTTGTTGATTCAGTAAATAATTTATATGATTTTAACCTTTCCACAAATGTATATATTAAAATAAATATATAAATTCATGAACAATATAATATCTTACGAAGACTTTCTATTAGAATCTAAAGTTGATGATTTAGCCGGAATTGTAATAATTGTCAATAATAAAATATTATTAGTACAACCTAGGAAATTTAAGAAATATGATGATAAATGGTCTATACCTAAAGGACACGTTGAGAAAAAACAAAAAAATTTTGATACTGCTCTCAAAGAATTGGAAGAAGAAACAGGTATTAAATTAAGTAAAGATTTTGCTCAATCTAGAATGAAAAATAAATCTATAATTTATTATAGAAAATCTGGTACTATTAAGAAACTCAAATATTTTGTAATTATAATGAGCAAGGAAGAATTAATACCTTATTTAAGAAAGAATAAGAATCAAATAAAGAAAAATTATTATAGATCTAAAGAGATTTATGATGTGAAGTTCTTTAAGAAGAAAAATGCTGAGAAATTAATCGAAGATGGTCAATTTAGTATCTTAAAAGAATTGTTATAATGAAGTATTTGAAAACATATTCAGAAAATAAATTAATTAAAGACCATTTAAGTGTTGATGGTAAAACATTAAATTTAAATGGTTTAGGTTTAACTAAATTACCTGAATTGCCAAAAGGGTTAATTTATTTATATTGTGATGATAACAAATTAACTAAATTACCTGAATTACCTAAAGGATTAAAAATATTATATTGTCATTATAACCAACTAACTGAATTAACCGAATTACCTAAAGAATTAGAAGAATTTGATTGTGCTAATAACAAATTAACAGAATTACCTGAATTACCTAAAGGATTAAAAGGACTATATTGTGCTAATAACCAATTAACTGAATTACCTGAATTATCTAAAGAATTAAAAACATTATATTGTTCTAATAACCAACTAACTGAATTACCTGAATTACCTAAAGAATTAATACAATTATATTGCGGTGATAACCAATTAACTGAATTACCTGAATTGCCTGAAGAATTAAAAGAATTATATTGTGATAATAACCAATTAACTAAATTACCTGAAATACCTAAAGGATTAAGAGAATTATATTGTCATGATAACCAATTACCTTATTATAATTTAGATGGTTATTGGGAATGGTTTTGGAAAGAAAATCCTGACCTTTATAATGCAAATAAAATGGGATTGATGTAATGAAGTATTTAAAAACATATGAAAATTTGATTATTGATAATTTTTTTAAAAAGAAAATTAAACAACAAATCAATGATATACTTAATAATTATATCAAAATTTCAGAATTAGATGTTAATATAAACCACTTAAATATTGACCGTTTAATAACATTAAAAAATGACGATAATTCTATAATAATCGCTTCAAATACAATTAGAGTAACCAATTTTGAAACTGATTATGAAAATTATATGAAAATAAGTGACGAAGTTTATAATAATATTGTAAATAGTTTAAAATCTTATAAATTTCAAAAAAATTATGTAGAACGAGGATATATAAAAGATTTAATAAATATATATAAAAAAAATATTGATTTTATTAATGAAGATATCTTAAAAGAATATAGACACATAAGGCGATAAAATGGGACTCTTGTAAGTAATTATAAACCAAGTTTATTTGCATCAATAACCCATTTATATTTTTCAACAAGTTTTTCAGAAACTTTATCTTTTATTGATTTTAATAAATAAGGGTCTTTTTTTAATTCTATTTCATATAATGGATCTAATATTTCTTCTGTTATATTATTATATTTCCAACTCATATTTAAGATTGAATAGCCTGATGGTAATTCATATAAATCGTTATAATCCATATTAATTGAACCACCAATTTTTTCTGGAAAATGATATAGGTCTATTACTTTATTATGTGAAAATTCAAAATTACAACCTATTGTTTGTGGACAACCTTGTAAACTATATAAGTTGTTTTTACTTACATAAAAACTTGTTTCAATTTCTTTTGGACTTCCTTTTAATGTTTTTAATTTATTGTGTGATAAACTTAAACTACCCTCAATATATTCTTGTATTGAATCTAATTTTTCTAATCTATTAAAATCTAACATTAAATTAAATCCACATTCAAATTTGCTGTTTATTTCAGTTAATGAATTATTATGTGCTCGATATGAGTCTAATACATAAATTGGACCATCCTTTAAAGATTTTATTATATTATGAGAGCAATCAAAATCCCCAAATACTTCTTTTGGTGAGTTTTTAAGAGAATTTAAGTGATTTTGTCTGATATTAAATGAGCCTTCTACTATGTTGAATTTAATAGGAATTTCTACTAAATCCATACATGACATATCAACATTTTGGTAAACATTTATACTTCCATCACTGTTAGTTTTGTAATCTTTTATGCCGAAGTATTCCGGTGTATTATTCATTTTTAATTAAAATTTATTTTTCTTTTTATTTTAATAAAAAATATAGTTTAAGTTTTAAATCTAGGGTAACTGTTTTTACCAATTAAAATGTAAATTTTAATAAAATTTTTAAAACATAGAAAAAAGGATTTATTTTTTAATATATAGATTTATATTAAAATAAAAAAGCAATCAATCATAATTATGAAAAAATTAGTAAATTACAAGAACTTTTTAAACGAAAAGCACATGTACGATAGCGAACTTAACGAAAATTGGATAAGTGGTATGGTCGACAAAGTATGGGATTTCTTTGAAAAGAAATTTAAAAAAGCTGCTTGGTTATATTATGCTCTCTTCTTGAAGAAGAAAGGCGCATTAGAAGGTAAAGTAGATATTTTTCCATATGGTAGTAAACCAGATGAAAGTAAAATATCAGGAATAGAAAAAGAAATTGATAATCTTTCTGAAGAAGAAGAAACAGAAGAATTATCAATTGAAGATGCAAAATTAGCTATGAACGAGGATAAGGTGCCTTTAGAGCATCCTAATCCAGAAGTAGGTAATTATGTTCCTTCAGAAATGAGTAATATTCTTGTTCGTAAGTTTAAAATGAAGACAAAATATCCAAATAAAATGTTTTCTACATTTATTTGGGGTGCTCCAGGTATTGGTAAAACAGATGTTATTAATGCAACAGCCAAAGAACTTCAAGTTGATTGTTTAGTATGGCATTTAGCAACAATTGAGCCTACTGATTTTATTGGCCTTCCAGAAATTGAAGTTGTTAAAGGTAGAGATACTAAAGATGCTGCTGGTGTAAAAGTTGAAGGAGACACTTCAAGAAGAACGACATTTAGATTACCTAAGATTTTCCCTAGTGATAATGGTGAAAATGGAAAAGGTGGTATTATGTTTTTTGATGAATTGAACCGTGCTAATGAGCATGTATTATCAGCTTCACTTCAACTATGTCTTGATGGTCAAGTTGGTGAATATAAATTACCTGATAAATGGTTAATTATTGCTGCTGGTAATAGACGTGAAGAAGAACCAACAGTAACTGATTTAGGTACTGCTCTAGCTAACCGTTTTACTCACTATAATCTTATTACAACAAAAGATGAATGGGTGACATGGGCTATTAAACAAGATTATATGGATCCTGACGTAATTGGTTATATTGATTTCAATAAAGACATACTTCATCATTTAGATCCTGATAAAGAAACTCCTAACTGGCCATCTCCACGTTCTTGGGCAAGTGCATCATTAGAATATACAGAAGCTAAAGAAGCATCAGGAAATCAGTTATCTAAAGAAGCAATTAAAAAGTTATTTAATTCTCATGTTGGTAATACTGCAGCTGTTCAGTTTGCAGAATATCTTGATTTATTGGCAGTATTTCCACCAAAAGATATTGCTCTTGTATACAAGAAACCAGAAGAAGCTCCTATGCCACCAAAAAGAATCGATAGATCTAGAGCGGTAACTGCTGCTATTGGTATGGCTAAAAAAGGTGAGAAATTAACTGCAAAGGAACTTGAAAATTTAATTACATATGCAAGAAGAATTGAGAATATGGAAGTTGCAACATCGTTACTACAATATGTTAAAAAGACACATGCTTATGTAACAACTGATGATCCTTGGAAGAAAATTTGGGTACCTTCAATTAAGAAATGGTATAACAAATTTGCTGACATTTTAAATCCATAATAGAAGTAAAAATTAGATATTTAAAAAAAAGCCTGTTAAACAGGCTTTTTTTATATAAATTATGAAAAAAGTAAAATTATTTGAAGAATTCACACAACAGGAAAAAACATTTTCTGATATGGGTCTTTATTCAAAAGAAGAAATTATAAAAGATAAAGTTATTGATATATTTCAAAATAATGATTTTGTTGGTTCAACTAAAGAAATTAAAAAAATATTAAAATCTTTAAATTCATTTGAAAAAGATGGTAATGAATTGATGATGAAAATTATTAAGATGTGGAGTGATGAATATGATGAAATTCTTGCTAACTTAAATCAAGAAGAAAAAAATAAATTAGTAGATAAAGTAACTAAATAATATTATTTTGAACATTTTTAATTTTAAAAAATAATATATATCTTTAAGAAAATAAAACTAAAAATATGGGAAAATTAGAACGATATTGCAAATTTGCTTCTATTGTTGAAGGAAAAGAAGATAAAGAAGAAGATAAGCAAAAAAAATCAGATGATAAGAAGAAAAAATTAGATGATAGAGCTTGGAAAAAGATAAGAAAATGTATTATGGTTATCGTAGCAAACTACGGTTTCTTTGCTGATTTATTATTTAATCTTAAAATTAAACAAGCCACAGACCCTAGAATTACAACTATGGCAACTGATGGTTTATCAATCATGTATAATAGTGACTTTGCTAATGAATTAAGTGAAGAAGAATGTGTATTTGTTCTATGTCATGAAATTATGCATAATGCATTATTCCATTTTGATAGAGGTTTAGGCAGAGATCCTGAATTATGGAATATTTCAGGTGATTATGCTATTAACCTATTATTAGAAGGTATTGGTAAAATGCCAGAGAAAGTTCTTTATGAAGAAAAATATAAAGATTGGAGTACTGAACAAATTTATGCTGAATTAGAACCAGAATGGGAAAAAAACAAACAAAAAAAGAAAGAACTTATTAAACAACTTATGGATGGTCTTGGTTCTGATATTCAAGCCCCTGGTTCATTAAGTGGTGGTATTGATATTTATGATGATGGAGAATGTGAAGGAGAATGTGAAGGAGAAGGCGAAGGCGAAGGAAACGGACAAGGAAAAGGAAAAGGAAAAGGAAAACCTGGACAAGGTGGTGGAACTGCTGGACAATCAGGAAACAAAGAATTACAAGGCGCTAAAGGAAATGATGAAAAAATGAAACAAGTATGGGGTGAAATCGTAAGAGATGCTTCATCTAAGAATCAAGGTTTCGGTAGTGCTAATATGCAGAGATTTTTAAGAAAAATCTCAAAACCTAAAGTAAATTGGCAAGCAGAATTAAGAAAATTTGTTGCTAATATTTATAGTAAATTAAAACATAAACTACCACAGAGACGTGCTATTAGTAGAGGTGATTATTTATGGGGATTAAATAAGAAAAAATCAGATTACAATAACGTTGTTATTGCTATTGATACATCTGGATCTATTAGTGAAGATGATTTAGATAAGTTTGCATCTGAAATACATGCTATTTTTAAGAATAGAGGTATTAAAAAATGTCATGTTATATGGTGTGATTATGATATTTGTGGTGTACAAGAATTTAGTACAAGAAATAAATTTAAAATTGATAAATTAAGACCTCAAGGTTTCGGTGGAACAAGATTTACTCCCCCGTTTGACTGGATTCAGGATAACTTGGTAAAGAAGGGACTGCAACCAGCATTTATGATATATTTTACAGATGCTCTTGGGGATTGTCCTGACAGAAGACGCTACAGTACTTTCAGCAATAGAGTAATTTGGATTGTTTCCCATAATGATGATCCTAGTAATTTAACATTTGGAAAGCGTATATTGATTGATAAGATGTAATCTTAGAATAAAATTAATAAAAATCCCATCTTTTAGGTGGGATTTTTTATATAAGATATATGAGAAAATTAACGACAGAAAAATTTATAGAAAAAGCCAAGAAATTGTACGGAGATAGGTACGATTATTCTTTAGTTAATTATATTGGTGCGAATAAAAAAATTAAAATTATTTGTAAAGTTCATGGTGTTTTTGAACAAAAACCAAGTAGTCATTTAAGTGGTAAAAATTGTATTAAATGTGGTATAGATTCTAAAAGGTCTACAGATTTCATAGAAAAATCTATTAAAACACATGGCAATAGATATGATTATTCTTTAGTTGATTATAAAAATAATATTACAAAAGTTAAAATTATTTGTAAAGAACATGGTGTTTTTGAACAAATTCCAAAATCACATTTATTTGGAAGAGGTTGTCCTAGTTGTTCTGGTAATAAAAAATTAACGACAGAAGAATTTATAGAAAAAGCCATTGATATACATGGAGATAAATATGATTATTCTTTAGTTGAATATAAGAATACTACAACAAAGATTAAAATTATTTGTGAAGAACATGGAGTTTTTGAACAAACACCTGATAACCATATTAATAAAAAAACTGGTTGTCCTAAATGTGCTAATAATGTACGATTTACGACTGAAGAGTTTATAGAAAAGGCTAATAAAAAACATGATTTAAGGTATAATTATTCTTTAGTTGATTATAAAAATGCTAATACAAAAGTTAAAATAACATGTTCTACTCATGGTATTTTTGAACAAGTTCCTTATGAACATTTAACAGGTAATGGTTGTCCAAAATGTAGGTTAAGTAAGAAGGAGTTATTGATTGAAAAATATTTAAAAGATAATAATATTGAATATGAATCTCAAAAAAGGTTTGATGATTGTAGGAATATAAAACCTTTACCATTTGATTTTTATTTACCTTTATTAAATATGTGTGTTGAATATGATGGTGCTCAACATTTTAAGTCTGTTGAATATTGGAATGGCGATGAAGGACTCAAATATAGGCAAGAGAATGATTTAATAAAAACCAAATATTGTAATGATAATGGTATTGATTTATTAAGAATTAGATACGATGAAAATATTTTAGAAAAATTGGATTTGGAGTTTAATATATAAAATTGTGAAATATTTAAGGACATATCAAGAAAATTCTAATCAGGCAATTTTGTACATCAAATATACATATATGGAGATACTGATTTAAAATATAAAATACCAGAATTCGACAGGATTAATCCTGTAAATGCTTTTAATGATAATGAATTATGATTATTTAGAAAAAAAGTATTAATTTTGAATTGATTTAAGATAATCGTTAATGGGTTCTACGATTTATCTTGAAAAAATGAATTTTTAGAACCCACCTTAATAAAAATCTTAAGTCTATGAAAGAAAATTATACATTTTCAGTATTGCTGAATAAGTTATCGAATATCAAAGGGATTTATGTGCTTTTATTGGCAATAAGCATGTTATTTACAATTAACAAGGTGCAAGCTCAATGTACAAATTCTTCTTCTTATGGAAGTGCAACTGCACCTACATCTGGAAGTGAAACTTTTAGCACATGTAGTTTTCAAACAGAGTATAGTACAATAAATAGTGTAGTTTCAGGAACTACATACAGTTGTGCAATTAGTACGGGAGGATATGTTACAATCAGATCTGGCTCATATAATGGAGCTGTGGTTGCTCACGGAACCAGTCCTTTACAATGGACTGCGACAAGTTCAGGAACATATTATGCACATTGGAATACAAATTCATCTTGTGGAACGAATACTGGTTGCGTTACCACTACGATTACATTTGTTTCTAGTGGTGGAGCACCACCCTGCTCATGCCCTGCAATAGTAAGCACATTTCCTTACTCAGAAGGATTTGAAACAGGAATGGGATATTGGGAGAATAGACCCGGGGATGATTTCGATTGGACAAGACAAACCGGAGGCACTAGCTCAGGCGGTACCGGACCAAGCGCAGCAGCAGAAGGTAGCTACTACATGTACACGGAATCATCTACACCAAATTATTCCAATAAAACAGCAACAATGTATGGACCATGTCTCGATTTCTCGTCTATGGGGGGAATAGATATGAGCTTTCAATACCATATGTACGGTGCAGTTATGGGAACATTGTATCTTGAAGCATCCGGTGACAATTGTGGTACATGGAATACCGTATGGAGCCTAAGTGGCGACCAAGGTAACTCATGGCATACTGCGAATGTAGATCTTAGCACATATGCTGGTAACAGTAGTGTTCAATTGCGTTTTAGAGGGCTTACATCTACATCATACACAAGCGATATGTCTATTGATGATATAGAGATTATAGAAGCTGTAGCTCCACCCTGCAGCCCGATTGTTTCTTCTTATCCTTGCAATTATATGTGGATAACAAATGTTACCACATCAGGTGGGCTGACCAACTTTAATAGTACCTCAGGTTGTTCATCAACCTCTTATACCGATTATAGTGGCACCTATTCTGTATCGCAGGTACAAGGAGGTGTTGTTAATTTGAGTCTCACCACTCAGAGTTATGGTATGGATCATGTTGTGTGGATTGATTTTAATGATGATCTGACATTTTCCGCAGGTGAGAAGGTTCTTACTTATGTTAATCCTTCTAATACTACGGCCGTAAACACAAGTTTTACAATTCCGGTTGGTGCTACACTGGGTTCACACAAAATGCGTATACGTTCAGATTATTATGGAACTACTACGCCTACCGATCCATGTGCTGCACTTACTTATGGTGAAACGGAAGATTATACTTGTATTGTTGCCGTTGCCGTTATTCTACCTATTACCCCAAACACACCAACTTCAAACTCTCCAGGTTGCGGCAGTGTAACAATCACCGCAAACGGCACACCTCCTTCTGGAGAAACATGGTATTGGCAAACCTCTGCCAGTGGAACATCTACGACAAGCAGTGGCTCAACATATAATGTAACAACATCAGGAACGTATTACATTAGATCGTACCGAACCGGCGATGGAGCATGGAGTGCTGCTGCAAGTGTGGCAGTTACAGTAAATCCTTTACCAACAGGAGTTTCGGCCGGAAGTGATGTGACAATTTGTAATGGGTCGAGTTCGCAATTGAGTGGAAGTGCTAATCTTAGTACTGTTAGTTGTAGTTTAACAACTACTTTTGCAGCAGGTAATGGATGTGGTGGAGGAAATATGTTTGATTTAACAACTGGTGCAAATCCTATTGAAATTGATGCATTTACAATTTTACCTGGTAGTACTGCTACCCAAACCGTTAATGTATATTATAAATCGGGAAGCTATGTAGGTAGTGAAACAACAAGTGGTTCTTGGATTCTTTTAGGGACATATTCTATTAATGGTGTTACAAGCACTCAATATTATCTTGATATTGCCAATCTTATAATACCGGCAAATCAGACTTATGGTATATATGTTAACTTCAATGCTAAATATACTACCCTTACAGCAAACACAACATATTCAGATTCTTATTTAACATTAACAGCTGGTATTGGATTATGTGGTCAATTTTCAAGTGTATGTTCACCTAGAGCGTTTAATGGAATCGTTCATTATAACGTACAAGCACAACCAACCTGCTCTTGGTCTCCTACTACTGGTTTAAGTAATCCAAATATTTTAAATCCAGTAGCAACTCCATCATCAACAACAACTTACACCATGACAGCCACAGCCAGTGGTTGCGGAGTAAGTGATAATGTAGCCGTGAATGTCGATCCATTACCAACAGCTTCGGCTGGCGGATCGCAGGACATTTGTGTTAATGAAACTGCGACAGTCAGTGGAGCAAGTGCTTCTAACGGTACGATTGCTTGGACAGAAAACGGTGCAGGTTCTATCACATCGGGAGCAACAACATTAACACCAACTTACACTCCAGCTGCTGGTGATGCCAGTGGAACAATTACTCTTACAATGACTGTAACAAGTGATAATGCTTGTACACCTCAAATAGCAACAGCAACATACACCGTGAATGTTGATCCATTACCAACAGCTTCGGCTGGCGGATCGCAGGACATTTGTGTTAATGAAACTGCGACAGTCAGTGGAGCAAGTGCTTCTAACGGTACGATTGCTTGGACAGAAGACGGTGCAGGTTCAATCACATCCGGAGCAACAACATTAACACCAACTTACACTCCAGCAGCAGGTGATGCCGGAAACACAGTTACCCTCACCATGACGGTTAACAGTAACAACAACTGTTCTGGTGAAACTGCAACAGGAACATGGACTGTTACAGTTCGACCAGATTTCACAGCTGGAACAATTCTATCTACAGGCGAAACAATCTGTCAGGGAACAGATCCTGCAAATATTAGCTCTACTGCTGTAGCAAGCGGTGGTGATAATACTATCACATATAAATGGCAAGCTAACGGAGTAGATATTTCTGGTGCGACTTCTGCAAGTTACAACCCTCCTGGAGGATTAACAGTAACTACAACTTATAGACGTTGGGCACATGATGGAACTTGTAACACAGGTTTCGAAGTGGCAGGTGGAAGCTGGGTAGTAACAGTTACAACAGCACCTACACCTGGTGGTATTGGCACTGGCGACTACTTTTGGACTGGAGCAAACGGTAATAGTTGGGACGATGTTACAAACTGGTTATATTATAACGGCACACTATACTCTGTTGCAACTCTATTACCTTCTGCAACCAGCAATGTATTTATTCAATCTTACGACGCTGGAACTTGTGCAACTACAAATGCTGTAACTACAGCAAGTTCCACAGTTTATTGCGAAGATATGAATATCGGCACAGGATTGACTTTGGGCGGATTGTCATCATTAGAAGTAACAGGTGATTGGAATAACTCTGGAACATTTAATGCCGGAAATGGAACAGTTGCATTTAACGGTAGTGGATTACAGACTATTAATGCAGGTGTAGGTAATTTTAATAATATATTATTTGATAACTCGTTTGGTAATCATGCTGATATTGAAATAACTTCACCTATGACAATAGAAGGAACTGCAACATTTACCCATGGTATTGTTTATTATTCTGGTGGAGGTTCACTTACATTTATAAATTCAGCAACAGCAAATGTTTCTTCAAACAATAGTTTTGTTGATGGAATGATTACTAAAACTGGGATAAATGAATTTATTTTCCCAACAGGTGATGTTAGCATCCAAGATTTTGATGGCAACGGATCTGTAGAATATGCCATTGCAGGAGCATTAGGAATACATCCAACAGGAGCATCAACTGTTACTGTTACTGCTCAGTATAATTTCTCAAATACCTACATGCCAGATTGGTGGGAACATGGCGGAAATATGGACCTTAATTTGCATCATGTCAGCAATAGAGAAAATTGGGTAGTTAATTCTGACCAAGATATGCCTGTAACTCTATATTGGTTCGACAATACTCATGTTGACGACGCCATCTGTGTTCATGGTTTTGACGATGGGATTTCAGGTGATTTTGTTGCCAGTGATTTACTTGTAGCCTATTGGAATGGTTCTATGTGGGCAAATATTGATTTCAACAGTGATCCTCTATTGACAAGCTTTACACACGATGCAGGCTTTATAAGATCTCGTTTTCCTGTTACTTTTGGAGCAAAGTCAAATAAAATAATTACTTTCGGATCAAAGAGTAACGAAAATCCTTTGCCTGTTAATCTTGTGAAATTTGAAGCCGATTGCAATAATGGAAACATAGATATTCAGTGGACAACTGCTAGCGAAATAAATAACGATTATTTCACTATCGAAAGATCGTCAAACGCAAAGGATTTTGATCAGATTGGAAAAATTGATGGTAATGGAAATTCTAATAATTTATTAAACTACATCTTCAAAGATCCAAATTTCTCAGACGGGATTAACTATTACAGACTCACTCAAGTTGATTATGACGGAACTTCGAAAACTTACAATTTTATTCAGGCTTCTTGTAATCAAACAACGGCAAATCAATCTGTTGTGATTTATCCTAACCCATTTAGAGATATTATTTATATATATCTTGAAAACTTTGATAAAACAGACAAAATAAATGTAGAACTATTCAATCATTATGGACAAATAATAATGGAATATGAGTATCAAAATGCAGAAATATCATCAATAGATTTATCAAAATTGCCTCCTGCAATGTATATGATTGTATTAACTTCAGGAGATAACATATTTACAAAAAAAATAATTAAAAATTAGAGGCATTTAAACTGATACAATTACTAAATGTTTTGGAGTTGACCCCGCTACCGCACGAATCCTTTCGTGTGGTGAGGAAAGAGGAGGAATGATTTATGTTTTAAAAATAAATATTGAATGAAAAAAGAAATAAAAATAAAAACAAAAAGATATTAAATATACCACACGAAAGGATTCGGCAGTGGTGAAAAATAAGTAAAAGTTAAGAAAATAATAGAAACTGATATTAGTTATTATTAAATGAAGATATACATATTAATCATATTGAGTTTTATTTTTATTAACAAGCATTCTAAAGGACAAGTAAGTCAGGATACTATATATTTTAATAAAGATTGGGATAAAGTTTGTCATAATAATGCGAAATATTACAGGATTATTGAAAAACTTAACACACATTTTATAGTTAGAGATTATTATATTAATGAACAATTACAAATGGTTGGTTCGTATATTTCTATTAACCCAGAAATAAAAGATGGAGAATTTACTTGGTATAAAAAAAATGGAAAAGTTTTATCAGTTGGGCATTATATAAATAATATGGCAAATGGTTCATTTATGAGTTTTCGAAAAAATGGAAATATTTTTTTAAAAGAAACATATATAAATGACACTTTGAATGGAATATTAACTTACTGGAAAAGAGATGGAACATTCGATTTTGCTGTAGAGTATTGTAAAGGGAAACATGATACCTCGTATGCTTCTTTCAAATATATATATTTTTATTCTATAGCTTTTATTGATTCAATATTCAAGATGTATTTACTTATTGATATTAGTTTAGAAGAAGATAAAACTTTATTACAAATACATGGTCATAATTTTTACATTACAGAAGATCAATTAGAAAAAATAAAAATGGTTGGTAATCGTGATCGTGTTAGGAAACAAAAACAATCAAAACAAGATATAAAAGACAAAGAACATATTGATCTTTTAATGAGAACAGAATCTAGAATACTGGATTTTAAATCTTTTAAAATATGATAAAGATATGAAAAGAATTAAAAAGTTTAATGAATTGAATGAAGAAAATGTTCAAATATCAAGCAGTGGTGGTTTAATGTGTGATAATCCAGATTGTGATTGGGAAGATATGACTATTCCTGTGGAAGATTATGAACAATGGGTAAATAAAAAATGTCCTAAATGCGGTGAAGTTGTATTAACAGAAGAAGATTATGATGGTGTTCAAGCCTTGTTAAAATCTGTTGAAATTGTTAATGAGATAGATCCTGACGTTTTACAAAAGATTGCAGATCAAATGTCTGATGATCCTGATGCTATAATAGACGCATATAAAAAATTAAAAGAATTCGGTATTGAACAAGTTCAACCAGGTGGTGATGAATTTAAGTATGATAGTCGAAAAAAGAAAAAATAAAAACAAAAATTATAAAAATCCCATGGGATTTTTTTATATATAGTTATAAATAAAAAACAAAAATTATGGCAAAAGGAGTACCAAAACAAGATGGTTCAGGTAAAGGAACTGGTCAAAATGCAGGACGTGGTGGTTGTAAAACACCTAAAAAAACAAACAAAGGAAAATAAAATATTTTCTATAATTAAATCCCAATTTTAATTGGGATTTTTACATTAATCCAAGTCTACTTGATTGTATTAGTGGAACAATATCGTCTGATGAAAGGTAATCGTATAAAGGGTATAATTCTTTTTCTTGTTCTAAAACTTCTGTTCTAATATCATGAGTACCCAATTTAAATGCTAATATTATATCATTAACATCACATTTTTGTATACCATATACAATTATATAATTTGTACCATTAAATTTATTGTATTTATATTGTATTGATAAATATTTAAATTCATGTTGTTTACTATTATCTACTGTATATGGTTTTTTTATTAATATTTCTGATAATTCATATTTTTCTTCGCTTAAAACTATTGCATACTTTTCTAATTTTTGCAATATATTTAAAACTTTCTGTTCAATATTAGAATAACCCTCATTTAAAAATGTTATGTAATTTTTCATAATAGTCCTAAATTGTTTGCTTCTGCATATTTTATTATATCATTATTTTTCATATATTCTTCTAAGGCTGGTAATACTTTTTTCAAATCTATTGTTGACCAATGGTGTATTCTTGGTTTTTGATATTTATCATCAACAGTTAAACCTAAGCAGATTAATTCTTTACTATCTTTATCTCTCCACCAATCATCTGATGCAAATATATGAATTTTTCTATTATCATAAATTAAATAAACATTATTAAAAGATTGATCTTCTATATGAATAGGTATTGGTATTTTTATAATATGTAAACCTTCGTGGTCAACTTTTGCATATTTTTTAAGTAACATACATTTGTCGTATATTTCTGGTATAGGTTTTTCATCATACCATGATTCATATTTCTTTAGATATTTCATTACATTAATCCTAGATTCTCTCCTTCTGTTATCCACTTATTATTTTTAATAAATTCATCAAATCTAAATTTATATACAAAAATAAGATCTTCTTCACTCATAAAAAATGATGGTTGTGAATGAAACACATCATCTGAAACATTATCAATATTTTTTAATATACTTTTAACATCATTCATGTTAATAGGTCTACCATAAAATGCGCCTATTGAAGGATTTGTCTGGAATGATACTTGAATATCACAACCATCTATACCTGGTGATATACCAGCCACAACTATAACTAATCTGTCTTTTATTTGTGTATTTAAATCTTTTAATATTAAATCTTTTATGTGATAATGAAATTTTTCATGATTTAATAATTTTTTTACTAAATCTACATTATTCTGCATTTTTTCCCACTCTTTGATTTTTTCATCTTTAGAGAGTAGTTCATATTTTTTTAGATATTTCACGGTTCTATATATTAAATTTTTTATTTAAGAACAAATTTCTTATATTATGATAATATAAACTACAAAAACTAAAAACTATGAAAAAAATATTAGGAATCGCTGGACTTATACTTGTTGTATTACTTTTTTGGTACGTTGATTTGGGAAATCCTGAAGAAAAGAAAATAATGTCAAAAGAAACGAAAAGAGAATTAAATGAAGCTGTTAACAAGTTTAAAACTGAAGTTGTTCCTGCTTTTAAAGATGCATGGGATAATGATTCAAACATTAATAAAATTAAAGAAGATGTGGGAAACACGTTAAACGCTGATACAGTTGGAAGTAAAATTAGGAAAGGTGTAGATTACACGAAAGAAAATGTAATTAAACCAACTAAAGAATACGTGGAAGATATATATGATGAAGTAACGGAATAATATAAAATGGTGTAATTTTTACACCATTTTAAATTTTTAATATATAAAAATAAAAATGACCGAAAATGAATAAAATTAAAACTATGGAACAAGTTGATAAATATATGAATATGTCATATGGAGATCGAATGACATCATTAAAAGATGCTGAACCTGAAATAAGAGCAATTGTATTACAAAAAACTAAAGAAGGGCAAAAAATAGAAAATAAAAGAATATTAAAAGAATATTGGGATAATCTTAAACCTTTTAAAGTTGAAGAAGATATACCAAATCTTCCTAATCCTATTGAACAATATCAAGTTGATAAATTAATTGAATGTGGATCAATACCAAAAGATGAATTACAGATTGGTGTTTATTATTATGGTAAATGTAGAAACAGTGATGTTGCTATGTGGGATGGTCAAGAATTTCAATATATGAGATATAAATTTGGTTGGAGACAAGACAAAATTAACCATTTTGAAGATGATAATGGTTATGATTTGTTTGTACCAATTAGGATTGAAGATGACCCAAAAGAAGAAAAACAGATTAAATAGAATATGAATATATTAGTTAAATTTGAACATTTTATGTCTTATCAAGAAAAATATGATACTTATTATCTTGATAAGAAAAATAAATATTCAATACATTCTAATAGTAAATCTACACTGTTAAACAATTTTGTTAAAGTTAATGAAATGTTTGATGGTATTAAAACAAAATATACATTAGAAAATAAAGATAATAAATATGAAATTTTCTTTATAACGGATTCTAATACAGAATACAGGTTTGATTTATTTAAAGAACTAAATACTAAAATATATCATCTATCATTTTCTTTAAAAGATTCTAATAAAGATAATTATGAATATCTAACACATCTTAATGAATCTTTGGAAGTTTTTGGTAAGTTGTCATATATATTACAAGACCTAGATACAATATTAGATGTTGATGAATATTGTATAGGTGCTACTGGAATTGAGAAAAAAGATAAGATATATCAATATATGATGAAATATGTTGATAGTTGGGATAAAAGAGACACAGATATTTATGAATTAGGTTGGGCGTTATATTTTAAAATTTAAAAATTAATATTATGAAAACGTATGAGAATTTTATAGAAAAAATAAAAGAAGGGTTAATAACAACTCATAATATAAACATATATAAGTCAACTTTAACTACTTATTTAGATCAAATAGGTGTTAAATATGAATTAGAAATAATAGATAAATTAGATTTTAATTTAACTTTACATATTAACGATTTTGAGATTGTTGAATTAGCAAATCATCAATGTTATGTTCTTGGATATTTTCCTTCATATTATTGGGTTATACTTAAAGATAATAAAAAGAATAGTTTTAAGGAAATTGATAAATTACCATCAAATACTAAAGAGGTTATAATTAAATATGAATCTAAATATGATGATGGGTTATATAAAAATACAATAATTTGTCCAGATATATTATATCACTTGTCACCACAAAAAAATAAAAAGAGTATTTTATCTAAAGGTTTGTATCCAAAATCTAAAAAGAGATTATCCGCACATCCAGAAAGATTATATTTATTTGATGAAGTTGATGAATATCAAAATCTTTTGAAAAAACTTAAAAATACTGATTTAAATGATAAAAATTACCTTTTATTAAAAATTGATTGCAATAAAGATAGGTTAATATTACATACTGATCCAAATTATAGATTAGGTTATTTTACTTATGATAATATAAGCCCAGATAAAATTGAAATTTTAAAAGAAAACTTATAAAACTATGAAAAACTATACGTTTGAAGAATTATGGGAAAGAATCCCAAAATTATTAAGGGATGCGTGTGCTAATTGTGAGCAAGACCCAAAATGGCACCCCGAAGGACCGGTTGATATACATAACAGGTTAGTGTTTGAACACGCTAAAAAATATTTTCCTGAACATCCTGAGTTATTAGTATGTGCGATATTACATGATTTAGGTAAACCAGAGACTCAAAGAATAACTGAATTAGATAATGGTAAGAGAAAGATAACTAATTATGGGCATGAAAGAGCAGGATTAAAGTATATTGATAAATATTTTGATTTGTTTTCTGATATAACTACTGATAAAGAAACAGTTTATGGTGTTTGCCAAGATCACATGAGAATTCACTTATATAACTCTAAGAAGATGTCAAGACCATTTAAAAGAAAAGCTTTAGAAGATAAACCATATTTTGATTTATTGGTAAAATTTTGTGAGTGTGATGAGATGAGTAGGGAGATTTAAAATTTTACCTTTTTTAACATCTCTGTTGATTTTACTACACAATGGTTGAAAATTTGTAAAATGATTTAATTTTATGGTTTCTTCTTCAGTTTTAGCTATACATAGTGGTATTATATGATCTAAATCCCAGCCATTTTCAAATTCACCGTTATATTTACCATGATTTTCAAAAGTCATCCATTCTTTGAATTGTGATTCTATATGATTTTTAAATTCTTCAAAAGAACATCCTAGTATTTCTTCTGTTTTATTTTTCTTCACATAACCACCATTTTTAATTGATGTTACAATATTTATCCTAATTCTGTGTTTTAATTTAAAAACAGGATCATTCTTTTTCTTTTCTTTCATATAGATATTTCTTTTCTCCTTCAATTCTGAATTATCCTTTCTATATTCTCTTTGATTTAAATTGACTTTTTCTTTGTTATTCTTTCTATAATTTCTTAACCATTCTTGGTGCTTTTCTGGGTAATTTTTTCTAGCTTTTTTATTATACTCTTTCTTATACTCTTTCAATTTTTCCTTATTCTTCTCCCTATATTCGATACCTAACAATCTTTTGCAATCTTTGCAGTTATATGTATATCCATCTTTTGAACTCAGACATTTATAGAAATTTTCTTTTGGTTTCTCTTCTTTACATTTACTACAAATTTTCATTATTTACTTACTAATTTTAATTAAGAAAAAGGTTTAGATTATTTTATATATTAAATTTTAATATATTAAATGAATTTGCTTTAAAAATTTAATATATAGCTTCATGATTTACAGATTTGAAAATTATTCAGAGAAAACAGATTTTAGAAAATTTTATAAGAATGGTGACCTAAGAGTTTTAGGTTCTAAGAATCTTTATGGTAAATGGAATAATTTAATGTATAAATTACATAAAAAATTTAACCCTATGAAAGAAAAACCTTTAATAAATTGGAGTAAAGAACAAAAAGATAAATATAAGAATTTCATTAATGATTTAAAGGATGAAATATTAATGACATATAGTGAAGTTACATCAAAAAATATTGATGATTTGTTTTATGATGTTGCTATTGAACCTTTAGAAACAGAAGTTATAGAAGCTTGGTTAAAAGATAAAGGTATTAAATTGCAATATGATAGTAAAAAATCTACAATGACTGATGGTACATTAGTTTTATATTATACTAATAGGAATAAAAAGAAGGAAGATTATGAAAAGTTGATGGATTTGAATGATAAAATGAATGTTTTCAAAATTAATGGTGAATTTACTAAAGATATTGAAATAAAATTTTTACCTGAATATGATTATTTATATGATTATTCAGATATGACATATAAGAAAAAATCTGATGTTGATTCTCTTGAAGATGATTTTAGTGATTATAGAGAAACAGATAAATTATCAAATGCTAAAGATTTTATTAGACATAGATTAAGTGTATTTTTTTATAATTCTGTTGAACCTAAAGAAAATAAAGAGAGAAAGAGACCTACATTAAGTCCAACTATTCCAACTCATGAAATAAAATCTTATAAAGAATTTCTAATTTAAAAATTCAATATATAGATAAAATATACAATTTAAAATGAAAACAACATTTAATGATTTTATAAATGAAGATTTCCTTGTTTGTACAGATGGTGATTTATCTGGATTTAAAAAAGAAATACAAAAAAAATATAATAATAAAAACCTAGAAAAAGATGATAGTTCAAAAGTTATATTTATGATTTCTGGTGATGAAGAAACAATAAACAAATATAAAAAAATTGCTAAACCTTTTGGTGTAAAATGTAAATTTGAATCATAAAAAATTAAACAATTAAAATGAAAACAACATTTAATGATTTTATAAATGAATATAAAGGTCCCGGTAGTAAAATAGGATTTCGTCAAAATGATGGTGACGGTGGTGATTTATATAAAGTAAATTTTGTGGTGAATAATATTACTACTTCACAAGAGGAAAATACTAAGAATCTTAAAAAATTATTAAATTATTATGATATTAAAAATGATAATTTTGATTGGCAAGACCTTAGTGAAGTAAATGATACAGTAAAAGAAGGACAAGCTACATTTTATGCTTTTAATTTTAGAGCATATGATGATAAAGAATCTACTTCAGTTATGAAAAATATAGTAAAAGCATTTGATATTATCCCAGATTCAATTAAGGTAGATCCTGTTCTTCCTTGGGAAAAAGACACCCTTTAATCGTGGTGATTAAAGCCAAGTCATAAAGACTTTACTTCAAAGGTTACTATTAATAGTAACCTTTTTTAATAAATAATAATATGAGTGAATTAAGAAATAAATTAAAGAAATATGATGAATATATTAGTATTGTTGCAGATGCTAAGGAGAAATTGAAAAAAAGTGAAAAAGAGATGATTGATCTTGTTGAAGATTGATTAGAAAAACTTTACAATAAAGCTACTAAAATATTCACAAAATATCATATTAAAAAAGGTAATGATTACGAAGTATTTATTCCAATAAAACCATTTAAATTAGAAGAAGAAGGATTTAATAAGGATATAAAATATATTTTATTTTGGAAAAATGAACATTATATGGGACAAAAACAAGATGATTTTGAAATCAAAGAATTATGGCACATATCAATTGTGAATGAAATAGGTGATGATGAGTATAATATAGATGATTTTGGACATAAAATTCAGAAGTATCTAATATTGAAAATATATGATATTTTATTCGATCCTGATTTTGATATTGAAGAAAAACTTGAAGCTAGAAAAATGGGTTTATTATAAATCATAATAATCCCATTCTATTTGATATTAAATATTGTTCTAAATTATCGTCCATTATAGTTTTTATAATTTCATCGTAAACTTTCTTATTAAAATTACGAGATTTAGTAATTTTTCCTTGGTTTAACCAAAAAACAAGGTGGTTTAAACCTTCACCAACAGCACAAATATCAATATCAATATCAAAACTTGTCATCTTTTCAACATCACACCATTCAATTCTTATTAAATCATATTTAGGATGAGAATTAAATGGTATTTCTATTATTCTAGATTTGGTATATTTTTCAAGACTATAAATTTTATCAGCAATTTCATTTCGATATTTAACTGTCATTTTTATTAGATCTTCTTTATTTTTGTCAAAATCTTTTATATTTTCATATGTTTTTAAATGTTTCATTATTTTATATTTCTTTAATAAATTGTTCGTAATTTTTCATTAAACTATTAAGATCTTTTGAAATATATATTAAAATAAACTTCTTAATTTTTATAACACGTTTTTTTATTTAAAATTTTTTTGTATATTACAGTTGATTAAAAAATAAATGAATAAATGAGTAATGATGAAGATTTTTGTAGTATTGATGAACCATTAAATTACGATATTATCATGAGTAAATTAAGAGAAATATTAACAGAAGATGAATTGGCCGATATATTAAAAGAAAGATTAGCTGATTATCTTAATGGAAAAGATTTAGGATTATTATGACAATAAAAATATTATTTGCAATAGGTATAATTTGTATTATAGGTTATATATTTTATAGAATTATAAAATCAGTTAAAAAAGAGAGAATTGCTCGAAAATATAGAAAATGTATGAGAAAAGGTGATGATGTTAAATTTAATCAACTTTCAGATGGAATGGATGGTAGAATTGTTGAATTGTCTGATAATTATGTAACTATAGAGACTAAAGTTAGAAAAGAATTTATTTACCCTAAAATGTAAGATATGTCGTTAAATGAACAAGATTATTGGATTAAATTAAATGAGAAGGGGGAAAATGGGCATACTATAAATTTAAAGAATATTAGATACTTTAAAAAATATGGTAGTGGGCCATTTTGTATTGAACTCTATGATTATGAAAAAGAATGTCATGATTGTTGGTTTGGAAATGAAGATGATAGAAAGAAATTCGTTGATTTCCTAAATAAATATTTTGATGTAAGAACAGTTGAGGAGGCAATAGAAGAATATGAATAATAAACAAGATCTTTGGATAAAAGTAAAGAACAAAAGACTTAATTTATCTACGGTTAAATCTTTCACAGTATATAGTAGTAGTGGTGATGAAAAATATAATATAAAGAATTGATTAAATTTCTCGATGATTATTTTGAAATTAAATCGCATAAAGAACTTATAAATGAACACAAAAACAATATTAATAGCCATTAGTGGTGGTATATCAGCCTATAAAGTTGCTGATGTTATTTCAGGTTTAAAAGCCTCTGGTTATATTGTTAGAGTTATGACAACTAAAAATGCTCTAAATTTTATAACTCCCACAGTTATAGGAACTATATCAGGTAATTATATTACGAATGATGATCCAAATATAGTATCACATATTGTGGAAGCACAAAATTGTGATGCTTTTATCTGTGTACCAGCAACTGCTAATATTATGGCTAAATTTGCACATGGAATCGCTGATGATTTCGTGACTAGTACATTTATCGCTCTTCCAAAAGAAACTCCTAGAATTATATGTCCTGCAATGAATACTAAAATGTATGAAAGTGTTCAATATCAATTCAATGAAGGATTGGTCGCATCTATGGATAATACACATATTATATCACCTGTTAAAGGTTTAATGGTTAAAGGAAAATGAGGATATTGAATTAATAAATATTAAAATAATATCAAATTCTACTGGTGGTAGTTATTCTAGTTCTTACAAATCAATACTGATAATTTATGAACCTAAATAAAATAGACGAAACAAAGAGAGTCCATTATTTATATGATATTAAACAAAAAAAGGTATCAAAGAAAATAAACAATTGGATTGAGAAAAATAAATCTAATTATAAAATTATAGATATAAATATAATTGCATCGTCTTCTGATGAAGAATATGAGTTTAGAAAAGATATACTAATAATATATGATATAATATGAGTTTAAATAAAACAGAAGAAACATTACAGGTTAAGTTTTTATATGATATTAGACAAACTCAAGTTCAAACAAGAATTAATGAGTGGATCAATGAGAATAAAGAAAAATATAAAATTATTGATATAAAAATTACATTATCTAAAGGTAGTGAATGGGATAAAGATATACTAATAATATATGATATAATATGAGTTTAAATAGTATAGAAGAAACTAAAAGAATAGACACTTTACTATCTATTGGAAGATGGGATATAAAAAATCAAGTCAATGAATGGTTAGATATATGGTGTAAAGAAAGAAGATTGATAGACATTAAAGTGTTTGCTTCAAAGAAAGAAAGTAGTTATGTTAATAGTGTAGATATAATAATTTATGACAAAATATAAAATATAAAAATATGAAGATTTTAATTACAGCGGGTGGAACTAGAGAATATTTAGATGATGTAAGAGTATTAACTAATATTAGTACAGGTAAATTAGGAGCAAAGATTGCTGACAATTTGCTCATGAGTAAATCAGTCAAAATTCAAGATTGTTATTATTTATGCTCTAAATATTCAGTAATTCCTGAAATATTCTACAAAGGCAATATAATATATGCTGACTCTGTTGAAGAAGTTATGGAAGAAATGGAAAAATTAATACCAAAAATGGATGTGGTGATTCATTCAATGGCTATTAGTGATTTTGGTTTTGAATCTTTAAATGAAAAATTAAAAAGCGATAGTCCACAAGCCTTTATTGATTCTTTAAGATCAAGAATTAAAAAGAATCCCAAAGTTATTTCTTATATTAAGAAGTGGAATCCAGAAATTAAACTTGTTAGTTTTAAGTTTGAAGTTGGTCAATCTTTGAATAATTTGATTGACATTGCTTATGAATCAATGACTAGAAACAATAGTGATTTTGTTATTGCTAATGATAAATTAGAAATGCAAATAGCAAAAGAACATATTGCTTATATTATTGATACAGAGAAAAATTATGTGAAATGTAATGGCAAAGATGATATTGCCAAAAAATTAATTAATAAAATATTTAACTAAAATGAGTATAATTGCTTTAATAAATTTATTTATATTCCCATTATGTTTATTGGGATTTATTTATTCGATAAAAAAAGATTTGGTCGGTCTTGGAGTACCGAGTCTTATTATTGGTGTTATTTCATTTGTTATCATATTTATATTTATGGGTAATGTGTTTGATAAAGTATCTGAAAGAATCTATCCTAGAATAGATTATGATGAAAATAATCAAATTGTTTATGCTATTTATGAATATAAAGGTGAAGAAAAAACAGAAAAGATTAATGTTAATTTCAATGATCTTAAACCTGGTTTAGAGTGGTATGTTGAATATAATATGAATTTTTATGGTTATAAACTTAATAAATCTACAATAGTATTTAAAAAACCTAAAAATATAGTTAAAAGCGTTGATTATTCTAAGAAAACAGAAGAAAAAACAGAAGAAAAGAAAAAAGACCCTGAAATAAAAGAAAAAATAAAAAGTAATTTAATAGAATTGTAATATGAGTGTAAGTGTAATAGTTATGATATGTATATGTTCGGCTTGTATATTAGGTTTAATATTTGGATGGATTGGTAAAGCAACTGAACATTGGTATGGTGCATTGATTTGTACTTTAATTTGTTCAATTATATTTTGGTTTTACGCTTCTATAAGTTATAGCAATGAAACACACCAGATATATCCTAAAATAAGACACAATAAAACGAATTATCAAGTAACTGCCATTTATCAATATGATGGTAAAGATTATGAAGATGGTGTTAATATTAAATATGATAAATTAACAAATGATATACAATGGTATATTGTTTTTGATAAAAATTTATTTGGACATAAAAAGGATATAAAAGTTACATTTCAACAGAAAAGTGATTACGAATATAAAAATTATTCAAATATAAAAGAAGAAAAAGATTTATTGCGTTCAATTAACAATATAAAAGAAGAGAAAGATACTGTAAAAATTACAGATAAAAAAAATATTATAAAAATAAATTAGATATGAGTTTATTAATATGGATTGGTGGAAGTATAGCCTTAATACTTTTAATATTTATGATTTTTACACCATGGGATGATGGTGGTTATCATGAGTGGAGTACTGGTACTTGTTTGTGTGTGGTTTATAGTTGTTATTATTGCAACATTTTTAATTGGTTATTTTACTGGATGGAAAAGAAATGATATTGATGCTTATCCTGATATTATTTACAATGAAGAAACTCTTGTTGTTAAAGCAACTTATGATTATAAATTAAGTAATTGGACAACAACATTTGCAAAGAAATATACAAATAAAGAGTTTGAAACTAATTTTAATGAGAATACTGTATTTTATGTGAAAGAAGAAATAAATCATTTTGGTAAAATTATAGAACATAATTTAAAATTTGAGACACCTGAAATAGTTGATTCAACAAAAATCAGAGAGATATCATATAAAAAAGAAGAACCTAAGGAAAAACCTAAAGAGAAAAAGAAGGAAGAAACAAAAAAAGAGAAAAAGAAGTTTAACATTATAAAATTAAATTAATTATGAGTACACTGTTGATTGTTGCAAGTAGTATTGCCTTTATATTATTAATATGTTCAATTTTTACAACGTGGAAGAAGAAAAATTATTACAATGATTTTTCGGTTGGAGCTGGATTTATGTTTGCTTTTCTTTGTGTTATTTTTGCTTCATCAGTTGTAGGTCTTTTGATTGATTGGAAAACAGAAACATCTCAAATATATCCAGTAATTGAATATAATAAGACAAAAGAGATTGTTATTGTAAATTATAAGTATGATGGTGAAAATCACATACAAGAATATACTGAAGTAAATATACATGAGTTTGATAGTATATTTACTAAAAATACAACATGGAATCATTATGAAACTTTTGACCATTTTGGAATTGGAGACAATGGTGGTATAAGTTATACTAATCCTGAAGTTGAGACAAAACCTGATGAAATAATTACAAAAGAATATAAGAATCCAGAAAAGTCAGATGGTGTTAAATTAATAATTTCAGAAACAAAAGTTATTAATGAAATTGCGGGTGAAGATACCACAATTTATATTGGAAAAGAAAAAAAGAAAAATAAAAATAATATAATAAAATTAAATTAAAATTAAGTATGAAAAAATTCAAATCACAATTTTGGTGCGGAGGCAATTTATTAAGACCTGACCACATAACTATCACTGATTCAGAAGTGATTTATAAAAAAAGAGATGGTAATTTAATATCAATAAACGAAACAGTTATTCTAATAAAAAATATTGTTGAAATAACAGTTGAAGGTGGTTTATTTGGAGACGGATTATTATTTAAAACAACAGGAGGTAGAATTAAAATTAACGGATTTAATAAAAATGATATTAAAACCATAGTACGTTTGGTACATTTATGTAATAAATGATATTAAAACCATAAAAAATATTATCTTGACTTTTTATTTTTAATATATAGGTGTAAAGAAAAATTATTTCTACACAAATTGTATTTAATTGAATCACATATAATTAAAAATAACAATAATTTAAACGATATTTGTGTTAAAACCAAAAATCTTTACAATAAAGCTAACTACATTATCAGACAGGAATTTATTAATCATGGTAATTATATTACAGTATATGATATGTATACCATTATGAAAGATCACGTAGAATATAAAGATTTATTATCTAGAATTGCTAGACCAACACTAAGAATACTTAATGCAAATTGGAAAAGTTTTTTTAACGCTATGAAAGAATGGAAAAAGAATCCAAATAGATTTACTGGTAAACCAAATTTACCTAAATATTTACCTAAAAATAGTAAATTTACAGCCATTTTGGTGGATAATGCTGTAAAAACTAAAAATCTTGAAAAGGAAGGTTATATAGAATTATATAAAACAGGTATTAAATTACCATTTCAAAATAAAAGTAAAAAAATAATTGAGGTTCAGGTAAAACCACTTAAAACAAAAAAATATAAAATAAATATAGTATATAAATATGATGAAAAACCTTTAAAGTTAGACAATAGTAAATATTGTAGTGTTGATTTAGGTGTAAATAATTTAATGGCTATAACTTCAAATGAAAAGGTTGTAAAACCTATAATCATTAACGGTAGACCATTAAAATCAATTAATCAATATTATAATAAAAAGTTGTCTAAATTACAATCAAAATTACCAAAGAAAACTTTTATAAGTAAAAGGTTATATTTATTAACTGAAAAAAGAAATAATAAAATAAATAATTACTTACATAATGCATCTAAATATTTGGTTGATTTTTGTTTAAAAAATGATTTAAATACAATAATTATTGGTTATAATAAAAGTTGGAAACAAAATGTAAATATGGGTAAGAAGAATAATCAAAATTTTGTTCAAATACCTTTTTATAAATTAATTCAAATGATTGAATATAAAGCATTAAAAGAAGGTTTGAATGTTAAATTAAATGAAGAAAGTTTCACAAGTAAATGTTCTTTTATTGATGGTGAAGAATTAAAAAAACATAAAGAATATTGTGGTAAAAGGGTTTCAAGGGGTATGTTTAAAAGTAAAGAAAACATATTAATAAATGCTGATTTAAACGCATCATATAATATATTAAAAAAAGTAGTCCCAGAATTTAAATGGGATAGAGGGTGTGCTGTTCATCCAGAATTAATAACTATTGGTTCAAATTAAAAAATGTATATTTTTTAAAACAGTTTACTGTTTATAGTTGAAAAAGACATAACCACAAAAAAGAATATTATAAAAATTGAATAAAAAATCAGGTGCCTGTGATTTTGGTTATACAAAATCAGTAGAAGATAGAATAGAAATTGGTACATCAATATTAGAAAAAATAACTGAATACCATAATGGTGATGTGTGGGTTTGTTTTGGAATTGAGAATATAGAGCAAAAACCCGCTCAAGACTATTCAGAATATTTAGATATAAACATATGCGGAGATTGGAAAACTTTTCCAGAATTATTTAATATATCACCATATCATTTAAATGATGTTAGAGTTGCTGATTTTCATTATGAAAAATTGGTTGAGTTGAATCCCGTTCTTGGAGAAATAAAACTCAGGACACAATATTCAAAATGGGATGTTTGTTCAGGTGTAGTTTCAAACTTTAATTATGAAGATATTAAATATTTTGTAGAAATACCAGGCAATGAAAGATTTTTAAACGAAAAATCAGATAAATTAGAAAAAGAAAGTGGATATACATTTCCATGGATTTTGTCTGAATATACAATTAATAAAATAAAAAAACATTTTAAAAAAGGAGATTAATTATGATTACAGGATTATGTGAACACTTAGGAAGTGAGACAAATGTAGATGCTTGGATATATAGATTTATATTTATATTTTTAACATTCTTTTCGTTTGGTGCATCAGCAATTATTTATTTACTATTAAGTTGGATAGTATTATGAACCAAAATATGAGAAAATATTGCCACGATGAATATGAAATTTACTTTTTGTATAACTGAATCAAAAATAAAAGGAATGATTGAAAATCCTGAGGATGATTTTATCATTACAAGTTATCAGGATGTAACAGCTTTTTGGTATAAATAATAAAACTAAGAATAATATGGATGAAAAAGAATTAAGAGAGAAAATTGCAAATGAAATATATAATGATCTTAAAATAATTAGTAAATTGTGCATGTTTGGGACGTGACGCATATGGAGAATATATTGAGAAATGTAGAGATTCTATAATTAGTAAATTTAAAGACCAAGATACATTGATCATATATAAAGGTAATTCAGAATATGAATTTAATGTGCCTATATATCCTAAAAGAAGAACAGATATTATCAATATAAATTTAATAGATCGAGATGATACTTTTTTGAAGACTGGTTTCAACCAAGAATTTGAACCAGATATGGATTCAAATGCTTTTGTAATTGTTTCAAATGAAAGAGAAAGAAACGTATATCATAAAGGATATACGGTAGGTTATACATTAATAAAAAGAGAAGAAGAAAATGAAGATTAGACAAAACGCGTTTGTAGTTTTTGATAGAACTACTTGCACAGATGAAACATACGAAAAATATTACAAAGATTTATTTGGTGAGAAATTATTTATATTTTTTGGAGAAGTTCCACAAGCGCCAGGTCATTGTATATTAGGAGATTTAAAAACCGGTAAAATTATTGGTATGTATCATACAAATAATTTTCGAGAAGCAAATGAAGAAGAAGTTTAAATAATTTTGAACTTTAAAAGTTATATTATAATGAGTTATAAATTTTATCACAGAACAACACAAGAAAATTGGGATAAAATACAACAAGAAGGAGTATTATGGGGAGTAACTTTTAACTATAGACACACTTATTTATCACCAGATGATTTTGGAGATAGTTATGGTAATGTATTATTAGAAGTAGAATACGAACCAAGAGGAAAACCTCATGATAATTATGGTTTTAATCCACCAGAAGGTCAATATTGTTGGCAATTTAGTGTCTTTGAACCAATAGATATAAAATATGTGTACTAATGAAAACGAAGGTCAAATATTGGTGTTATATCAATCTTTAACCATTAATAACCAAATACATTATTCAAGAGAATTAGGTGAATTTGTTGTTAAATTTGAATCTGAGTCTTTATCAGAATGTGTAAATGAGTATTTAAAAAATAATGAATAAAATGAATAAACAAACGGAAATGAAAAATTTAGAAAAAGATTTATTAAAGGAGATTATAAAATCTCTTAATAAAGAAAGTTATAAAGTAACTAAAGAAACTAATGCTAATCTTTATAATTTAGAATTAGGTAATGTAATAATTAATTATTTTGTTAATTACTACATTAGATATAATTTTGAATATGGAATGATTGAAATTAATGTTATAGATAAACATCAAACTGAAGAAATAAATAAGTTAGTATTAGAACAATTTAAAAATTATAATTCTAAATTAATAAATTTAGCAATAAATTTCTTAGTGAAGAAAAACCTGAAGATGAGTGATTAAACCTTATGAGTAAATTGGAAAGGGTGAGACATAAATATAATACAGATAATTTTAATAAACTTTTTGAATATATTGAATATATTGAAAAAATACACATCAATGTATATTATTATTTTATATTGTATGTTAAATTTAAAGAATATGATGATATGTTTAAAGTATATTACAATAAATATAAAAGTATTAGGAATGAAACACAATTTAATGTATTGATAAAAGAACTTGAAGGAGCTGTTGAATTGATTGAAAAATATGGTTCATTAGCTAAAGATGTGTTTGAGAGAAAAGATTTAAAAAAGTTACCTGAATTAAAAGAAGATTTAGCACATTTATATTGTTATGAAAATGAATTAACTGAATTACCTGATTTACCAAAAACACTTAAATATTTATATTGTGATACAAATTTATTGAAAGAATTACCAGTATTACCAGAAGATTTAGAAGATTTACAATGTTATGATAATCCAATTAAAAGGTTACCAAAATTACCTAAAAGTTTAAAATATTTATCATGTGATAATTGGTCTCAATTAGAAGGTATTTTAATTCCTGTAGATGTTGATTTATGGATTGGTTTTACTCCAGAACAAATTGAAACCCATAATAAGAAAACTGTAAGAAAACTTAGAAAATATAAAATAGAAAGAATTAGAAAATAAAAATGATCTTATTTGGAATGATTCTAAATAAGAATAAAAACAAATGAAAAAATGGAAAATATGAAAAAAGCCTTAAGAGAAGCAACAACATGGGAAGATTTACTCACAATTGAAGACAAAAAATTACAAATTAGTTATTATGAGTTAAGAGAATTAATTGTTGAAAGAATCATGGAAAAATATCATATATTTAAAGAAAAAAATACAAATTAGATGTTAATGCTCAATTTAATTGTACTAAATATGGTTATAAAATAGGTGAACAAAGTGATAATGGTTCTAGTTATCCAACAGATGTAGTAGGTGAATATAAAACCTACGAAGAAGCACTAGAGGCAGGTCTTATTGAAGCATGTAAATTAATAAGAGAAATAATTGATTCGATTAAATTAGGAGTATTATAAAGAATTAGAAGAAGATGAGTGATTATAAAGTAAAACAAGTAATAGTAATGCGCAAAGACTTGAAAATGAGGCGGGGTAAGGAAATAGCCCAAGGTAGTCACGCCTCACTGGCTGTAATTTTGAACGCTATGCAAAAATCTGAAAATGAATATAATTTTAAGTTTGAATCAGGTTCATATTGGGATAAATGGTTAAATGGTAATTTTACTAAGATATGTGTGTCTTGTGATAGTGAAGAAGAACTCTTAGAACTATATAGACTTGCAGAAGTAAATAATATGCCTTGTGTATTGATAACTGATGCAGGTTTAACTGAATTTGATGGTGTTGCTACTAAAACTTGTATTGCAATTGGTCCTTATAGAGCAGATAAGATTGATAAAATAACAGGTCATTTAAAATTATTATAATGAAAGAATCAAGACATATATTAAATGTAGTCATTGAAAATAATGAAGAACTTTTAAATATTCTTAAATGGTTTGATCATATGAAATATGAACATACACATTTGTGGCGATCATTATTTGTTAAACCATTGTTAAGTAGAAAGTACTTTCCACTTGTTTTGTTCGTTGATGAAAAACATACAGTTTCTTGTTTTGAATCTTCTGGTAGAACAAATGCTATAGATTTAACTCGGATTAATCATCCAGGACATATATTGAGGTGGTTTGATGAATTTATTGAAGAACATGATTTACAATATTTCTTTGATGGTTATAAATTAGGATTAATATAAATTAAAATAAATAAAAAAAATGAGTAAAAAAACGAAATTTGGAAAATGGTGGTATTGGAATGGAGGAATAACAACATTTTTGACTAGTATAGCTTTAGCTGCATTAATACCAGTATATATGTATTTAATACCAACATATTATAGGAGTGAGATTCAAGAATCTACTATTAGATGGGAAAAACCAGAAAAAGGGAAAGGTTTTTGGGTTTTAGGTATTGATGGTGATCAATGGTATACATATAATAAATTTGATTATTATGATGTTAAAGATGGTTCTGAAGCTTCAGAGAATACTGAAGATTGTTTGGATAAAGTATTTGAAATGCAAAATACAAAAGGTGTTCAAAATTTTTTGGAGAGTAAGAAAGAAAAAGAAAAAGAAGAAAAACAAAAACAAGAAAATCTTGTAAAAGAAAATAAGAAATTGAAAGAAGAAAATAAAAATTTAAAGAAAAATCAAACTGAATTATAATGAAATGTATTAATTGCGAACATGGTGGAAATGAAAATGGTAAATATATTTGCTATCAATTAGGAATTTTTTGGTCTAAAGAAGTATTAGATCAAGATTTCAGAGATCAAAAATGTGATAATTATTCACCTTTAATAGATCTTGGTGATGTTGATTGTGGTAAATTTTACTTTGATGTATCTTATCCAATGAAAAAATTAGAAAAAATATGAAATTAGAAGAATACGCAGAAAAAAGAGCAAATGATGTCTATGACATAGATATTAATGAACTTAAACAACTTGTTATTGATGGTGCTAATTGGATGAAAGATAATATTAAATTATATGAATTTCTTTATAATCCAATGACAGAAGAAAGTGGTTATGTAACTATGAGTATTCATAAGACTAAAGAAGGTGCCGAAAAAGCAATGAAAGAACATAAAGATAAAGAAAAAGCCGAATGGGATAAAATATATGAAAATGAAGACATACCTTTTAAATTTGGTCGTTTTGAAGATTGGCGTATTGAAGAAGTTGATACAATTTTAGAATAAGATGGTTGGATGTAAATTAAATAATGCGAAGAAAAAGATTGAAAATCTAATAGATCTTTTTAATTTACATGAAATAGAATTTAAAATACTTAAAAGATTAGGTGTATTTGATGAATAAACGTAAATGTTAAAAATGGTAAACAGTAAAGAAATTTTAGATAAGTTCATTAATCATTCAAAAAACAAAATGACTTTGGATAATTGGAATCAACCTTTAATAGATGATTTAGAAAATATTCGCAATGTTTTGATTGATATAGATGTAGAATTATTTGAAAAATATGTAGATAAACTTTCAAAAAAGGGTGAAGTAATTGGTATACTTGAAGATAATTATGTAATGCTTTTGTATGTTATTTTTAAAGAAGACTTAATAAGTGAAGAATATGGTAATTTTTATAATCAAACTGTTAATAGAAATGATTATGAAAAATATAAAAAGGCTTTATTAAGAAAACAGAGAAAATTAAAATTGGAAAGGGTTAAGGATGAATAAAATAAATTGTTATTGAACATAAAAAATAAAGAAATGAATTTACAACATAAAAAACCATTACCAATATTACCAATATGTCAGACATATGTACCCGATATGAAAGATCCAATTGCTAAAATTGGTGAATTAAGAGTAGTACCAGCAGGCACATTGGTATGGTCTATATCATTACAAGAAACTGTAAAATTTAATAGAGATCAAATAATAAAGGTAACACATAGAATTCATTTTGATCACAAAGGATTTTTCGGTACAATACAAAATGTATATACAGGGCATCATTTATTAGAAACAGGTTATGATGACAAACATAACGGTGAATTAGGACCTATGTCAACTGATGACGTACCATTACAAAAAATAAATTAAAAAGATGAAAATAAGCATTAGTGAAAAATACGAACATATATTAGAAGAAATATATTCTGGTATACTATTAGTAACAAAAGATAAAGAAGAGTTTGGAATTTGTATGAGAGATACAGGTTTTGAATTTCAATATAATGATATATGGTATGAGGCTAAAAATGGTGTAATTAGAAGATTAAGTAAAAGTCAAACAACAATACCAGCTGATGCTACAGATTTAGAAGTGTTTCATATTAAAGGTGATGAGGCTTTTATAGGTTTTAAAGTTGCTAATGGTAATTTTAATTTCGTATCTGTCCCATACACTCCAAGGGATTTACAATATTCTACCCATGATAACTTATTTGTTGATCAGTCAGTTGATAATAGTGTTTGTTGTTGTTCTCCTAGTAATGTTATACAGGATATTGAGAGTTCTGTTATTGGTAAAATTGATAAATAAAAAAAAGAAGTATGAGAAAATTTACTTGTAGTTTTCATGGAAATGAAGTGGATTTAGATGATCCTAAAACATACAAACAATTACCAGATAATATTAAAGAATTAAGACAATTAATGTTAAGTGAAATTGGATATACTTATTGTTATATGAATTTTTGGCATAAAGACATATTTGGTGATAAAGATGGTGGTCAGAGAAGTAGAATTGATAGTTTAGTTGAAGATTTTACTAAAAATGAAAGACATCATTATGATGATGTTATGTGGTACCAAGAACAAATATTTATGTTTCATGATGAGAATGAAAATATGTGTTAAATGATTGATGCGATTCAATAAATGAGTTAGAAAGATTTATAAAAGATTGCAAAGAAAAAGAAAATTGGAAAGGGTTAAACAATGAATATAAAAAACCATTTAAGTAATGATGGTAAAACATTGGATTTAGGTAATTTCAAATTAACTGAATTACCTGAATTACCTGAAGGATTAAAATATTTGTATTGTGGTAATAACAAATTAACTGAATTACCTGAATTACCTGAATTACCTAAAGGATTAGAAACATTATATTGTTCTAATAACCAATTAACACAATTACCTGAATTACCAAAAGGATTATTAATATTAGATTGTGATTATAACCAATTAACTGAATTACCTGAATTACCTAAAGGGTTAAAAATATTATATTGTGGTAATAACAAATTAACTGAATTGCCTGAATTACCTAAAGGGAGTAAACCACCACCTATTATAGCTCCAAAAGGTGAATTTTTTAGTTTAGAACAAATTTATTACATTTAAAGATGAAAAAACAAGAAATATTTGAATCAAAGACTTTTAAGTCTTATTATAAAAGATTGCAAAATAAGTTATACCCTGACCAAAAAGAAGCATTAGAATTTCTATCCAAAAATGATAAAGCCACAATATTCCAACCAACAGGCACAGGTAAATCATTAATTATATATTCAGATTTAATTAGAACATTTAAAGAACCATCTATTGATATATGTGCAATTGCATCTCATAGATTGATGTTAAATGAACAACATACGATTGATTTATTTAAACAATATGAAACAATTATAGGACATATAGGATTTGTTTTTGTTGGTAGTTCTAGGATTTGTTTAGATAAATTTAGAACTAAGCAAAATAATAAAAAATTAAAAGAACTTGGATTAAATTATGGAGACATTATTAATTTTACTATTTCAGAAAAAGAAGTAAATTCTATTGTTGATAAACATATAAAAGAAAATAGAGATGTTGTTATTATAAGTACATATCACTCTTTATTTAAAATGAAGAATATACACCTAAATACAATATACTGCGATGAAGCCCATTTATTAGCATCTGAAATGAATAGTTCAGAGTTTAGAAGGAATTTTGAATGTTTAGATTTTGAAAAATCTTATTTCTTTACAGCAACGCCTAGAGATGCTATCAGTGAAGAAACAGATTCATTTTTAATGAATAATGAAAATATTTTCGGAGAAAGACACGGACTTACTTTTAAAGATAGTGTAGAAAGAGGTTATATAATAAAACCTATCATGCATATTGCAACTCCATCAAATTATGAAGATGGGAAAGATTTTGGTAAATCAGGTGAAAACCTGTTAAAATTCGTTACAGAAGTTTACGATGCACATAAGACATGGTTAAAAGAAAATTCAGCTGAACCAGATAATATAGAACCTAAATTATTAATTAAATGTGCCTCTGTTGATCATATATGGGATTTACATGAGAGAGCCTTAGATTATTTTGAATTATTAGATGTTAATGTTTTAGCTGGTGCTTCTAGACATGATAGAGGTGAACTACATTATTTTAATGATGAAGGTATTAAAGATAGAGGTGAATTTTTAGGAAAAATGAAGGATATGGAATCTGATGAAGGTGCAATTATACTACATTATGATATTCTATCGGAAGGTATTAACGTACCAGGCATTACAGGAGTTTTATTTCTTAATGATATTTTACCAACAAAATCTAAGATTGTTCAAAACACAGGCAGGTCAACACGTAAGCATGATTTAGATTCTTTAAGATTAAGAAGTGGTGAAATTGATACTGATGATTATAGTTTGTGGATTAAACCATATTGTGCTGTTATAGTTCCAGTTATGGACATACAAAGCATTCAAACTAAGAATGTTATTAGTAAGACAATTAAAGACATGAGGGATGATTATGGTTATGATCCTGCTTTTTATGTTTCAGAGGGTAAAGATATATCAAAATCTAAAGAAGATGAGGGTTTACCAGGATTAAACAAAAAGAACCGTAAACCAAAGTCAGAATATATAGAAGATATATTGAATGAAATTGAGAAATTAGATAAATTAGAACAAGAATCATCTGAAAGGATGGAATTTAGAGAAAAATTAGATGATTGTCAATCACTTGATGATGCAATAAACTTACTATAATGAGAGATTTTGAACATACTATAATGAGAGATTTTGAATATGAGAATTTTTGTAATGTGAAACCAAATGAATGTATATTTGCTCTTGATATATTGAGTGAATATTATGGGGTGGGTTATGATATCGATATGGTGAATCTTTTATCGTCAACAAAAAAAACTGAATCTTTTACTCTTTCCATAATTTTTATTTATGGTGGTCCCGCACTTTGGTTATATACGAGATTAAATATTATGACGGCTAAAAGTATAGATTTTAAGAATTGGTTGAAAGAAAAAGAATTAGAATATAAATTAGAAAGCTTAAAAATGAATATACTATAAATTATGAAAAATTATATAACACATGATAGTTTTATAGAACTATATAACAAAGATGAAGAAATATTTGAAAGAATATTTGGAAAATGTAAATTGGTGAACACTTTTATCAATAAAATTCAAAAAGAATCTAAAAATTGGAAGAAATTTGGATATAATGAAGAACAAGGTAGGGATAAGATGATAGGTGATCTATTTGAAATCTTTGCTGAATTGTTTTTCAAGATACTTGGATCTGATAATAGGGTAGGTGTTTATGGCTATGAAGTTGAGAATTTTGATGATTATGGTGTAGATGGATTTGGTAAAGGTATAGATGATAAACCTTGTACTATTCAAGCTAAATTTAGAACTGATGAAGAAAAAGAATTAACCATCAAAGATTTACATAATTTTCAAGGAATATCTTATGCTAAATATGGTGTAGACGTTAATGATAGTGGAAATTTGATTATTTTCAGTACTACTGGTTTACATTGGATTACTGGTGAAAGGGTTTTATCAGGTAAATCAAGAATTATTGATAAAGAAATGATGAGAACATTATTGGATAGTAATATTCCATTTTGGAATGTTGTTAGAGATTATGTTGATAGTAGTGTGGAGGAATATTATTAAACCAATTAAGAATTTTAATATATAAAAGAAAAAGAATTATTTTTGAAAACTTTTAAATCATTTCTTGAGGGTAGAGGAATTTCCGATGAAATAAAGGAATATTCAGACTTTATTACATCATTGTTTGAAAATAAAAATGATAAATTTCAATTAGATTTAGATTATGGTAATTTTCCATTAATAGACTTACGAATAGAATATATTTTAACAGATAGATACCATTCAGTGTGTGATCCAAGTTTTTCATCTATTAAGAAAAATAAATTACATGATATATTAATAACAATTGAAATTGATAAAAATAATGTCGATCTAATAAAAATCAAAGGTATTTTATCACATGAATTAACACACATAAAAGAGTTTTTCGAAATCCAAAAAAATATTGAGAAAACAGGAGTTGATATTAAACCACATTATATTAAAATTAGGAATATTTATTCTAACCTAAAAATAGATAAGGATAAAAGTTATTATAAATTTATATATTTGTTATATTTATCACTAGATACCGAAATGAATGCGAGAATATCTCAAGTGTATCACTATTTATATGAATTAAATATTAATGATGAAGATGATTTATTTGAAAAACTTAAAGAACATCAAAATTGGAAATATATGGAAATGTTAAATAACTTTAATGTTGATAATTTCATAGAAGATAATATAAGTGAAATTAATTTAGAAGGATTAATCAAGATTACAAATGATTTAGTTAAAAAGTTTAAACAGTTTAATTTAAATAAACATTCTAAGTTATTATCTTTTATAAAAGATGTTAGTAACCTAGATGATGTTAAATCATTATATGATGATTTTGCATCTTATTTTAATAAAAAATCAGAAAAACACATAAAGAAATTTAGATTTATTGTTAAAGAAGTTATCGAAGATTTGAATGGTAACAGACCTTTTAATGAAGATTATAGAAATAAAATAAAAGATTAAAGAAAAATATAATAATAAAAAGAAAATCATAATTATGACAAGAGAAGAAAGAAAACAAAAAATGTTAGATAATGTTGAAGAACATATTCTTGAAAAGATTAAAAAAGATGGTTATATTTTTGATGAAAAGCATGAAGAATTTGTTAAAAGGCAGAAAAATTAAAAACAAACAACAATTCTACAGAAGAAAAAGAAGATAAATGAAAATGAAAAACATACCTAAAGAATCAATTAATATATAAAGAAAAGGAAATAAAATATTATGAAAACTATACCAAAACGTAAAGAATCTATTGGAGAAACATTTTCCTTGCCCCGTGTTAATCGTTTTCTGAAAAATTTGAAAAAACGAAGCCAAGAATTAAAAGGAAAAGAATTGGAATTTAAAAATAAATAATAGATGAAAACTAAATATGATGAATTTATAAAAGAAATTGAATTTAATTTAATAGAAACAGAATATATTACAAATTATAAGGAATTGCGAGATATAGAAGTAGAAGAAAAACAATTTACTTCTAAAAACAATAATTTATATAGTGTTTATTTTATGATAACTGAAGAAGATGATGAGAAATTATCTAATGGTAAATATTTATCTGAATATACAGAATTAGATAAAATACCAACAATATTCTTTTCTATTAGTGAGAGAGGTTTTGGTGAAAACTTTGACAAATTAACTAACAAAAAAGAATACTTAGAAGTTATGGGTAAAGTTGTATATATAATTTTTAATTATATAAATAAACATAATTATACAACTTATTCTGTAGGTGAGTTAGGTGATAAGAAAATTAATTTTTATAACAATTATAGAAAACATTTTAAAGAATTTACCGTCCTTACTGGACCTTCTTCTTTTTATACTGATTCAAATGATGAAAAAGGCACAGCATATTTTTTAGTAAAAGAAAAAATTCAAAATGAAAATATAAAAAAAATAAAGTTAGATGAGAACTGCTTTTTACATCTTAAAAATATGAAATAATAATGAGTTGATCGAGATTGTTGGATAAATTTATGATGAAATCATAATAAAAAGAAAATAAAAACTATGATAGAAGAAAGAAAACAAAAGATTGTTGGATAAATTTATGATGAAATCATAATAAAAAGAAAATAAAAACTATGATAGAAGAAAGAAAACAAAAGATGTTAGATGATGCAGAAAAACATATCATTAAAAAGATCGAAAAAAATGGTTATATTTTTGACAAAAAACATGAAGAATTCGTTAAAAGGCAAAAAAATAAAAAGAAAACACCAATTCTAACAGATAAATAATAATTACTCACCCCCCTTAAAATCATATTAAATGATTAGAAAAGACATAATAGAAAACAAAATACAGAATATATTTGATGTTTGTGATGAATATGAGGTAAAGTTATCACATGATAAAATATACCCTAAACTTATTGAGAAATTTAACGATTCTTTATCATTGAGAAACAATGATGAATATAAGGAGTCTATTGTATTTTTATTAGAGAATTGGGAAGATTTTATTCAAAATAAACCTTGGAGAAAATCTATGTGTTCTTCGTTGTTAGGTATTGATATGAAAGGTGGAATTGAGGATATTTTCGATAACGTAGAGGATAAAGAGCTTTTCGTAAATAGTTTTTTAATTTTTAAAACTAATTCTAAAATTCAATATATAAATGAGAAGTTTAAAGCAATAGAGGACTTTTTTATTCATTGTGTTAAGAATGATTTCCTAAATAAGAATTTATTGGATGATTCAGAACTAAATAAGATATTAGATTCTGACAAAAATGACTTAGAAAAAAGAGTGGCGGAGCTAAATAAAATAATTGAAAGAATTGATAGTTATATTGGTATTTCGGTGGCTGAGAAGAAAGAATTTGGTGAAGTTTTTACGCCCGGATCGTTGGTATCAGAGGTCTTAGACGTACTTCCACAGGAAACATGGTCTAACCCTGATTTTAAGATACTTGACAATTGCAATGGAATTGGTAATTTCCCGGTTGTAATAGTACAAAGGCTTATGGAAGGTTTAAAAGATTGGGAAAGTAATGCTGAAAAAAGATATAAACATATAATGGAGAATATGATTTATGTTTGTGATATTAGTACAAAGAATATGTTTATTTATTTAAATTTATTTGATAGAGAACACAAATATAACATGAATTACCATTTCGGATCTTTTCTTGAAAAAGGATTTGATGATAAAATGAAAGAATGGGGAATTGAGAAATTTGATATTGTTGTGGGTAATCCCCCATATACACAAAATATAGATTTAAAATTTTTAACAAAAAGTTATGATATTTCTGATAAAATTTTATATATTCATCCTTCAATTTGGATAATTGATAAAAAAGGTAAAAATAAAATTTTTAAAGAAACTAGAGATCATGTTTATGAGAGATTAAATAAAGTAACGTTGTTTAATGGTAATCCTATTTTTAATATTGGTCTATTTTATCCATGTTCAATAACTTATTTAGCTGATAAAGTTTCAAATATCAAAGTATTAAATAAAATGAAAAATGAAGAATATTTTGTAGATTCAATTGGAAAAATAAATATGCATGGTAACGGGGAAATATTTAATAATATTAAGTTGAAGATTTTAAAACATTGTAAAAAAGGTCATCTTTGGGGAGATAGATGTAAAAGAATATATAACGGGACAAAAACGACAAATAATAAAAAATATGAAGTTGGTTTTAGTCCAATTCGAGGTCACGTTTTTGAAAAAGATAATCAAAAACTTCTCAAGGATGATTATTATACATTTTTACAAATTAGAAAACCTTTTGAACATATAGGGAAAACCACAAAATACAAATTAAAATATGGTTTTGATACTCAAATCGAGAGTGAAAATTTCAGAAATTATTTAATGACTAAAATTGCAAGATTTTCATTGAGTTTATTTAAAACTAGTCAAACTTTACATGGTGGAGAATTAGAATCTGTTCCTTGGTTAGATTTTACAAAAGAGTGGACTGATGAAAAACTAATAAAACATTTTAAGATAACAGACGAAGAATGGAAGTTTATAGACGAATCTATACCTGAATATTATAATAAAAAACCTGTTAAAATTGAAAAATCTATAGGTGCAAATATCAACACAAATAGTAAACTTTTCAAAATTGGTGAGGTATATGAATATACTGGTCGTAGTAAGAAGATAACTACTAAGGAAGTTAAAATTATTAAACAACTTAAAACTAAGGTTCGCATTAAAGATAAATTTGGTAATATCGTAGATGTAACACCTTCAACAATAAAAGAGATATAATGTGTATACGTAAATTATTCAAAAACATAAAATTAAAAATTAATAGTAAAAGATATTAGAATATTTACGAGATTTAAATTGTATTAACAATAAATTTAATGTGTTGCCAGAATTGCCTAAAGGATTAAAAGCATTATATTGTGATACAAACCAATTACCTTATAATAATTTAGATGGTTATTGGGAATGGTGGAAAAAAGAAAATCCAGACCTTTATAATGCAAATAAAATGGGACTTTACTAATATAAACAATTAAAAAACAAATAACAAAATGAAAAAGTATAATGAAATAAAGAAAGTTATAATAGAATTTAACATCAGGTGAAAAAACAATGTTAACCTATAATTCTTTTTATGAACCATTAGATCCATTTGAAGAGTTTAGTAGTTTAAATAATAAAGAATATATAATACTTGATGATTTATATGTAGATTACTATTTAAACGAAATCCAAATGAATGATAATGAGTTATATATTGAAATTTCATTAGAAGTCTTAAAAGATGATTCATCATGGATATTGGATTTAAAATTTTAGAATTATGGGAATTAAAGTTGATAATATAATGGTTTCACATATTACTTATAATAATTACATTAAAGAGAATAATAGTGAGAGATTAGACAAATTTTTGAAAATTTACACTTACAAAAAATTTAGAGAATCAGTTTTTGAATCTTTTGACAAATTGTATCCAAACACTAAATTTAGTATAAGTAAATATGTTTTCGGAGATAAATTCTCAAATTATAATAATGGCCACGGTTATCAAATATTTTTTAAAACTGATTCTGATACTGAATATAGGGTTGATTTGATACCAATGATTAATTATAATATGAAAATAGATTCTGAATTTATTTGGAGTATTTCATTTACGTTAAAAGATAATTCTATATATGATGAATCTTATGAGGAATTAACCAAATTAGATGAAACAAGAGAAGTTTTATTAAGAATTGGTGACATTTTAAACAGAATAGATATTCCAAAATACTATATTATTGGTGATACAACTTTAAAATCTAAAATTAAATTATATAAAAACTTTTTATTATTAGTTTTTCCTGATTATAATATAGAAATGCTTTATTGCGATGGTTTTATTAACGATAAAGGATTATACATTTGGTAAGATATGAATATGAATAATTATAATAGATTAAAACAAATGTATGATTGTATTAAAAATACTAATAAAAGTAGGTTTGAATTTAATCCAATATATGAAGATTGGTCATCTTTTACCGTAGGTTTTCATGAAATTGCTGTCCCGTTTGGACTAAGTGAAGAACAAGCATGGATATGTGTTTATGATAGTATAAATAACAGTGAAAAATTCAATTATTTTTTAGATAAAGATTTAGATTCAAAAATATCTTCAATAAAATTAGGATTATTATAAAACATGAAAAAGATTAACACATATTCAGAATATATTTTAAATGAAACACTTAAAACACATGAATTAAATTCAACCATTAAAAATGTTAAAAGTGAACTTAATTTATTAAATTATGATTTTTCAATACAATCTCAGAATAATACAATTACTATTAACTTACATGGTTTTAGATTTATTAAAAATATACCAATTACCTTAGAATATTTAGATTCTCTGATGATAGATAGACATGGATGGTTCCCATCTAAAATGTATTTAGTCAATTTATCAGAAAATGAAAATGAATTGTCATATAATGAAGATTATTTAATTGAAAATGCTGAATATTTAGAACAAGTTTCTATAACTTATGAAGCTAAATATGATAAAAAAGTTGCAAATGACATATATTATCACATATCTATTCAAGAATATAAAGAAAAGATAATAAATAAAGGACTTATACCAAAATCAAAATCAAAATTATCTAAACATTTAGATAGAATTTATATATGTAAAGATGTAAATGATTGTTATTCATTAATACCAAGAATGAAATTAGAATATAATTATAAAAAAAGATCAAAATCCAAAATTAATGATAAATGGATTATTTACGAAATTGATTTAACTAATAGTAACATTGATATTTTCGAAGATCCAAATTATGAAGATAAAGGATTTTACTGTGTTGATAATATACCTAAAAATTTAATAACAATAATTGATGAAGAAAATGGAAATTATGAATTATATTAAATTGCCCAAAAAGTGGACTATCACTGAAATTGAGAATAGAAAAATAAAAAAATAGATTAAAAAATGAAAACTTATAATGAGTATCGTAATTATGATCATATAAAAGGTATACCAAACACTTTAATAGTAGAGGGTTTAATATATTCTTTTACTTATGATAAATTAAAACAGAAAATTGAAAATTTGTTTAAAAAATATCATATATTATATGATATATCAATCAATAATGGTGTTATTGTAAATTTTACAAATATTAAAACAAAAGAATTTTTTGATGATTTACATTCATTATTAAATATATCTGGTTATTATATATCAAAATATAAAGGAGATGATAACAAATTCATTAAAGGAAATCTAACTATAAAAGATTATTTTAATAATAATAAACTTTCTATTATTATCAATAAGAATTTTGATTTTGAAGATAAAGGGATAAAAACCGTATTATATCATGTTTCAGATCAAAAACATAAAGACAAAATATTGAAAAGTGGATTAACTATAAAATCTAAAAATACATTAGAAAATCAACCAGAAAGGATTTATTTTTTTGATACTTTAGAATATATTGATAATTTCATTGAAGAAAAAATTGATTTAGATTATACGTTTAAACCGTTAATATTGAAAATAAATGTGAAAAAATTAAACCAACTCAGATTATATACTGATCCAAAATATCCAGGTGTTGATGCATTTTACACATATGATTTTATACCATCATATGCAATAGAAGAAATGAAATATTAAATGATAAAAATATTAAAAGAAAATATATGAAAAGAAAATACTTAACAGAAAATAAAGGCTGGGTAAGAATATACAAGTTATTCAATTTTGGTTTTCAGTTAGACAAGGCAGGTTATTTTGATGAAAGACCTAATATTATAATTAGTGCAACACAATTATTTTTTATGTTGTTAATACCTATATTATTGATATTCACATTAAATGCATTATTTTTATTGCCTTTAATTTTTTATGGTTATGGTAAAATGTATATCAATTTACCTATTAAGACAGGAATACAAGATTGTGATAGTGCCTCATGGGGAATAAACTATCATGGTAATACTTTATGGTTTTATATTGGAGGTGCAGGGAATTTTGAAGGGGGTACTAAATGGAAAACAATTGATATGCCTTGGCAATATGATTGGATTAGAACATCTTTATTATTAAGAGATGACACATGGGAACACGAAACAAAAAAAGATAGAAAATCTTTTTATGATAATAAATGGAAAGATCCTAAATTAGTGTTTATAGAAACATATCCATATGAATATGTTATGAAAAGAAAATCAGAACAAAAAATAGGTGATTCTATTATAATTAAAAGTAATACAACAGTGCAAAAAGTTAATGCTACAATTACAGTTGAAGAAAGAGAATGGAGACCAAGATGGTTTAAATGGACTAAGTTATTTGCTAAGGTTAGTAAGGATATAAGTATAGAATTTAGTAGTGAAGTAGGAGAAAGAACAGGCTCATGGAAAGGTGGTACTTTAGGATGTGGTTATAATATTAAAAATAATGAAACCCCATTAGAATGTTTAAGGAGAATGGAAAAAGAAAGAAGATTTGAATAATGAATGTAAATGAATTAAGTAAAAAATATTCAGAAGAATATTGTATAAAAGTTGAATTAAATGATCATCCAGAAGTTACGAATTATGTTCATTTGTGGTTTATGAAAAAAGGAATAACATTTCATTTCCATTATAACTATTCACAATTAATAAAAAATATTGGTGATAGTATTATTGAATTAACAGATTTAGATGTACAGGGACAAGATGTTGATGAAAATGTTATTGAGAAGTTGGATGAGTGGGTATATAATTGTATTTCAAAAGAAGGTTTTAATAAAGAATATATTAGAAAACAAAGAAAATTAAAATTAGATAGAATAAAACAATGAAAAACTATTTCAATCAAATATATAAAAAGATAAAGAATAAAGAGTTTAGAATACTTGAAATAAATTCTAAACCCCAAGAATCTATCAATATACACGTCGAATCCCTCAATTATTTACTTTGGGAATGGAATCAAGATCATTCAGATGAAAGATGTGATATATTTGAGTTTGTTGTCATACCCCATAATTCTGATTTTGATTTTACCACCTTGACAATAGATGAGTTTCTAACTGAGTTCATGAAATTAAAAGATTCAGAAAACCTTCAAGTAGATATTAAAAATATAGAAGTAATAACAAAAGTTCCAGAAGAATATATTGTAGAAAAAGAAGAATTAGATGACTTTTGGTTGTAAATAAAGAAAATTATGAATATATTTAAAAAGAAGTTAAAAAGAATAAATAATCTTGATGAAGTACCTGATAATGTATTTGAGTATTTTGGAATAGATAAAGATGAAGAAGATGATCTGACATGGGAAGAGTGGGAAGAGGAATTAGTTGATTTAGTAAAACATGCGGTTGGTTATAATGGCGGTGATCCTAAAAAAGAGGAGATTGATAATTTAGATTATTATGTGCACACTTTTATAATTAAGAGTATTGGTTTAGTTGCAAAGACTAGACAATATATAAAAGAGTATGATGTTATATGTTATGAAGAAGTTTATGGGTTGTTTATATAAAATTGAACCTATTCTTCTTCTGTTGTAATAATTGTTTTATACAATTTTTTAACTTTAGAATCAACTTTTTTTGATTGTTTTAACACCCTTGTTTTATCTGATATTTTTCTTTTCTTAGCACTTATACCAGTTACTAAAGTGTCAATTTCATCATGTAGTGCCTTTACTGATTCCCAGACATCTTTAAGAGAATCCCCAAGATCTTTTTTAACACTATTTATTTTATTGGTAAAATTACCAAATCTTAAAGTACCAAGATATTCAATACCCCTTTCTTGAAAATTGTCAGTTATATTTGATGAAAAAGCTTTTTTTGTTTTAAATGATCTTAAAAATGTAGGTGTTAATTTAGGTTGGTTTGGTAAAAATCCTTCATCTTCCATTAATTGTTCAAATTCTTCATTAAAAGGTACTAAATACATTTCTATATTTTCATCTATTTTTAACCCTATCAATATGAAATTTTGTTGGCTTATAGGCATACCATTAATTACTTTTTGTAAACTTGTAGTGTTATTCTTTATAACATTGAGATTAGACATTGAACCCCTATCATATAATTTTAATTGATAATTTTTAGATTTATAAGGTCCTTTACCTGGTAGGTAAATATCAACTTGGGTATTGTCTTCAACTACGTGTCCTCCAATAAGGCCTGCTATGAATGATTCGAATAAAAATCCACTTGATGATGGAACAAAATTATCTTTTATTTCAGCTAAATAATCTAATAATATTATAGATGAAACTTTATTCTGAACCGTTAGTAATGTATTTGGATCTAATGGATTATTTTTCCATTTTAATGGATCAGCTAAGAATGAAATTTTTGCTCTTAGATTGCTTCTTATATCAAAACCCATACCCTTGGTCAATCTATTAACTTTGTCTGCAACATTTTTATCTATCTTTACTTGAACATAATCAAATGTTTCAATGTTCTTTACATCCTTTGTAGCATAAACATTTAACTGATCATATTTAGGATTGAATTGATTAATAAAGCTTGTATGTGTAGGAATTTGTACGATTTCTTTTTCATACATTCTACTAAATAATAATGTTATATCTTGATTTACTGGACTTGTTTTTAATGTTTGTGGTGGTAGAATTCTAATACCATTATAATAATAAATTGTAAACCCTTGACTTTTAGGTATAAGAATTAGATATTCATTATTCTTTTTATTTTCAATTACAATAGATTCTTTATTATTAACAATATTAATAATTTTCTGAGATAATAATTTTTTACCTTTACCACCATATTTTACTTCTTTCAAAGATTTAATATCATTCTTACTTAATTCATTATTAACTTCATTTGGAAAACCAAAAGTTTTAACTCTTGATTCATTTATAGGTTGAATAAAATCATTGTATTTCTTGATCATTAAAAGATATTATTTTTCTTACAGATATATATTAATAATAATTCTCCATTTTACAAAACACCTAATTTTTCAGATTCAATATCTATGATAATATTATAATCAATATTCATTAAATCAAATAATTTTTGTATTAATATTGGATTTTCTCTAACATAATGTTCTTTAAAAGAAAAATCTGACCAATTAGAATTAGCATTATCAAGAGATAAAAATTTATCGTCATCTGTTAAATAATAACCAAATTCTGTTATTGTTAAATAATTATACTTAATTCCTTTATGTTCTATGTTAATAGGTATTGTTGCAAATGGATCTAAATCTATTTCTTTTGAATTTGAATGATAATAATCATCACATTTCTTTTGCAATTTATAAATTTCTTGCATCCAAATTGGTTCTTTATATGTTTCATATGTTTTTAAAAATTTCATCTAATAAATATATATTAATGATAATTTTTCAAAAATTTAAACGATTTTTTATTTTCAGAATATAATTTGTATATTAAAGTATGAATTATGCAAAATTGAAAAATATTGGAATTGATTGTGCATCTTTAGAAGAGTATGATATTTTAATTAAAAACTTAATTAAAGATGGTTTTTTAGATAAAAACTATAAGTCTTTACGCAAAAAATGGGAATCTGGATCGAGTTATGAAAAATTTTCATTAGTTGAATTTGATTTTAAAAAAGAAGCAATTAGAGAGATTTATGTTGAATTATATCAAACTGAATATGATTATAAAAGAGACGAATTATTGTTAATAACAAATGTTGGATATAATGAAGAATATTATATTAAAGATAAACATTATGTAGAATATGATGAAAATTGTTGGGTTTCATATAAATCAAAATATTATAAAGTTGCATTTAAAACATATAAAAAATTAAAGGAATATAAAATATGTAAAAAATTAGGATTATTATGATAGATTTGAAAAATATTGTATATATGGATGTCATGTGTAGAATTATTGAAGAATTGGTCCAATTTACTGAAATATTAAAATCAAAGAATATTTTAAATAATGATTTTATATTTTGTAACTGGGAAGGTGAAAATGTAAAAATAAATAATGGTAAGATGTATCATTGTATTTTACTTGATCAAAAAGATAATACTATTTTACATAAGTCATCTAAATTAAGAGTTATACAATTTGATGGTGAATATCCATATAATAATGGTGTGTGGTTACCAACAGGTAAAGATTGGTGTACATTTGAATTTTCACATTCATTACAATGGATAGGTGCTTTTAACAATTTAAAAATATTTCATGAAGCTAAAAAATTAGGATTATTATGATGGAAATGGAAAAACTCACTTTTATGGATATTTTATGTAAATCAATTGAAGATTACAACCAATTGGTGGAAAATCTAATTGAAAATAATTATTTAAATAAAGATTTTAAACTGGTGGCAAAAGATTGGGATGATGGGAAGGGATCACGTTTAGTAGAATTTAATTTAGAAAAAGAATATTCAACATATGGGTCAAAACACTTACATATTGTTTTATATAGTGAAAATTCTGATGTATGTTGTGGTGAATTTTTATTTAATAAAAATCAATGTTATATAATAGGAGATATTGGTGATTTTAAAAGAGAATTTGAAAATGGTCTATTTTATTGCGACAGTAATGCATATTCATGGTGTACATTTAAACATACACATTATAAAGATGCTTTTAAAACATTAAAAGAAATATTAATATGCAATGAAGCTAAAAAATTAGGAGTATTATGAAACAAGAAATATTATTAAAACAAGAAAAAATAGATTCGATGATAAAATTTTTAAAAAGAAAATCGCAACCAAAATCAAAAGATTTAGATGTGTTGTTAGAACATTTTATTTATTTGTTAGATTTGAGAAAATCATTAGTAACATCAATTGATTTTACATCAGAAGATTATGAAAATACGTTAGAATACGTTCAAAATTTATTAGATGAAAATTTTGAATCTCTGTCAAAATATAATTATATAATAAAATAAAAGATATGAAACAAGCAAGAGTAGGTGTTGGTGTTATACTAATTAGTCAAGATAACAAAATATTAATGGGTAAAAGAAAAGGTTCACATGGTACTGGTGTATATTCAATCCCAGGTGGGCATTTAGAGTATATGGAAATATATCAACGAGCCTGTGAGAGAACTTTTAGAAGAAACAGGTATTAATTTAGGAATGGAAGGCGATGGTTGGAAAATTTCTAAAGATTTTGAAAAGGTAGGATTTTCAGAAGATTTCTTTGGAGATAAACAATATACTACATTATATTTTGTTGTTAAAAACATTGATAGAAGTAAAATTAAAGTAAAAAATATGGAACTTGATAAATGTGAAGGTTGGGAATGGGTTCATATAGATGATTTACCAAAGGATATGTTTTGTGATTCTTATAATCAAATTAGATCGTTGTTTTAAAGGAAAATTAATATAATCCCATCTTTTTTGCATTATAAAGGTCTGGGTTTTCTTTCCAAAACCATTCCCAATATCCTTTTAAATTGTTATAAGGTAATTGGTTATCATGACAATATAATCTTTTTAATCCTTTAGGTAATTCAGGTAATTTAGTTAATTTATTATTATAACAATCTAATCTTTCTAATCCTTTAGGTAATTCAGGTAATTTAGTTAATTGGTTATGTTCACAATCTAATGTTTTTAAATCTTTAGGTAATTCAGGTAATTTAGTTAATTTATTATTATAACAATATAATTTTTCTAAACCTTTAGGTAATTCAGGCAATTCAGTTAATTGATTATTTTCACAATCTAATCTTTTTAATCCCTTAGGTAATTCAGGTAATTCAGTTAATAGGTTATTATAACAATTTAAATATTTTAATCTTTTAGGTAATTCAGGTAATTCAGTTAATTGATTATTATAACAATATAATCTTTCTAACCCTTTAGGTAATTCAGGTAATTCGGTTAATTGGTTATTTTCACAATTTAAAAATTTTAATCCTTTAGGTAATTCAGGTAATTTAGTTAATTGGTTATCATCACAATATAATTCTTTTAATCCTTCAGGTAATTCAGGTAATTCAGTTAAATTTAAATCAATTAAATCTAATGTTTTACCATTATCTTTTAAATGGTCTTTAATTAATTGATTTTCATTATATGTCTTTAAATATTTCATAATATTCCCATTTTTTCAGCTTCTAACATTGGTTCTAATTCATCGCTCATTATAAAATTTCTGATTTTTGTTTTTTCAGTATTTTTCATTTTATCATAAAAATACCAATCGGTCCCAGGTTCATAAGCATGACCAATGCCTATATTATCATATCTATTTTTAAATATATACATGTCAATATAAGTAGGTATTTTAACCATTTCAGCAACTCCATTAAAATAATTTAAATTACCATATTTATTAATTAGTTCCACGCATCTTTCATATAATAATTTATCAATAGTTTTAGATGTAGGGTGTAAACCTAGTTCATGTGCTAACCATAATTTTTCTGAGGGCCATTCTTTTTTAATCTTTTCTATTAATTTATTAAATTCAAGATATAATTCTTTATCATCCTCTAATTTAAAATTATCAATATAAAACTTGTGCATATATGTTTCTAAATATTTCATTATAATAGTCCTAATTGGTTTGCTTGTAATAAATCTTGATTTTTTGTAACAAAATCATCAATTAATTTTTCAATTTTTGAATAGTCTTCAATGAACCAGAAACGTAGAGTATACCTAATTTTTAATTCAGAGATTGCTTTTTTAATTTCGTCTTTAAGTATATTTATAATATATAAAATTGATGGATCTTTTTCATTAATTATTGTAGATAATATCATATTAGATCCATGATAATCATTCATATCTGAGTCTCTTAATTCAATGTAATTATCACTTTTTACAATGTGATATTTTGAATTGATGAAAATATTGTTTTCAATAAATGAAATGATTTTTTCTAAGTTATTTTCGTTATATGATTTTATGTATTTCATTATTCCTATATATTTTTTTTATTTCTTGAATAAATTTATTATATTAGAATAATTAACTAAATTTTATAATGAAAAAACATCAAATAATATCAATTAAAACGAAATCTGAAGAAGAGTTCATAGATGCTCAAAAATATGCATTTAAACTTGATTTTTACTGGAGTGAAGATAGTTATGAAATAGTATATATTGAAGGTAGATGTAATTTATTTTTAGAATATTGTATAGAAGACAGCACAAAACATATATTTTGGGGTAATGATGAATCTAAATGGATGAAGAAATATTATACAGAAGTTGATAATATTTTTAATGAAGAGAGACATCTCGAAGTTGTTGATATTTTTGAATTTAAAGATATAGAAAATGTAGAAGTATGTATTAATGCATTAAAAATGAAATTATGGTAAATAATAGAGATTACATATTAATTGAGGTATCTGAATTAAACCACATACAAGCCCAGAAGTATCTTATATCATTAGGATATATTTGGAATACCGGAAGTGCTGCTATAATAGAAATGGATTTTAAATTTGTTAAAACTTGTTTAGTATTATATAAAGATGAACATAAAGAGAAAGAAATTAAAAAGATGTTTTATAATGAAACTTTCTATGTTAATAGAGAATATTACAAAACACTTAGAAATTATAACTATTTTGTATATGATGAAAATTTAGATTTACAATCTGCTGTAATAGCACAAAAATTAGGATTATTATGATGTGTGTTATAAAATGTGAAACAGAAAAAATATTTCATGAATATTGTGAAAAATTCTTTAATAAAGGTGTATTCTTCTTTCCAGACTTACCTACCTGTGAAAGAATATCTGCATTAAGTATGGAAGTGTTTAAGTCATTAATATTTAATAATACTATAGATGTATATTTAAAACATGAAATTGGAACAAACAAATTAAATTGGATAGTTGGAAAATGTAATTTTGATATTGAATTACATAATATTTATGAAATAGATATGGTTATTGACGCTACAAAAATGAACTTATTATGAAAAAAATTATAATTATACGTACATATAAGTTTAATGACAAAACTCAAATATTGAATTATTTTAAAAATAAGGGAGTTAAGCTAGATGTAAATAATAGTACTAATACATTATTTTATATTATAGATGATACTTTATTAAAAAGTTTACCATCATATACTTCTGAAGATGCTTTTATACATTATCAGAAACAGGTTCATAAATGGGAAATAATTAAAACTATGGCATGGGAGTTCGATTTTGATGAATTATCAATGTTGATAGAGGCAAAAAAATTACAATTATTATAAATAAATAAGAGAATAAATTATGTGGATATTATTAGGAATTATAATTGGAGTAATATTATCAGAAGGTGGATGGTTAGTATATAAAATAGGGTTAGTGTTGAGGAATTTTGTAAAATATTTAGAAAAAATTAAAAATAATTACAATAAATGGGAATTAATAATATTGAATTTATCAAATTAGGTGATAGAGAAATAATTAAAGTGTCAAGTATTCATAGATTGAGTATTACTAATGGTAAATCATTTGTCATTAAAAAAAGATCGTATAGTCCAGTCAAATATTGTTATTATGGTGGTGATGAATTTGATTTACCAGTTGGTACAAAAGGTGAAATTATATCAGAAGAAGGAAATAAATTAAGAGTAAAATTTGAGAATAATCTTGAATGGTCTGTTCATAGATCAGAACTTGAGTTTGTGCCTGTTGATAATTTTTGTTTAATATTTAATGTTAATGGAGATAATGTTATTTGGAATTCTTTAACGACAGAGGAAATAGAAAAGATAAAAAACTTTTTAAATATACAGGAAATATCATGATAATTTATTATAAATTACACAAAGAAACTTATCAAAAAACAATAAATTCATTAGATCAATTTGGTTTTCCTGATAATGAATTTTCTTTGATTCTTGATGATGATTTTAATATGTTGAAGTCTCTTGTTGAATCTAAGAAGTTTGGTTTGTTATAAGTTATTTTTTATTTTTGGACGAATTTCGTATATTGTATTAAATAATAAAGAAAATCTATGAAAACTATGTTTAATTTAACAGCAATAAAAGTAATTAATGAAAGAGAAACGTTAAAAGTTCTTAATAAATTAGAGAAAGATAACTATGACACAACTGGAATAAGAATAAATGATATTAAAAATTATTCTAAAATGTTTGTTGTTACTGAAATTATAAATAATAGAAAAAGAGCTTTTATATCAGATAAATCTTTTTATACAACTGAAGGATATACTACTTATGTTACATTTAATATGAATATAGTAAAAATAGATATAGATTCATTTCTCGGATTAACTGAAAATGAATTAACTGAAAGCATAAAATTAAACTTAATTTAAAATGAAGAAGTCAAAGATAAAGAAGATACAGAAAAATAAAGAATTAATAACCAGATATGAAATAAATATGGTATTTTTAGAACTTTTATTTGGAAGTTTTGGATTTGATGAAATTACAATAAAAAAATCGTCTTATTTACAACCAGTTGATTATACAGTAACTCATAATAAAAACCTTAAAAATTATTATATTTTTATTGCGTCAACAACAGGTAAATCAAGTAATACTATACAAAAAATTTCTGATTTAAAAGAAATGGTAAAAGGGTTTTTTGATGATGATCACCTTATTATACTTACCACCAGTGAAGGTAATTATGATACGATTGAGTTTGAAAATACTCATATAATAAATATAGATTCTCTTGAAGATTTAAGATTGATTGGTGATAAACACCAAAGTAAGATTGTTGATAAAGAAGAATTGTTTCAAAAATTACTTAAAATAATAGGTTAAAGTAACCCTAATTTACCACCCTCTAATAAATACATATCTTTTTTAAATTTATCAGGATCATAAGAGTATATTCTTGTAATTTTGTGAAATTTTTAATACATAAATCAACATCGTATTGTTCTACTAATTCAAAAACAATATAATTTTCATTAACATAATTTTCACTATCAATATACCATTCATGTAATATATCAATATTTTCTATTATATAGTCAGCAAACTTGCCTAAAAATTCAGGTATTTCTTTATTTTTAGTACCGTACACTACTGATTTATGTTTATAATTTTCGTTAAATCTTTTAATTTTCATAGTTAATTGTTCAATATTGGTGGAGGTGGTCGATTATTAATATCATCAGGCCTTTCTCTATTGTTATTTACATTTCTGTCTTTAGAGTTAGTTCTATCTAATAATATACCAATTGTTCCATCTTGTTCATAATTTTTTTTGGTATTTGGTTTTACATCTTCTTTTTCAAGCACTTCTATTATTTTAGTTAAATTATTCTTCACTACTATAAGTTCTTTATTAATTTTAATCCCCATATTTTCTATTTTAGTATCTAATGATATTTTATATTTCCAAGACATACCAAGAATAGTTAATGTTCCTACTATTAGTAAACCAATTATCCATTTAACTGTTTTTGTACTTAATGTAAATGTTCCTTTATCTGTTATTACATTATCTATAAAGTTTGCTTTATCTTGTAATGATTTCTTTGCCATGATTTTTTATTATTTTTAATATAATCCTAATTTGTTTGCTTGATTTAAATCTGGATTTTCCTTCCAAAACCATTCCCAATATTCTTCTAAATCATTATAAGGTAATTTGTTATAATCACAATCTAATATTTTTAACCCTTTAGGTAATTCAGGTAATTCAGTTAATTTATTATTATAGCACCATATTGATTCTAATCCTTTTGGTAATTCAGGTAATTCAGTTAATTGATTATTATCACAATCTAAATATCTTAATCCTTCAGGTAATTCAGGTAATTCAGTTAATCTGTTATTATCACAATCTAATCTTTCTAATCCTTCAGGTAATTCAGGTAATTCTTTTAAATTTAAATCACTTAAATCTAATGTTTTACCATTATTACTTAAATTGTCTTTAATTAATTTATTTTCTGAATATGTTTTTAAATATTTCATTAATATAATCCCATTTTATTTGCATTATAAAGGTCTGGATTTTGTTCCCAGAACCATTTCCAATATCCTTTTAAATCATTATAAGGTAATTTGTTATCATAACAATATAATCTTTCTAAGCCTTTTGGTAATTCAGGTAATTCTGTTAATAGGTTATTATCACAATCTAATCTTTCTAATCCTTCAGGTAATTTAGGTAATTCAGTTAGATTTAACTTATCTAAATCTAATGATTTACCATCACCACTTAAATGGTCTTTAATAAATTGATTTTCATTATATGTCTTTAAATGTTTCATTTAATAATTTTCAAAACGATTTCTTACTTTTTCAAGATTTTCTATTTCAGATGGTGAATCATAAATATTAGACAACCAATCAATTTTTTTATTTAAATATTTTAAGAAATTTGTTTTATCATAAATATCATCTTTACCATTACCATATTTTATAAATAATTCTTTAATTATTTTTTCAATATATTCTGATAAATCTCCTAACATTAACATTTCTGCACTCATGTCACCCACTTCTTTATCAAGATCTCTTGCTTCAGTAAATGACAATCCTCTATCACCACAGAAATGCATAAATAATAATCCTAGCTTTTCTTTGTCGTCTTTTTCTTTAACTTCTTCTCTTAAATATTTAATTAGTTCTTCAGCTAATTTTCTTCTTTTTTCTGGGCTCATGTCACTTTGCCAGTACGCTTCGTTTATTTTTCTAATTTTTCTCATAATAATCCCATCTTTTTTGCTGTTCTATTTTCATCAGTTAAATTATCCAAATCATTTGATAAATCTGGTTTATTTTGTTCTTTGTGTAAATTGTCTAATTCTTTCCATATTTTAACAGAAAAATCATATTTAGATTCCGGTTCACCTTGCCAAAATTTTCCATTATTTTGATTATTATCATACTTAGTCACCCAACAACTACGACCACTTCTTGCAAAACTATATATTTTATTATCCAATTCTATATTATATCCACCACTATGTTTGATAGATATATCTTCATTTTTAATAATATCAATAAGTCTATTCATAAGTTTATCACCTTCTTCATATTTATTTTTATTTTTAAATACATTCCATTCATATAAATGTTTCATGATATTTTTTATTTTGTTTCAGAATAATCAAAAGCGGTTGCTCCTTCAAACTTAAGATTAAACGAATTGTATTTTGATGTTGAATAAAAATAAGCAACATATAGACTTTCATCTAGTTTATAATCACATACAACATAAGGTAATTTAATCGGTATATTATTAATGTAGATTAATTTATCTTTTTTGTTTTTATAAATATACATAGTTATAACCATATTTTTAATATATGTAATAGCTTTGTCATATTCATTATTTGTTTTTGTGTTAAAATATGAGTTTGAATATAAATATACATAATACCAGTAATAATCATCTGAATCTTTAGATGATCTAATAATCTTCCAATAAAAAGAACCCCATTCTCCTTCATTTTCTAATGTCCAATCTTTATGTTTATAAAATCTTATTTGTTTTTCTGTATTATGTTGGTAATAGTTCTCTTTTTGTGCTAAAGAGAAAATTGGTAGTAGTATTAAGAATAGTATGTATATTAATTTTTTCATTCTTGTATGATTATTTCCATTATATATTAAATATAGAAATTATAAAATGTTTAGTTTTAGAGCTTCGATATATTTATGAACATCTTCAACATCAACGATTATGATTTTTTCATTTATTTCATTTATCATAGTCCATCTTTTATCATCTCTCCATATTGTAATATAAACTGGTTTTATTGGTAGTGAATTATAGTCAAGTATATCATCTTCAAATTTTAAATCAGGAAACCAATGTTTACTTTTATACCATGAACTTATTTCATAACCTAAATTAATCAAAGTTTTTTGTACTTTTGCAAAGTCTCCTTTATTATCAATAAATATACCAAATATCACTCGATTTGTATCTACTGAATTTTCATTATATGTTTTAAGGTATTTCATTATAATAAGCCCATTTTTCCTGAATTTAAATAAAAATCTAGATCTTTGCTCATGAAATAGTTATATATTATTTCTATATTTTCTGGTGTATTTTTAATATCGGTAAATCTCAATTTTGTTTTATTATCAATAAAACTAAATAATTCACAATCATAGTAAGGTTTTTCATCATTAATATAATAAGTATAGACTTCTATGTTAGGATATTCATCAAAAAATATTACTAAACCATCATGTTTTTTAATATAATCACTCTTTAAACCATTTATTTGTTTTGGTATATTGAAACAATTATAACTACTATATTCAAAATCTATTTTTTTTGCTATAATTTTAAAACTTTTCACTTTATCAATTATTGTAACAGCCATTTCTTGTTTAGCATTATTTATCTTTTTTGAAATCTTATCAAATTCTTTATTAAGAATCCTTTTTTCTTTTTCAAGTTTTTTAATATATTCTGTGTAGTTTTCCATATTATAATAATCCCATTCTTTTTGCTTCTAAATACTTTTCTACGTCAGGACTCATTAGAGCTTTATAAAACTTTATAAATAATATTTCATCTTCATTCCATCTTATTTCTTTTTCGGAAATATAATTAAATAGATCATTATCAATTGTTTTATTACTTGTACCTAAGTAACAACCTGAAAAATAGTCTGAATCTTTACGTTCAAAAGATATTGTGCAATTTATATAATTTTTTCCTTCATATTTAATATCAATTGGAAATGTTATTTCATAATCATTATATTTTTTATTAGGTTTTAAATATTTTTTAAGTGAATATATTCTTTCTAATATATCGCTATAATAATCTTTCATTTTGAATCCTTTTTTATTTAATTCAGCTATTTTATCAATATATTGCTTATGCATTTCATCGTATTTTAATTTTGCTTTTTCGCAATCAGATTCAAGATTTTTCATATTCTTAACAAAATCAATATATTTATCAATTTTACTCATTACATTAATCCCATTTTTTTTGCTTCTAACTGTTTTACAATATCATCATCCATAAAATATTTATATAATGTTGATAATGTTTCATATTTGTTATCTCTATCATATTCTATTTTATTATAATGATTTAGTGTAATTAAACCACCAACATCACAATAAACCATAGTAACGAAACCATAACAAATATATAATTTTTTAGATTCATATATTTCTTTATCTATAATTAACATTAATTCATCATTATCGTCTTTTTTAGCATATTTTTTCAAACTTAGAATTTTATCAACAAAGGATTGTTCTAATTTCAATTTGATTTTATCCATTTTTTTCTTATATAATATATTTATCAAAATCTTCTATCATAATAGTCCCATTCTTTTTGCTTCTAAAAATTCATTTAAGTTATCACTTATCAAATAATTATATAATTTTCTATAATCTTCATATATACTATCAATATTTATTTCATTATCATTATTTTCAATAAAACATACCCATGCATATTTTTCACCAGCTGATATATCTATTTCGTTATAATTAATATCATAAGTTATATTTAAACATTCATATTTTTCTCCATCTATTTCAATTGGTAAATTTATTGTTAATATGTCATTTTTATTCTCTCTTATAGCATATTTTCGCATTTCTTTTAATTTGTTATAAATTATATTGTCAAAATATTGTTTATTTTTAGTTACTTCTATTTCTAATTTATTAGCTTTATGTTTCATTTGATCTATTTCATCATTTGATTTATTATACCATTCTGAAAACTTTTTAAAATCTTTTATCATAATAGTCCCATCTTTTTTGATTATAAATATTACCTTCATCTATATTAATATGAGATTTCACATCACTTTTAGTACCTTTATAACAATACAAAAATCTATTTTCACCAAATGGATTTACAAAAGATTTTGAACTTTCATAATATTTTAAATATTTCATTACCTATTATATATTAAAAAATTAAAACATTTTTAAATTTTAATTATAAATTTATTATAAAACAGATAAAATAGAATAAAAAATGATTGAAAGATGGATTTTAGTTGAGAATGAAAAAGAACAAAAGATGGTTTTAAAATCTCTATTTGCAAATGGTTATCGAAGAAGTGACAAAACTATGACTTATTGGAAATTTAGTATTTTCCCAGGTGCTATTCATATTAGATTAGATGAAAAAATTATATTAGGAGGTCAATGTGATGCAAATAATCACAATTTTAAAAATGAACTTTTAAATACTGAAGAGTTAAATGAAATAGGTATTAATTGTTTATATACAGCTTCAAAACTTGGATTATTATGATAAATAAAGTATATGACTATTTAAAGGATAATATTATTTTACCTAAAGATTATAAAATGAATTTCAAAAATGATAAGATATGTATTGGTCGAACAATGAAACTTGATATTGATTTATCAAAAGAACTACCAAAAAAATATTTTAATATGGAACCATTTTCAATATTTTGGACTGATTTAGAAATTAAAAAAGTCATTTTATTAGAAGATGGTTGTGAATTTGGTAGATATAATATATCTTGGAAATCTTTTATTATATCTTGTATTAATAAAGAACAGGTTTTAGAAGAATGTGTAAATATTTTTTGTAAAGATAAAGAATATGAAAGGATGAATAGAAAACAAAAATTGGAAAGAGTGAAAAATGGATAAAATATACATATTGTGTGAAAATGCAGAAGAACAAAAAACTCTATTAAAATCATTATATGCTGACGGATATACACGATTAAGTGGACGTATTGAAAAATATTGGACATTTTGTGGATTTCCTGGTGCTGTTGGTGTTTCATTAAATGATAAAATAATAACAGGTGGTCAATGTGATGCAAATAATCGTGAATTTAAAGTCCCATTATTAACTTTTGATGATATTGAAGAACTAGGTTTAATTGAATTATCAACTGCTTCAAAATTAGGGTTATTATAATTGAAAAATGGAGACTAATAAACAAATAAACGAAATAGTTTCAGAATCTTTAATTACACATCAAAAACTTCTATTTGATTGTTATGATTATTTGACACAAAAAATTCATTCTAAAAAATTAAAAGTTTCATTTAACGAAGGTTATCCATATAGTCAAATATTATATGTTTATGATGATAATAAACATATTTTAACATTATCTGCTTCTATATCTTTCTTCGTTATTGTTGATATAATAGGGGGAGAAGTACATTTTACAGATATAGATTTTGATGATGTCTTAATAAAGATATTAGACGTATTATCTATAAATAATCCAATATTTACAAAACTTTATAGAAAATTAAAATTAAATAGAATTAGAAATGATAATAATTAAAGGACATTCATATGATTACTTATTTACTATTAAATGTGACAATGAGTCTGATTTTATGTATAAACAAAAACTATTAATTGAAAAGGGTTTTTTGACATTTAATAGAGATACTCATCCTATTACTTATAGAACTGCTGGTGCAACTTATAGAACTAAGATAGAACAAGATATTAATAAACCAATTTTTTTAAATGTGTGGAGTGATATGTTAATGACATATGAAGTTGATTTAAGTGAATTATTAATTCAAATTAATGAAACTTTTCCGGTTGTGGATCTGGAAAATTTTGAATTAGATTCTTTAACTATTATTTATAAAGAAGATGAAATGTTAAAAGAAGTTAATTCATATTTAGAGGCTAAGAAGATGAATCTATTTTAAATTTTTAATATATATTATTTATGAACGAATATGAAAATCAATATGCAAATCTCATATTTTCTATAATTTGGAAATCTAAATCATCCAATATACCCTTTACTAAGGAAGAAATCACCAAATTAGTAAAAGAACATGAAATAGATACAAGAGATTGTAATGAGTTAGGAGATATTCTTTTATGGGAAGAAGATTATATAACATCTGAAGAGTTTGCTAAGAGAATGGACTTAGATTATGAAAATGGAGATTTTTATTATATTGGTAATTTTGATGATTTTGGTTTAGAGAAATATGAGAGTGAAATATTAGGTCATGATTATGATTGGGACCCTGTTTATGATTATGATGCAAATATTAGTGATTGGTGGAGTTCTTATGATAATGAAACCTTGAAAGCTATTATAGAATATTGTAATAAAAAAGGTGAAATGATTGATGAAATTAAAATCACAAAGAATAATACTAAAATAGTAGATAATGATATAATTATTGAAGATTCTATAAAGTTAAGTGAACAGTTAAGTGAAACAGATGAATTAAAAACCATTTTGAATCATGCTATTCTTGAAACACAAGAAAATGCTGATTATAATGAAGTTTATGATAAGATTAAAGATGCTTTTGAAGATGCTTTTGGTAAATTTGAATGGTTGAAAAACGAAACTATAAAGGTTAAATTGAATGTAGATTGGGACGATATTAAAAGTGAATTAATTGATGATTATTTTTATAGAGGTGAAATTGATTTTATTGAAGAATACTATGGTGATTGGTTGTATATTATGAAAGAACATGACTTAAATAAATTTAGTGCACCAAATTACGATTATATTTATGGTACAATTGAAGATAAATATCTTAATGAAATAACAAGAGAAAGACTGTCATGGTAAAACTACAAACATATAAATTATTTTTAGAGAGCAATAACATTGATCAAGAAGATTTAAATGATTTGTTTTTATTGGCTTTAAAAACAGAAGATTTTGAATTAATTAAAATGTTTATTAATAAAGGTGCTGATGTAAGTTATGAAAGTACTTATAATAATGTTTTAGATCTTGCTTATTATGATGATGAGGTTTTTGAATATTTAATTAAGAAAGGTTCAGATCCTAAAATAATGAGTGATGCTACAATGACTGATTTTAATATTCAAAAGATATTAATTGATAATGGTTTTGATGAATTAATTGATAGTAGGGTTGGTTTTAATAAAAATCTAAAAAATGATCCTAAATATTCTAAAATTGTAAGAGCTTACGAAGAGGGTAAAAACCTTGGTATATTATAACAATCCAAATTTATTTGCTTCTAATTTAATTGGTAAATCTTCATCAAATAAATTTTCATACATTATTGTTAATGCTTTAATTGAATTTCTAAATGAATCTAATGAACACCATTCTTCATAATATTCATAACCATTATCAAAACCAATATTTTCATCATCAAAATCAAATGAATTTGATCCAATAATTTCTTTTTTAGTTTCAAACCAAATTAATATTCTATCATATTTTGCACCTTCAATTTTAACTGGTGTTATAGGTATTTTCACGGTATTTTCATATTCCCTATCATATAAATAAGGTGTACCGTATTTATCAAGTATTTCTCTAGCTTTTTTGATTATTAATTTATAAACCATTTTTTTTGGATAGTTTCTTTTCTTTCTTATATTTTTTAAGTCTTTTCTTAGATTTTTTGATTTTATTATGCAATTTGAAATAATTTTCAATATCATTAAAATTTTCATATGTCTTTAAATACATCATTAAAATTATATATTAATTTTTTCTCTAAGTTTTAATACAATCCCATTTTATTTGCATTATGTAGGTCTGGGTTTTCTTTCCAAAACCATTCCCAATATTCTTCTAAATTATTATAAGGTAATTGGTTATTATAACAATTTAAATATTCTAATCTTTTAGATAATTCAGGTAATTCAGTTAATTGGTTATTACCACAATATAATCTTTCTAACCCTTTAGGTATTTCAGGTAATTCTGTTAATTTATTATTACCACAATATAATCTTTCTAACCCTTTAGGTAATTCAGGTAATTCAGTTAGTTTGTTATAATCACAATCTAATATTTCTAACCCTTTTGGTAGTTCAGGTAATTCAATTAATTTGTTGTTGTCACAATATAACATTTCTAATCCTTTTGGTAATTCAGGTAATTCAGTTAATTGATTATTATAACACATTAATTTTTCTAACCCTTTAGGTAATTCAGGCAATTTGGTTAAATTTAAACTATTTAGATTTAAATTTTTACCATCATCACTTAAACGGTTAATCAGATTTTCATTAACTGAAATCTCATTTATCATTCGATTATATGTCTTTAAATATTTCATTAATACAGTCCCATTTTATTTGCATTATGTAGGTCTGGGTTTTCTTTCCAAAACCATTTCCAATAACCTTCTAAATTATCATAAGGTAATTGGTTATAATAACAATATAATTCTTTTAATCTTTTAGGTAATTCAGGTAATTTAGTTAATTGGTTATAATAACAATATAATCTTTTTAATCCTTTAGGTAATTCAGGTAATTTAGTTAATTGGTTATTACCACAATATAATCCTTCTAACCCTTTAGGTAATTCAGGTAACTCAGTTAATTTATTAGTATAACAATATAAATATTCTAATCCTTTAGGTAATTCAGGTAATTCAGGTAATTGATTATTATAACAATATAATACTTTTAATCCTTCAGGTAATTCAGGCAATTCTGTTAATTTGAAATTACCTAAATCCAATGTTTTACCATCATTACTTAAATATTGTTTAATTAATTGATTTTCACTATATGTCTTTAAATATTTCATTAATATAATCCCATTTTATTTGCTTCTATTCTAATTTTTACATTTTTATTCATTATTATTTCTCTACATATTTCTACATATTGATCTAATAGTTCTTTATATCTACACCATGAACTTTCCCTTTCGTTAACAAAAAAGAAATCTGTTGTATAACCAAAATATGTATCTTCATATCTAATTAACTCCAAAAAACAATTATCATTAGGTTTAACAATTAAATCACTATGTGCAGTAATATTAGTTTCTTTATCAACAATTTCAGAACCCGTTATTGGTATTAATAATTCAAGATCACCATCTAAATCTAATTTACCGTGTTGATCTAATAGATCTTGTATTCTAATAGCAAGTTCTTTATCATTTTTTATAAATTGCAAACTTATTTTTATATCTTTACCATCTATCTTTCTAATAAGGATATCTGTAGGAGTAAAATTTTCATATGTTTTTAAATACATCATTAAAATTATATATTTATTTTTATTTGTGAGAAAAAAATTGTATTTTTATGTTATGATTGAATTAATAGTAATAGATACAACGGATAAGAAATGTTGGGAAGAAAATTTTTTTAAACTTAAAGAAAGATTTGATCTAAGTGGTCTTTATAATGATTTTGAATATGATGAAAATTATAATTTATTTATAGCTCTTGTTAATATTACTGGAGGTATTGAAAAAAACAATATTGCTCATGTTACAATAAATTATGATCGTGAATATAATCCAATTATGTGTAGTAATGCAGATGAACTATTTGAAATATATGATAACATTGAAAAGTATAACACAGCTTATAAATTAGGATTATTATAATGGGAAATAATAAATTACATAAACTTTTAAAGAGACCATCGTCTAAATTAATTGATGAATTGGCTAAGACACAATATTACACAGGTAATAATTGTCCTTACCAGTATATTTACAGTGAAATAAAAGATGGTAAAAATAAAGATTTTAGAAATTTATTAAATTGTGTTGCTAATCAAAAAGCTGAATTGCTTTGTGATTATAATTATGTTATATCACTTCATAAATTTTGTGAATACAAAAAAGATTGGATTCGTGATATTAGTTCTTGGAAAAAGAAATCAAGATCAAGAGATAGACAATTTAGAGAACTTGCTGACCATTTATTTGTTAAGTATGATATGCCTAAATTCATGTATAATGCATGGTTTTGGAATGGTGGTATTAAATTTGAAGGTAATCCTATTAGATGGTTTATTGATATTGGAGTTGGTAAAAATATTAGAAAATCTAAAACACCGATTCCATTAACTAAGAAGATGGCTCATGCTTTTATGCAATCACCAGATGATTTTCTTCCTATGGAAGCTATAAGATATGGACAAATTGTTGATATGGGTGGTGACATGAGATCTGTTAAAGGTGTTATGTCTACTAAAATTGCTTCTGATTTTGGCAATAATGAGTTTTGGAATAGTGTTCTAAGATTTTTTATTAATAATCCTATGTTAGATCCTGAAAAATATAACCCTATTGTTGATTATATAAATCATATTAAATATGAAACAAGAAGAGTTTTTCAAAATAATGTATTTGTTACTTTAGCACCTGATAAACCTAATTTCAACATGAAAGATAGAAACCCAGATGCTTTATTACAATTGGTTGATAAATGGCATAACCAAACTAATAGAGTATCTAGAAAAGGTGTTCCTAAATTATGGCAACCATTACCAATTAATAATTATGTTTGGTTAGTTGGTAAAGATGAAAATAAAATGACTTATTTGATTAATCAATTAACTACGAGTGGTGATATTTTAGATGAGGGTAGATATATGAAACATTGTGTAAGTTCTTATATTAATTCATGTTCTGGTGGTAGAACTTCTATTTGGTCTTTGAATGTAAATAGCAAAACAAAATTAGACAGTAAACTCTTAACTATTGAGGTTAATAGTGATAGAGTAGTGACTCAGATTCGTGGCAAGAATAATAGATTACCTTCTAAATATGAGTTAAATATAATTAATAAATGGGCATTTAAAGAGAGATTAACGCTTTCGAGATGGGTTAGTTTTTAATAAACTATTTATCAAAAAATAAATATAAATTTAATGAAGAAATGGTTTATAAGAAAAAAGTGTAAGTGGTTTGGACATATATGGGACAATGGTAATTATAAACAACAATGTACAAGAAAGGGTTGTGTTGTTTATAGGACTATAATGTATAAAGAACATCATAAAATTGGTGAAAATCCTTATTCTTGGAAAATTATAGATTTTGATTCGATTAAACTTCCTTAAATTAAACCCATTTGATCTGCGTCGAAATAGTATTCTAAATCATTTTCTTTAAGCCAGTCATAGAAGTTATAATGTGTTGCTTTTACTTGTGATTTGTAAGGCATTTCTTTAACATAAAGACTAGCTGAATCCCATTCACTTTTCATTATATAATAGAATTCATCTGGTCCACATTCTACAATATTGTGACAGAACCCTAAAAATCCGTCATCCCACCTTGTTTGTATATTTAGTTCTTTAAGTAGTAATTCACCAGCTCTTATAACATCTTTTCTTTTAATATCTTCAAAAACTATTCTATCATCTTTAGAAAATGTTGTAATTAACCCTTCAAATAATCCTAGTTGATTTGCCAATACCATATCAGGATCTAATTCATATAATCTTTTCTTTATTAATTCGAGTATTTGTTTGCTTTCATTAATCATTTTTTCAAAATATCTAAATTGTTCAGGATATTTACTATTAAGACTCATATATCATTATAATAGTAATTATTACAATATAATCTTTCTAATCCTTCAGGTAATTCAGGCAGTTGGTGGTAACCAATTACCTTATAATAATTTAGAAGGTTATTGGAAATGGTTTTGGAAAGAAAACCCAGACCTTCATAATGCAAATAAAATGGGACTATATTAATGAAATATTTAAAGACATATAATCGAATGATAAATGAGATTTCAGTTCCATTATTATGCCATAATAAGATAAAATCTTCGTTGTTATTTAAGTTCATTTTCTATATTTGTTGGGTTAAACATTTTTTTAAAATACTGTCACTTAAATGGTCTTTAATTAATTGGTTTTCATTAACAATATAATCTTTCTAATCCTTCAGGTAATTCAGGTAATTTAGTTAGATTTAACTGGCCTAAACTTAATGATTTACCGTTGCCACGACAATATAAATATTCTAACCCTTTAGGTATTTCGGGTAATTTAGTTAATTTGTTTATGATAACAAATTAACCGAATTACCTGAATTACCTGAAGGATTAAAAACATTAAAATGTGATAATAACAAATTAACCGAATTACCTGAATTACCTGAAGGATTAAAAACATTAAAATGTGATAATAACAAATTAACCGAATTACCTAAATTACCTAAAGGGTTAGAAACGTTGTATTGTTATGATAACCAATTAACTGAATTACCTGAATTGCCTAAAGATTTAGAAGAATTATATTGTCGTAGTAATCAGAAATATCAGCATATTTCAGTTAAATCTAAATAATCAAAATTTAATTTTTTACCGTCATCACTTAAATGGTCTTTAATTAATTTATTTTCTGAATATGTTTTTAAATATTTCATTTTATACTAATCCCATTTTTCTTGCTTCTATTATATTTTTAAATTCTTCTTTTATATCAACGTGCATTTTTATGTGATTTGATTCACATTCATCTAAAAACCAAACAATCATATCTTCTCTTTCAGTAAATAAATATTTTTGAGATTCATATGTGTTTAATATATCATCTAAGACATACTTATGATTTAAATGTGTGTCTATAATATCATCACCATCATAAAAATTACCAAAATTTATTCTATCTTTATTTTTATCAACTATTTCATTAATCCAAGATTCATCCCTTTCAATTGAATATTCAATAATACTTTTTAATGTTATATATTTCATTTCTTGCCATATTTCATATAAACTTTCTATACCAATATCATCACTATTTGATGATAGATATATTTCATTACCATTTTTATCATATGACATTATTTCAATATTGTAATTATGTTGATATATATAATAAATATAATTACCATTAATTTTTATATTTTCAGGAACATACGTATCTATCCTAAGGTTTTTCATCTTAGTAATTATCTTTCTTATGATTTTATTTTTCATTTTACTAATTTTATCCCATAATTTAGATTCATATGTCTTTAAATACTTCATTAATATAATCCCATTTTTTTTGCATTGTGAAGGTCTGGATTTTCTTTCCAAAACCATTCCCAATATTTTTCTAAATTATCATAAGGTAATTGGTTATCATGACAATATAATTCTCTTAATCCTTTAGGTATTTCAGGTAATTTAGTTAATTTGTTATTACCACAATATAAATATTTTAATCCTTTAGGTAATTCAGGTAATTCAGTTAATTGGTTATTATCACAATATAATCTTTCTAATCCTTTTGGTAATTTAGGTAATTTAGTTAATTGGTTATTAGTACAATATAATCTTTCTAAACCTTCAGGTAATTCAGGTAATTCAGTTAAATTTAAATTACCTATATTTAATGATTTACCATCACTACTTAAATGTTGTTTAATTAATTGATTTTCGTTAACTGAAATCTCATTTATCATTCGATTATATGTTTTTAAATATTTCATTTATATTAAACCCATTTTATTTCCTTCAATCATTTCTTTATATTCTGATATATCTTTTGTAATTAATATAAAATAACTTGAGTGTGTGTGTTGTTCAAACCTTACTTCTTTTAAGTTTAATTCTTTTTTAATTTCAAGTCCTAATATTGAGACTTTATATAAATCTTCAATTTCTATTTCTAAACCAGGTTTATAAAGAGTGTTAAATTCTGCAGCATATTGAAAAGAATCATATTTATTATTGATATTTGTTACAAGAAATTTTTCAAACACAATCTCTTTAAAATTCTCATATTTAGACAAAACATTTTTAAAATACTTAAAAAGATTTTCTTCATTCGGTTTAGACTCATTATATCTATTTAGATATTTCATGAACCTATATATTAAAATAAAATATTTGAAATGAAAAAAGGCTTGAATAAGCCTTTATTGAGTGGATAAGTCTAATTCTTTAATAGACTCTTTATATTCTTGTAGTTTCTTTTTGAAACTTTTTGTTTTGTTTATTTCTAAGACTAAATAACCGAATAGTACTTTTTGTACAATCATTATTGGTTCTAATGTTGTTTTCTTCCATAGAAATTTACCTGTTGTCTTCTTTAAATAGATTTTCTTTGGATAGACATTTTTAAAATAATTTAAACCAATGTTACTATGTGCTTCAATAGATTTTCCCTGTTCAAAATCATGTTTACTACCACGTGTATAACCTCTAAATTCAATTCCTTTATTAGTAAATTTCCAATCTTCTGAATTCATATTCATATATTTCCAATAATATACTTTATGTTTATTTCTTAAATTCATCTTTTCAAATAAACTTGCGGTTTGTTTATTTTTAGTTAATGTATTAAATGTATAATTTTCTGTTTTAATATCATTTAATCTTAACCAAACATCCATTATTCCATCTGTAATAAATACATTATCATAATCTTCATATTCTTGATATAGATTTTTTTCAACAGACCAAAGATATCCTAAATCAGAAGATAGATCATCATAGTTATTAGACTTAATAGCTTCAATTGTATTTAATATAAACTCTTTACTCTTCATCGTTTTCTAAATTCGGATATAATTCCTGCAATTCTTTCAGTATTTCAATTTTTTTATAATAATTTTCAATAACATTTAATTCAACTTCTACTATATCGTTTAAATCATAACCTTTACCAGATCTTTTAGATTTGCGTAATTTTTTTAATAATTCTCTATTAATTCTATTTGTTCTCATTTTAATTGATTTAATATACTATCTTCTGTTTTTACTCCGAAACCTTTGATTTGAGAAATCATTCTTTTTTCACAAGCCTCTTTTAATTTTTCTCTTGACATTATACCTAATTCTTTCCAAATAGTATATGCTTTTTTAGGACCAACACCATCAAGTTCAGTCAAAGATAAAATCTCTTCTGGTATTTCTTCCATATATTCTTTAAGTTTCACAATAGAACCTGTATCTAAGAATTCTTCTACTTTTTTATTAATAGATTTACCAATGCCTTCAATTTCCATTAATTCATCTGTTGATACTAATTCTCTAATATTTTCTAAACCACCCAAAATGTCTGCCGCTGCACTATATGCTCTTGATCTGAAATAATCATTTTTCATAGTACAGTAAAGAGCTAAATATCTAAATGCTTTAACAACGCTTTTGTTTTCGTCTAGAAGTATGTTATCACCTAAGTTTCTTTCTTCTGGTGTAATCCATTCTTCACCTAATATATCAAGAATATCTTTCTCTGTTTTAGATGCTAAACAAATTTCACCTTCAAATAAACCCCATCTATTAAGTTTATAGCCCATTTTCTTAGCTTTATATCTGAGTTTTATACCATAAGTTTTAGAACCAGTGAAATAAAGTAACATAGAACCTAATTTTTCAGTAGAACATGTATGTATATCAATTTGTTCACCATCTAACTTAATTCTTTTCATATCATCACCATTGACTATAATAGATTCTCCTTCTATAATAGATATATTTTTTCCATGATAGATTATATCTAAATCATGAAGGTCGCCTTGTTTCTTTCTGCGAGCTGATCCGGCTAGGATAAAATTATCACTAATTTTTTTCAGTTTATCATAGAGTTTTAATGCTTTTTCTAAGTTCATAGTTATTTATATTAATCCTAATTTGTTTGCTGTTAATTTTATTAATAGTTCGTTTACATCTTTACAAAAACAATTTTCTAATAAATGCATTGATGCTTCATGTGAATAATGATATATTTTATATTTTTCACGGAACGTAGTATCTACTATAGGTAAAGAAACTACAAGATTAAAACCAACTGTATACTGTGTTTGATAATAATAATTAGCCCAAGAAAAATGTTCCTTTAGTTCATTGTTAACAATTTCCCAGTGTTTTTTATTTTCTATTTCTATTATTAAACATATCATATTAATCCTAATTTATGCCAATTGTACATTTCTAATAATTCGTCTACATCTTTGCAGTAGTATATATCTCTATCGTAATTTCCTCCTTTCATATCAATAATACCATCTTTTATCCAAAGGTGTATTTTGTGTTGTTCGCTTAGTGAATCACTTTGAGTTAATGATACAGCTAGATTATAATCAGACATGTACTTAATATTAACATATGAACTATCCCATTCAAAACATTCCAATAGTTCACATTGGACTTCTTTCCAATGTTTTTTATTATCTATATTTATTACTAAACTATCCATTTATAATAGTCCCATTTTATTTCCTTCTATATATTCATCAAATATTGGTTTGTCCCATTTATCAATAAATAAAGTAAAAGATTTAACTCTTTCTATTAGTTTTCCATCAATAGTATATAAATGATCTTTTTCTGCACTGATTATATATTCTGATAAATCATCAATTATATATGAAATATATGTTAGAAAAGATTGTCCTAGATAATCTTTGTCTGGATCATATTTATTATCATTTGATAGACATGCCCAAGTTATACCTTTATTTAAGAAATAATCTTCAACATCAGACCATTCTTGTTTATTTGTGACTTTTATTGCTAATATTGCTTTTTTATTCATATTATATTAATCCTAATTTATGTGAGGTGTACATTTCTAACAATTCATCTATATCTTTACAATAGTGTTCATTAATATTAGTATCATCACCATCAATAGTGTGAAGATATTCATCTTTTATCCAAAGATGTATTTTATATTTTTCTTTTATTGTACTAAATGTGGTTAATGATATACCAATATTATATTCATTTAAATATTCGTAATTATCTTTTTTAATCATAATACGGTATGATACATCCCATTTAAAATGTTTTTTTAATTCATTTTGGATTTTTATCCAATGTTTTTCATTTTTTATATTTATTACTAAACTTTTCATTTTTAGTTTTAAGTTAATTAATATTAATATAAGGAAATTTTTCAAAATATTAAAATATTTTTGACCATTCTAGACTATGAACTACACATCAGCTAAAGACTGATGTGTTTCTACGCCACAAGCACAATGTAACCATTCACTTTGGGTGACGCTGGGTTGGTTCCTCAACCCAAAATTTCTTATATTTATTGCAGCATTTATATCCCTGTCATGTTCTATTCCACATTTAGAGCAAATCCATTCCCTATCTTTCAAAGTCAATTCTTTATTGATTGAACCACAATTAGAGCATGTTTTGCTTGATGGATCAAATCTACCAATTATACTTAAATTTTTACCATACCATTCACATTTATAATCAACCATTGATTTAAATTCACCCCAACCCATATCACTTATAGCACGAGCAAGGTTATGGTTTTTAACCATATTACTTACACCAAGATTTTCGATACAAATTGTGTCATAATTATCTACCAAATATTTACTTATTTTATGTAAATAATCTTTTCGTTGGTTTCTAGTGTGTTCGTGTAACAAGGCAACCTTTAATTTTTGTTTGTTGTAATGGTTTGATCCTTTTTGTTTTCTACTAAGGGATCGCTGTTCCACCCTTAACTTTTTCATTGAAGATTTAAAGAAATCGTGGTTCTTGAATTTCTTTCCATCTGAAGTGATAGCAAAATCTTTAATACCCAAATCAATTCCAACTGTTGTTTCTAATTTAATTGGTTTCTTTTCAGGTAATTCTTTTTTATTATCAACTAAAATGCTGATATAATATTTGTTTGTTGTTGTTTTGCTTACTGTTATTGTCTTTATGTCACCTTTAAATTCTCTGTGTAAATCAATATCAACCAGTTTTAGTTTAGGTATATAAATTTGTTTATTATTTTCACTTAAAAATACACCTTGTGGTAATTGGAATGATTGTTTTGTATATTTTGACTTGAATTTAGGAAACCCGGCACCTTTAAAAAAATTTGTATAAGCATTATCCAGGTTTCTCATAGACATTTGTAATGCCTGTGATGGACTTTCTTTAAGCCAAGGGGCATCTGTTTTTTTAAGTTCAGTTATTTGTTTATTTAAATCAAAACAAGTATAATTGGTTTTATTTCCAACATATGCTAATGTTTTTGTTTCTAAACCAAGGTTATATACAAATCTTACTTGACCAAAAATTTTTGACATTAATTCTTTTTGATCTTGATTTGGATATAATCTATATTTATATGATTTTAACATTTTTTACAAAAAACTTTTTTCTTCTGTAAGTATATATAATTAAAATATAATGGTTTTTTTACCATTTTAATCGCTTACATCACACAAGCTAAAGACTTGTGTGTTTTACACTAACAAATATATAAAAAGAAAAAAATTATATGAACAATTATACTTGCTTATTTTTTGATATTGAAACGAGTACTGAATACAAAGATATACATGAATTTGAATCTTTAGATCCAATTGGTTTTAAAGTTTTCAATAATAAACAAAAAAAGAAATCAGTATATGATAAAAGTTGGGATAAACCACTAGAAGAACTATATCCTATGAAGGGTCCTCTTTTACATGAATATAATAAAATTGTTTGTATATCTATGTCGCATTTTATTAATGATGAATGGATTATAAAATCATTTCACGGTGATGAAACAGACATTTTGAATAAATTCAATAAAGTCATTATTAATGCTAATAATAACAACTTTAGTCTAGGTGGTTATAATATTACAGGATTTGACATACCTTTATTAAATAAGAAATATTTTAAATATGGAATAAAACTGCCTTTTTTATTAAGAGTAGAAGGTAAGAAACCTTGGGAAATGAATTTAATTGAATTAAGTGATATTTGGAAAGCAGGTTCTCGTGAATATTCTTCATTAGAAGAAGTGTGTTATGTTTTAGGAGTTGAATCACCTAAGCAAAAGATAAGTGGTGCTGATGTTTATGAATATTTTCATCAAAAGAATGATATTCAAACCATTGTTGAATATTGTGAAAATGATGTAAGAGCTTCAGTAGAAGTTGCTTTAAAACTTGGTGAATCTTTACAATAGACCATTATTAAATTCATTAAACTTAGAAAGTTTAGAGTTTTCATTAGCTTTTCTTTCTAAGTATCTCCATTTTTTATTTAAAAAGTTTAATTTAGCCTTATCTATTTTACAATTTCTATCGGAGATTTTACCATCATTGAATAAATTAATCATTTGATTCATATTTAATGTAGGATACTTCTTATCGAAGTTTGGGTCTGGATGTGACCAACCAAATTTTAATAACCAATTTAATATTGCATTAGTACTAAAATCTAAATAATCTTCTGTTAGACCATTACCACTTCTTTTAGAAAGCTTTTTATTTCCTTCAAAAAGTAAACCAGCATGAATTATATTAGGAAAAGGTTTATCACTTTCTACATAACAAATCAAATCCCATATAATTTTTTGTTTAGATTCGTTTGCGATATGGTCAACACCTCTGACTATATCTGTAACATCATAATCATAATCATCAAGAATTGAACAGAAATTATAGGTAGGAAAACCGTTATTTCTGAGTATAACCATTGAATATTCTCCCATATTTAATTCATAACCATTTTCAGTTTTTGTTCCTATTTTATATGCTACTTCTTTATATCTGTCTAATCTTTCTGATTGTTTAAAAGTTATATCATAATCAAGGCCAAATTTATTCATTTGTTTATAGATATAGTTTGTGAATGTGTTTTGATTTCTTTCTTGGTCGGTATCATCAATTCTAAGGATGAATGTTCCATTGTTTGCTCTTGCCATTAAATAATTTAGTAGTGCAGTTCTTAGAGTTCCTAAATGAAAATATCCTGTTGGTGATGGTGCAATTCGTGTTATCATAATTTAGAAAGTTGGTCTTTTAAAAAAATTAATTATTTTTTGATATCTAGTTAATTTTACAGTTGGTAGTTCAAAATCATATCTTTTACCATCAATAACAAAATAAAGAATATTAATAAATTTAATTATTTCAATAGTATTATGTTTTTCAGAATTTGCTATCATTCTTCCAGCGGCATATTGAACTGGTCTACCTTTTGGTATATAAAATATATCACCATTACGCATATAAATTGCAAATTGGTTTTTAAATCCTTTTATTTCATTTAATATTTCATCTGTTAATATCATTCTAATTTATATATTAATTTATTATCATAATAATCCTAATTTGGCTGATTCTAATTTATAGAATAAATTATTCTTTTTCAACCAATCAATATAATTGATAGTTTTATGGTTCTGTTTTTTAATATGTTTTAAATAATTCATATCTGAATAATATAATCCCTCAGTACAATTTTTACCAACACTTATATAAATATAATCATATAATGTGAAATTAATTCTATTAATACTACGAGTTATAGTTTCCATATTATAATATTCACTGATTATTTTATCAAGATATAATATTTCTTTTTGAGGTATGTCTGTTATATATAATGTCATAATAATCCTAATTTGGTTGATTCTAATTTGTATGTTAAATTATGTTTTTCTAACCAATCAACATAATTAATAGTTTCACTGGTTGGTCCTATGAGTTCATGTAAATAACACATACCTGAATAACACAGACAATTATCATTATATTTATTGATACTTATAAAATAATAATCATATTTTATGATTCTTTTATTAGGTCTAATTATAGATTTCATATTATAATATTCACTGATTATTTTATCAAGATATAATATATATTCTGATGGTATATCTGTTATATATGTTGTCATTATTCTGTTATTGTATATAAAGCTAATTTTTCCCAATTTTTTCTTGATTTCATTATTCTTAAAACATCTACTAATGTTCTAATACTTAGTTCTTTAACATCATCTATATTTATTCTAATGAATTCTAAAGCCGTAAAACCATCATTTAAACTCCATCTACCTTTACCTTTATCTTCGATAAGTGTTGGCATGATGTGAGCCATTCTGTCGATTTTCTCACCATTGCTCATTTCTAAATCAACTACATAACCTCTTGTTAAGATTGGTTGTGGTATTTGAGTTTTCTTTTTATTTGAGATAAAGATTATTCTACCTGTAAATTCGAATGATTGTGGATAATTGTTTTTATTTTTCAAAAATTTAGACCATGTAACGATTCTAGTATCATAAGAATCTAAAGCTGATTTTAAAATATTAATAGCTGTTTTATCTTCTAAGATTGAATCACAGTCGTCAAATAAAATTAATTTATCTCTATTATCATATAATGTATCATATAGACCTCTAGCTGTTGAGAAACCTTTAACTATGTGAACATCTTCTTTTTTCTTGAAAAGGTTTAGAAATCCAGTTTTTGTTCTTTTTGATAAAGTGCTTAATACAGTAAATGTTTTACCAAGTCCACCTTCACCTATAACTATCAATGAGTTACCTTTACCATCAATAATCATGTTGGTAAGATCTTCTAAGAACTCAAATCTTTCATTAACATTGAATTTATTTCTGAATTCGATATTTTCTTCGATACATTTGTTAAAATGTTTGATTTTAACTATCAACTCAGAATTTAGTTCACGAGTAGAGCAAGAAACATCAACTTTTGTAAGTAAGTTAATAAGTTCGCTCTTATTTTCTTTGCCGTTTAATAATATTTTTGTTTTTTCTTCCATATTTAGTAGTTTATGTATTTCATCATTTATAATATACGGAATTTGTTCAAAAAATAAAAATTCTTCAATTTTTTCGAAATTCCAATACTTAAATATAAGGAATATTTCTTGGTATAAAAATTAATTTTATGATATTGTAGAGGTTGGAATATAAATTCTGGGTATTGATATTCAAATCTAAATTTTAATATATAAAACAAAAGTTTTTAAATTATTCATGAAATACTTAAAGACATATGATGAAAGTATTAGTGATATAAGGAATGGTTTTGGAAAGAAATTAATTTACTAATTAATATAGATGATAAAACTTATATTGGAAATCATTGGACTACTTGGTTTTATAATCAAATTATTGAAAAATATACTGAAATTGGTATTTTGTTAGGTAAGTTAAATGGTTCTGATATAACTAAAGATTTTAATTTACAAGAGTATATTGCATCGAATAAGATGGATCTATTATAATAAATTAAACTTTTTCGCCTCCAAATATTCGTATATATTTAAATCAAGCATTTCTTCAACACTTAAAACGATTGGAGATGAAACATTACACAATTGCATATTATATCTAAGGTAACCATCAACTGGTTTACCAGTTGATGTATATTGATCAATTAGTAAGATATTTTTTTTTATGATTAATTATAAATGACCAATATCCATCTACCCAAACTTCCCAATCACCATCAATCCAAGGAATATTTTGATCAATCATATGTATTTGCAATTTCTTGAAGTCATTTAGACTTATATTTTCTATATTTATTGATATCATAATAATCCTAGTTGTAAACCGTTAAAATAACTTTTTAATGTATTCTCATCCATTTCATCATATTTATATTCAATTAAATCTTGGTCTTTTGAGATTATATTATCTTTTTTAAAGGTCATATAATATTCTTCTTTTTCATGGTTATCATTTCTCATGACAACGATTTTTGAAACAATATAAATGTTATGATAATAATTACAATCATCGGATGATTGTAATTTATAACCACTATAATACCAAGGTATATTTTGATCAAAGAATATTTTTTGTAACTTTTCAAATTCATTACAATTAATTCCCGTAATATTAATTTTAATCATATTTATCTTTAATTAAGAAATATTTATCTAATTTCATAATAATTTTTAAGGTTTTCTTTAATATCCATAATTTTAATATAGAAAATTTATCTTAAAATAAAAAATTAATATATAGTCTTGTGAAATATTTAAAAACTTATAATGAATCATTAATATATGATAATGGTACTGTTCATCATATTTATAAAGATGATGAAGAATTATTATATAGATGTGAGTATTTAATAAATAAATATGGTAAACCTAATGAATATTTGAATAGTAGAACAGATGTTAAAGTAAATGTATCTGGTTCAGATTTTATAGATAAACCTACTAATATAGATAGAAGAACAATTGTAGATCCAGATGATGATTTATCATTATATATCATAAAGTATGATGAAGAAATTTCGACTTCTTATAGAATATTTCTTCAATCTGTGAATGACACTAATTATTATATTGAGAGTTGCTCTACGGAATTTGAAGAAAAAATAATAGAATATATTCATAGTGAAAATATAGAATCAAAATTTGAATCTACTAAATTAGGACTATTATAAATGAATAAATTAGACACATATAATCAATTTGCTAAGTCTATGACCATTACATCTAAGTTAAGAATTAAAATGGTTGATGAATTAAATAATTATTTTAAAAATATACCAATAGTTAAAACTAAAGGTATTAAAAAAATAGTTAAAATTTTCTTAAATAAAAAAATAAATATATAAACTATAATGAAATATTTAAAAACATATAATGAAAGTACAATACCAAATGTATTATTTGTGTTTGAAGTAAGTAATATTGATGAATATTTTACTTATACTAATTTAGCTATAAAGAATGGTTGTAAATGGTTTAATCAATATGCAAAACATTTAATTACTGACTATAATTCATATATTGATGATAATATAAAAACAAGTCGAACAATTTTTAATTTATTTGATGAAGAGATTATACGATTTGATCAAAATGGTGCAAACACTATCTTTACAAAGGATAATAAAATACCAATATCTGTTTGGGAAGATAAAGATATAACAGATGGTATAGATGATAGTCCAGAAAACTGGGAAAATTATTTAGTACCATTAAAAAAAGTAAAAAGATTATTAATAACAGGTCAAATGGGTCTTTTATAATCTAATAATTATGAAATATATAAAAAAGTATGAATCATTTAAATTTAAATATATTATTGATGATATATTTAAAAATACACCATATTATTTGAATAAAAAGGGTTTGTGTAAAGATGATTCAGAAATTTACTTATTTGTTCCACCAAATACAGATATAATAAAACTAAAAGAAATTGTAGATGATATAGTGAGAGATATTAAAAGATATCATCCAATCATCATAGATGAATATGTAGAAATACATTTCTTTTGACATAAGACCTTTATAACATATATTTAACCAAATTAATTCTTTCATAATTTTTAATAATTATTGTAATATAAGAAAAAAATTCTAAAAAAACAAATTAATATATAAAACAAACAAAACAATATGATCATAAGTGAAACATATAACGAAAACATAGAAGAAAACTATAAACAACAAGAATCATTTTATAAACAAAAAGAATTGCTTTATAAACAAATAAATGATAAAACAATTTTTGATAATTTTAATAAACTAATATCAGATATTAAAAAGGAATGTGCTAAAATATATAATAAATATCAATATATTTTACATGGTGATAAATATGAACAAGTATTTATAAAAATACCAGAAAATATTAAATTAGGTAATTATACACATCTAGAAGTATTAGATTCAGTTGATATTAATACTAGTAAAATTGTTGATGTTATTGCTTATCTTATTGAAGATAATAATAGAGATAAATTTAGTCTTTTAACAAGGGTTAGTAAAAATTTAAAAAATTATAAAAAACTTTCACAAATATTAGAATACCTTAAAAGTGAAGACCTTAAAGCAGATTTAGAAGCAAATAAACTAGGATTATTATAATGAAATACCTTAAAACATATAATGAAAATATAGATGAAGATAAGTTTATATCAGTTGAATTTAATAACGCAAAAGAAGCAATTGAAATATATGATAAACTTATAAATGATTTTAAATTTGATGTACATAGAACAAAAATAGAATTATGTTGTGATATACTTGAAAAAGAGGAAGATAAAAGAAAAATGGTGTATAGTTGCTGTGTACAACATGAAAGTAGAACAATTCATTATAAATTAAATCGTATTTATGGTCCTTGCGGTTATTATAAACACTCAGATATATTAATAACTAAAGATGAATTTATGAATGAATTACAAAATATGATAAATATGTATAATGGGACAAAAAATCTTGGTGTCTTGTAAGTCAATAAAATTATAAAATAGATGAAACATTTAAAGACATATCAAATGATAAATGAGATTTCAGTTAATGATAACAATCAAGATTTCTTTGTTGATACAATAAAAGATATGTTTAAAGATACCAAATTTAAAATTTATATTAGAAATGGATTCCTTGAAATAGATTATAACGGAGTATACACAACTATTGTGTTAAAACGAGAAGGAAATCTATTTCAAATAATATTACAAAAAGTTGAACAGCAAGTTGCAGTTGTATCAGATCCAAATTGGATAAAAGAATCTTCAAATAAAAATGATGGACACCAAATAATAAAAGATTATGAACTAATATTATTTATTATGAAAATATTCTTTCATAATAACCCATATGTATTTGAATCAGGTAAATTAGGACTTATGTAAGTCAATAAAATTATAAAATAGATGAAATATTTAAAAACATATTCAGAAAACCAATTAATAAAAGATCATCTAAGTGATGATGGTAAAATATTAAATTTAGTTAATTTAAATTTAACTGAATTACCTGAATTACCTAAAGGGTTAGAAAAATTAATGTGTTATAATAATCAATTAACTGAATTACCTGAATTACCAAAAGGATTAGAAATGTTATATTGTGACAACAACAAATTAATTGAATTACCTGAACTACCAAAAGGGTTAGAAATATTATATTGTTATAATAATAAATTAACTAAATTGCCTGAATTACCAAAAGAGTTAAAATATTTAGATTGTGATGGTAACCAATTAACTGAATTACCTGAATTATCTAAAAGATTAGAATATTTAAATTGTTATAATAACCAATTACCTTATAATAATTTAGAAGAATATTGGGAATGGTTTTGGAAAGAAAATCCAGACCTTTATAATGCAAATAAAATGGGATTATATTAATATATCTATTTTATTAATATAAATCCTTCTATTCATTTGAATTATTTCTGTTTCTTATGGTGTCACTTGATCATATAAATAACCAGTACATCTTGTCTTCAACATTTCTTTTAATTTAGGTTCTGTTAAATATTCAAAAGTAGCACCAATACTAAATAAATGATTAATATCCTTTATATTATCAGGCCACACATCATAAAAGTTTTGATGATGATAATAAATTAGTTCTCTGCGCTTTCCATTATAATCAAATGTCAATTTCCAACATTCATCTTTATCTATATCAGATAATATAACACATTTTTCTTCTAATGAAAAAGTTGGAGTGTCTGATTCATATTTTAAATATACCTCCCTGTGCCATGAATTCTCATTATTACCAGACAATAACGTTTGTCTTATATCTTCTTTTTGACTTTCCCAACCATTTCTAGCAAAGGCTCCATCAAATAAAAATAGAAGCAAATAAACTTGGATTATTATGAAAGTTGGAACTTGTAACATTGGAAGCATAATATCATCCGCCATCCCCGCATACATTATATTTATTTTCATATTGAAAGATAAAAAAAATATTCTAAAAAAACAAATTAATATATAAAACAAAATAAGATTTGAAACATTTGAAAATGAAATATCTTAATACATACAATGAAAATAAAGAGGATAATATTGTTGTAATAACTGATATACCTCATAAAGAAACAAAATTTATAATAAAATTAATTGAGGAAAAATATGATATAGAATATTCTAGAGTAAATTTTAAAGAAAATTTTTGGGTTGCTTTTTCAAAAGATAAAACATTTTTTACATTAGATGATGGTCAACGCTTTGATAAGTGTTGGAGCTCAATGAAGTTTCTATTAGAATATGTGTCATTTTATAAAGATTCTTTTATAAGTTGTGATGATTGGTTAAAAAAAGAATATGGAATGGATCTTGATATATTGATACAAGGAAATAAACTCGGACTATTATAATAACCCCATCTTAATTGAATTTAGATGAAATCTAATATCATCTTTACTACTATCTATAATTAATTCAAAATCTTTAATAATAAACTTTTTTCCAGAATCATAATATAGACTTCCCCAACCAATCATTATACACTTATCTAAATCAAAACAAAGATAAATACCACCTCTTTCAATACTTAAAAAACCAAGCCAATCAATTTCTGTTCTCTTAAATATATTAGTCCAAGAACTTAAAGTGTAACCTAAATCAACCATTTCTTCCCATATTTCAAATAATTTCTCTATGGAATATATCTCTATTGCAATTCTTTTCATAATAGCCCCATTTTTAAACAATTCATATAAACCTCTAATTCCTTTAAATTATTAATAAAAGTTACTTTTTTAAAAAATTCAGAACCGCCACAACAACAAGCTATTATATCCCATTCTTTACGATCAAAAAATAATCTATATTCATATGAGTTATATTCTTTTTGAAAATAATCATTCACATCAGTATACCAATTAACTAACCTTTCATTATCATTCTTAGTTATATAATTAATACTATATAAATAATTGACAAATTCTATATAATTATCTTCATTTACATTTATATCTATATCATTCATTGTTATTTAATTTAAAACATAGTCTTTAATTTAGAGAATATTTTGCAAGTACTCACCATTTTTCAATATAATATGTTTACAATAATTTTGATCTTTAAGTTCATCTATCCATATATTCCAATGTTTCATAAACGTCCCTATAAAATCGTAAGGACTATCTCTATCAATAAACCTATCAAGGTATTCATTTCTCAAATTATTTTCAGGGTAATCAAGTACAATATTAAAACCTTTTAATAGTTTCAAACCTTCTATGTCAGTACTTAAAAAAATATAATCTACTTTTCCAATTTGCTTTTTTATATCACTAACATATTCTTTTTCTAGTCCTTCTTTCATACTTCCAATATTCAATTTTAATAGCCTTCTTATTCTGATTGCAAATATAAGTTTTTCCAGTACCACAAAAAGCAGCACACAATATTGTATTCGATTCATTCATAATTATAATAATCCCATCTTATCTGATTCTGTTATAAACTTTAAATATTCTTCTGAAAAATCCTCATAATCACATTTTATCCTAACTGGTAATACAGTTTTATATAGATCATAATCATTACTACTAAAATAAATAACATCCTTTAACCAAGATCCTTCAACAGCATCCTTAATACAAAGATAAATATTAACAGGTAAAGAAGAGGAATTACCTCTTGTTTTAAAACCATTATTTTCAGCAATACGTATAACTCTATCATATTGTTCCTTATTATTTACACTAATATATACAAGTTCATTCATTACATTAATCCCATTTTAGTAGATCCTATAAAATCTCATAATTTCAAATCTATAATAAACCTAATTTAATACCCTCTATACACGAATCAATCGAATCAATATCAATATGATTGATAATAAAATCCATATCATCAGGAATATATTTAATCATGTGTATATTATATAAACCATCCCAACCAGTCATTATATATTCATCTAAATCAAAATAAATATAAAGACCACCCCTTTTTTTTATATAATCAAATCCAATCCAATTATAATCCTTCTCCATGTAAATTCTATGCCAAACATCTAAATTATATCCTAAATCTAACATCTTTTTCCATGCCTTAAATAACTCTTTCTTAGTATATAACTCGATAGCTATGTTCATTCTTTGTTTTATTTAATAATGTTACAATAATCCCATCTTACTTGATTCATAAGAAAATAAGAATTCTTCTATATCCTTACACTTTATATAATCACAAGTTTTAAAATTTAATTTATGATAACGAAACAATAATAAATTATCATTATTTAAACCAAATTCATTCTTTAGATCTATATAAAATCCAATATGTTTAATAGGAAGACTTATATCAAACTTTTCATTCCAAATAGGAATAACTTTAGTTATATAGTTTATAACTTCATTCCAATCCTTTTCTTTTACTTCTAAATAATAAAATTTCATAAATATAAAATACAAAATTTATTTTGAAAAAACAAATTCAATATATATCTTCATATGAAATACCTTAGTACATATTTAGAAAATATACAATCAGATAAAGTCCTAGTTAACTGCAAAACTCCGGAAGAAGTAACAAGCCTTATTAATTATTGGAGAAGTCAATTGAATAAATACTGGGATGAACCCAATGAAGATGAAGCCCATCACAAAGAAATATTAGAACATTGCATTAACAATTATAGTTACAATGAATATTATATTGGTTATAATAAAACCCTCATCGCATTTAATTATTCTTCTAATACATTTTTTACAGTATTTGAAAGCCTAGAAGAATATGCTGATTATAATAAAGAATTCAAAATATATCACACAGGAAACAAAATGGGTCTATTATAATAAACCCATCTTTCTTGCTTCATATTTTATTGGTAAATCTTTACTCTCTTCTCTTAATTTATCTACATCCCAAAATTTGGAATATTCTTTTTCTCTTTCATAATATGATCTATATGAATAAGAATCCCTGAAAACTCTGTTACCACCCCATGGATTTATTTGTAAAGTAATACAAAATACTCTATTAAATGATAAGTTAGAAAATGGATTAAATGTTAATCCAATAGATTCAAAGATTTTAACAACTTCATTATAATCTTCTTGTGTAAAGACTATAAAAATACCAATTCGTTCTTGCACAAATTTTCTATAATTCATATTTTTTTTATTATTTTCATTTTTTTTAATTATTTGTTACAACAAATTCTTAGACAATCTATTATAAAAGATTCATTTTTTCAGGCTCAATAATAGATTCGATGATTTTTAAATTTTAATATCTTTATATGATCTTTCGTAAAAGTCTTTCGTCCATTCTTTATCGGTACATAAACAAAAGTCTCTCCATTCATATCCGTCATTAAAGAAAGTCTTTCTAAACCAACTTGGTTTAGTATATTTCTGAATTACTCCAATGTTATTTCTTTCTATGTAACAATACTTATTCATGATTTTATAACTTTAAATTTTTTAGACGATTAATTTTATTATCTTTTTTTTAAATTTAGTCTAACAGCTTCTCTGAACCTTCTAAATGCCTCCTCCAACCTAATTTTTAATTTATAATAAACCTAATTTCATTGATATTAATAACATTTCAATTTCTTCTTTAAAATTTTCACCATAATCAACAGTTAATTCATAATAAGTAATATCTTCATTATAAGAATTGCAACTTAAACCATGTTTAGCATAATTTATTGTTTGTGGTGTGTATATTCTAAATACATTCCTAATATTATCAGGGCGAATTTCTAAACAAAAAGCAAAAATACTTCTAATTTTAAATCAGGGTATTTCGATAAAAAATAAGACTCCACTTCATCATAAATCTCCCAAGTAAAATCATCATACTTTATAAGTATATTTATATAATCTAATTCCATATCTAAAGTAACCCCATATTTATACTATCTAATAATGCATCTAAACCATATTCCAAAAAAACATTAGTATCCTCAATCCATATCTCATTTGTGATATCCCTCCATCTATCATCACTCCATAAATCTACAACCATTAAACTTGATTCATGTAAATTCAAGTCCTTATTATTTTCTAAAAAGAAACTTATAAATAAATTATCATCTTTTAAACTTCTGTTTTCTTTTATAGTTTTTATAGATTCTGACAATTCTTCTAAATGTTTATCAAATGATAAAGTTGGACTATAAAAATTTTTCATTTTATTTATCATCTTAACCATTTGGCCCATGATATCACCATTTATGTCAATTTTTATGTTTAACCATTTTTTCATTAAAGAACCCCCATATTCATTGATGTTAATAACATTTCAATTTCTTCTTTAAAATTTTCACCATAATCAACAGTTAATTCATAATAAGTAACACTTTCAGTATATTTATTATAACATAAACCATAATCAGCAAAATTTTTTCCAATTGGTGTATATACTGTAAATCTATCTCTTTTAGGATAAAATTCTACACAAAAAGCAAAAATATCTAGAAAATAATGATTTTCTTCTAATCTATCTTTTAATGCATATTTTAATTCTTTTTTACCTACACATTTAATACCAGGATATTTAGATTTAAAATAAAACTCAACTTCATCATAAATCTTCCAAGTAAAATCATCATACTTTATAAATATATTTATCCATTGTAATTTCATTTTTTCCTTTTTTAATTTAACATAATATACGAAACTTCTTTTAATTTAAAAAATATGTCTATATCAATCCCATTCTACTAGATTCTATACTAAATTTAAACTCTTCAAGATTATCACACATTATATAATCCCTTCCTAATAATAATTTATTAGAAAAACTTGTATAAAAATTGTAATTCGCAGTATGAGTATAATATATTAAATATACAAATAAATCATTTTTAATCTTAATATCACTAATAATATCCTCCTTGAAATAAGGCATACAATAATCAAAAATTTCATCTCTATTATAGTCTAATTTTATATAATATTTTTTCATAATATCTCTATTTTATATAATCACTACATTAACTTTCAAAATAAAAATTTTCTTTCCAAAAATCTATAATTTCTTTTCCTCTTCGTTTTTATGTAAAATTACTATTAACATTATTTATTTTTTATAACAATCCCATCTTATTTGACTCTATACTAAATTTAAACTCTTCAAAATTACATTCTTCACAATCATTTATTAATTCAGTAAACCTATTATTTTCACAAAATCTATACACACCAAAACCAATATAATATATCACATAACCATAATTATAATAACACATGTTAGCTGAATAACCTAAATAATTCATAACTTCATGCATATTACTATCATTTAATTTAATGCATATCTTCTTTATATTACTTAAATCACATTTATATAAATTTTCAATAATTCTAACGTAATTAATTCCTGGATAGGTTCGTGGAATTCCTCCACTTATTTTCCATTAACCCTCTCTAACTTTAACTTTCTCTGATTCCTTAAAAAATGCTTCTTATACTCCCCATAATTAAAAACTTCAAGATAACTATATTTTATAATTGAACCCTTATTAAAATATACAAAAATCAATTTAATTTCATCTTCTTCCACAATTCCTAAAATCTCATCATGAATTCTACTATCTTTTTTTAATAAGGCTTCACCTTCCTCAGTTATACCTAAAAAATAATCATCACCATAAGAAAAATTATTACCATAAGAATCACTACAATATTTCATCAACAAATCAATATCTAATTAACTTATCTCTCAATTTTTCTACAATTTTTATATAACCTTCAAGATGATCTTCTTCTAAAAACTTTATAAATCTGTTTAATACTTCCTGACTATCTATAATCATTATAATAATCCCATTTTAATACTAACATAATCCTCCATTAATTCAGGATGACATTCAATATATTCATCAATATCATACCACTCATCACATATCTCTTCGTGAACATTATAACTTATCTTACCATTATAATCAATACCAATTTTATTTGATTCTGTTCTTTCACATAGAGCATTTATATTCATTTTCTTACCACTAAACCATTCATAACCCAAAGAATATAAATGTTCTACTAATAACTCAGTTAATAATACACCACTTACCTCTACAGCAAATTTATAATCACACTTTTTAACTTTCATAATAATCCCATTTTAATACTAATATATTCTTCCATTAATTCATCATATTTTTCAACATATTCATCAATATCATACCACTTATCACAATCCCATTCATAAACATTATAACTTATCCTACCATGTTCAACACCAATTCCATGTTCATTATTTTTTGCACATTCATTTATTACCTCACACTTATCACCACCACACCACTCATAACCCAAAGAATATAAATGATTTACCACTAACTCAGTTAATCCTATACCACTCACCTTTATAGCAAATTTAAATTGTGTGTTTTCAAACTTTTTCATAATAATCCCATTTTAATACTAACATAATCCTCCATTAATTCAGGATGACATCATAATTAGATTTAATACATACCTCTAATATATCATCCCTATCACCACCCCCATACCACTTATAACCCAAAATATATAAATGATTTACCACTAATTTAATTAATAACTTATCATCCACCTTTATAGCAAATTTAAAATCATACTCAATACTTTCTTTCATAATCATAACAATCCCATTTTATTAGCTTCAAAAAATAATTTAATATAATCCATATCATTACAATTTAATTCTATATAATTATCACCCAATACATTGTGAAATATATGACCACCATAAATATACTTTTCAAAAATTAATCCTTCATAAAAACAAACTATTACAGAATTAAAATGATTATAATGATTAATCCTTAACTTTAAAAAATCTATCCATATCTCCTTATCTGAAGAATATCTATCACCTATAAAACCTTTTATTCTTCCCAAATCTATATCTATAATATCAAATAATTTCGCACCCTCTGATATATTATTTATTTCTATCGCATATTTCATATTCAATAATTCTAACGTAACTAATTCCTGGATAGGTTCGTGGAATTAATTCCTCCATTTACAGCAATCCCATTTTACATCCTTCGTAATAACTTAAAAATTCATCAATGTCTTTACACTTTTTCTTTCTCTCAATTATTACATTTTTCATATGAAAATACGAATACCAAAATAATTTTCTAGATACATTATTATCAAAATAATTATAATAATCATAAAAACCAATACAATAACAATTAACAAATTTTACAAAAGTTAAACCCTCATTATTATACCATGGAACAACATCGGTTATTCGACTGATATCCATATCTTCCTTTACTTTTATATAATACAACATTATAATAATCCTAATTTATTAGAATCTAAATCATTGTTATCCAAATCTACAATAATGGTTTCTCTATCATTAGGATATCTTACCATCCATTTCTGACCATACTTCATGTAACTTTTTAGGTGATTTTATTTTTATTGCAATCCTCATTTTACTTGTTTTTTTCATACTCAAATCCTTTATAATTAATACTTACAGTTAATAATATGTACTCCTAAACATACTGAAAACAATATATTGTTAAATCTTAGATTTGGCAATCAAGATTATACAAACAATCGATGTTAAAGACCATGGGTTTGATAAAAAATACAATTATTTCGTTCATATTAATATATTTTTTCAATATATTTTTTCAAAAATTCAATCTCTTCATCATCTGTAGGTAATTTTTAATTTAATATATAATGATCATAATCAGATTTATCTTTAGCAACAATTACAATATCAGACATAATTTTTAGTACATCACCATCATAATTATCTATATCAACTTCCCATAATCTATCAATATAATTCTGAGTTTCTTTATCAAAATCAGAATATTTATATTCTTCAATTTTCATTTCACCAAATATTGTTTCTATAATCATATAATTATTTTTCATTTTAAATCCTTTAATTTTTTCTCTACCATATTCTGTTGTTCGGAGATTTAATAATAATTTTGATTGTCAAATCTAAAATTCAATGTTCTTAATCTTTTAATGTGTTTTATCACACATCAACAGTAAGTAAAATTAGAAAACAAAAGACCTAAATATAACAACCATATAAAGTTCAAAATCCGAATAAATGTGTATAGGGGTTCCCAATCAATACTTTTTTGTCACATATGTGCGTTGATATGCGTCATTCTGCGAGGTCAATTTCCGTGGATTCTATCACGAATTCTTTCAATAAATGATAGACTTTGTTGATTTTTCTCTCGTTTTTTCTCTCTCATTAATTGTTCCTTTCTCAATTGTTATGTATTTACTTAACATATATTATTTTGAAAAATATATTATATCCATTATTAGCACAAGACGCTTCTTTGTTGATTTTCAATATATTTCTCTCTTCATAATCAGAAATATCAGCATATATCCATTTAGTATTATTGTTCAGGCTCATTTAATTTAATTTTACTTGTTTGTACTCACTCTTTAGTACATATTCTTCTAAAACAATACACAACTTATCTCTTAATTCATTAGAAATATTAATATCTCTGATTTTAACTTTAACATTCTTAGTTTTATATACAATTCTTAATATTGCATACTTCACATAATTGTGTCCATTATAATGGTTCTTTGTTTCTTTTTTAACTTGTAATATATTTTCAGTACAAATCCAAATAGATTCTGTTCCAGTTATAACTTCTATGTATTTAATATTGTTGTTAAGACTCATTTTTAATATCTTTTAATTCAATATAATCTGTAATTTCTAATTGTTTTAAGAAATTAAAACATTTCTCTGCATCTTCTTTTTCTTCTAGTGTAAAAACTAACTTAATATCAGATAAAACATACTTTACACCTATTACAGTTTCTTCACAATCCGCATAATCACTTTCTTTAAATTCCTCCATAGTATTAAATCTTCTCATCACATATCCACTCCATGCTGCTTTCAGTGTAGGATTACAAATATATTTAGTAACACTTACAATATCTTCTAATATTATTAATTGTCCTTTTACTTTAAGGTATTTATAATTTAATCCCATTCTTTTCTATTTAATAGTTCTTCTTTTATCATTTGACAACATTTATATCTTTCAAGTTCAATAGATATAACTAATAATTTCTTTAACTTTAGAGTATCAACAACATCAATAGGTAAATGTCCTTGTTCAATAAGATCAATGGCTTTATGAGTTGTCTTATTTTCAATTTTTTCTTGCATCTTTAAATTTTTAAATTACTATCTAATCTATATTCATCTAAGGTTTCCGTTTCCTGATAACTTGTTTTCTCCCTGGTCGGAGGTAAATTTGAAATTCATCTACATTGACATTATTCTTATATTTAAGATGTTTTTTCATAACTTGGTATTTCTAATCCAGCTAATTCGAATTTTGGTTTATTTACATCATAATGTCTTTTAAAAATTATAACCTCAGAATATTTTCCATTTATATAATATATAAAAAGCTTTAAATAACTTGTACTTGTAGTATAATAATACCAAACCATATAAGATATTTGATCAATTTTAACTGTTGTATATCCATTATCATGCCATAATAAGATAAAATCTTCATTGTTATTTAAGTTCATTTTCTATATTTGTTGGGTTTAACATTTTTTTAAAATACTGATATAATCGTTCATCAGATGTATTTATTGTTGATTTATTTTTAAATACGATTACTGTTCCATACTGATTAGTATATTTTATCAATACAATATCAGAAATTTTAAATAAATGTCCTTTATATTCGTCCTTTAAATGGTTTTTCAGGGCTTGTATTGTTTGCTTTACAATCAGCGAAATAAACATTAATAGATTCTTTAAAATCTGCTTCTAAATCCTTTCCCGTAAGTCCTTCATAAGAGATAAGTCCTTGTATTCCTAATACTTTTCCATAAAGCAAGTTATCTTCTTCACTATACTCTATACTACCTGTGTAACCTTTGTAATCAAGATATTTCATAATTTTAATTTTTCTTTTACTTGTTTTAATTGATACATTTTCATAATTCCGAAATATTCGGTATGTTATTATTCAGATTCATCTAATAGATCATTTATTTGTGTTACATTAAAATATTTTAATAAATATTCTTCTAATTTCTTAAAAATATCTAGTTCTAATTGTGGAATACATAAAGTTTTTCCACTTTTCATATGAAACCATATTACATTACCTTTATCAAGATTATCTTTCACACATTTAACACCTTCTACTTCATCAACCTTGATACTAAGCCCTGATTTTCTAATAAATGTTGTATTTTTATTTATATTATTCATTATAAAATTCAATTACGCACCATATATAACCATTACCATCGACAATGTACTTAATATCGTGTATTTGTTTACTTTTATTATCATCTAACCAATTATTAATTTTGTTGGTTATTATATCTCCTTCTCTTGATTCAAATATTTGCACTTGAAATTGTTCAGGATATTTACTATTAAGACTCATATATCATTATAATAGTAATTATTATTAATAATAAAAATTATTATTATAATTCTTATTTAGTCTAAATAAGAATAAGCGCATTTATATCTTTACGTATTTACATATAATGAATATGTGTTATTCACGTTCAAGGCTTTAAAATTATTCAATTAAATTCTCATTCGAAAATTTTGGTCTTATATCTAGGTTTTTTGTAATTCTGAAATTGTCTGTTTATGTTATTCACTTATAGGAAAATTTCTGATATATTTCAATCTTAGAATTTTTTATTCTGATATAGTAATAGGATACGGAAAATTTTCAAGAAATAAAAATTGTATAGCAATTATTTTGGTTAGTGTTTATCGAAGAAGGGGTGTGTAAATAAGAATAAAATTCTTAATATTCTGATCTTATTTAAAATGGTTCTAAATAAGAATTTTTTGCATGTTGAAGTCTACTCTTCTAGGGAAGTTTAAATCCTCAGCCTTTTTTAATAGTATAAAGATACGGATTTTCTTCTAATATAAAAAATATTTGATTGTTAATCAGTTATATTTCTTATTTTATTTCTTCATCTTTCACGGCTTCACCATCATTCTCAATAGCAAGTTTTGTAACTTTATCTGAATCAATATTTCCCGACGCAGTTATAATATTATACTTTTGGAATAAAGAATTATTTTGAATTGTTTGCCAAACTTTATCAAATCTTTTATCTAATTCTTTATGAATTTTTCTATCTAATTCATCTCTATTATCTGAATTCTGACCATACATAGAATGAATTCTTTCACTTAATTCATTTACATTATTATCAACACGAATATTCACTTCATCTATAGATTCACTAAGTGAATCATCTGCATCTTGACAATATCTTTCATTTTGTGTAATACTTAATGTATTATCCTTGACCTTTTGATTTAACTTACGTGCCCTAATACCTGACCATATAAAATAGCCAACCACCAAAGTTGATAATACGCTTGCTAAGGTTGTAATAATTATTGTTAAAATCATAATTTTTAATTTGTTTTTTAACCGATTAACATATCAAATATTATGATTTATATTTTACAATAGTAAATTTGTTTAATTAAAAAATTACATTTCTTTATTTAATTAGTGTTGGTCCAAATTTGTTAATTTCTCGTATGTTCATATTCTTTTTTCATACTTTCCATTTCTTTGTTAGTTCATCAATTTCTTCATTTGGTTTACTTTTCTGATGATGCTCTCAAGTGAATGAAATTGACCACTTATAATTACTCCATTTTTTGTATATTCTAACATAATTTTTTCTTTTTAATTTAAATAAAGGTAAGGAAATTCTTCTAAATAAAAAAACCCCACCTTTAAAGGTGGGGTTGTGCCTACTCATTGTACATTTTCAGATAACTTGGAGTTATGGCAAACCAATATTATAATAAGCCAAGGTTAGCGGCTTCTATTTTAATTTTAAGGTCTTTTAGTTCGGGTTTGTCCTCTATTATTTCCTTGAATTTTACTCTATATTCAAATCTTACTAAGTCTTTAAATTTTTCCATTGTTATTTCTTTGCACTTACTTAGAAACCATGCATATATATTAAGCATTATATCTATTGCTGTATGATTAGTTTGTTTATCGAATGATATACCAAATATTTCAATATCATGTGATACACCATCTTTATCATAATAATATATATCTGTACCATCAACCCAACCAAAATATCCTGAATGTTCTTCAGAATCATTAAAGATATACATAAGTTCTCTTTCATCTGTATCTTTAACATTTGTTTTTTTATTTATATTCCATCTATTTAGAATTAGAAGGTCTAATGTTTTTAATTCATCTTGAATCCAATTTGGTAGATTTTTTATACCTCCATCTGAATATTCATCATAATATCCTAAGAATAATGCAAGTAAAATTGTATTGTGTCCTACTTCATTGTTAGGTATTTCATATTTAACGGTACTATATGTATCGCCATCTCCAAAACATATACTATTTTCAAAGTATATACAATCTTTATGTATTATTTTCTTTTCTCCTATTTTAATCATAATTGTTATTATTATTTTTAATGAAACAATCCATATCCACCACACTTAATATTATTTCTACTTTTTGCATAATTTTTTAATTTATTTATTAAATATAGGGATAATCTTCTTAATATAATAATTTGAATTATTATTTTTATTTAGACTAAATCTAAATAGTGTTTATCGCAATAAAAAAGAGGATTAATAAATCCTCTTTTTATTATAGAATTATTAGGTTTATAGTCCTAATTCAGCTCTTTCTTCTGCTGTGTAATCAGCCGCTTCTTTAAGGCCTTTACCAGCTTTAAATTTAACTACATTCTTTGCAGGAATGTTGATTGATTCACCTGTTCTAGGATTTCTTCCTTTTCGAGCTTTTCTTGCTACGATTTTAAAGGTACCAAAATTTACAAGTTTAATTTCTCCGCCATCGCCTAATTCTTTTTTCATAATTGAAAGCATTGCTTCTAAAGCGATTTTAGAATCTTTTTTTGTTTTACCGGTCGCTGATGCGATACCATTGATAAGGTCTTTTCTGTTTGCCATAGTCTTTAAGGTTTTAAAAGGTTAATAAATAATTTTTCTTAATTGTTATATACAAATATAGTGAAATTTTTCTTACATTAAAAATATTTTTAAAGTTTTATTTCTTGAAATTTTCAAGAAAAGTGTAAGATTATTTCCAATCTTGTTATACAAATATACGGATTTTTTTCAGGTAAAAAAACTTAAATGTAATAAAATTGAATTTAAACATGTAACTTAGATATATCAACATGATCGTGATTCGAGGCTTTGACGCAAGCAGTCGAATCACGAATCTGTTTATTGGTATATATTATTCTTGTGTGCGGGGATATAACGCAAGTTGGAGTCTACTCTTCTGGGGGAGTTTAATCTCTCAGCCTTTATTATAGTACAAATATACGGAGATTATTCTGGAATAAAAAGTTTAAATGTTATATTTTTAAATTAAGTTTAATTTTCCTGCATCGAATAAGTAGTCATATTCACCAGATAAAAATTCTTCTGGTGATAACATATAATCTAGTTCTTCTAATAAATCATTAGTTCCGTAAACTATACCAGCATCACAATTAGCAATTGCTTTATGATAACTTTTGAAACACATTACTAAATATTCATCAGTTTCGTAGCTTTGCCGTGGATACTGAAGTTGAAGTCCTATTTTTATACAATAGTCTAATATTTCATTAATATTTCCATTGTTACATTTTTTAGTTTCAATTGTTATAAAATAATATTCTTCTATATTTTTCATATTTTTAATTATTTTGTACCAAAGGTGGGACTCGAACCCACACGTCCTAATGGACACCAGGTTCTAAACCTGGCGCGTCTACCTATTTCGCCATTTTGGCATTATATTTTTCTTATATCAAAATCATCATTTGTAGATGAAGTAATAACATAAGTGGAAGTATGATTTTCATCTTCACTTATAACATGATTACATTTTTCACACCAATAACCATCAGAGAATGCAATCATTTCTTCTTCCCAAGATGTATCTATGTTTTCAATCTCATATTCAATATGTATTAGGTGTGTATTTCCACATCTTTTACATTCATGAATTATTAATGATTTCTTAATAGTTGTTTTATTTATTACTAATTCTTTTGTTTTAGTTTCAATCATTTTGTCTCCTTTTTTATATTAAGTTAAATTTATTTGATTCTATTATTGCTGATATTGGTAAATCGTTATCTATTATTATTAATGTTTTGTGTTTTAAACCATTGCTGATAGTACTTGGTACATATTCCTTATCATAATCTTTGTAAATATAATCCCAACCATATAACTTTATATTTGATTCAATATTGATATATACAAATATACCACCTTCTCTTATACCTTTAAAACCTACCCAATCATTATTGTATGTTTTATGTATATTATAGTTCTTTTTAAGATCATCTAATATTTGTAATAATCTTGTTTTAGAATATATTTTTATTGCTAATAGTTTAATCATAATAGTTTTAATTTATATGGTATTATTTCTTTAATTTTATTAATTATTTCTTTAATAGACTGTTCATTCATATTAAATATATAATCATTACTATCCCATATAACTTTACGTTTATAAACTTCATAATGATCCCATGTTGCTTTAAAATCTTGTTTATAGTCACGATATTCGGTCGTAAACTATCATTTTCTTTAAAATCAATAAAACCTTTAAGTTCTTCCATTAATTCATCGTAACTATTATTTGATATGATAATTGATTGAATTCCATTAATTTCTGTGTTTATCTTTGCGTGAATATGATTTTTTATTTTTATATGCTTTTCGATTAGATTTCCAACCAGTTCCATTTTGTTCTAATTCTGCCTCTCTAGATCCTATACGATTAGCTTTTAGAAAGTCATCTAAAGTTATTTTAAATTCTTTGATTTTTTTTGTTCTTTTTCTTTTTCTTTTTGCCATGATATTTTATCTTTAATTGTTTATACAAAGATAAGGATATCTTTCAAGAATTAAAAATTACAATAGACCCAATTTCTGTCCTTCTAAAATATCTACTAATCTGATTTCTAATAGATCTGCCAATTCATCATTACTTAATGCTTCTTTAAGTTTAAACATAATTACATCAAGTTTAGTCCTTTTATATTTATAAGTCCGAGTTGTTAATTCTTCTAATTTTTGTGTTAAATATTTTTTTTTTCATTTCTTTAGGTTTTTTAATTTTGTATAAATATACGGATAATTATTGAATATAAAAAATTGGGGTGAATATATCATAAATTAGAGTCTACTCTTCCAGAACCTAAAAAATTCCCGCCCTTTACTTATGTAAAGATATGGAAATTATTCAAAGATTAAAAATGATGGAAGAATGCTAATTTTCTCTCCCCTTATAGGGGTTTGTCTGCAGAGATATCAGGGCAATTCACATCTTATGCTCGAAATAGCGCCCATTTCTGGAAGTTCCATCAATCTAATATTTCATACTTATCTTCACCTGGTATTAATGCAAGTGATGATCCATTGTCCCATTGTACATGTATTTGACCTATATCATCGACAAAGATTATTATACCTTTATCTCCATTTTTCAATTTAGTATAAGGGTCATCCATTGATATGAGTTTTACTTGTTTTCCTGTTAATTCTAGTTCTTTATTCATTTTTCAATAAAAATTTATTTGATATTACTTTAAATGATTCTCTATCTTCTGTTTCTTCAGCTACAAAGACAATACCTTCTCTTTGTATATTTTTATTAAGTTTTGATAATCCTTCAGCATATTTAAGAAGTTCATCTATTGTTTCAGGTAGTTCTAAATTAACTTCTACAATAGGAACAGTTTGTAATTCCATTGCTTTAATTAATAAAATAAAGTCACTATAATTTATAAATGAATGTGTTTTAATATTAAACATTCTAAAGAATCTTACTGTTTGTCCTTTGATTTTATATTTGTTTTTTTGTATACCTTCTCCAATAAGTTCTCCTTGGAGGTTATAATTATCAAGACCATTTTCTCTCATTAATTCTTCGATTTTCAATTCTCTTGCTACTTTCCAAAATGAATTAGTATCATCTTCTAATATATCTAAGTTTCTAGAACATACACCAAATATATTATCTTTAAGATAAAATGTTGCAGAAGAACCATCAAGTTTTTCTGTTGCTATATATGTTTTAGTTTTTAAATTAGGAAATTCTTCAATAAGATTTTGTATTCTTTCTTCATCTGTTTTTAGAGAATGAGAAGGAAAAAGACCTTTTATTTTACCTGCTAAACAAGCTGGTATTACTGGTTCCCATTTAATTACTTCAAGAAGTTCTGTTACATCTTGATCTATAATTGAGTGCCAACCTAATGGTAAAATAGACAATGGAAATGCTATACCTTGAGATACTTGTCCTCTGAGTTTAATAGTTTTAATCCTATATTTTTTATTTTCTAGGAATTTAAATTCTTCTTTTGGAGGCATAACTGAGTCTATTTCACAATACACACAAAGATCTCCAATTTTGAATTCATCTTTTTTAACTACAACTTTCCATCCTCGAATAGTAGCTACTTCAATTACATCAGCTCCTTTAATAGGGTTGATGTCATTAATTTTTGCTATTGTTGCTAATTTTCTTTCCATAATACTTTTTACTTTTTATTTTAACTATACAAATATACGGAATATATTCCAATAAAAAAAGCCCTTATCGGGCTTTTCCTTTTGAACACCGTAGTGTTAAGAGACATATTCGGTAAGCCATATAGACCTACTTAGTAGCGAGAGTCGGATTTGAACCGACGGCCTCTAGGTTATGAGCCTAGCGAGCTACCCCTGCTCCACCTCGCAATATATTTTTGGATTCTTATATCTTTCATTTTCTATTATAGAACAAATATACGATTTTGTTTCTTAATTAAAAAATATTTTTAAAGTTTTCAAATTCTTTTTCAACAAAGTCTTTATCATAACCACCCATATCTTTTATTATATAAGGTTTGTACCCACATTTTGTTTCATGTTATTAATTAGGTGTATAAAAAACGAACTATGGTTTTTCGGGTTAAAAATATTTAAACAATTCTAAACACTCAATAAAACATTTGTAATAAGACACCTTTTTAGATTTATTTCTTTCAAAATAATATCCTAAAACAAAAACGTTACATAATATAAATAAAAGTGATATTATTATTATACAAATATCCATATTTTAAATTTTTTAAAGTTAATAATTGTTGACCTATCAGGATTCGAACCAAAACCACCTACTTCAAAGGCAGGTATACTACCATTATACCATGGGTCAATGTAAAGAACCTCCAATTAAATGGAGGTTCTCTTTTTTCTTTTACTCTGCTGAGTTGTAAAACTTAATGTTTGTAGGGTTAACTAAAAAACGTTTTTCACGACCATTCTCGTCACGTAAATATTTTCCACCTTCCATGATGAAACAATAAACTCGTTTCTCTGTTTTAGATACTATACGACCTCTACGGTTCGCTTGTCCATTAGTGATGATTTGTACAAATTCTCCTATTTTACATTTTTTGATGTTTGGCATTTTAATTTTTTGTTTTAATGTTAGTTAATAAATAATTTAATTGTTGTTTGTTGATATAAATATACGGATAATATTCCAGGTAAAAAATTATATTATAATTATAATTCTGATAAATATACTTTACGTTCTCTGGTTTTATTGTTTAAAACTAGGATTTTCTTATAATTATCTTTTTCCATTATTTCCAATACTTTGGTTTCCATTGCGTCTTTATCAATTGCGTTATAAGATGTTATACCACCTTTTCGTTTGATTAATCCAATTTTATAAGCAAATTTAATAGTTTTCTTTTCAGATACAATTTCTACATTTTTTTTAATTTCTGATTTAGCTTTATTTTTATTCCAATTTATTTTACGTGCCATATTAATTTCCTCCTTTTTTAGTTTAACAATATACAAATATACGGATATTCTTCAAAAGATAAAAAAAATTACTTCTTTCCATATCTTGTTTGTAAAACATTATTTAAAATAAACTCTAAATAAGGATCTTTAGTTCTTTTCAATAATTGTTTAATTTTACCTGTTGGTTCGTTTGTGTATTTGATAAATAATTCGCAATCATCATTTAACATTTTTTTAACATTAGACGCAAGTAATTTTGTTTCTTCTAGCGATTTAAATTCTTCTTTTGATAACATAATTTTCCCTTTTTTATTTGTTTATAACTGATTGCATTTGTGATTTTAATGTGGTCATTTCTGTGCTTAATGATTGTAAAAATAACAATTCACCTATAAATGCTTCTTTTTCTTCTAATGTTTTTATTATGAATTCTTCTGATTTAATTAAATCTACATACATTTTTAATTTTGTTGATATTAATATTTCATTTGTAGACATTTGAAATTGTCCGGTAAGTTTAGCCATTGCTTCAAGTGCAGCTTGACCTTTTTCTTCTTCTTTATTTATATTTTCTTCTTCTTTTGGTTCTTCTTTTAATTTGTCAGCTTCAATTTGATAATTTTGTTTAAAGCCTATTTGTTTTTTTTCTTTTTTTCCCATAATTTTTATTTTAAATAGGTTCATAATTAATTTTACTTAATACAAAGATACGAAAATTATTCTACATAAAAAAACCCTGACCGTCAAAGTCAGGGTTTTCTTTATGTTTGAGTAGATTATAGTCCTAATTCTTCTCTTTCTTCGGCAGTATAATCAACTGCTTCTTTCAATGCTTTACCAGCTTTAAATCTAACAACATTTTTTGAAGGTATGTTGATTGATTCACCAGTTCTAGGGTTTCTACCTTTTCTTGCTTTTCTGTTTACTACTTTGAATGTTCCGAAATTAACTAATTTCACGATTGAACCTTCACCATTTGATAATTCAGCTTTAATAGATGCCATGATAACATCAACTAGGTCTTTACTTGATTTTTTAGTTTTACCTGTTGCTAAAGCGATTGCGTTTGTTAAGTCTTTTTTGTTTGCCATTTTAATTTTTTGTTTTAGTGTTATTAATAAATAATTTAATTGTTTAATTGTTATACATACGAACTTTATACTTAAATAAAAAATAATTCGTATTATTTTGTTGATCCACATACAGTACATCTTGATTTACCTTCTTTTGCGGTTCCACCTTCTTTAGGTACGCTAGATTGAGTAAATACTCTTTTTCCTTTACCATATTTCTCATCTTGAAATTCATTTTTACAAGTACATCTTTTAATTGCCATTTTATTTTCCTCCTATTAGTTTAATTTTTAATTTAATTATAATACAAATATACGAATATTTTTCTTAAACTAAAAATAGTATTCAATAATTTGTAATTTATTTTGATATTGGTACCCTTACTAGGATTCGAACCTAGACGAAAAGTTTAGAAAACTTTTATGCTATCCTTTACATCATAAAGGCATTTTGTTGTGATAGATGGATTTGAACCACCGACACCCAGATCTTCAATCTGGTGCTCTACCTAGCTGAGCTACATCACAATATTTTAGTCTAAATGACAGGATTCGAACCTGTGAACACGTGAGTCCAAGTCACGCCCCTATGCCTGGCTGGAGGAACATCTAGATATGTGTGGGTAGAGATGGATTTGAACCACCGGTAGATCTTACGTAACGGTTTTACAGACCGCCTGCTTTAGCCTCTTGCATACCTACCCAATTTAGTAGTCCGTAGGGGAATCGAACCCCTCTTTCTGGGCTGAAAACCCAACGTCCTTCGCAATAGACGAACGGACCATGTTTCAATGTTTTTAGAACATTACTCTATCATCTTCAATTTCATAATTTTTCATAGTTTCTAGTTTTAATTTTAATTATTATTATTGTTTTTTAAATCTTCTGTTGAAATCATCAATAGAAAACCATCCTGTACAATCAGTTCCTTCTGGTTTTCTTTTCTTTGTGTGAACAAAAAGACTGTTTGCTGTTTTATCTAATATAATTGCTTCAAAGTTAAATGCTTTTTCTTTAACGACTTCATCTATTTCAAACTCATCAATATTTTTCTTAAAGAATTCAGTTCTTTCTTTGATATAGTTTTCAGTTTTTAATTTTTTATCAGCAATCATTTTATTTCTCTTATTAAACAATTTAACTTGCTTAACCCATATTCTAACTGATATAAATCCCATTACTAAAATCATTATAATTATTAATATTTTTATAAATAATAATGTTGTCATTTTTTCCTCCTTTTTAATTATTAATTTCGTTATACAAATATACGGAAAGTATTTAAAATAAAAAAACCCCAGTCGATTAACTGGGGTTTATATTAAAAAGATTGAGATTATTTTTCTTTATAAGTTACTTCTATATCAATTTTATTATCTTCCATACCAAATGATATGTTTAAATCTTCATGTTTCACTTTTAATTCTTCAATAAACTCTTTGTCCTTTTCTATGATTGCTTTAATTTCATCAGTTATTTCTGGTACATTATATAAACAACCATTTTCCCATCCTAATCTATAACCATTAGATAATGTTTTTCTCATATTCGGAGCATCACTTAAAAGATTATCTTTTAATTTTTTCTTATTAAGAAATGATAATACTTGTAAACCATTTCTAATGTCATAAGCTACTCTTTGCGCTCTTTCAATATATTTAGCTTTTTCATCTTTATCTTTAAGTCTTGATGCTTTTGATTTTATTGCTCTTTTCGGTTTAGTTTTTTCTGAATCTGTTAAATCACCTAAAACCTTATCAATACTAATACAAATATTTTTAGCTGATGTCATCAATTCATCAACAACAGAATCAGATTTTTCTTCAACAATATTAGAACCTTCGTGAACTTTAGCCACCCATTTTGATCCATTTTTTTCAACTACAAATCCTCTATAAAGCCATTTGCCTGTTTCTAATTTCTTCTTAGATGTTAATAATTTTTCCACTATTTTTTCTTCAATCTTTTTTTCTTTTGCCATATTTTTTCAGTTTTTTATTTAATTTATACTAAACATTTTAATACTACAAATATACGGAAATTTTTCTTAAATTAAAAATTCCTCCCAATTTTTTCAAAGAGAAAAAATATGTAATTATAATTTCTAATTTTATATTTATAATACAAAGATACTAATAATATTCTGAATTAAAAAATGTTATATAATATATAACGCAAATTGGAGTCTACTCTTCGGGGTTCTTTTAAAACTCCGCCTTTTGATAGTACAAATATACGGAGATTATTCAAATAAAAAAAGCCCAATAGTAATTTCCTATTGGGCTTCTCGATTAAAGTACTGAAGCTATTTAGCATAGCCGTTCATTTAATTTCTGAGGCGATACTCTGCCGAAGCTAGAGCCATTCTATCTCGAATATTAACCCTCCTTTGTTTTCTATATCCATATTCACAGGATTCGAACCTGCTTCTTTAATTCTAACACTGGTCAACCACTCGCATCCCACCACTTTGTTGATTTCCAAACTTGTAGTCCAGACGGTGTATCTAATACCTCCTACCTTGAATATCTATCTCACGCGACAAAGCCTTGTCGCGTTGTGTGTTAGCAACTTTTTAATTCCATTACCGGTTATCTTGAAACATAAAAGTCTAGATAGTTTTCTTTCAAACATCTTACGAAAGTCACTCTATCTGGTTAGAGAGCCAAGTTAGTTCTTATTTCACTACTTAAAAATCATACAATATCGCATTGTCCGGCGCCTAGTTTATTGTTATTAATTCGCCCAACCTCTAGGAAAAAAGCATAGGTAACGAGTTTGTTCCGAAGAACACAGGCAATTCGACCAATCCTGTTTCTGCTTGTGTCAATACAAATATACGGATTATCTTCTAAAAAATAAAAGATCCGAATCCTTTACTTATAATTTCTTTTACAGTAGCATATTCATAATTATCATTTTTATTCATTCTTGGATCATATGATAATTTACCACTTGATAAGTGTATAATTAAATCAAATTTTGGGCTATAGGTTGTCCTAAACCACTTAAAATTGAGTGATATTAGATATTTCTTAATTTTGAAATAATCTTCCCAGTTATTTATTCTTATACTTACTATCATTTTAATTTCTCCTATATGAAAAACCCAATATACATATATAATGTAAATGCGTCTATACTAATTGTGTTTATAATATTTATAAAATTTATTGCTATTTTGTTTAATTCATTCATTTTTTTCTCCTTTTTTAAAATTTATATTAATACAAAGATACGGAATTTGTTCTGATTTAAAAAACCCTATTCCGTATCCTCCATCATTGGATGAAAATCAATAATATCTTTTTTAATTGATTTACATATACCAATAATATATTCTTTAATCTGTTCAGGATGTTTAAAATCCTCAATATCAGTTTTTTCTAAATATTCAATAAATTTTGTTAATTCATTCATTTTTTTCTCCTTTTTTAAAATTTATACTAATACAAAGATACAACAATCCTTCTAATAAAAAAAATCCCCACCTGTTCGGGTGGGGAAGTACTAATTCAATGTGAAAGGAGGTTACATTGTGTATACCATCGGGGACTCGAACCCTGGACTTTCTGCTTAAAAGGCAGAAGCTCTACCAACTGAGCTAATGATACATATATTTTTAATAATTATTATTATAATTAAGACGTCCCTCAAGACCTTTCAACCTTGAGGAACGAATCTCCAACTGGGAGCTCTAATTTTCTTTGTTATACGATTTTGCGTATTGAATTGCTTTTTCTTTGGTTAGACCATTTTTACAAAGGTTTCTACCTGCGTAAACTCCGTATTTTCCGGTGAAACATCTTTTAGATTCAGTTACTTTTCTTCTACCAAATCTGTCTGTTTCAATTTTTTGGATATTTTTCATTTCCATTCTGATTCTGAATCCACCAACTTGTCCTACTACTTTACCTAATTTTTCTCTTGCCATTTTTATATCCTCCTATAGATTTTAAATTAATATTATTATTTTTCTTTATTGTTATACAAATATACGGACTTCCTTCCTAAATAAAAAATATACTTGTGTTTTGTTTTCTTTGTGATTTTTGTACCACTACCAGGGAATCGAACACTGGACATCGCTTATTACGCTCTTGCAAGGTGTCGTTGGACACATGTAACCGTTAATGATAATACAAATATACGGACTTTGTTCAAAAGTTAAAAATTATAACAAACCCATTTTTAAAGACTCAAATAATGCTTCCAGATTATCTATATACTCCATAAATATATCAGAATGTAATGATCTACCATACCTTAACATATATTCAGAATTCTTTTGACCACCATTCATTATTTTATTTTTAGGTTCAAACCAAACAGAAAATGGATATAAATCTTTATCTTGTGTATTTGTCTCTGTGATTTTTAAATAACCACGTTCTATCATTTCATTTTGAACTTTAATAGATTCATCTCTATCTTCAAAATAAATGATGAGTTGCAAATCACCATAATCACTTTCTGTTATAAATTTATACTTTTTCATTTCTTTTTCAATTCAGGGTGTTCAATTTCAATTTGATGTATCTCTTTTAAAGCCTTTTCCGGTGTTATTTCACCTGAAATCATTTCAGTTTGTATTTTTGCTAATTTAAGTAATTCTGTAGGTCTATATTTTGCCATACAAGCCTGATATCCTAACCAACCACCTATTACTAATCCTATTATTATTCCAATTGTTATCCACATAATTTGTTTTATTTAATTTTATTTATAATTTTTTTTAATTCTTCTTCACAATAATTTTCTATTAATAAACTTCCTTTATAATATATTCTTATTGTATCATTTTCATCTCTCATTATTATTAAAGCCTCTGAATTATGTTTATAACCAGTTGCTTTTGAAGTTCTTTCACCAATCCAAAATATGTCAGTAGTTTCTTTCAATGGTGGTATAGCTGCAAAATGATTAACTAACCTAAAACCTTTTTTACCTTCTTGTTCTTGTTCCATCATCAAAGTATTTCTGTTATTCGGATCAAGATAAATTTTGATTATAGAGGAATCTTTTAATTGAATAGTATTCTCTGAAAATTGCTTCTCATCCTCTATAATCTGATCTGAGTGAAAATCCTCCTCTAAATCTTTCAATTTCTCTTCAATTTTTTTATCCCCTCGAAATGATAATGCTCTTTTATAATGGGATATCTTACTTAGCAAATGATCAGTAGATTTAGCTTTCTTTATTAAAGATTTATATGACTTTAATTCTGATGTGTCAATTCTTTGAATCTCTTTCTGAATCTTCTTATAAGAATCAGTATATTTTCCTTTAAAACCATCAATATACATTATTGATAAAATCATAGTTGGTGATTCATATCTATACTCACTAATATAAGACTTATATTTTTCAAAATATTCTTTTTCATATCTTTGAATTTCATTCTCAACAATGTTCTTAATCTTTTGATGTGTTTTATCACCCATCAAACCAGATTTTTTTAAAACACTAATAGCCGTAGCAGTATATCCATGTCCGGTTTTATCATATATTTTTCTTATTATTTCTTTTATTTTCATGTTATTTATTTTCCTTTATTATGATTTTACTTTTACATTTTTTACACATTTTATTATCTTTTGGTTTTCTTTGCCATCCACCCAAAACACCATGCTCTGGACATATAGCCAACCACTTATAATTCTTTTCTGAAACCTCAACATCAACATTACTAGATCTATTACCATCACAACCAATACTCAATGCAATTGATCTCCAAACATCATCATGAGCACTTCTACCCCTTGTTTCAAAATCTATTGCGTGTGCTATTTCATGTAACATTGTATTAATAACTTCTTTATCAGTTCTACTTTCAGTCATAATTCTAGACATAGTAATTTTTCGAGTCATGATACTATTCTTTTTCCAAACACATTGACCTAAACGTCTAACTGCTCTATCAAAATCAAAACTCCAATTATCAAGACCATGTTTTGATAACAATTCTCTCATTTTTATTCTTGCTTTATCTAATTCCATAATTATATTATTTTAATATTTATACAAAGATACGGAATACCTTCTAAACTTTCTTATAAAACCCCTAATGATCTACAATCAAAATAAATCTTATGATATTCAACAAAAGAATCAATATCATTAAAATAATTACAATTAAAAGCTAATTCATTTGATTCATCAAATCGTTGAAGATCATTATCAGTTAAAAATGTTAAAATTAATCTTCCTTCTTCTATTTCTTCTATTTCAAAACCAATACAATAACCCTTTATCATAATAAATCTATCAACAAAAGTGTTATATGGATAATGTGTTTTAAGATCAATTATCTTTTTATAACATTCATTTAAATGTTCTTCATTTTCTATTTTAATACAATTAAATTTTCTCATAATTATTTTTTTTAGTTAAGATAAACCAAGTTTTTTTGTAGTTATATGCATATCAATATCATCAAATATGTCATCAATATTACTATAAATTATTTCAAAATTTTTAACATCTACATCATCATCATTCAAAGGATGAATAGTTAAATGATCTGCATGTTCATTTTCCATTGATATTTCAATTGATAAATAGGGATATTTATAATCTTCATAATTTTGAAAATCAGTAATATGTGATGGTGTATTATATTTAGAGAATAATTTTTCTTTAACCTCATTATAATTATCATCATTTACGGCTATACATATAAATGTTCTCATAATACCCCCCATATTTATACCTGTTAAATAATAATCTAAATTTTTATTATTATTAACAAATTTTAACATAATGTCAAAATCACCATCTTTCATGTTTTCAGCTTTAATATATAATACTTTCATTTTCATATAACAAAGATACGGATTACTTCTAAGAAATAAAAATTGTGTTAAAAAAAATATATCGCAAGTTGGAGTCTACTCTCCCAGAACCTATAAAAATTCTCCGCCCTTTAACTATGTAAAGATACGGAGTTTGTTCTCAATTTTAAAATAATCCCAATTTAAATGATTCTATAAAACATAAAGAATCTTTATAATTATTCATGTTATAAGATTTTATAAGTTCTTGATCATATTGCATTTTATCATTTCCATAAAAAATACAATTTTTGCTCTTAATATTATTACTATCAACACATAATAAAATATAAGCCCCAATTTCAACAGAGAAATATTCCATATTATTATCTCCACGCCAAGAATAACCTAAAGAAAACAAAAATTCTTGAATTTCCTTACTTTCCCTTGAAGTATCAACCTTAAATAATATAAATTTTTCATGTTTTTTCATAGTGTAAAGATACGGAGTTTGTTCTTAATATTAAATTAATCCCAGTTGTTTTGCATTTTTATATTGAATAAAATCTTTATAATTACTCATATCATAAGATTTTATTATCTTATCCATCCATCTTTTATCATAATTTAATATCTCTACATCACCATGAAAAATATGATCTATATTAGGATTAAAGTCACTCTCAAGACATAATAAAATATCAGACGTTTCAAAATTCATATAATAATATTCTTTCCTATTTTCTGAACACCACATATATCCTAAAGAAAATAAAAATTCTTGAATACTCTTACTATCTGATAGAGTTTTTACCTTAAACCTTATATATTTTTCGTTATTCATATACAAATATAAGGAATTTTTTCAAATAAAAAAAGCCACCTCTCCAGGTGGCTTCGATATTTCAGGAGTTTTATTTCTTATATTCCTAATTCTTCTCTTTCTTCAGCAGTATAATCAACCGCTTCTTTAAGACCTTTACCAGCTTTGAATCTAACTACATTCTTTGCAGGGATATCAATTGATTCACCAGTCCTTGGATTTCTTCCTTTTCTTGCTTTTCGATTAACTACTTTAAATGTTCCAAAGTTTACTAATTTTACGATAGAACCTTCACCGTTACTTAATTCAGATTTAATAGATGCCATTATGACGTTTACTAATTCTTTGCTATCTTTTTTTGTTTTGCCTGTAGCTATTGCAATTGCGTTTGTTAAATCTTTTTTGTTTGCCATTTTGTTTTTCGTTTTTTAAATTAATTAATATTATGTTTACTTGTTTTTGTCTATACAAAGATAAGAACTTTATTCTGAATTAAAAAATCATTCTGTTTATTTCTCTTCTTTTTCTATCTTCTCAATTGTATAATACAAATATACGGTGATTCTACTTAATAAAAAAATTTACCTTGACAATTTTTCATTTATATTCTTTAACTCTAAAGCCACTTTCTGGCTTCGATTTAAAGTTTCAATAAATTGTGAGTCAAGACTTATCTTTCTACAATTCAAACTCTCTAACATTCCCGGTGTTATAAATTCTTGTTCAATTATCCAACCATCATCTGTTTTTGCAATTATTTCTAATCTTAATATGTTACCTGTGATTATTGTGTTATCAACATCTTCCAGATATTTCTCAAGGGTACAAATAATAACAGGATCTTTACCTCTTTCTAATTTTAATAAATTGTTATCATCATCAAGCGGGGTTAACGCTGTGAAATAATTTGTTGCTAAATATATTTTTCTCATTTTTTCCTCCTAAATTATAATTAATACTATGAATAATACAAATAATACTATCAATGCACAATCCATTCCAAATAACAAATAGTCAATATTTTCCTTGATTCGTTTTCTCTTTCTCATAATAAACCCATTTTTAATCCTTCATATTCAATCACTAAATCATATTTTATTACATATTCTTCAAGAGAATACCACTTTTCAGTTTGATTTTTAACAACATTGTAACTCATGCGACCATTACATTCAACACCAATACCACGCACATTACTTCTTATACATTCATTCGTTACTTTATCATAAAAAGATTCGTCTCTAAAATCACTACACCATTTATAACCCAAAGAATATAAATGATCTGATATCAACTTAACAAATTTATTATCAGGAATATCTATTCCTATTTTATAATATCGTTTTATCATATCAATACCACCTTTTTTAACCATTCTTCACTACGAATTATATGATTATCTTTATCAACACATTCAACCTTATTTCTAAACTTCTGTGAATCCTCATCCCAATATTCTTCCCAAACACCAAGTACATAACCGTGCTTTCTTACACGTTTCTCTCTCCATGTTATTCCATAAGCAACAATGTCGCCTACTTCAATTTTTTCATCTGTTATTTTATATTTTATCATTTTATTTCTTCTTTAAATTAATATTAATACAAAGATAAGGAACTCCTTCTGAAATTCCTTACCATTTTAATGTTTTAATCATCAACTATTTTGGTCTCATGTTTTACTCCATATTCATCAATATAATATAAATCAATACCTTCAAAAACTGCGAAACTATGTCCAATCGAAGTAATACAAGCCTCTTCAAATTCATAAGCGTATGATTTTTCATCGCCAGTTATCTCCAATAATTTTAATTTGTCAGCCTCAATTCTTTCCTTGCTGAAAAACTCTTCCATGTGTTCATCAATGTCATCACCAAATACAACCACTTTACAAAAATTATAATCACTCTGTGTCATTTTACCCTGATTCAATAACTTAGTGAAATGTTCAGAGTCTAATATCATACCCCAATGACCTTTAGGTGTATCACAATTATTTAAAACATCAACAACTCTTTCGACATATGGATTGTTAAGAGGAATATCAATCTTCTCTGTAGTGTCACCATCAGCATCACCAATCATGTAACTAAATTTTAACCTATAATAAGGTTCAATTCTTTTAGTTTGTGTTTTATTTTCTATTATTTTTATCATTTTTTACCTCCTTATTACATATTCTACATTTCTTTTCCTTTATATGCCAACCTTTTTCATTATGTGAATAGACTTTAATCCATGTGTGTAAACCAATTTTACAAAACATCTTTCTAAACCAACCACTAAATTGATTCCATATTAATAATATTGTTAATATTGTTAGCATTTTTTTCTCCTTTTTATTTATAATACATATATGATATTCCTTAATCATAATACACCAATCCTCATACTTTCAAATTCCCACGCCTTATCAACAAATTCTTTTACATTCATATGTGATTGTGTTGCAAACCAACCTGTGTTACCACCTAATATTATTTTATCAATTACATTAACCACAATAGCACCTGAACCATTAGTAAATTTCCAATAAAGATCCTTTCTATCTTTATAACTATAACCATTAGTATATAAATAATGTAGAAACAACGTTTGCTGTAATCCACTTCTTACAAATATATTTAATCTTTTCATATTGATAATTTATTATAAGATGTCCAATACTTATGAATTACTTGTAAAGGTTCTAATGAAACCCTTTTACCATCAGTTACAGGAGCAAAAACATTCACAGACCAATAACCACTCTTCTTCCATAAATAAAATACTATGCGATCCCATTCGTCATACTCATTTACACTATATTCAGTTTCTTCAACCCTAACAGCAGTATCACTTCTGTATTGATATTTACTCTCTTCTTTTTTATTTTGTTTCTTTTTCATTTTTCTTCTCCTTTTTAATTATAATACAAAGATACGGAATACCTTCTAAACTTTAAAGTAAACCCATCTTTATTCCATTTATGAGTGGTTCAATATCAAACTTTTCAACATATTCATCATACTCATAATGATCATACTCCATAAAATCTCTACCGAAATATTCATAAACATTCTCGCCTTTAAAAGTACCATCATCCATATATGTAATATAATCATCTTGATCAATACAAAATCCAACAGTTCCCGTTTTTTTACAACTAATATCTATATATCTGGCATCGGCATTAAAAAAATTATCGGAACTATCATCATCTTTTATAATAGCAGAGCCATGCCATGTAACTCCAACAAAATGTAAATAACTTAATAAATTAATCATATCCTCATCACTATGTACATATATTATTGTTTTTTTCATAATAAACCCATCTTTATTGATTCTAAAACCATATCAACACCAAACTCCTTATCAAATTCAATATACTCATAATGGTCATAACATTCATATGGTTGCCTTTTGAAAAAATTATAAACATCACCACCAAAAGAACCACCATCATTCATATATGACACACGATTATTTTTAACACAAAATGCAATAGATTTAGATTCAGCTCTATTACAATCTATTGTCATTTCACCATCATTCATAATAAAAATTTCAGTTTGCCATTTAATTCCAATATAATGTAAATAAGTTGATAACTTATAAATATCTTCGTCATTATGTGCATATATTATCATTTTCATTTTTGTTTCCTCCTTTAATTATAATACAAAGACACGGAATACCTTCTAAACTTTAAAGTAATCCCATCTTATTACCATTAATAGTTACATCAATATCAAACTCCTTATCAAAATCTACATACTCATAATGATCATAATATTTAAATTTATCACCAGATATATAACTATAAACAATATCTTTCTTATTTGATACATAAGTAAGACTACCATCATCAACGATAATTGCAACAGATTTAGATCTAGAACAAGATAAATTAAATCTTTGTATTTCACTATCTATTATAATAGGTCTACCACTAGACCATTTGCATCCAATAACATGTAAATACATGAACAAGTTGCCCAAATCCTTATTGTTATGTAAAAATATTATTGTTTTTTTCATAATAAACCCATTTTAGAACCCTCTAAATAAAACTCAATCTCTTCACGGAAATCTTTACTATATTTAACAATTATTTCAATACCAGTTTGCTTGTCATATAAATCATCACCAATACCATACTTAAATATAACAGGATGCCAATTATTTATAGTATTTTCACAATTATTAATATTAAAATCATTACTATCATGTTCCAAACATATAGATAAACCTAAAATATCAAAAACAGATTCATTTCGAATTTTATCATGTATCTGTATCTCAGTTTGAACAGTTGTCCAATCTAATTTAGGAAATAACTCTTTATAATAATCAACAACATCATGGAATTGTTCCCACTTAAACTTATCCCAGTCTAACATTATATTTATCCACTTTATATCTTTCATAATAAATTCATTTTAGAACCATTAACAATCATCTGAATATCTAAATCCATAAACTCTTCCCAACTCAACCATACCTCAGCTTCATCCGCCTCAATACCGTCTTTATAACTCTCCCATTCTTCTTTATTTTCATGATAATCCGCAGCCATATCTTTACCAAAAGGACATATAGCAATCCATATATATTTATAATGCTTATATTCTTTTAAACTATTTAAAACTGGTTTCCATCCACCATCCTTAATACGAAAACCAACCTTACAATCAATTTGATGTAACAATTTACGCATAACCATCTTATTCAGTTTCTTCTTACCTTTACCTTTACCTTTACCTTTACCATAACCTTCCAGCCTTATATTAATCCATTTTATCATAATCTTTTTTACATTTTAATTTATACACAAATACACAACAAACCTTCACCAAATAAAAATATCCCCTTTCCTCCAACCTAAATTCTCCCTGGTCAAACATGAAAATATTATTATAATAATCCCATTTTTAAACCTGCAAAATAACTTTCTAAATCTACATCAGCATCCCAATATAAAATAATACCATCAAACTTCTTATCATTATATATATTACCATAATATAAACGATTATCATCATACTCATTATGACCTATTACTATATAATTTTCAGGATTACCGAAAGTTTTACATTTATGATATTTATCTTTATATGAGTCACTACTTCTTGCCCAAAAATATCCCTCATTGTCTAATTGATTACAACAATTAATCCAATCATCTATATTATTTAATATTATGTATATCTTCTCTTTCATATTAACCCCAATTTATTAGCTTCATTTATCTCATGTAAATCCATACCATCATACCAATCAAGATTTATTATACCATCAGTCTTATATTTATAATTATAATATAACCGTCCACTATTATCATTATAAACAACTAAATATATACCATCATTTATTGCATAAGTCTTAATATATTCCTTAGCAGTTTCTAAACATTCAGAATATATCTCCATAAAATCAGACTCAACATTCCAATGATAACCATGACTATACAACATATTGCAACATGATACCCATTCAGATTCATTACGAACCTTAATATTTATTTTCTTTATATCTTTACTAAATACTATCATATTAATCCCAATTTATTAACTTCTATTATCTCATGTAAATCCATACCTTCAACATAATTAATTATAATAACATCCGGCCCATAAATATCAACATTAACATTAGTATTATAAAATAAACGATCATCATGATGATGAGGGTCAGTATGATTATATATAACTAAATATATATCACCTTCACTTATCAACTTATATCCATGTATCTTCTTTGAGTCCATACAATTGTCTTGCCATCGATAACCATGACTATACAACATATCACAACATGATATCCATTCAGATTCATTACGAACCTTAATCAATACCTTATATGTCATTACTTATTCCTTTTATCATTTTCTATTCTTTAAATTATATTCAATACAAAGATAAGGAATACCTTCTAAACTTTAAAGTAAACCTAATTTAATACCTTCAATATAATTATCACCACCCATCTCTTTGAAATCTTTACAATCAATAACACTATCAACCTCACCCCTATCTAATAAATCATTAATATGATCCCACATATCTTTATACTGCCACGTTGCTGACATTAATTTAAACCTCACAATTAATGCAATAGGATATACATAATCATTATAATGACCATCATCATTAACGTAACGTAGATACGAATCAATCGTAGACCTACTGAACTCCCTAGATTTAAATAGATTCAATACATAATTAAACTCCTCTTTACTATACGATACTATAACTATATTCTTATCTATCATATCAACCCCATTTTATTAGCCTCAATAACATCCTTCTTATCTTCCAATGCAGCATCACATATCATACCCTGTAACTCATTAGCTATATGTGGATACTTATCAATGAACCAACAATCTAACTTATATCCCATCTTCACTAAAGATATATATGTACTACCATCAATCTCCTCTTCATACTTAACACCATGCTCATCATAATAATATAACTTCATGGCATCCACACCACAATAACAACTAGAATATATACAATCATGATCATACACATCACTACACCAATCAGTTATATACCAACTACTACCCAATAACTCCTTACTATACTTATTAAGTACCTTACTATACTCATCTAAGTCACTATACTGTCTGTATCTATCTAACCACTTACTAAACCATAACATGAACCATAACTCATCCATACTGTGTATAGTCATAGATGTAGGCATACTTTGATCAGCATCACCATGTCTTTCATTCCATGTTAATACATATGTATCTTTAGGTGTGTATGTCTCAACCTTTCTTCCATGTTCAATTTTAAAATAATTTTCCATCTCATTATAATTTTTATTCATTACAAAGATAAGGAAAGCAACCTTAATATAAAAATAAAAAAAGATGTCACAATGATCCATGACAAAAAAATAATAATAGATAAGGATTATAAAAATCCTCCTAATTTAAGATTAATAATAATAAGTAAAAATAGCTCACGGGCCACCTATCTACATATATAGATATAGTGAATATATGAGGTCATGAAGAAGTTTATTTTAAATAATATAAAGAAGTTTATTTTAAAATAAAGTATTATCTATATAAGGTATTAACTATTTTATAGTAAATAGAGTACTTTTTATATCACAGAATAGTAAGTTTGTTTTTATAGAGTAAGTAGTGTTCATTTAAATTAGTAACTGTTTTGTAGTAGATATTAAGTATTTGTCAGAAAGTGTAAATTTAAAAAGTGTATATAATATAATATATAATATAATTACGTTTGGGTATCCGTTACAAAGTATAACTTAGAAACTGGGATTTTGTTTCTAAAATTTTTTTGGAAAATTTTTTTGGAAAATTTTTTAAGACTTTTATTTTATAAAATACCTAATTTATCTCCCATAAAAAACTCTGGGTATTTTTCTTTTAATTCTTTATATATAGATTCAATTACTCTAGAATCTAAATTTCTTAAAAATCTTGTACCTATCATCTCAATACTTATCCAGCATGTATCTTGAATTTTTAAAAGATAGGTTTTAGAACCTTTTGATTTATAGTTTAAATTTAAAATTTTACCTCTATCATCAGTTTTACCAACGGTGTCTACTATTTTTTTAATCATATTAACTTTATCATTAAATGATTTATTTTCATTATATGTTTTAAGGTATTTCATATTATTTATATATTCTTATTTAAATTTAATATATAAGATTAATGAGATATTTGAAATCATATTTAGAAAAAATTAATAGAAATCATTGTTATTTAATGCCTGATAAAGTATTTAATAGGTGTTTATATTTACTAGATAAATACGGTGAAAAAAATAATGATGGTAATAATAGAATATCTGATCTTTATGGTAGATCTACATCTACTAATTTAATAAAAATAAAATTAGATGATTTAAAATTTGACATTTATCAAAGTAATATTAATACAACCGGTATTATTTATTATTATAATTTATCAGATAGTGAATATGAAAGAAATGTACAATATGATGATTTAGATAATTCTATACTCATAAAATTAAATGCATTTTTATTAGGTTCTGAAATAGAAAAAATATTAACTGCGAAAAAAATGGGATTGTTATAAAATACCTTAAAACAACATATTTTTTCTAATAATTTTATATCATCTGTTTTAATATTATGTATACATATATTATGTATTAATTTTGTATTATTTTCATTATATGATGATTTTTATAATATTGATATAGATTATGATTATATTTTTCGTTATTCTGGTGGTAGACCTAGTTATTTTCTGATATCTATTTCTCAAGAAAATTATGAAATATTTAATGTTAAAGATTATGATTTTAATTGGGGGTAGTATGGTATATTTACAAAATAATTTACAAGATCCTGATTATAAAAAATACAATTATATTACAATTGAAAATTGGTTAGAAAAAAATGTTGGTATATCACTCGATAATGTTAAACAGGCAAATCAAATGGGATTATTATAAAAAAGGTGCTAAATTATGATACATTAAATATATTATAATATAAATTCCCCTTTTCATTAAATCTATAACAATCCTAATTCTTTTGCTTGTAATTTCATTTCTAATTCTCTCATATTAAGTAACGATTTATCAGTAGTTTTAAAAATATCTAATCTATAATCATCATTTATATCTATTTGTAAAATTTCTGATTCTTCTGATAAATGTGTAATTTTATTATTTGTATTTAGTTTACCGTATTTATCTATTAAATATTCACATCTAAGCCGATATTTATCTGGCATTGGGCGTGCAGTATATGATGGTTTATATTTTGATTCGTTGTATGTCTTTAAATATTTCATAATAATCCCATTTTATTTGCTTCTAATCTTATAATTATATAATTATATCTGGATCAAATAATATTTCATTTACTCCTTTTTGTTCAAACCCAGATACATTATCTGGGTTTGAACAACTAATTTTTAAGAATGATTATCTATAATTGATATTAAAAATGTATGATATATACATCCTTTATGATATGTTCTAAATAAAGAATTTTTTGATATTAGGTTTGATTGTTCTAGGTAATTTGTAAATTTATCATTATCTTCTATATTGGTATTGATAAATTTAAGGGTGTTTGTAAGTATTCGTTATATGTTGAAATATGTTTCATTTTAAAACAGACCCATTTTTTGTCCTTCTTTTTCTGCTTTTCTTTTTATTATTTCTTGTTCATATATATCTAAATCATACATTGGAAATTCTTGTTCTGGGTGATCGTTTAAATGATCAATTATATTTTGAGGAAAATGATCTGTTAACATTGATATTTTATATTTCAATATATTAACATTATCCTCTGATAATATTAATAATATATCAAATATGGTAACAGACCATTCTGATATCAATGAACCATCTACATATACCCATGAATCCGAGTAAGATTCATAAATTACTATTGTATTTTTCCATTTATTTTCTATTTTCTCTTCGTTATATTTTTTAAGATGTTTCATTTATAATAGTCCTAATTTATTTCCTTCTATAGTTGCAAGAATGTCTAATTTATTTTTTTCTGTAAATTCAAATGTACAGTTAATATTATAATTTGTTGATCTACCAAATGTATTAATCATAATATTTATTGTTGGATACATATTTAATTTTTCGCATACTTTATCAAGTATTTTTGTAACTTGTTTTATATCGTTTGAATATATGTTATTTGATCTTACTGATGCATTAAAATCTGTATCATTAAGTATATTTTTTGATATGTTAAAATTGAATATTGCGTTTGCTTTTTTGTTTTCATATTTACATAATTTGCCAATGAATTTAATAATTTTATTCATTTCATTATTTGAATATTCGTGATTATTATTTATAAAATTTAAAAAATTTTTCATACTAGTATATATTAATTTTTAATATATAAAGTTGAAATGAAATATCTTATAACATATAAACAATTACTAGAATTTAATAGAAAAGATAAGAAATTATTATTTGATTCTGGTATGGTAGAACATTTTACATTAGCTTTTGAATTTGAATTAGAAACAGATGATGAGAATGTTAAAGTTTCTAAAGTAGAGGATAAGTATTTATTAGAAATATTTAAAAAATTACGTGTTGGATTAGACATTGATAAAATTGATTATGATTTAGATTTTTTAAAACAGATAGTTTATAATCAGTTTGATTTTGGAAATATATCTGATTCTTTGGATAATATTATGAATAGTTGTAAGAATAAGACAGAGGAATATATAGTTTCTAATATGATTAATATTATTGATAATTTAGAAATTGAATATGAGGAAGAGGAAGAAGATGAATTTGAAAATCTTGGATATGTTATAAATAAAATTGGTGAATATTTGCCTAATTTTTATACTAAATATTATGATGATTTAAAATTTGAGTTTGATCAAACTTTATCTAGGGGGGTTGAATTTTCACCTAAGAAATATGTGACTGGTTTGGATAAAGGTTTAGAAATGATTAATGATTTTTATGATGATTTTAATAAACAGGATTATTGGTATATGAATAATCACACTTCTATTCATATTAATATTGGTTTAAATAAAGATGTAGATAGATGGAATTTTGTAAAGGGTTTAATTATGATGGTTGAGACTAGTGAAAAACCCTATATTTATAAAGATATTGAATATAGACAATTTACTGCATATTGTCAGACATTTTTAGATAAGATAAAGAAGGGTGAGTTTCCTGAGTTTAGTAGTGATAATTTTGTAGATGATGTTGAGAAGTTTTTGGAAATCGAATTAAAGGAATTATCTAATAATCTAGGTTCTAAAACTTTCGGTATGAATTTAAGAAGAATTATTGATGATGATTATGTTGAATTTAGGTTTGTTGGTGGTGATGTTGATAGAAGTTTGATGATTGATAAAATATTTTATTTTTGTTATATAGTTTATTTGATGGTTAGTGATTATAAGGATCTTGACTATCACAAGAAGTTATATAAGTATGTAGTTTCTTAGTATTTTTCTTTTTAAATTTTTTATTTGTTAAATTTTTACTATATTTGTGTTAGTGAAATTTTAACAAATAATTAAACAAAACAGAATAAAAATAATAAATATAAAAAATGTTAATAATTAAAGTAGATAGTAAAGATAAAATTGATAGAGCTTTAAAAAAATATAAGCAAAAATATATTAAGACTGGTGTTTTAAAAGCAATCAGGGACAAGAAAGATTATAAAAAGAAATCAGTTAAGAAAAGAGAACAAAAATTGAAAGCGATTTATGTTCAGAAATTAAAGGAGTCAGAAGACAACTAAAAATGACATATAGAGAAATTCATTATAAGGGTAAAAAGTATTATACGACTTTTCATGATAGTAGTTTTTCTTGGGAAATAAAAACTACTTTATATAAGGATGTTATAAAAAAAAATTTTTTTGGTTATAAAAAAATTAGAAAAGTTGAATTACATTCAGAAAGGTATCATTCTAAGAGTAAATTTATATTTTATAATGATTGGACTCGTGATTTATATGATAAATTGGAAGATTATCAAGTTGGTGTTACAAGATTGATTGAGAATTATTTGAATATTATTGGTGAAACTGAAGAATGGTTAAATTGGGATGGTAATTTAACACCTGAATATAAGAAGATAGAAGAATTGAAAAAAGAGAATAAGGTATTGAAAAAAGAGAATGAAGATTTGAAGAAAACTTTCTCTGAAGAATTCAGAGAAAATGTAATAGTACATAAAGAATTTATTAACTAAAAAATATAAAAAAAATGTGGAATTTTTTAAAACAACAGTTATTATTTGAAACACTCAAATATTCTGTAAAGAGAAATGTTAAAGTTAGTGCTAAGAAAGCGCAAGAAAAATATAAAAAATCTAATTTCAAAAAAAGGGTTGATGGATTAATGGAAAATTATAAAAATTCAGAGGTTAAAGATTTTGTAGATGAAACTACAGATACAATTAGTAAGAAATATAATGAAACAAGATATGTAATTAAAAATGGCGAATCTCTTAAATTTAAAGAAGTTGATTTAACATATGAACAAGTTATAGATTTATTGAGAGATGGTGAATTTAAAATGAAAGATGGCTTGGTTATTAAGATTATGGATGATAAAGAATGTTTTACTTCAAAGACTTATTTTTTAAGAAAAACTTCTGTTATATTTTTAATGAAGGAACATTTTTACAAGAATGAAAATATAGAAATAAAATTAGTATAAACTTAAAAACATAAAATTATGGTACCAAAAACAACAGTTGCTTATTACTTTTGGCATAAAGTTAAACCTTTATTAAAAGTTGATTTAAATTATGAAGAGTATAAAATTAAAATTGATAGTATTTTAAAAGAAATGTTAGATTCTAATGAAAGACACAGATTTGAAGCAAATTATAAAGATTTAATTAGATCAGTTGATTCTGCTAAAAAACTTAAAGTTGAACCTAAAGTTGAACCTAAAGTTGAACCTAAAGTTGAACCTAAAGTTGAACCTAAAGTTGAACCTAAAGTTGAAGAAAAAAATGAACAAGAAGTTGTTCGAGAATTGAAAGAGATTATTATGGTTAAACCTTCAAGAAATTTTTTTCAACGTTTATTTGGCTTAGGAAAATAAAATAAATAAAATTATATGAAATTAAATGTTAGTGGTCATGATATGGAAATTTTTGAAACAAAAGGTGATTATATTAGATTTGTTTCAGATCAATTAGAAATTAAAATGAAATCTAAATATCATGGTAGATTGTATGGAATTCCACAGGAATTAAAAGTTGATTTAGTGGAGTTAAAAAAGAAATGTTATATTAATGTAGAATATGTACTTATTTATTAACAAAAGAAAAAATTTAAATGAGAAAATTCTATAAGTTTGTGTATAATCAATATATAAAAGAGGATTGGTCTAATTATAATAAAATTGGTAAAATATGTATATACCCTTTTTGGTTATTAAGAGTACCTATAATTTATTTAATATCACCTTTGCTTGTTTTTAGTTATTTTGATAAGACAAATAAAGATTGGATAATGTATAAAGAGAAGTTAATGGAAAAATTTTATGAAGAATTAGAAAAATTAAATTAAATCCTGAAAGGATTATATTATGTTCACAAACTTTGTGAAGATTGTATTGGTACAGGAATAAAAGACATGCAAATTTGCAAAGAATGTAAAGAGAGGTGAATTTCTCATAAAAGTTACTCTTGATGAGTTAATAGAAATAGTTTCAAAAAATAATTATTGTAATGTACATGATTTTAAAAAATAAATAAAATTATACTTCAAATATAGAAAACCTGTTCGATTCGTCGAATAGGTTTTTTGAATTTTAAAAAATAATTTTTATTAAACTTAATCTCTAAGGATATATAAAATTAAAAATATTACTATTTATGAGCAAAAAAATTAATATACTTGTAGTTTCAGGTGATAACGATGGTGTTGGATATTATCGGATATTAAATCCACATTTATGTATGAATGACCCAGATATTAATGTAGACATTAGACTTCTTTCTGATGGTACATTACCGTTATTAAGCGAGGAATTTATGAGTAAATATGATATTTTATTTTATAATAAAATGTTACCTTTAAAACCTGAAATTGAATCTGTTTTTTATTCAATTATTAAAAAATATAATATTAAATTAGTTTATGATATTGATGATTATTGGATATTGAATAGTACTCATTTAAATTATAGATCATGGAAAAAGAATAATTCACAATCAGTTATTGAAAAAATTCTTAAAAATTCAGATCATATAACAACTACTTCTCCTTTGTTTGCAGATATAATTAGAGAACATAATCCAAATATTACTGTTATTGAAAATGCTTTAAATATTAAAGAGCAACAATGGAACTCTGTTAAAGTTGAATCTGAAAAAACTAGATTTATATGGGGTGGTGGTATTTCTCATATGCCAGATTTAAGATTATTAAAGGATGATTTTAAATTATTTGATAAAGAATTTTTGACAAAGGCACAAATTTATTTGTGTGGGTTTGATTTAAGAATCAGAATGGCTGGTGGCCAAACTGCAATTGATGATTCTAGAAGAAGTCAATGGGGTCATTTTGAGAGTATATTTACAAGTGGTAATAAATATATAAAAGATCATAATTATAGATCTCATTTAGATAATAATGAAAAAAATGATAATGTTACTTTTGGATATGTTGAAAAATACAAAGATGAATTTTATCAAAGAAGATGGACAAAAGCCATTTTAGAATATGGTACAATGTATAGAGAGGCTGATATTTCTTTAGCACCTTTAAAAAATAATCATATGTTTAATTATTGTAAATCTCAATTAAAAGTAATTGAATCTGGTGCTCACAAAATGCCAATAATATTAAGTGATTATGGTCCTTATCTTATAGATGATATAGAAGGCAAAAATGACGGTAAACAAAAAGGTTTTTATGTTAGTGAAAAAAATAGTGATTGGTATAATAAAATGAAATGGTATGTTGATAACCCAAATGCTATTATTGATCATGGTGAAGCAAATCATGAATATTTTATGAAAACGTTTGAAATGAGTGTAGTAAATAAAAAAAGAACTGATCTTTATAAAGAGATAGTATCTAAAAAATAATAATTTAAAAAATGATTAAAAAAGGTTTCATATTTAATGAAAATAGAGAACAAACATACACCGAAATGGTTGTATCAACAGAAGCTTACGAAATAATATCAAATATTATTGCTGACACTATAAGTGAGATATTATGTAAATCATATGCAGATAAAAGTAATTTTACTTTATTGATATCAAATGCAATTAAACCACAAGTTCGACAATTAATAACAGAACATGAAAATCATTGTTTAGAAGTATCATCTGGATGGATTAAAGATGAATTAGAATTAGATTCTGATATTAATTATCAAAATGCATTACATGCGAAATTAAATGATATAAAAAATGAAATATCTGGAAAATATATTTCAACTATTTTAATGGAAGAAGATGGTGATATATTTGATAAGTGTTGTGAAGGTACAACGACTGGGAATTTGCAAATTGAATTAAATGAATATAAATGTGAGGTTGAAAAATTAACTAGTGAGAATGAATATATGAAAGATAAAATATCTCAATTAGAAGAACAATATAGAGAATTAATGAAACGTTAATCTTTCCAAAAATAAAGAATAATATGAATATACATGATAAGAAATATAAAGAACTTATCAAACATATATTTGAAAATGGTTCTGATAAAGCAGACAGAACTAATATTGGTACTAAAAGTGTTTTTGGTTATAATATAAGATTTAAAATGGATGATGGATTTCCATTATTAACATTAAGAAAAATACACAATAAATCATTAATTCATGAATTATTATGGTTTTTAAAATCTTATGACGAGAAATATGATAAATTTGGTAATACTAATATCAAATATTTAATTGATAATGGTGTCACTTTTTGGAGTGATTGGCCGTATAAAGATTACAGAAGTAAGAAATTAGAAAAATATATGCAAAATGATTTAATAGATGAAAAGACTGTAAAGAAATTTAAAATGTTGAATCAGAAAGAATTTGAAACTAAAATTGAAAAAGATGATAATTTTGCTCTTAAATGGGGAGATCTTGGACCAGTTTATGGTAAACAATGGGTTGATTGGAATGGACATTATGAAAAAGTTGAAGTAAAGAAAGAATATAATTATACTAAATCAGAAACTAAGATAGTAGATCATCTTGGTTGGAAAGATGTATATTTTCCAGGTATAAATCAAATTGATAATTTAATTGATGGTTTAATGTCAAATCCAGATTCAAGAAGGCATATTGTTAATGCATGGAATGTTAATGATGTTGATGATATGATGTTACCACCATGTCATATATTATTTCAATGTTATGTTAAAACATTGTCACATAAAGAAAGATTAGAATACTATTTTGATAATGATAAATATCAAATTGTTACTTTTATGGATAAATATGATAGAGTTGAACAAATACATAAATTAAATGATTTAAATGTATCTACTAAATCTTTATCTTTGCAATTATATCAAAGATCTGTGGATGTTGGTTTAGGTTTACCATTTAACATTGCATCTTATTCTATTTTATTAAATATGATTGCATCTGTTGTTAATATGAAACCTGATGAATTTATTTGGCAGGGGGGAGATGTTCATATTTATAAGAATCATGAGGAACAATTAACAGAATTGTTAACAAGGGATAGTTTTAAACCCTGTAAATTAAAAATAGAAAAAAAAGTTTCTATTTATGATTATAGATATGAAGATTTTGAATTTGTTAATTATGAATATCATCCTAATATAAAAATGGAGGTTGCAGTTTAAAATAAAATAAATAATATGAATAAATTAGTTTCAGTTATAATGGCAAGTTATTTGGGTGATTATCCAAATGCTGCTAAAAATAGAGATAAAAAATTTATAAGAGCTGTTAAAACTTTTATAAAACAATCATATAAAAATACTGAATTAATTATTGTTTCAGATGGTTGTACAAAAACTTATGAGATATATAAAGAAAATTGGGATGATATTCCAAATATTGAATGTATAATAATACCAAAACAGCCAACTTATAGTGGAAATGTTAGAACAGAAGGATTAAACCATGCTAAAGGTGAAGTTATCGCTTATCTTGATAGTGATGATGCTTGGGGTAAAACACATTTAGAAACTATAATGTCTCAATTTGATATTAATAAATATGACTGGGTATATTATGATGATTATTTAGTTGGTAGTAAAGATTTTAAAATATTACATAAAAGGTTGGTTGAACCGAGATTTGGTCAGATCGGAACAAGTTCTATTTGTCATAAGAATATTTCTGGTATAGAATGGAAAACTGGTTATGGTCATGATTGGTTATTTGTTTTAACTTTAGCTAGTAAAGGTTTGAAATTTAAGAAACTTGAAAATATGCCACAATATTTAGTTTGTCACTGGGGTGCTCCTCCAATAAAAGGTGGTGATTTTTAAAGTTTTTTGAACCAATCGTAGTCTTTCATATTTTTAAAATGTCTATCTGCCATATTAAAATATATTTTAAAAGTGTTGATATCTTCACCTTTTTTGGCTAGATAGTTTGCTATCATATTACCGTATATTTGTTTATGTCCTGGAATCCATCTAATATCAACGATATTTTTTTTATTTTTTAAATTGTTAATATTATGTTTTATATTATTGACTAATTTAGACATATTTTTTTTCTTTATTACAGGCAAAGATTCATTGAAGTGTTCGTAAACAGATTCACAATCTGTATAAATTAGAAGATTTTTATTAGATATTTTATAGCTATTCATAATATAAAGTAGTTGATTTAAAGCCACTAATTCAGCAGTTAAACTATTTAATGGTGTTTGAGAACCAAATAATTGATCAACATATTTTCTAACCATATGTCCTGAAAGATAATATTCGTTTTCGTTTTCTGTTATTAAAACTGCACTATAACTTATTTTATAATTTGAAACTTGGTCAGAATAACTACCATCTGTGTATATGTGTAGTGTTTCTTCTTTTTTAATTTCAGAATATTCATATAAATAATCTTCATATGTTTTAAGGTTTCTCATATATTTTATATATTATTATAATAAATTCATTTTAAGTGCTTCGATGATGTGCTTTCTTTTTAAACCAATTTTCATGTCATTAAATTTTTCATAATGGATTTATATTCTTTAATATATATTAAATATGAAAATAATATTTTTGGATATAGATGGTGTTTTAGTAACTAGAAAACATCAAATTTCAATTGATTATAAAGAGGCTAAGGATAAATTATCAAAATTTAATCCAGAAGTAGTCAAATTTATCAACGAAATTCAAAATAAAACCGATGCGAAAATTGTAGTGACTAGTACATGGAGAACGGCAGGTTTAGAAAAAATACAAGAAATATTTAAAAAGAGAGGTATAAAGAACATAATAGATGTTACTCCTATTGGTTTTGAATATAAAAATAGAAGTGAAGAAATTAATCATTGGATATATTTAAATGATGTAGAATCATTTATTATAATTGATGATATGGATATAGATGGATTATATGATAATTTAATTAAAGTAGATGCTGAATTTGGTTTAATTTCGTCTAAAAAAGCAATAAAAATATTAAATGGATATTCATAAATTATTTGGTAGTGAAATGGACAGATACCCTATAAATAAACCGCCTCAAATTGTATATGGACATGGTGGTAAAGTACTTGGATATTATATGCATGATTCTCTTGGAAATACACAATATATCGATGTTAAAAATAAAAAAGATGCTAAAGAATTGAAAAAAATTGAGAAAAAGATTGAGGATCAAAAAATTGAAGTTGAAGAGTTAGTTGATGAAGAAGAAATGGATGGTTTAACTCTTTATCTTTTTAAAGATCATTCTTTATTTCAATTGATGAATATGTTAAATTCTGGTAAGTTTAAGGAAGTTGAGTTTCAGATAAAACTGGCTATTAGTATGTATGATATGTTAAATGTTTATTTAGACGACAGGGGCAAAAATACTAAGTTTTAGATTTATCATTTTGTCTAATTGGAAATCTATTATTTCTTCTAGTTTATTAAAATTCTTATCTAGTCTTATTGCTAAGTGTTCACTTTTAAACGGAGTAAACATTGGTTTTATTATTTTATAATATGAACCATTTCTTGTAATATCATCAGCCATTAGATTTATTTCTACTATTCTTTTATTTATAAATACTTTGCCTTTAGAATATATTTTTTCTGTGATAATTTTTTTGTACATTTTATATTCATCATCTCTGGTACAAATTATTAGTGTATTTTTATCTATCATTTTTCTTGCAAAAATAAATCTTTCATCTGCCTGAAATATTGTACCGGGTTTCCATCTCATTTATATTTTAGTGTTCTTATTTTTAAAAGTTTTAAAAATAAATTTTTGAATTATGAATGAGTTTATTTAATATATAATAAAAAAATATAGTATATTTAAATGGCTACACCACTTTACAAAGCAATGAAAGAACGTGGAACAAGTTTTTATGCTTTTCCAAGTGCAGCAGAAGATATTAATCAAGCGCATAATAATCAGAATTTCAAAGTAAATTTTACAAAATTTGTATGTCTTAATTTTCCAAATCAATCTGGAGATACATTAAATTTTGATATTACAACCAATAAAAAAGGAGACTTTTTCTGTTATGAACCAAGTCCACCTGCTTTATCATTTGGTGATAATTTAATTGAATCATTAAGAAATTATGTTGCTAATTATGATGATGTTGAACGAGAAAGTAGAATAAACTCGAACACGGATTTCTACAATATATCAGAGTTACAAACACCTACCGAAATGATTTTTTGGAAATGGTGTAGAAAATTAAATTTGATGGATTTTGAACCAGGTGTACATTTGGTAGACTGGGATAAAAATCTTCCTGATTTTCAAAATCCGAATGCATCTACTGTAACTAATACAGATTATTTTAGAGAGTATTTATGGAAAGAAAGAGAAATTAATTATTATAGTTGTGTTGTAGATAGTTCAACTGGTTACTACAGTGGTGGTACAATAAGTGTGGAAATATCAAGTGTTGCTAAATTCAAAATTGGTGATGAAGTTAATTTTTCAGGTACAACAAACATATATTTAGTAGACACAACATACACAATTGAAAATGTGACTGTTGTTGGCAGTATAACATATCTTGATTTAGGTTCTACTGTACATAGTATAATCAGCGAATCGGCTACAATTTATTTAGATTATACTAGATTTATACAATATGCTGGTGATACACAAGTAGATAGCCAAGTACAGACAAGTAGAAGAAATTACAATGAGATAATAGCTAAGATTCCTCATCACGAGGGTCAAACTCCAAATATCTTATTTAAAATAGAAGATAATAATAATTATTATCCAAATTTAGAATTACCTATTATTCCAGAAGAAATACAAGATGAAATTATGGGCGCAGAATCATTGAATTCTCCTATAAGATTAAATCCGTCTGATTATCCAGGCTCTTATTTTGGTTATTTTGATACAGACGATAAAACATATATTTGTTCAAGTGGTGATAAATTGAGGAAAAAAGGAAATTATTATGGTATAGAATTAACTAATAATGTTGATTTAGATCAATCTGATTATGTCGAGAGTCTTGTTAGTTTTAATTCAGATGATATTGATGGTTTAACAATTGACTTTGAAACAGAACATTATTATAAAATGACTATTGCTAATTTAGAAACATTTAATGAATTTAATAGTTATAGTTATAATAACGAGGCTCCTTCTGATTTTTATTTTAATGCTATTTTATGGTATTATGAAATTGATGATGGATCAGGAAATATTACAACTAATTTATATGGTGTAGAATTTCTTAATAATCCAAATAACGATTTGGATGGTGCAGTTGATCCAGATGGCACATTAATAAGACCATATCCAAAATATGTGAGTAACGGGGTACAAGATGGTGTTAGTTATGATTTTATATTAAATATAAATTATGATATTGATAATGATGTTTTGCCTATGAGTTATGATCCAACTAGTATCTATAATTCATTTAGTCTAGATTTATATAAGAGAATATTGCAGACAAATGCTCAAATGAGTGATAATTATATGAAAGTTTTAAGTGGATATACTTATTTTCATGAAGAGTTATGGAACATAAAAAGTTTGATTTATTCTCAAACAGATTTAGATTTAATTAAATCACAAATTATTAATTTAGAAGAATTGTTAACTTTATATTCTACTTATCAATTTGTGGATTCACCTTCAATTAAAATAGAAACTGATTATACAGGTAATTATCCTACATTGAGAATGAGAGCTTTGAATTCTGAATATTCAGAAATATATGATATAACTTCAACTGAAATATATAATTATAACCAAACTGCTAGTGGTACAAGTTATCCAATAATTATACCGACAACTAATCAAGTTAAATTGACAGTTGATAATGATGATATTGTTGATTTTGGTGGTGAATTATATATTATGTTAACAAAAGATTTAGAATATGCGCAAGTTATGGATATAACTATTGATGCAAATATGACATCGGTGTTAAATAAGTTAAATGTGAATATGAATTTTTATGACGGTGATTCAAATTCAGAGATTAGATTGTTTAGTGTTAATTTACCAGTGGATTTATATGAATATAATTCTTCGAATCCAACTGGTTCTACATATGCAAATTCTTATTATAATCATACTAATGTTAATGAAAGGTTAATAACATTTGTTAGTGGTTCAACTAGTTCACTTTATTTAGAACCTTATAAATATCCTATATTTCAATCTGGTGATACAGTTTATGTAGACAATTTTTATTTTAATAGTGGAGATACTGTTGTAGATTTAACAGGCGTTTATACGATACAATCAACTGGTATGACTGGAACAACATATTACTATAATATTAATTTGGATAGTACTAGTAGTGGTTTAACTATGAAAAATTATTCTGATATGAATTATTATAAAGGAATGAATATTAGAATATTAAGAGTTGATGAATCTAATACGTCTACAGTTTCAGAAAGATATGAAATAACAAGAAAATTATTATAATGAATATAAGTATTGACGAAATATATAAAGCTACGAAAGAAAAATTTGATGATAGTCAAGTTTTAACTGTCGATCATGTTTATGAGAAAATAGAAGGTTCTGATGATTTGAAATTGGTTGTTGCTTTTAATAAATTATATTATAAGAAAACACAAGTGTTACATACAAAGTTGATATTTGTTGTTGATTCAGATAAACAATATTTAACTAAAAATGAATGCTTATATTTATATGATATTAATTGTTTATATAAGGCTATTTATTTTGAAGATATAGATGAGTTTAAAAAAAATCTTTCTAATGTTTTTAAGAAAAATAAATTTGGAAAAAATATAAAAATTTTATCGGAATTTATTAATTCGCCTGCTGTTATGATTAATGAATGGTTTTCTAAAAATGATGTTAATGAAATATCTATTTATGGTTTTAAATATGATCCACAAGTTACTATGGTTCCGTGTAAATATTTAGCGTTTAATTTTGATATTAATGTTAGTAATAAACATGATGTTAAATTAAATATTACAAAAGAAAGAGATGGTTTATTTAAATTTGATTTTCAAATATATGATAAATTTATACATGTTGAAAAAAATAATTTAACAACAATTGTGGAGACAGTTGGAGATGTTTTAAAAAATAATATTAGACAATAATGCCTGCAAAGAATATATTTAATTTTATAGAATTAAAATTTGATAGTCTTGTAAATCAAACTAATACTTGGTTACGAAACCAGTATCAGAAATCTGATCTTCTTTTTAATTCTAGTTCCCCTTATGGTCAAATGTTAATTTTCATTGAAGAGGTTTTTAGACATACTATGATTTATCAAAAAAGATCGGTTGAACAAATAAATATTGAACAAACAATTGATCCTAAAGTTATTTGGAATATATCTAGAATTGCAGGACATAGCCCTACTAGACCGATTAGTGCTACAGGTACATTAATGTTTAAATTAAAACCAGGTATTAATATTAATGAGGAAATATCTTCTGGCACATTTACTATTAATAATTATACTGTTGTTAAAAATAAAACGAATAATTTAAAATATTCTATCGTACTTGGTACTGATTCTAATATTTATAATATGAACACAAGTACACAATTTTTTGCAAATATTATTCAAGGTCAATTTGAAACTCAAACTTTTACTGGTGCTGCAGAGCCTGATCAATCTATAAGTGTTAATATTTCTAGTGAATCTTTAATTGAAAATTTTAATGTTTTAGTTTATGTTAATGGTTATCCATTAACTATTAAAGAACATAAATATAGTATGACATCTGGTGAATTATCATGTGTTGTTAAAACAGGTTTTAATGGTGGTGTAGATGTTGAATTTGGTACTGATGATTTTGGTTTTATACCTGCATTAGGTTCAATTATAGAAGTTAAATATTTATTAACAGAAGGTCAAAGGGGTGATATTTTAAATCCAATTAATAATGATTGGACGTTTATTGATATGATTAATGATAGTGATGGTAATTCTTTAGAAATGGAAGATTTATTTAATATTGAAGTTGATGTTAATATTGGATTGTCTAGTAATGGCGAATCACCTAAATTTACAAAATCTTTAATTCCTTATGTTTCTAGGAATTTTATTTTATCTACTCCTCCACAATTTATATTTCATTTAAAGAGATTAAATATGTTTAGTAAAATAAATGCTTTTAATAAGTCTGATGATAATAACTTTGGTTCTAATATTACATCTACTGTTATCAATACAAAGATGCAAGAATTAAAAAAATCTATTTCAAATGGCAAGAGTAGTGCATATATTCAAAACAAAATGATAAATTTTGAGAATGCTTATTATGAGTATTTTAGTAATACAAATGACAATCAAATTTATTTATACTTGATACCTAAAATATCTAATTATTTTACTGATAGTGTTAATTATTTTAATGTTCCTGTTGATGTATTTTATTTAGATGATGTAGAACAGCAAAAAATTGTTAATTATATTAAAAAAATGGGTATATTGAGTATGACTTCTGAATTGGTTATAATTCAACCTAAGATAACTAAATATGTTTCTTATGTTTATGTTAGAAGATATGATGATGTTATTGAAACTAATATTAAACAAGATATTATATCTAAAATGTCTGATTATTTATTAAATAACGAAAGATTTGATAGAATAGTAAAATCAGATTTAATCAAAATTTTAAAAGGAGTTGATGGTGTTGATTCTATTGATATTCATTTTGTAAGTCAAAATAATGAAGATTATCATGCAAGAAATTCTAATTTAATTCAAAAAGGTTTGAAACAAAAAAATTTAAAATTTTCTAAATTATCAAAAAAATCTATTGTTAGTATAAATACAAAAAGTATAACACCTATAAGTGAATTGGTTATTAATGATAAAGATAAAGTAAATTCTTATGATAATAATGCTATAATAGGTTTAGACCCAGTGCATGGTGATATTATTATTAGTAAAGATGAATATGCTATTATAAGAGGTGGTTGGAAAGATAGAGACAATTTATATTACAATGAGAATCCAGATTCTGATGGTTTAACAAGTATTAATATAATATTTGATGGTGTTACTAAGAAAGAGAATAAAACTGTATAATGGAAAAAGATAGACATATAAGAGAATTGTATGAATTAAAACACAGAAATGATAATTTAAAAAATACTGGGGTTGATTATGAGAATAAATTGGTTGAGAAAATGACTTCTGGTTATCTTTTACATAATGATACTACATATGAATTTTTAGGATGGCTTCAAAAACTTGCTATTGATGTAATTAATTCAAATTTAGTATTAAGAAATTTTTGGAATTATAATGTTGATAAGTATTATGATAAACATAATAATTAATAAAATTTTTGACTTTTTTAGACTTCTATAAGAAGATATATAATTAAAATCTTAAAATCTTAATATAAAATATGACAGGTAATACAAGTGATGTAAATTTTTATGGTAAAGTAGCTACATTTCCAAAAAATGTTCAAGCTAGTAAAGCTTATAATGTATTAGAAAATATAAAAGTTTCTAAGAAAAAATTATGGTATTTTATTATTGAAAAAGATAGTAATGAAGGTGAAGATTTACAAATGATAAAATATAATAATAGAGTTGGATTTAATTGTCAGAAATTTGTAGAATCTCTTAAAGAATATTATAAAAAAGATTTAGAAATGTACCAACACATTGAAAATTTAGTTATTGAGGGAAATGACAATTTTTCTATTCTTAAGAATATACCAGATGTTCAAGTTGGTGATCAAAAATTGATTAAAATAATTACACAAGATTTAATACGGTTATTATATAAATAGTCGCATAAAAAAACCTCTCAATCGAGAGGTTTTTTTATGAACGATTATCTTCGCCCACCACTTCTACTAGATGGTCTTGATGAACTTGATGAACTTCTACTAGAACTAGGTCTAGAGTAACTTGATGAACTTCTACTAGAACTAGGTCTAGAGTAACTTGATTTTGAACTTGGTCTAGAATAATTTGATGAACTTCTACTAGGTTTAGAATAACTTGATCTTGAACTAGATGGTTTATAAGTTGGTTTATAAGTTGGTTTATTGTTAGGTTTAGTGTATGTGTTAGTAGGTTTCTTTGTATTGTTAGGTCTAAAATTAGGTTTATTATATGGTTTTTTATTTTCTGAACCATTTAATAATTCTGTATATGGACTTTTATCTTTACTATAATTTGAAGGTCTTGTATAAGGTTTTTTATTTTCTAAAGTATTAGTTGCAACAGGTGTGTGTGACTGGTCTTGTTTGTGACTATAAGATGTAGGGTTACTAGTTGGGTTTTTTGTATTAGTTGAAACTGCAACATTATCTGTTCTATTGTTATTTCCTCTAGATCCATTTGTAATTGAATTATTTCTGTGTCCATAATAAATATTATTGTTGTTGGTATATTGTTCATTATTATGATATCCATAGTTATGTCCATTATTCCATCCATTATAATTATAATAATAATGATTATATCCCCAGTAGTGATAATTATTGTAGTATGAATAATAATATGGTCTATAATAATGATAATGATATGGTCTATAATAATGTCCGTAATAATATGGATAATAATAATTTGTAAAGTAAAAATCAACACCACCTATATCAAATAAAAAATAGTAATCTGAATAATACGTTGAATAGTAATCATAATTATAATATCTATGAAATCTTTGGATTCTTTTTGTGTAATAATAATCTTCATAATCATTATCATCATAATAGTTATTCGTTACGTGTGTGTTTTTTTCAACTGTTGTGTCTGTGTATATAGTATCCACTATATATATAGTATCTTTCTCTTTTAGAGGAGAATAATAAACATCATCATATTCATCTATTTGTGAATATGAGAATAATGTTGTAATTGCGAGTAAAATTGTTAAAAGTAGTGTTTTCATAATATATTTTTTAAGTTTTTATATTTAATATAATACAATTTTCATGCCAAAAAATTTTTTCAAACTAAATAAATAAATCTAATTATAATTAATTCGTGTTTTTAGAATTTTTTGAGTAATTTATTTTTATATATAAATCGTTACTAGACTGTAATCTTTCATTTTATATGACTTTGGAAGATTTTAAATTAAAATTGAATATTGATACTACTTTAGTAATATTACACTAAAATGGTTGGGGTTACAAGTCTTAAAAAACAAAAATTAAAGATGAAAAATGAAAAGAAAAAAATCTTTTTCAAAAAAAATTGGGTTTTACTTTTATTATTATTGTTTTTAACAGTTAATATTATTTCTATTGATAAAAGTAGAGAAAATATTGAACTAAAAAATGATAAAAAAGCCCTAACAAACACCTACCAAAAAATTAACAACAAAGTTACACTTTTAAAAACAGCATTAATGGATTTTGAAAAAAACGATTCAATGTTTAGAAATGTACTTGGAGTTAATGAAATACCATATGATAGAAATGGTGGATTTGGTGGTGTTGAAAGATATAAAAATATCTTTTTATTTGACGAAGATTTAGAATCTTTTATAAAAGATTCATATTTGAATGTTGATAAATTTGAAACTAGACTCAAAATTCAAAAAGAGTCATATAACGAACTTTCAGATTATGTTAATGAATTGGAATATATACCATATCGTTCTCCAATATCAACAATTGATCTTAATCGGATAACATCAGGATATGGTTATAGGAAACATCCTATAACTAAAAAAATAGATTTCCATGATGGTATAGATTTAGACACAGAATATGGTGCAGATATATATTCACCTGGTAAAGGTATTGTGACTATGAAAATATATTCTAGAATCGGATATGGCAACAGATTAGTTATTAATCATCAAAATGGTTATAAAACATTATACGCTCATTTATCTAATTTTAACGTTGAATTAGGTGATACAGTAGATGTTGATGATGTTATAGCTTATGTTGGTAGTACTGGTTTATCAACTGGATCTCATTTACATTATGAAATATATTATAATGATAAGACACTGGATCCTTTAAATTTGATAACATTAAAATAAAAAAAGAGTGCTTCGGCGCTCTTTTTTTTGGGTTATTTCTATTTGAGGAATTTCATTATTTAAAATTTTTGTTCCAATAATTTGTTGTTATGACTTGTTTTGATGAGTTGTCTGATAAAATTAAATATTGTGCATCTTTGATAATAAATTGTTTTAATAAATTTTCTTGGCTTTCTTCTTTAATAACGTCATTGAATAACCTTAAGTTTGTATATTGTATATCTGAACCTATAATTTTAATAGATTGATCATGTGAGAATTCTGAAGGTTCAATATTTTCATATGTTATACTACTAACATTTGTCAAGTTATCATCTGTAACAGAATATATATTCTGGATATTTTTAACAGGTTCATAACCATCAGCAATTGCATCAGTATATGTATAACCTGTATTATATTGTTCGTGACTGTTTTCTATTGTATCTTCTGTTGTCATTGTGATTTTTTCGTAGTCTTTATTAAACATTGTAATTTCAATATCATAACTTCTTTTATAAATATCCAGTGATATTGATCCTTGTTTTTGGTTTAGGTTTATTATTATACCGTACCATATACCAGTCATAAAATTATATTCTAAACTGAAATATTTTTCATTTATTTGAAATATTAATTTATCATATTCTAACCAGTATCTATAACCTAATTTTTCAGTAGTATCATAATTATATAATAGAGGAAATACTGCATTTTTAGTTGGTGTATATGCATCAAATACTTCATTAGATAAATAATTTTCTGATGTATATTTATAATTAAAATTAAACCAAGTAATAAAAGACCTATTATTACCTTTTCCTAATGTAGGGTCTGTTTTTAAATAATCTACAGCAGTATTACCAATTACATCTTTGAAATCATATTGAGATTTTGAAATTGTTGTATTATCTTGATTTATATTATAATTTTCAAATAGTACGTCTTTGTGTATTTCTGCTCTTATTTTATCAAATGATAATGTATATGTTTGTTCTTTATTTGAGATTTTATCTTCATCTTGTTCATTTTCAATACCAAGTATTTCATCTATAGAAGTATTTTTAGTTAATTCATCGATTAAATCTTTTGCATCTTCATCAATAAATTGAATATTTTTTCTATCTTCATATTTTTCTAGAATAACTTTATAATAAGTTGATGCATTCATAACTTCTCTAAATGCTTGAGCATGTTTAACTCTAAATAATCGATTTGATTCGCATATGTACACTATATCATCTTCACCTGGTCTTTTTGTTATTCCAAAAGCTTCTTTGAATGGGTCTTTCATAATATGAACTTCAAATGTATCAAAAAGATCTAAGTTAAATATATTTATTTTGATAGTTTCGTTTGGAAATTTATTTTCTGGAATTATTATTTTTACATCTTGCATATCAATTATATTTTTAAGTTGATGTTCATGTAAATATTTATCTATACCGTTTCCGTCTGGATCAGCTAAACAATAAGTTGAAGTCCATCCAGCAATATCTGAAACATGTCCCCCAAATAGATTAGCTAATCCTACTATTTTATCAAAGTCATAAGGATTCCAAAACCCAGATTTATCTTTATTTTCTAGATCGGTTAATGGATTTTGATAACAACTTAATCCGTTTGTTAATGCATTTTTATTAAATGCATTAATACCTACGGTTGTATTTTGAAAAAATGTTATACAATCTTCTCTTAATCCATATCTGTTTACTTTTATATAATCAGCAGACACATTTTGAAAATCTCCTATTAACGTAATATCATTGATTATAAATGTGTCTGTACCAATATTTTTAATTAAATATTGTACATTAGCAAATCTTAATTCATCTAATCTTAATGTTTTTAAATTTTCTGTTGTTAAATTTTCCCATTCTGTATATGATCTTCCATTATTTTGTGTAAATCTATATTTTATTTCATACCCACCTAGTTTAAGGTTTCTTGCGTTTATTTGATAATCTTCTAAATCAAATACTTTATAAGTTTCTATAGGTTCTAATATTGTTTCTTCACCTGGTAAAAGTAGAGCTAAACTATCTGTAACTGTATATTCATAATCACCATATAATTTAACATAGTTAAGATAAATATCAGATGGTATATTTCCTGTTATACTATCATCAACTCTAAAAACTTGTAATTCTATATCAAATGTATATGAAGAATTTAATGTTAAACCTGTGATATTTTCAATTGGTATTAAATCGCTCCAATTTTCACAATTTTCAGGACTATTTTTATATTTAAATAATATTTTTAGATAACTATTTGTAGTTTCTTCTTCTGTAGAAATGTCATAAGATGTAAAATTTTTGATTCCCGTCGTTGTATCATTTGTTGATAATTTTTGAGAATCACCAACATTAAAAAGGTTTGGTTGAGTGCCAACCCAATTCATTGAGAAAGTCATATCATACTTCTTACTAAGTAAATATGTTAAATTGTTTTGCATTTAAAATCAGTATGATTTTTTTATATATATTAAAAAAAGTATATCAGAAAATGAAAATAAAGCCAAGTCAATTATTACAATCAACAAATAAATATATCACTAATTACGACTGTAGTATGATAGTTGCAGAAGGCCCTAATATTGTGGGTAAATTAAGTTTAAGTGATTTAAATATACCATATGAAACATTTTTCGTATCAAAAATGAAATTGGAATCTGGTGAAGCTGATAAACCAATAATGTATGGATTTTTGGGTACAGATATTACATATCTTATGATTAAGGTTAATTATGATTCTACAGTTAGTCAGGCTAGTTGTTGTAATAATGTTACATCTATATGTTGTGATACACAATCTTATTTGGAGTATTATTTTGAAGATGATGCTTTGACTAAGAGATATATGTCTAATTTTATGATTTTAACTGGTACTGAACAACACAGAATACCACAAGTTTATTTATATAATCCAAATGATAACGCTGTTGAAGTTGAAGTTATGGTTGCAAATGTTGGTGATTGCACTATTTCTGCTGTATTATCAGCAGCACAAACATTTAGTGGTTTATTCTTTAATTCTATATCATCAGATCAAATATATGATATGTTTGGTAATACTGGATCTACACAATTAGAAATATTGGATTTAAATTATATACCACAATTAGTTTTAACTTATGCTGAAATTGATATAATAGAACAAGATGGTAGTGATTTGATTGTTACAACAACACATGATGATAAAGCTAAATTAAGTTTTTTAAGTGAGTTTAATGCTTACCAAGCTAATAGTAGAATTAATTGGGTTATGGAGAGTCAAAGTACTAGATATTTAGCAAATCCTGCTAGTGGTGGAACATATCCAATTATAGATTCACAAGTTCCATTAATAACTTATATTTCACATAGTGTTAATACATTACCATTAAATCCTACTATAAGTAAGGGCGATATTAGAAGTTACTTTATCTCATCTGTTTATGATTATGCTGATAGTGGTAATACTATTCCTAGAGATGGTGTGATATCTGTTGATAATGTAGGTGTTACTATTACAAGAGTTGGTTCTTTAGAGGAAATAGATTATATAAGTCAGGATGGTAATTATGAACTAGTTTTCTCTGTCGCTGATATAGCAAATAATAGAGTTACAGATGTTAAAGATTTAATAGTTGATTCTACGGCTCCTGAATTTACTTTATATGATGTATCTAATACATTGTATTTATATTATCCAAGTGATCCGTTTATTACTGGTGCTGAATTAAAAGATTATTATATAGAAGGTATTTATGATGCCGTTGATGGTGTTATTAGTAAGAGTAATTCATATATTTCTGGTTCAACATCAGCTGTGACATTTTCAGGTGACACTGGAATGATAGAATATGTTGGAGAATATCCATTTAAATTTTATGCTGATGATACAGTAGGTAATAGAGGTTATTCATCTGAAATATCATTAGTGGTTTATGAATTATCTGCGGCTACTATTAATTTCTATGATTCATATGATGTGCCTATTATATCAGGTTCAACTGGTGCAACATTATCTGGTTATACTGAATCTGAATTAATAACTGAAATGGTTTCTGGTATTACTGATACATTCGAACCTAGTTTAGGTGTGAGTAGTGTATATGTTTCTGGTGTTGTGTTCCCATTATCGAGTGGTCAAACTTATGTCGCTGATTTTAATGTGGTTAACTTTTCACAATTAACAGGTACAACTACTAAAACTATTATAACATAATATTATGTCAACATATAATTATTCTTGTGATTCTTTTGTACAGACACCAAGTATAAATGATACTGCTATACAAATATATGATATTAGGGGAGTCCATAGATTTTCTCTAGATCCTTACGTTACATCTTTTTATGCAAAGAGTAGATTTGTATATATGTTGGTTGAAAATAAGAAAAATTATAATAATGTATTAGATTTTGCTGATAACAATGAATCTGAATGTGCTTTGGTAAAATTAAATACTATTAAAAAATACTTTTTAAATAGAACATCAGAACCTGGTATTTATGAGTATATACCACTTTCTGGTTCTAGTAATATATACGGTGATTTAGTTCCATTAACAGATGCAACACACTCACTTGGATCATATACTAAACAATGGTTTAATATATGTTCAACTTTAGTAACAATTAGTGGTTTATCTCTATATGTTTCTGGTGATGATTTATATTTTAATGGTAGTGAAATAATTACTGGTAGTATTAGTGGATTAACAAATTATTATACTAAAACACAAGTTAATGAAAATTTTTTAAGTGCATCAACTGAAGATATATTTGTCACAGGTGGTACATTTAGTATAGTTGATGGTAATTTAATATTATATAGAAATGATACTGCAGTTCCTAATATTAGTTTAGAAGGTAGATATCTTTCAGGTATTACCATAAGTGCTAGTGATGGTTTAAATATCACTGAATCAGTTATTAATTGGGCAACTCAATCATTAACAATTGGTATAGATGCTAATAGTATTGAAAATGCTTCTCTTGTAAACAGTGGTTTCACTATTTCAGGTGATACTGGAACTGATTTCGTAGATTTAGGTGACACTCTAACATTTGTTGGTGGTACTGGTTTAAATGTTGATGTTACTGATAATGCAGTTATAATTAATAGTGATGATGCAACTACAAATATTTCAGATGCTAGTGGTAACACAACAGTAACAACAAATACAAATTGGAATGCTATTATTGTAGATTATATTATTCTTAATGGTACTAATAGACAAGAAGGTGAATTAAGAATTCTAAAAGGTGACGGCGTTGATGCAGCTATATGGACACATAATTATCAAATTAATGATGCTACAATGGATGAATGGGATGTTATATCAATAGATACTTCTACAGGTTGTATAATTACACCATATTATACTGGTGATGGAACATTTAGATATATTTATAGATTAATAGAATAATTTCCTATATGACCCTCATCACCAACATTTCTAATTAAAGTTATTTCTATTGGCATATTTTTTTGATATTCTCTAGAAATTGAAGAACATATAATTGTTTCTACTATTTCATTTTTAGAATTTTTTAAAACTAATGGAAGTTGTGATTCACTTTCTAATGTGAATTGTAAATGATCTAAAATTATTTTTTCTACATATTCATTTATTTTAATATTGTTATCTTTACAATATTTTTTGAGTTTTGTGTGTAAATCTTCTTGAATTACGATTGTTTTCATTTTTTTCATAATCTTATATATAAATAGATTTTCATGAAAAAATGTAAAAATTATGTAGGATTAATGTAGAATTGATGTAAAACAAGGTTTTTTGGTATTTTTAATTAATATATAGTTAAAAATATTATTCTTTTTCATGGCTACTTTTAATTATAAATTAGATAATTTCATACAAATCCCAGATACTAGTGACAATAGAATAAGATTATACGACAAATATGATAATTTTCAGTATAATGTCACGCCAAATTTATCATATTTTTATTATAAAAACAATTATGTTATTATAAAACAAGAAGATGATGTTGATTTAAATTTAGATTTTGAAACATCTGATATCGCAATACAGGCATTACAGAAATTAAATACTATCAAAAAAGAATTAATACAAAATATTTATGTTGAATATTATACAAAAGTACAACTTGAAGATGGTGTTCTTGATGATCGATATATAACATTATCTGGTTCTACTGGTATTACTGGTGATTTGGTTCCTATCGTTGATGGTATATATTCATTAGGTTCTACTGGTAGACAATGGAAAGATATATGGGTATCTGGTGGCACAATTTATTTAGATCAAATACCATTAAGTATTAGTGGTTCTAATTTTTTATTTAGTGGAGAAACTTTAGCGAGCCAAGATTGGGTAGAAACATATGTTAGTCTCAGTTCTATAACAAACCTACAAAATGCTTATAATAATTCAACACCTACACCTGAAATATTAACGGATTCGACTAGAGGGTCAGTTGACTTTAGAGTTGGTAGTGGTTCAGATTTTGATAATGTTGTAACATTTCAATCTAGTGCTACAACAATAAATGGATATGTTAAAGGTAATGGTGAAGCATTTTTTATTAGTTTAAGTTCATCAACAATAAATTCAACAATAATAACAGCTACAACATTTTATGGAAATCTTGGTTGGAGTGATATAACATCAACACCGACTACAATTTCAGGATATAGTATTGCTGATGTTTATACAGAAACACAAGCAAATAATAATTTTTTAAGTGCTAATACAAGTTTAGTGGCAGGTTCTGATACAGAAATACAATTTAATGATGGTGATGTTTTAGGTTCTTCAAGTAATTTAACATTTGATGGTACGAAAATATATAATAAAGATTATATACTATTTGGAACTGAGTCGCTTCATATAGGACAATATTCAAGTTCTGGTTTAACCACTGGTACAAAAAACACAACACTTGGTTATAAGTCTGGCATGGGAATAAAAGAAGGCTCATCAAATACTTTTATAGGACATGAAGCAGGTGGTGTAATAGGTGATACAACTGATGATAAACAAAATGTTGCTATTGGTAATAATTGTTGTAGATATGTTATAGGTGGGCAAAGAAATGTTTTTATTGGAAACAATAATGCTCAAAAAGCCGCTACATATAACAGAAATGTTAGTATTGGCTCCGGTGCATTCTCAACTGAGACAACTGGTTTAACATTTGAAGATAATATTATAATTGGTTATGATGTTGGTAAAGATAGTTTAGTGTCTTTTTCAAATAGATTAATGATTGATAATACAACAACAAATTCACCTTTATTAGATGGTGATTTTTCAAGTAGAACATTAGATATAAATGGTGATTTATATTCAAAACAAGCCAATTATATTAATGTGACTAAAATATCTGGTTCAACAAGTGGTTATACTGTATTATCAACAGATAATGTCATTTTTATTAATTCAACGACAGCAGTTACAATGACTATTTTATCCGCACAAATTGCGATTGAGGGTAGAAAACTAACAATTATACCTTTTTCAGCGGCTGTTGGAAAAGAGATACTTATTCAAACAGAAGGTGGAGAATTGATAGATGGTAGTGCAACTATGAATATATCTGCAAGTCAAAGTAAACAACTTATTACTGTTGATGGAAATTTATACCTAACTACGCTTAATACCGGAATTTTATCTCATATACTTCCCTCAAAATGATGAAGATAATTAGCCCTAAAAAATTCATTTCTTGTATTTAATGTTGGTCCTAATAATTGAAATGACCTTATTGGATCAGAAAAGAAAATAAAATTATTATGAAAAAAGCATTTATGAATAAAATATGAAAAAATATAATCAATATATTAAAGAACAACAAACCGGAAAATTAATATTTGATGGTGATGTTCAATTTGAATCTGATATAGATTGGAATATCGTTGTAGATATATCTCAAACTTGGAATAATTTTACTAATTCTACAATTGATGAACCTAATTTTGTTAAAGAATTGATCAATTTATTTAAAACTAAAAAATTAGAAATATTGGAAAAGTGTCAATGTTGGGATGATTTAGTAAAAGAATTAAATATATTGCAAACTGATTTACAAAATTCAAATTCTATATATAATAAAATATATGATATTTGTGATAAGAACTTAATATTATTAAAAACATGAAACATCTTCTAACGTATAACGAATTAAATGAATCTTTTAAAGGTAAACAAAAAGATATTGCAAAATTAAATAAGTATTTAAAGAAGTTGAATTTTAATGATGATGATTATCTTAAAACTAAGAATAAGATTAAGAAATTAGAAGATGATATTTCACATAATCATGAAGTTGGTAATGTTTACACGACTGGGGATGTTGTAATGATAAGATATTGGCAAACTGGTGATATGACTCCTGTTAAAATTATTAAAGTAAATTCAAAGAATAGTTATACTGTTGATTTTAATATTGAAGGTAGTTTATTTAGAAATGCTCCTGAAGCCACTATCAAGAGCACTGATATTGTTGCTATGTACAGATCAAATAATTCTCCTGCTTTACAAACCGATTTAGGAACTAGACAAACAGATAAAATATCAAATGATCTTGTTATTAATGGTTACCCTAAAACAATTTAAAGTTTAACTAATTTTGCTATTTGTGTAGATTTAACACAATTATATTTTTTAATTTGTCCTTTAATTTTTCTACTAACTTCAATTACTTCAAGTTTATCAAATTCTTTTACTACAGTATTGATAAAATTGTTCATTTCTTCTAGAGCTAATTTAAATGATAAGTCTGGATTATATGATATAGGAAATCTATTTTTAAATGAAATAGATTCTTTCATTAGAATTATTTTATTTATATAAACGTTATTTTCATAAATAATTGATCTTATATCTAGTAATTCATTTATATATTGTTTAAATCTATGTGTTAAGTTATTAGTTGATATTATTTTCAATAATCCAGTTACATATGCGTTATTTTCTGTAATAACAAAAGGTTTGTTTTCAATTATTAATTCTTCTATTTCTTGTTCTGATTTGTCTTTAAGACAAAACTTTTTATATTCATACCATAGACATCTTTCTATAATATCATTTGGTGTTATTGTAATTTGCATATATAATATATTTATTTTTTAATAATATGGGTTTTCATTTTCAAGTAGGTCAAAATTTTTTTCAATTTTAGAACAATTTTCTAAAAAATTATCAACATCATAATTTTCAAGTTTAAACCATTCTCCATCAATATTTTTTACTGAATAAATATTGTGTAGTGTAATTTCTACTTTTCTATTGTGGTTTGTTTCAAATTTTTCTATTATTGTTAATTTAGATGTATTACCAATTTTAAGTTGTTTTAATCTTTTTTTGACATCGTTATTTCTTGTAAAACCTATCTTATATAATTTTTCATGTTCGTTGTCACTTTCAATTAAATAGATAAAAGCCATTTTCATTGTTTTTTATTTATTATTCTTTGTAGAATATTTCTTTTTTCTAATTTTTGAATTTTATTTTCAAAATTATTTATTTTTAATTCATGGTTTAGTTTTAAATAATCTTCATATTCATATTTTATTAAATCAAACTCATCTTTAAGTTCTGATAATTTTTCTTTTGTCTTTTCTAATTTTTCCATTAATTTCATATTTTCATTAACAATACTTGATATAACATCTTTTTCTTTTCTTCTGCTTTCTATTTTTGAACCATCTTCTGTTTTTTCAATTACTAATATTTCTTCCGCATTATCTTTAATAAAAGATAATTCTTCGTTTTTCTTAAAGACTTCTTTTTTAAGTATTTCCATTTGTTTTCGAAGTTCATCTTTACTATTGATTAAAGACATATATTCGTTATAATCAATCGTCATAGTTTTTTTCATGAAGTTAAAATTTTAGATTTACTTACTTAGTATAAAAAATAATTTAAGTTTTTTAATATTTAGATAAAAATATCTAAATATTATGAAACATATTTGTAATTTTGATGATTATGTTAATGAAAATAAAATTGGGCCTATAGGTTGGAATTGGAGAAATAGGTTTGTAGATGAGGAAGGAACTGTTTATACTAAAGGAATAAAAACTGGCAAACAAAATAAACGACCAGATTTTGAAGAAGAATTACAAAGATTATATCAAGAATTAGATAAATATCATAAAAAAGATCCACAATATAAAACTATATTATCTTTAATAGAAGATATGAAAAAAGGAATGGATAAAGTTATTAGAGATGTTAAAAGATAATTATAATCCTCTCACTCTATCTAATTTTCTTTTTCTATCAGAAATAATTGGTATAAAATGTTTTGAAGATTCACCTACTTGTAATTCTAATTCATCATTATTATCATTTTTAAATAACATGAATAATTTAAGACTTCTAGTAGTATAAGATTCAATTTTATATTTTGTACCTTCAGATACATTATAAGCTGAATCTGATTTTACACAAATAACATACATTGGTCTTTCTTTTTCAAATAGTTCACTAATTGTCATTCTTATTTTCAAATTTTTCTTTTACAGAAGTATATAATAAATCTATGCTTGATTCTATTTCATCGAAATCTTTTTCTTCGTATTGTGTTAACATAACAACTACGAAAGGATTATTTTCTTTATTTTCCCATAACCAATCTGTATGTTTTTCCATTTCTTTACTTGAAAGAAATACATATAATATATGTGGATTTTTTTCATCAAAAGATATTGGGTGATTTAATATTTGTTCTTTATCTAAACCATAATTGATTGTTATATCAATTTTAGAGTCTTTTATTTCATAAACTTTAGTTATATTTTTCATTTATCTTATCTTTTATTATTTTCATTAAGTTTTTGAGATTTTCGATGGGTGGTTTGTTGTTCCATATTATGTCAAAATCTTCATAATCGTCTAAATCTGTTTCTGATATATGATTTAAATCTCTACCATCTTTTCCTCTTATTTCTTTTGGATCGCCTTCCAATCTTATTAGAATACCACCATTATTTTTTATGTAATTTGCTTCATTTTTAAATCTTACATCTGATATAATAACATTTTGTCCTTTGCTGTTGGCAACTAGTGTTAAAATCCAGGCATCAGGGTGTAAATTATTTCTAATTGATTCTGTTCCTATTAATTGAAACATCCTACCAACTGTCATTCCCCAATCTTCTAGATATTTTTCTTTTGTTTGTCTATTAGTGAGCACTTTAAGATTTATACCTGTGAGAAGTGCACAGATTTTTTTAACATAATGTGCAAATTTTTTATTTTTAAATTTGTATTCTTTGAAGTTTTTAATAATTGAATTGGTGACAGTATCTTTACCACTACCAATTTTTCCACTAATACCAATAATTATCATTCATCTGGAAATAATATTTTGCCGAGTCCAGTTGATTTATTTTCATCAACTTTACCGTTAAACTCATCTCTTATTTTCATTAATATTTTACCGAGATGATTTTCGCCTTTCATTGTATTGCTATTGACACCAAATACTTCATCTCCCCACCAATTAAGTTCTATGAGTTCTTCTTCTTCTGTATTTAACAAAAGTTGTTTAAGTTCTGGTATTTCAAATTTTCTTCTACAAACTTCATACATAACTTTAAATTTAGCTTCTCTCCAATCAATTCTTTTCTTAATTTCTTTGCCTCTTTTTTTAGATTTTGATGCTGTAGATGAATTCATAACATACATGAAATCATCAAAAGTGGTTGATTTTGCAGCTTGATATGCATGTTCAGATGTTTCACATTCAATACCATTGAATGAAATCATAATTCCATGTTTCTTATAAAAATTGTAGAAATTACTTAGAAACTCATATTTACCTTCAAAAGGGCCGATCATTAATAAAATTTTATTTTATATTTAATATATAATAATTATTCTAATAAGTCTAAAAAATCTTCAAAATCGGTTTTGCTTGGTAATGAATATATGAAAGTTGTTGCTTGGTAAGCTAATATATATATAAAGAAAGGGGAAATAAAACTTAAAGATAGAGTTAACAATACCGCAAATATAGGAGCCATAGATATTATTGCTGATTTTACCTTTGTTAATTTTTTATTAATTACTACAGAGGCATACATTTCACCGGTGTCTAGATAACATCTAAATTCTGAATTATACCAATTAACTGTGTTTCCTGTTAAATAGGTTGCAATTATGTGTAGAAGTTCGTGTATTAATATACTAGGTATTGATATTACGTTATAAATTGTTATCAATATTTTAATTAATTTTTTCATTTTAGTGTTTTAGTTTAATTAAATATACGGAATTTTTTCAAAAATTAAAAATTTCAATGGATTAAAAAATGAATTTTTTTGTTTAATATATAAAATAAAGAAAAATAAAATTAAAATTATGAAACATTTAATGACATATGAATCATTCTCAAAAGAGAATCAAATAGATGAAGGTTTTTCATTTATGTCAAAAGAAGATAAAGCAAATTTAGAAAAAGTAAAAAAAGGTTGGACTGAATTGATGACAAAACTTGGTGTAGAAGGTGATATATTAGAAAAATTTAATAAACTAAATAAAAATACTAAACATAAACAAAAGATTTTACAAACACATAGAACTAAATTAAAGTTAACTAAAAAAGATGTTGATGAATTAGTAAAAGAAGCAGAAGTAGATAAATTTAGAGGATTGATTGGTATTGATAAAAAACATACAAAATGGGTTTATATGCCAGCAAAACAATCTGGTCGATTAATGTCAGGACCAACTTCAAATTTACCTACATTATAAAGTAATAAATTTAATATAAATTTTAAAACCAATCTGATACCAGATTGGTTTTAATTTTTTTAAACAATTTTTTAAGTTTTCAATTTTTATCTATTTCTGAAAAAGGTTCAGTTTTTTCATCTATTTCTAATAGTCGGTAAAAAAATTGTGTACTTATAATTTTTTGGTCACTGTGTTTCATATATAATTGTGAAATAAAAGATAACACTAAGAAAATTAAAGCTAATATAACATTCAAAAATATAAATACTATAGATAAACCAATAAATAATTTATACATAAATGAAGTAACAGTTTTTCTACTAAACCACACATGTAATTCATCTTCTACTAATTCATATTGTTGTCTAAAATATTCTTCTTCTGATTCTTTTCTTAAACTATCCCAATATTTATTATAGTTAGTTATACCTCTTTTATGGGGTTTTTTATTAAGTATAAATTTTAATTTTTCATATTCCCTTTCCATAATACAAATATATAATAATTATTCAAAAAAATAAAATATTATAATAATTTTTTAACATTTTGTAAATCAGTTAACCACATTTTATTTATTGATATATTTTGAATAACATCAATTTCACTCTTTTTATTTTCATATGTGTTTTTTAAATCACGTAATTTTTCATTACTTAATGATAAAAAGTTCATATTTAACAAATAATCTAGATTATCATCAATTTTTTTTAAGCCTAATTCGATCATGGATTTTTCTATTGTTACTCTTTTTTTGTTTTTAAAATCCAGTTTATCTTCTAGAATATATTTGATAAATTTCATTTTATTATAAAGAATAGATTTTTCACGTTTTAATTTAGCTAACATATTTTCTTTTCTTAATTTATAATAATTTAATCTTATAACTAAGAAATCATCTAATATTTCATATTGATCTTTATATTTCTTTATTTTACCTTCTTTATCCATCACGTTTAAGTTGTCTAGGCTTATATAACTAATAAGATTAAAAACTTTATTAATACTATCAATATTTTGGATTTCTTCTCTACCTATATTAATAGTAATATCTATTTCTATATCAGTACAATTTTTGGTATAATCTTTAATAACTTTTCTATCAATTAATTTATCTAAATGATCAAAATATTTATCATTCCAGGTACCGATTGGTAATTCTGTTATTCTAATTGTTGTTGCATTTAATTTCTCATAAATACCTTTTGTTAGATATCTACCATTTTCTTCATCCCATTTAATTTCACCTTTAAATCCATTGAACCAAGGCTTTATTATTTTGTCTGTTTTCTTTTTAGTGAGTTTGTTTTCATAATATTCTATTATATCAACAGGATTAAATTGTGTAATATCTGTAGAATAACCTGTTCCGATTCCTTTTGCACCATTTACAAGTATCATTGGTATTACTGGTATATAATATTCAGGTTCTATTTTCTTACCATCATCATAATTGTGATTTAAAACATCTGTATCTCTTTTATCAAAAATAACATTAGATATTTTATTTAATTTTGTGAAGATATATCTTGACGCAGAGCTATCTTTACCACCAGTTATTCTTGTACCAAATTGACCATTTGGTACTAATAAGTTTATATTATTGGAACCAACAAAATTTTGTGCCATTCCAACTATGCCTTGTTCTAAACTAGCAGGTCCATGGTGATATGCTGATTTATCAATAATAGAACCACTTAGTTGATTGACTTTAACTTCATTTTTATAATTATTCAAAAACATTGTAAATAAGATTTTCCTTTGTGATGGTTTTAAACCATCTAACAATGAAGGTATTGATCTTATATTATCTGCCATTGAAAATTCTATTAGTTCATCGTCTATAAATGAATCAATAGTTGTTTTTGTTGTGAATTTATCTATTTCGTTGGCTGGATTATAGTTAAGTAACCATTTTTTCCTATCTTCTGCTCTTTTTTTATTGAAAGCTAAATCAATAAGATTTTCGGTTTTTTCTTCATCTTTATAATTAAATCTTATTAAGTGTTTTGCGATATTTTTGAAAAATCTTTTAGATTCCTTTGGTTCTATTGTACCAAGACCTTTATAATATTTAACAAAAAATCCTTTTGTATCTGAGCTATTTTTCCATTTTCTATATTCTTCTAATCTGTAGAAATATTTATATTGTTTTCCTTTTGTTACTTTAACAATTGGTGTTATAAATTCATATAAAAAATCTAATTGTAATAATTCGGGCCAAAATGTATCAAATAGATTTATTAATAATCCTTTAATGTGATATCCATCCAAATCTTGGTCAGACATAATAACAACTTTGCCATATCTCAGATCTTTTGTTGATTTATATTTTTTACCATATTCTAATCCTAATGCTGATACTATGTTTTTAATTTCTTCATTGGCTCGTATTTTATCCATTGCGATGTCTCTGACATTCAAAGGTTTTCCTTTCAAGGGGAATGCTCCATAATAATCTCTACCTGTTACTGCGAATCCTGATAAAGCCGTAGATAAAGCTGAATCACCTTCTGTTAAGAATAACATACATTTTTGTGATTGAGTAGTACCTGCTTTATTTGCATCGTCAAGTTTTTTAATCCTAACTTTAGAAACCTTCTTACCACTTTCTTTAGCCAATGATGATTTTTCTTTTGCTTCGATATATCTAAGAACGCTCTCCATTATTTCTGAAGAAGCTAGCAATTTCAAGAATTTATCTGATATGTTTACACCTTCAGTGTTTTTCTGTGTCATTCTTGTTATTAGGTTTTCTTTTGTTTGTGTATCAAAAGAAGGATTTACTATTTTAGAATTAACGAATATGAAAAGGTTTCTTTTAATATCTGCTTCTTTAATATTAATATTTTTATATTTCTTATTTAAGATATCAGCAACACCTTTTGTTATTTGTTTAGTTATAAAATTAACATGAGTTCCACCTTGATAAGTTGATATACTATTTACCATTGATATTTGTTGGAATAAATCGTCTTCGGATTTGGATACTCCAATCTCCCATGATGTGTTTACTTTTTCATAAAAATAGTCTTGGTCTTCAACATACATTTTCATATAGTCTTTAAATGTTTTAACAGGTATTAATGTATTGTTATAATATACTTTTACATTTGGACAATATACAGATATGTCCACACATCTTTTCAGCATTATTTGTTGAAGTTCTTCTGTAATTTCTGTTAGACCAAATCTATTAAAATCTGGATAGAATGTTATTTTTGTAAAATTCTTTTTATTTTTTGTAATTTTTGGTTTACCTTTTATTTCAAGATTATTTGAAAATTCTTGTTTATATTTATTTGTACCATCTGCAGTTTCTACAATAAATTTCGTTGAGTATGTATTAGTGAGTTTTGAACCATATCCGTTTCTACCGCCTACTATTCTTTCTTCTGTATCGTCATAATTTTCTCCAGTTAAAAGGTGACCGAATATTAATTCTGGTACATAAATTTTTTCTTTTTTATGTATTTCTACTGGTATGCCAGGACCATCATTTTCAATTGAAATATGATCTTTTTCTATAATAACTTTAATATATTTGACTTTTTTTGTTCTAATATAATGATCTGATGCATTTGTAATTATTTCATCAAATATTTTAATAAAACCTGGATTATAATGTACCATTTGATTTACAATATTTAAATTTTTAATATCATTTATATCTTCGATAATGAACATTTTTTTAAGTTCTGTGACAGTTGAACCAATATATGTTTCTGGTCGTTGTAGAATATGCTCACGATGGGTTAATTTTTTATATCGTTCTTCAAGTTTTTTCGTCATAATATTTATTGAATTTTATGTGTTTCTCCGAAAAATATATATTAATAAGAGTTATAAGTTTAAAAATTTTAGGTAATCGAATTTTATATATAGTATTGAATTAAAAAAATGAATTATGAAGTATATTAAATATTACGAATATTTTAATTTAAAGAGAGAGATTAGAAAATCATTACAAAAATATTTTTTTAATAAATGTGTTGATATAATTGAGAATGTTGAAAATATTAATGATTCAAAGAGTATAAAAATTAAAGAGGAAAAAAAATTTGATGATATTAGATTTTATTTTGATATTGATATCAATTTTAAAAAAAGTGATAATTATTCAGTTAAAGTTGGTGGTCAAATTTTACCAAAAACTACAAATTTTATGATATTTGTAAGTGTAATAACATTTAGTATTCCTATTGAAGAAATTAAATTAAATCCACTCAATATTAAAAAAATATATGAGGAATTATCTTATAAAATATCTGAATTAGTTGATCATGAAATGTCACATTTCCAAAAATACTTTACAGATGAAATAATCGACATGGTTAAATCAGATTATAATGATAAATTATCTAAAAGATATAATATTACTTATAATAATAAACATTTATATAACATAATGATTAAAGAAAAAAATGGATTATTAAATAAAATCATCACACCAGATGAAATTTTAGCATACTTAAGAGGTATAAATAAAATGGCAAAAAGACAAAAATCAGATTTTAAAACTTTATTAGACGAAAAATTAAATTTTTTTGAAGATGTTCTGACAGGTAAAACTAAACATTCTCCAACTAATTTATTAGAAGAATTTAATATATCTATAGATGATATTAGAAATCTTTATTATGATAATGTTAAAAACCTATTTCCAAATATAAAATTATGATAGTTTAAAAATTTTAGGTAATCGAATTTTATATATAGTATTGAATTAAAAAAATGAATTTTTAACTTTTATATATAAGTAAAAGAAAAAATAATAATTGTTATTATGAAAATTAAAACATTAACAGAGTTTATCACAGAAGCTAATAAAGTAGCAAAAGAAATAGGTGATTTAAAAGATCAAGTTATATCAGCAATGAAAGATAAAGGCGTTCCTGCAACTGCTATGTCAATTAAAACCGCTTTGGGTGGTGCTGTTACTGTAGCTCAAGTTAACAATATACTAAAAGGTCTAGAAGACGGTGGTCATATCGTTAAGAATAATATATTAGGACACGATAAATTTGAATTTATTCAAAAATTTGAAGGTAATCAACCAGGTTATAGTTTAGATCAATTGAATGATACAAAAGCTAAAGGACCAGCTATTGCAAAACCAGTTTTAGGTATTTCTAAGACTATTAATGATTTACAAAGTGAAGGACCAAAAGGTTTAAATACTTTAGGAAAAACTAAAGGTATTTCTAAAGATATTAATGAAATAGGTAATGATGTTTTACATGTTATGAAAGATAAAGGTGTTAAGATGAGTTCTTATACTATTGCTGGTCATGTTGGTTTTTCTGAAGCTGATGTTAATAATGTTTTAACTGATTTACAAGCTAAAGGGAAAATTGTAAAGACCACTTGGGGAAGAGATAATTTTTGGTTTATCCAAAAATTTTAAATATATGTCAAATGACAACAAAAAAAAAACGATTATGAAACACTTAAAAAAATTTGAAAATTTACAAGATAATGATTTACAAGATGATAATGATTTACAAGATGTGTTGGATTACATAGATAATTGTGGTGATTATGAAGAATGCACAAAATATTTACAAGATTATAAGGAAAATCATCCGGAGGTGGGTAGTGAACCTATGTGGTCAGCTATTACTAAAAAATGGTATAAAAAATTTGAAGATGAAACGGATGAAACATATCAAAAAGGTTTAGATAAAGTTACAAATCTTGTAAATGGTTATAAAAATTTATCAATAACACAAGAAACAGAATTTAAAAAACAAACAGGATTGGTAACTAAAAGAGATTGGACAAACACAGGATCATACAATAAATAATATAACCTCCTATATTAATAGGAGGTTTTCTTGTTTATTTTAGAACTTTAATAGCGTCAGTGATATATCTCGGAATTAAATTACTATTATATTTAAGTAACGTTGATAAACTAGAATCTAGTACATACGTTTCAGCCCAGTCCTCTTCAGATCGCAATGACCTACCATAAGATTGAATAAAATCAACACATGTTTTCCAGTTATACCATTCTTTATTTGTTTTTTGTCTTTGCTTAATCTTATTGCTACTAATATTTGGGAAAGGTATTTTCATTATAATTTGAAATCTGCTTAAATCATCTTTTAAATCAACACCACTATTCATACTTGGGCTTACTAATATTGTCGGTTGTTTGCTATCAATATGTTTATTTAACATTTCTTCACGGTTTTTTGTTTCATGAAAAATTAATCTTTTGTTATAAATTTGGGTTTTTAACATATCTGCGAATTCATATGTAGTTGTATGTATTATACCTTTTCTTTTAGCGTTTTTCTTTATAATTTTTTTAATCCATTCTTTTTGATTTTTGAATGTTTCTATTTTTTCATTATAAGTCATTTTACCAGCTTTTATATAATATATTGGTCTTCTTTTAATAGAAAATGGACTATTCATTTCATAATATGTTGAAACTTCTTTATCCAGTCCATTTATATAGCTAAACATTTCTTTATTTAGAATGGTGCCAGACATAAATATAACATGGTCATATTTATCCCATATAGATTCTTTTAAATATTCATTACCCCATACTGGTTGTGTTATTAATTCAATTCCGGAATATATTTTGGCTTTTTTGTTAAGATTAATATCTAGAACCCAGTTATTTTTATTTTTTTTGAATTCTTCGATAAAGTTTTTATATTTTAATTTGTTTGTTTGTATTTGAGATATATATTTAGTTATTTCTGTTTTTCTTTTTGATGTAATTGATTTTTCTATAACCTCTTTTGAAAATAGTACATCTTTTTCATTTAAGTCTGGTATTATAACTCGTTCAAGTAAATTAACATATTGGTCAATCCTTTTTACTTTTTGTATTTGTTTGTCTATTTTTTCTAATTCTGATAATGTAAAACCCATCATTTTAAGACCTCTAACATTTAATCTTGTTGAAATGAAATCACAAAAAACATTTTCAAAATCGTGTGCTTCATCTATTAATAGAACATTAGAAGATCTTTCTTTTAATAAAGATGGCAAATATAATGCAATTGTGTTAAATAAATGGAAGTTTGTAAGTGAGATATTACTGTTTTTCCATTTTTCTTTTGCCATATCATATGGACAATCTGAACATTTTCTTTTCATAATTGAACATAATTCTTTTCCTTGTTCACAGTCTGTGTTAAAAGGTTCACATTTATAATTACTTCTACCTTTAAAATTTTCTATAAAAACATAATCTTTTATATATTGGTTTTGTAGTACTTTAGAGTTTGTTAAAATATCAAATTTTGCATCTTCATTAACAAAGTTTCTATACCAGTTCATAAACATTATTGCGAAATATGATTTACCCACACCTGTTGGTATATTAAGAAGTACAAATTTATTACCAGTATTAATTGATTCTTTAACAAAATGTAGTGATTCTATTTGTTGGTTTCTTGGTATAAGTTTTAGTGGGAAGTGTATGTTAAGATCGTTTATTGTGATCATTTGTATGTTTTTCTTTTATTTAAAATTATATTAATCATTGGATATTTAGTTTACAATTAAATTTTTATATATACTGTTGAATGAAAATAAAATTTAAAAGATATGTATACAGAATTCACACCAAAAGAAGTTGACAATAAATTTCAGACTATCCAAGAAATTATCAAGGATATCATTAAAGAAAATAAGAGAGATGCTGGTACTGAGTATAATGACCAGGAAGCTAACGATTTTCTTAATATGATGATGGCTGAAAATCAGAACAGAATCAAAAAAATATTCGATGAGAATATTGGTAAAGGTGATTATGATATTGCTAAGGCTATTGTAGATCAATTCTATGAAAAATCTATTGTAAATGCTGATTATGATCAGAAATTTAATAGAAGTGATGAAAGCAGTCCAAATTCATTAGTTGGTGAGACAGGCATGAATAATGAGAATAATATTATGCGATATAATAATTTTGTTAATGAAGATAAAATTAAAACTGCACCAAGTGAGTATTATATTTACAAAAATGGTAAAGAAACAAAAGTAAGTAAAGAGGAATATTTGAATAGTGTTTATGGATATGAAAGTTATTAATGAAGTATTTAAAAACATATAATGAAAGAACAACGAATGAAAAATATTTAATTATATCGTGTGATAAATCAGAATTTTATAGATTGCAAGAAATGTTTTTCAATAATAAGATATATTGGCAAGATGGGCATGGTTATTCAGATCAACAACCAAAATCTTTTAAAAATTATATAAAAGGTATAATTTATCAACTAGATTACAATTTAATAACATACACTGGCATTGAAGAGAATTTGGGTGGTGAATCGAACTATGTATTTTGTAAATCTGAGGATATTAAAAATATTAATGATTTAAATACAAAAATAGAAGCAATTAAACTTGGATTATTATGAAAGTTATTAATACATATATACAATTTATAAATGAACAAATACAAATAGAACCATTGTTAGCTGGTAAAGAAGGATTTAGAATTTTTTTTGATTTGGTTAATAAACATGGTAATGATTTTGCTTTCCAAAACTATTTAAATACTGGTAGTTTTTACTATTTTTTTTCAACTGATAGAATAACGAAGATTAATGAATTACTTGGTGAATTAGAAATGAAGAAAAGTTTAGAAACTGCATTTTTGACATTAAGAAGTATTAAAGACGATAAATTATCATTTTTTATAGGTATAAAGAATAAAATTTTAGAATATGGATTCTATAATAGTATAAAAAATCTAGTCTATAAAATAGGGAAATTTAAAATTAATGATAGATTTTTAAGGTATGATTTTCCAAGACACCAATGTGTTAAATCAATTAAGTTGAGATTAAAAGATTCTAATCTTAAGAATTTAAATTTATTACATCAAGTTAAAAAAGATTTTGTGGATTGGTGGTCTAATGTAAAATCTGAAGTTAAAATATTAGATGAATTAAGAATTAGTAAAACTATGTCTTTAGATTTATTTAAAGAAGATCACAAAGATGAAACACTTTTAAACCAATCGTTAATACATTTTGCACAAGATAAATCTTGGATTGAAAAAGTTACACCATATACAAATGTTGACAAAGAAAATAATGAAGTAAAATTCTTTTTTAGAATAATAGAAGAACAGATAACTTTTTTTAATTTTGATCCGCATTTATAATTACTTAACTTATTATCATTAGCTAAAAATGGCGTAAAATTATGATAAATAATAATTATCATTTTCCTTCTTTTAATTGATTCAATTTAATATATAATAAAAAATAAATTCATTTCAAAATGAGTCAAGAAAATTCCTTTGTTAAATTATTAGAAGATATTGCTATTCTTAATAAAAATAGTATAGAAATTTTATCATCAATAAATGATCTACTATCAACTAATGATAGTAATGTAACAGTTGATTGGGTGATAAAAGATAATAGTGGTAATTATACTAATTCAACATTTCAGATGCCTACAGTTGGTTATTTGAAATCACAAATAGATTTACTAAATCAAAATATTAAAAAATTAACAGGCGGAGAAGGTCAAGGTTCAACTTATATTATAGATGGACAAACTACAAAAAAGATCTATCAAGTTGATCTTAATAGAGAACCTGTACCTATTAGTAATTTAAATAACATTGATAAATTTGAAAGTAAAACTAACTGGTTTTTCGAAGAATTAATTAACCCTAACATACATGTAAATTTTGATTTAACTGGTAAAATTGATGATAGGAATAAGAAAGTTTTGGTAAGGAGACATATTGTAAAATTTCAAGTTGGTAGTTATGGACAATTAACAGAGACAGGAAGAAATTCTTTAAATAGTTTTATAGACACATTTTTGAATAAATCAGATATTAATTATGACACTTTTATTAATTGGTACTTGGCTCAACCAGGTGTTGTTGATAATTTGGACCCTTATAAATATTTGGATGAAGATATTTATGATATTAATTTACAAACATTAAATAATGTTGGTTTTTTTAGTGTTTTAAATACAGAGGATGATACAATAAGAAAGAAATTTTGGTATCACTTAAATACTCTAACTTATAGAACTAAAGATGGTGTTAATAAAGAATTATCTATTAATGATGAAATAATAATAAATAAAAAAGAAAGTAATACTAGATATAAAATAATTGAAATTAGTAAAGCTTCATCTACGCCTAAGATAATAGTTGAAAGAGTTGAAGGTTATGATCCTATTCCTGTTGGAACAGATGTTTTAAAGATATACTCAGCTGGTGAGTTAGATAAATCTGTTAATATTGGTGTGGGTTATAATGAATATAATCTTGTATTTATGAAACCTGTAAATACTGATAATAATATAATTGGTAGTGTTTGGTCTCAAGGTAGTGCATTTTATACAAATGATTTAGTATTAAATACGGATAATACGATAGATTTGACAAGTTATTATTTAGATAATATATATGATTATGGTAAATTATTAAAAGATTTAATAAGAAGACAAACACCAACTGATGAGGCATTAATTCCAAATAAACCAGTATTGGAAATAGATAATTTTAAAGTTGTACAAATTAATAAACATCTTACAGATAATGGAAATTCAAAAGAAAAGAAAGATTTACATACAAGAAAAGAATCTATTAAGTCTAGATTAAACCAATTAAATGATTCTATTATTGAAAAAAATAAAGAATTAAACACAAAACAATATAAAAGTATTGGTGAAAAAAATAAATCTCAAAATGAGTTAAATAGACTTATAACACAACAAGAGAGTGAATCTAAACAATATGGCTCAATTGTTAATCAAATTTCTAATGTTGTTACAACTTTATCTGCAAGCCCTAAATATAGATTAAGAGGTTTCTTTGATATTCCAATGGCTAGAAGTCTTGAAGATAAAATACAAGATGTGGTTGCATTTAAAATTCAGTATAGATATAGTGCTAAAGATGGTCAAACTAATCCAATAGAGAGTTTTGATATTAAACCTACTGTGAATTTAGAAGATTTATCTGGTCAACAAGGTTTAACTATTGATACAAGTTTATTAACGCAACCAAACTTAAAACCAGATCCAACAACAAGTGGATCGGTTATAAATAATCCTGAAAGTAGTAGTGCTGAATTTACTCCTAGAAGTTCACAAATTAATGCACCTTCTATTGGTATGACACCATCACCAACTAATACAGTTATAACAACTGCATCTGGTCAAAAAATACCTTTAAGTAATCAAACTATATTACAAACACAAAATACTAATGGTTTCTTTTCTAATTGGAAAGAATATGTAACAAAACCTAGAGAGAGAAGTTTTGATAGTACCAAAAATGTGTGGTATTGGGTTGTTGAAGATGTTGCAAATGCAGAAAAACCAAATATAAATCAAGTAGATATTCCCATTAAGGAAAATGAATCTATTGAAATAAAAGTTAAATCTATTTCTGAGGTTGGTTGGCCCGATGCTTTGATTGAATCAGAATGGTCGGATATTGTTAAGATTGATTTTCCTGATGAATATGAAAACACTAATGATGATTCTCAATTAATAACATTACAAAATAGTCAAGAATCAGTAAGAGTTGAATTTGATAATGAAATGGATGCTAAAGGTGTTTATAGACACGTTAGAGATAGTTTTACTCAAAATGATAGTTATTATGCACATAATGATAAAACTTTGGCAACGTCATTTAGAGATGCTCAAGGTAATTTAATTAATTTATTTGATTATTTAGAAACATTAACAAATAAGATATCTTCTTTAGAAGAACAAGTTAGTAGAGCTAAAGGTGAACTTCTTGTTACATTATTTAAAGGTACAACAGAAACTGAAATTGGTAATAATTCGGAAACTAATATTATAGTTGAATGTGAAGATTATGGAGAAATAAGTGGTGCTACTGCAGATAGAATTTATTATAATAATATTTATGTTATAAAAGATTATTATATTAGTTTGAAGAATATTGCACAAAATAACCCATTAGGTTTATTTTCTGATAGAAATTATACAGTTGGTGGAACAAATAGTTTCTTTCAATTTACAGATGATTCATCCTGTTATATTGATGCTGATGGTTATCTACATAATCAAGAAGACAATCAATTTCTTTGGTTTTCTGATAATCACAACGGACAGAATTTATATTCAGGTATAACAGAGTCTGATAAAGCAACTGCTTATAATTGGTTAAATGCTGATGGTGGAACATATGGTTCAAATCTTGGATTAACAGGGACAACTTTTACTAGAGATGATTATACGTTCAATTTGTTAACTGGTATTAGTTGGACTGATGGGACATTAACAAACCAAAATGCATTTTTATCTAGTATATATCCATTAGTTATAGATATATCAGATTTAATTGACACAGGACAGGAAAAGTTGAAATTAATAAATGGTCAAGAAGAGATGATTATACCAATAAATTTATATTTTAAGTTTGATGCTGTAAGTGGAAGTTCATTTACTATAAATCCAACTGAAAAACCTGTTTCACGTATATTAAAGAGACCGTTGAAAATATTTGTAGAAACTGAGAACAGTATTAGACCGTTCCAATTTACTTTGATATTTAATATGAAACAACACAGAACGGCTAATTATATATCAACACAATCACAAGTATCAGTAGGTTTTCAATAAAATTATTATAAATTATGATAGATAAAAGTTTTCAAATAATAAGAACTAATCCTACACTTACAACAAATGTAAGTGTAGTGGTTAATACTGATTATAACTTATATTTAGAATCTTTCAAGGTTAATAGACAATTAAGTGATGAAAGATTTAAACATTTTTCTATGAATAAGAATACTTATTTGGAGGATCAATTACCTATATTTTATAAAGGTTTGCCTTCTAATTTAGCTTTTAAAGTTAAATATGAAGATGATAGTGATAAAATGTATAATACATATGATTGTCAATTTGATGATATTTATTATGCTGGTGCTAAAAATATTCAAGATCAGTGGTATGAAGAAGAATTTGAATATTTGGCTCCTCTATATATTAGACCTAACAATTTACCTTCAAATTTTATTATATTAAGAGTTGATGATTCTGCAGTTTATGATAGTAATTCATATGAAATAGTAAATTTAACTAAAAATAATTTTAGAAGTGAGATTGTGGATAAATGGAAATGTGTTACAACATTTGATTTAACTTATCAATCACCTTTAGGATATTGGATGTATAGAAATTTTACTGAAAATGACAGATTTCCTGAATCTCCATTTGAGTTTGATGCTAAAAAATATAATTTTAGTAGATGGTATGGTATTGATTATGATTATGGTACTTATACTGAAAAGGATTTCTTTTTAGATGATAAATTATATTATGAACAACCACATTTTCAATTAGAACAATTTATAACGGAGGGGTATCAATTAAATAATTTGATATTTCCAAGCATTGTCAACTTTAAATTTTTATATGATGATACACCTGCATCACCTTTCGGTTTAAATAAATATTCTGTTAATAGATATTATGGTTTTTATGTGGAACAAATGGATGAGGTTTGTAACTTAACTTCATATCAACCACCTACATTAATAGATGGTTTAGATATTGTAAATAATATATTTGTTGTTAGTGGAACAACTGGTTCAACCATGCCTTTTATTAATACTTGGGATAATAATAATGAGTATTATATTTATGCTTTAGAAGATTTATATAGAGTAGTTAAAAAGAGTGATGATAATGTTGATACATATAAAATTATAAGTGATTATGATTTATCTATTACAGATATTCATAGTGATAATATTGTTGATATTGTTTTTCAAAATACTGGTACATCTTATATAAATGTTGTAAATGGCAGAACTGGTGAATTTACTTGTGATACGTATATTGATGATGATGGATATTTCAAGGGATTATATGGTGATTTGTATTTAGTTGATATTGACAACAAGTTTCATGTTTTAAAAGTTGAACAAAATATTATTGAGAAATCAGATATTGCTTATTCTTATACATCAATCACAGAATCAATTCCACCATTTAATGTAGTTTATTTTAATGATGATAAGATTTACATTGGTGCTGATGATGGTTTATTCATATATGATATAGATTTAGTTTTATTAAATTCATATACTACTTCAAATTCTTCATTACCAAATTCAGGTGTGCAATCATTATTTTTAGATAATAATGTATTGTATGTTGGTACATATGAAGGAATGTGGATTAAAGATTTTGATAGTGGTGTAGAAGATACAATTACTAATTTAAATTCTGGTATAGAAGATGCTGAACAAATTAAAAGTATTTTTGTTACAGGTTCTACAATTTTTGCCTGTGCTCGATCTGGTGGTACTTTAACTGTATCTTGGTCTGTAAAACTTTCTAATAAATATGATGTTACATTTTATAATACAAATGTAACAGGAGATGTTTTTAATTGTAAAATTGAAGTACAAAATAATAATTTATATAGTGTTATTAGTAATGGATTAGATGCAGGTATTTTTACAGTTTATTATGATTTAGAACCTATAGCTTCTGTTGAATATAATTCTGCAAATACGTCTATGGAAGGTATTCCTTTAACATTTGATTTAAAAGATGATGGAACAATTTTTTTGGGTACTACTGAAGGTTTGTTTATTAAAAAAGAATATTATGAAAAAAATATTACACAAACAACTAGTTATGATATTACTGGTTCAACATCTCATGTTTTTTATGATAATAATAATAATGTAATTTTTAAGTGGTTTGAAAATAGTGCTAGTACTGGATTAATGAAATATGATACTTTAACTGATACTTTAACTGATTATTTATTAAGTCCTAGTATTGATTATGATAATATATATTCTGGTGGTGTGTTTTATAATGAAAATATTGTAGCTTTAACTGATTCTAATACTTCATTAACATATGTAAATATATATAATTTGCCGATAGATCAAAATGATGAAATTGAGTTAAAGTATTATATAGATACTGATTATGCTATAAAATCTAATAGTTCCAAATTAGAATATTGGATTAAATCAAATGATTCAGAATATTCTGTAGTTAAAGATATAAGAGTAAATAAGAAATTAAGAAAACCGTTAATGTATCCTGTTTATAGAGTTAAATTTAGTGATATTAAAGATTGGGATTTTGATAGAGTTGATACACATTATGCTGATTTTGATTATGAGAAAACAGAATATGTTGATACTGATGAACATAAATTATATACAACTGAATTTAGAGATAATTCAACTCCTAAACAATTTAAAGTTATGCCAGAAGGTGTTCCTGGTCAAAATAAGATAATGAATGTTTCGTCAGAGTATATTTCTACAGATGAATTATATCAAATAACAGAAACAAAAGATATTAATCCTATGTGGATTAAAAATGAGACAGTTTGTAAATGGGGTTTTATGAATAGTATAAGTCACAGTGATTATTCATACAAATTAAATAATAATAATAAAGTAGGCTCACAATTCAATAAAACAACTAATATTTATAAAGATACTCCAAGTGTAACAGATAAAAATATGGATTATATGTATCGTGTTGGTGGTTTGCATGATAATGGTACTAATGAAAAGTATGTTCAACAAAGTACTAATATTGAAACAAATTTAATGAATGATGATAGTCAAAAATTTAATTTGAGTTTATATGTTGGTTCTACTTTTGATTATTTTGATTATTTTTTCAAGAATAAGATGTATTATGAATATGAGAGTCAACTATATATTAAATCTACTACTAAATATTCAATATTTAAAACAACAAATAATTATAATGCAGCTTCAACTCTTTTTAAAGGTTTGAGAATTGATTTAGATTCTGTTGCAAATTTATTTAGAGATTCTAATTATAAAATTTATAATATAATTTCCGGTAAAAAGAAATATGATGAATATAAGTGTAGTATTATATTTAATCCTTGTTATCAGTATATTGAAACAGTTTATAATAGTGATGGTGATAGTGGAAGAACTATTGCAGATTATGTTGATGTGTCTGGATATAGTTTTTATCAAACAAGATACATGGATACTGTGAATTGGCATTATGAAAATTTAGGTATTAGGGGTTTTATTACTGGACAAACTATGACTTTAACAAGTTTTACAGATTTAGCTTATGTTAACAATGGCCCTTTAAAATTAAAAAGATCATATGATGCTAGTTTTATAGATTATAAAGATTATTATATAAAAACCACAGGTTTTACATTTGCAGGTTTAACTCTACCTTTATATGATTTTTATGATATAGACACAACTGGAGATTATTCTCATTTTTATTCAACTGGAAGTTCTTATTATATTGATTCTACTAGATTAACTGCACAAATATATCAATTTAGTGGTGATACTGGTTGTACTATTTATGTTTCATTAGATAATTGGGAGGAAGATGATATGACATCTAATTTTTCTGATTTTGTTGTTTGTGGTGCTACATATGAGTTATATGAAGTTGTAAATGAATTAGATTTTGAAAGTTCTGCAATTATTAATGAAAATTATATTGATACATCTGATACTGGTATTGATATATTTTTAAATGATAAGTATAAAAATTTATTAATTGTTGTTAATACAAAATTAACAATGTTTAAGGATTTATATGATTTAAATAATATTAAAATATTTGGTGAGAATTATGGATATTATTATGCTAAGGCATTAGATGGAACACCATATAATAATACAGGTATTAGTTATAATACTGTTACATTGACTGCTTCAAATGTAATATCTGCTTTAAATGATTTAAATAATACTTATGGATTTGATAGAAATGTATATTATCATTATATTGATGAAAATGGTAATTATGCTTATATGAATATGGTTCCAAGTGCCACTACAAATGGTACCATGGAAGAATTAGAGTCTTGGGGCAAAGATTTCCCACCATATATGGTTTCTATTAGTAGACCAGATTTATTAACTATCAAGAAACAATCATTTAATCATAGTGCATTGAAAGGTCCAAGAACTAATATTTATGATAAATATAAACCTGTAGATGCTAGTGCGTCTGTTAATTATGACATTAATGAACCTATTTCAAGAAAAATTACTATAAATGAGAAAGACATAAGTAAAAAGGTTCAACAACATGGTGAAACACAAATTTATAATAAAGAAATATATAGATATAGTGGGCCATATGAACCTATTTTCAAAAATATTGAATTATTTGATGGTACAGATTATTCATCTCATAATGGAATATTTTGTCAAAAATCTTTTGCTAGTGATGTTGAAATAACTACAAATGGATTAACTGGTGGTACATCAGGTTATACTACTGTTATAAATTGGGTTGATGAAGAAAATATTTTAGATAAAAGTGATAATATTTCTGCTAAAATTGATTTTTTAATACCTGATATTTCAGCGGGTCTTGTTGTAACATTAACAGGATATTCAGATACATTAAGATTATCTAATTTTAATTTTGACATTCCCAATGAGGCAATTATATCAGAAATTAATGTTATTATTAAAAAAAAGGGTGATTTTATATATTATAAGTTAATATCCATTGAAAAGAATTTGTTTTTTAAAGACTATCTCGTTGATATTTTGATAAATAATACGAGTTCTGATAATTTATCTAAAACAACAATTTATAATCCATATTGGATTATAGATAAATATACAATTTCTGGTATAGATATAAGTTCTGCAGTTACTTCTAGTAACATTGAAATAAATATAGATTTTAGTGTGTATTGTGATTTTGATGTTGTATTTTTGGCTACACCAATATCAAGTCCAACTTATAATGCATATTTTGATAATGTTGAAGTTCAAGTATGTTATACTATGCCAAGAGTAACAGAAGGTGAATATTATTTTAATGCATTAGAAAGAAATTATAAGTTTAATGAAAATCTGGAAGATTTTGGTAAGGTTTCTGAGATTATTTATTCTAAAATAAACCCAGTGGAAAATGTATTAAAGATAAGAAATACAGAAGAAGATAGATCAATTTACCCTATGGTTGATGAGTTTGGTTATAGTTATGTAGAAAGATTTATATTTAAATCAACTTGGGATAAAGAATATTACATATTTACAGATAAAGAAGTTTTAGATACATCTAAAGATGATACAAAAAAGAATTTAACATAGTGAAAAATAATCTTATACTAAGAAAATTTAAAACTTCTAGAGTACCTGGTACTCTTAATATGATAGAGGAGAAATCTTTTTTTGGTTCTAAAATGTTAGAAATCGAAGATGATGTTATTATTGATAATGAGACAATACAATATTCTCAATTTTTCACTTCTGGTGATAGAGATCTAGTAAAAAATAATGGATTTCAATATTATGATTGTGAAACACATGTAGGAGATGAAACTGTATTTACATTGAATTTAACGTCTTTAAAAAATGATAATCATACTATAAAAGAATCCCAACAAAACGTCAAAATTAGAGAAATTAGTACTATATGGGAATATACCATTGATGTTAAGACAATTTTAAAGGAATATTTATTTGTTAAAATTAAAGAGAATAGAGCATTTAAATCTGTCTATTATGATGATTTGTTAAATAAAGATATTAATCAATCTATTTATTATTATATAGAAAAGAATGTTTTAGATAGATATAAATTTTTAAATATTGATATGTATATTGAATATATTTCTATTGAAAATGATCAAAAAATAGGTACAAGTTCAGTTTTGAAATATAACCCAGAATACACATTTGAAGCGAAGCAAAAAGGTGATTTGGAAAGTAATTTAAATGTTGTTAAGAAGTTTCCTAGTAATGGTTTAGGTGAATTGTTTATGACATATAATCAAACTGAATCTTCTAAGAATTATAAGTTTAATTATTATTTTGATATCAATTATCAAAAAATTTAAACCCAAAATTGAATTTATATTATAATTGTCATGAAAGAAAATGAAGTTAATTTTGAAGAAATAATTGAACAATTGGCTGATAAGTTAGAGGAACAAAGAAATAAATGTAATAGAATTATTCAAAATTTAACTAACAGAATCACCAGTGATTTGAAAGATGCAATGCAATTAGAATCTGAAGCTATATCTTATAGACAAATATTAAATGATGAAATTGCAATATATACTTATAGAATATATAAAGATGTTCCTAAATTGAAACAAATGACTAAGGCTAGATTTGAATATTATGCTACTAAATATCAAATTAAGACTAATGGTAGTGAAAAAGGTAAGTTAATAGAATCTGATTTAGCTTGGCAAAAGGCTAAGTTAGAATTGTATGAAAATCATATACAATTTTTAGGAGAATCTAGAAAAAGTGTAGATCATGTTATATGGTCTATTAAGAATAAGATAGAAATCCATAATATTACTGGATTAGATATGTAGTGAAACAATCACTTTAAAATATAATAATCATTTATGGCACGGTGATAAAAATTTTTAGGCATTATGAAATTTAAGTTGAATGAACACAACACTAAGATAATATTACAAGAATCTACCCGAGAAGAATACAATCAATTAAAACATTTATTAAATCCATTCGTTAATAATTATCGATTTATGAAAAGATATAAATTAGGTGTTTGGGATGGTAAAATTGATTTTTTCAAAAATGGTTTTATAAATTTTGGTTTATGGAACTATGTATATGAAATTTGTAAAGAATATGGGTATCCGTTTGAGATAGAAAATAAAGAAAACTTTCCTAGGAACAATGATATTAAAAAAATTGAAATTGAAAATTTTTGTAATGAGTTTTATACAGGATATAAAACTGATAAAGGAGAAATATTTTTCCCGTATGAACATCAGATAGATGCGATGTTTAAGTTGTTAAAACACAGGTATGGTTTAGTAGAAATTGCTACAGCGGGTGGTAAGTCATTAGTGTTTGCGACTGTTGTATTTTTCATATTAAAATATATTGACCCTGAAGCTAAATTTTTGTTAATTGTTCCTAATATATCTTTGGTGACACAATTTTATGATGATATTTTAGATTATAATGAGGGTTATAATAAAGAACAAAAAGAACCTTTAGATATTAAGATACAAGAGATTATGTCTGATAAACCAAGAAAAAATAGAGATAATGTTGAACCGAATATTTATATTGGCACATATCAATCTTTAGAGAAATATCCAAAAGAATTTTTCAAACAATTTTATTTAATAGGTACTGATGAAGCACATAAAGCTAAAGCTAAAACTATTAATACTATTCTAGAAAGAACATTTGGTTATGCTAGATATAGATTTGGTATGTCTGGTACATATCCATTAAATGGAACTTCAGAATTAATGACTATTGAATCATTAATGGGTCCTAAACTTTTAACTGTGAGAGCTAAAAAACTACAGGAGATTGGTGTTATAAGTAATTTAAAAATAAAGTCTTTACAATTAAATTATGATGATCATGAATTTGCAGAAAATGTTTTTATGATTAAGAAGAGGGGCGGTGGTAAGAAAGCTTTTGAATTAGAGAAACAATATATTCATAATTCAGAAAAAAGAAAATTATTTTTAACTAAATTGGTTACTAAATTTAAACAAAATTCGTTAGTTTTGTTTCATAGTATTGACTATGGTACACAATTATATGATTTTTTTAGAAATAATATACAGGGAAAAGATTTTTATTATATAGATGGTTCTGTTAAATCGGATGTTAGAATACAAATTAAAAAATATATGGAGATTACAAGTGGTAATCCAAAAATACTTGTAGCGAGTTATGGTACATTAAGTACAGGTGTTAATATAAAATCAATTGTTAATATTGTATTTGCTGATTCTTTTAAATCTGATCAAATTATACGTCAGTCTATTGGACGTGGATTAAGATTACATTCTGAAAAAAGTAAATTAATTGTATTTGATATAGTTGATAGATTTTCAAAGCAATATACTAATACATTATATAATCACTATTTATCGAGAAGGGATAATATTTATAAAAAACAGGAATATCCATATGATGAATTAACTATTACAATTTAATTTAATAATCTATAAATTTTCTAGTTTCATATTTGTCATTTTAATATATAGTTTAAAATTATAGTAAAAATTTATGTCGTTGAACAAATATTTAAAATTAGATACTAATATTCTACTTGAATGGACTTATGATAATGATAACAATATATCTGAGCAATATCAAGTATACACTAATCTAAATGATAATAGTAAAAGGTTGTTCACATCTAATAGAGCAACTGCTATTAATATTCCAAATAACCAATTAATTAATATTGATCCTATATCTAGAAAATATGCTCAATTAAGTACAACATACAATTTTATAAAATCACAAACATATAATTCTAGTCCAGTTTTATATGATAAAATAAAAATTAAATTATCTCAAAATAACACAATAGATGATGGAACTTATAAAGGTTTTTTAATTAAGGTTTATACTTATGATTATAATAATAATAATGTATATGAATTATCTAATTATTTCTTTGATAATGAAGATCCTAATAGACAAAATGAAGTACAATTTGGAGTGCCTCAATACTATGACGAACAAGTTTGGATTAAATATATTGAGTTAGATGTACCTTCAGTGAGAGTTTTATCACCACAAAGAACAACATTTTTAAATCAAAATAACGCTGCGTTACCAGATACTATTAATTACAATTTAACTAATGGTGTTGGTTTAAGTGAGACTGCTCCTATATTTATTCAATTTACATATATAACTGATACTGAAACAACATTTGGAACTAAGTATTATTATACTGATAATTGGTATACCGCTTCATTGTCTCAATCACCAGAATATGAAACATTGGGTTGTGAGATTGCAGAGTCTGATGTTGGAGATTTTTTCATAATTCAGGGAACTTATAATGGTTCAAATGAAAATATGGATGATTTTGTTGCTGATTTAAGAGCTAAAGGAAAAATTATAAGATTAGAATATGATGTTACATTATATGAAGAAAATATAAGACAGAGAACACAAACATTTACTGTGACTGAAAATTTTGCACAGGAGGTTTATTACAGACCTGTTATTACATTTTCTAATACTACTGCAGCTATAGATGTATTAATGAAAGTTATAGATTTAACAGATTTAAGTCAAATTGAAAGAAGTGCTTCATTGGGTTTAACTACTAATTTATTTAAATATGGTATTAATTTAACTAGGATAGATATTGCGGATGCTTATTTGCCTACTTTATATAATTCAAACCCAGTTGAAAGTTTGAATAGAGGTAATATTACAAGTAAATTTTTACCTGATTTATCTGTTAGTAAGGTTAATTATCCTATATTAATAGATAAGTATAAAATAATGGTTGGTAGTTCTAAGTCTGTTTCCGGTTATAAGGGCAATGGTTTATTAGAGATAATGATTACTCCATTTGATAATATTATTAAATTTTCTATGGGTATATTATCAGCGGATGCTAGTGTAGCCCCTTATGATTTATCAGAATTAATGTTTAATTCAAAAATAGTATTATCATTTAAATCTGATGAGGAGTTTTTAGAGAAGGATATATTTTATGAAACAGATCAAAATTTATATGATAAAGGTCAAATAGTATTTAAGGTTAGTCAAAGAGATGTACAAACATTAAAAACTATAAGTGAAAATAATACTAATTTTTATATTACTTTAAACGGACAGTTTAGTGGAACTAAGACTCTTATTTATTCTGGTAAGTTTGCTATTTATGAAAATGTTACTTTTTTAGATAGTGCGTCTAGTCAAGCTGCTGTTGGTTCAAGTTTACAAGATCAAATAAATGTTGGAGTAACATCACCTGTATATTCTAATTTAAAACCAAATACCGGACCTGGTATTAATGATGTTACTGGAGGTGGAGGTGGTGCTTCTGCTGATTATGCTGATGGTTTTTTAGCTGGTTATAATGATGGTGTTGTTGGAAATTATAATGATATTAAAGTTAATGTAAATTATGATGCAGGTTATGATGAAGGTTATAAACAAGGTGGTATAGCTGCAGAATCTGGACAAGGTGGTGCAAGTGATGGTACAAGTTCTAATATTAGATATTTTGTTTTATTTGTGAAAAGTACTTATAATCAAACATCATTTAATTCACAATTGGAACAAATTATTGGAGATTTTTCTAAAGTTAAGACAATGTATAATTTCACCTATATAATAGAAAACATTACAAATGCAATGAAAGATGAAATACTAAAACTTGAAGGTATTAGTAGTGAAGGTGGTATTGATAAGGCATATGAAATATTAACATAAAATTATGAGATTAAGTTCACAAAACAATCAGTTTATATTCAACTTACCGGTTGATTTTATCGAAGAGTATTTATACAGAGATTTTAAGAAGTTAATGGATAAAAATTTTGTAGCATATGATTCTGTTATTGATTATGTTAATTCTACGATAAAGGAAATATCTTTTCCTTCTTTTACATTAGATAATCCAGAGCAGAGATTAAAATATGGTAAGAAATATTCATGGAGAGAGGCTCAAAATGTACAGGATAAATTTAGTAATGATTTAGATATAACTTTTAGATCTGTTGATTCTCATTTAAATTATTTTATATTATTACAGGTATTAATTGAGAGTTATTTAAACCCTAAGAAGACTCATTTACCCTTATTTTTATTACATGTTTTGAATAAAGATGGGGATTTGATTTATACTGTATCATTTAGGGATGTTTTATTAAAAAATATATCTTCTATTAGTTTAGCATATCAAATTCAAGAGGTTCAAGAAATTACATTTACTATAACATTTAGATTTAATTGGATTGATATATTTTGGGAAATTGACGATGATGATGTTGCGACTAGTACTTCAATTTATGATATTCCTATAAATTTCCAACAAGGCACTTTAGATAAAGCATTTGGAAATGATCCATATCCTCGTGGCGGTGAAAGAAGACCTGATTTAATTAGTTATATTAAGGAACAAGGTGATGTGAATATCTAAAAAACCTTACAAAAGAAAAAACAAAAAGTTAGAATTTAATTTAAATATATAATATTATGAAATATTTAGTTTTATATAAAATGTTTGAAAACATTAATCTTGATTATACAGGGAACGATTTAACATTATATAATATTAAACCTGATAAATTGAAAATTATTTACACTATTTTTTGTGATATTTATAATGGTGATGAAAAATTTAATATAGAATGGTTAGATTTTGTTAATGATAAAAAGAATTTTAAACCTTCTGAAAATAAAGGTTATATATCTTATAATCCTAATTCTGAATATAAGAATAAACTATCAACTGGTATCTACAAAGATTTCGAAGTTTTAGGTGTTAGTGTTGAAGATAGTCTTAATGAAATTTTACAAAAAACTAAAACAAAAAACAATTTTGAATTAGATGAGTTTTTGGATAAATATCCACAATACAAATATTCAACTGAATCAAATAAATTAGGTTTATTTTAATGAAAATATATTGTAGTAATGATCTTGAAGATCTTGAAATTAGATTGGAAGAAATTGAAAATATTGTTGATGATGATGTTGTATTAAAAAGTCTTCAAAAACTTAAAAAAGATTATAGTACTTATCAAGGATATGATAAGATCAAGGATAAATGGAGATCTTTGAGTACGAATTGGTATGAAAGAAATAAAGTTGGTATAGAAGAAGAAAATCAAAAAGCTTATAAAAAAGCCATACAACCTCTATATGATTTTATGAATTCAAAATCAAAAGATATTAATGATATATTTCCTTTAATTGCAGATTATGAATATAGTGAAGGAATAACGAGTACTAAATCTAGTAATAAAAGTAGACTTTTTGATATTGGCGTTTTTGATGAATTTATTGCATTTTATCCAGAAACTAAAAATAATAAGAAAATTGTTAAACATTTAAAAGATCCAATAATTAATCAAATTGATAATAGAATGGCTGGGTTAATTATAAAAAGAAATTTACCTGAAACTACAAAACCAGACTCAATTGCGACTTACGGTAGTTATACGACATCCGCGCCTTCTAGAGAGAAACATTATAAAGATTTTGGTGTTTCTAATGATGAAGAATTTTTAGAAGAATTAGATAGAAGAGAAAAAGAATTAATATATAAGAAGAACAATTTAGGTAAATTTTATAAAACATTTAGATAATGAAAACAAAATTTAATCAATTTATAAATGAAACACAGTATGTTTCATTGAAATCAAATTTATATAATTTTTTTGAAGATCTTGACATTGATATTAATTTAATTGAAGAAAATCAGATGATAACAATTGAATTAAATGATATTATTACAGGAAAAGAGGTTTGGTTTGAATCTTTTATAAGTTTATGTAATTTTACGTCTTATGATAAATATTATATTGATAATAATAAAGTGTGTATTTACAAAAGTTTAGGTTTATTGAATCAACCTAATGAGTACACACAATTTGATGATTAATATTTGCCTAATAAGTTTCTTATTGGGCAGAAAATAACCATATTATCATGGCTACAAGAAGATTTAAGGAAAATTTCAACTCACTATTAAAGATTATTGGCACAGATCCTGAAATTCTGTGTGATTTTTTATGTGAGAAAAAGGCATTCTCAGAAGAGTTTATGTTAATGTTGATAGAATCGGAGAGTTTAAATAAACTTGATGAAAATTCTGACTATAATTATACGATAGAAGATGTCAGACAAAAATTAAAAGACTATGATGTTACTTACAACAAAAAAAGAAAGAAATATGTTGTAGACATTACAAAAAATAACGTTTTTTCATATAATGACAGCGAACAGGATCTTATCAAAAAAATGAAATATTATTTAGAAATTGAAGATTATGAAAGGGCATCAGTATTAAATAATTATTTACAAAAACTAGAAATTAGTTATTGAAACATTTTTAATATAATTAAGAAAAGTTGTTAATTTTTTTAACAACTTTTTTTTATTGTTTAAGTATATGTAAAGATAAAAGAAGTTTAACCAAAAAAATTAATTTATGAAAGAAAATTCAGAAAATCCAGAAAATTTAGATTATACATCGATTATTGATGATGATGCGTTTTGGAATGAATTAGAGAAAGAAGATAATAAAATTATCAAGTGGACTGATGATATGGATACATCAGCTTTTAATGATAAGTATAAAGAGATGTTAGATATGATGTCTGAAAATGAATCTTCATATAATGAGGTGAAAATAGGTGACATTGTTACTGGTCAAATTGAAACGATTTCTAAAAGGGAACTTAAGATTAATATAAATTATAAAGATAGTATTTATGTTGAGAATAAGTTATCTGATTTTAAAATTATTCAAAATTTGAAGGTTGGTGATGAAATTGATGTTATGATAATAAAGGTGATAGATAATCCGTTTCAAATTAAAGGTTCAATAACAGATCTTATTAAAGCGAAGGTTTCGCACAAATTGAAAGATTATTATAAAGAAAATCGTCAGTTAGTTGTAAAAGTTATTGAAAGAATACCAGCAGGTTTCATGTTGGATATTGAGTTGGATAATATAACTATTAAATCTTTTATGCCAAATATTTTGGCTGGAATTAATAAATTAACAGATGAACAATCTAGTAATTTAGTTGGTAGTAGAATTAATGTGTTATTAGAATCTTTACAACAAGAGAAAGGTGTATATGTTGTTTCACGCAAGAAATATCTTAAAACTCTAATTCCAGTAGAAATTAGTAAACTTAAGAAAACAATTGCTTATAAAGGAACAGTAACAGGCACAATGGCTTACGGTGTATTTGTTCAGTTTAATGAATGTTTAACTGGTATGATACATAAAGTCAATCTTAATCCTGAATGGAAGATTGATCAAGTTCAACCTGGTATGGAAGTAACATTCTATGTTAGAGATATTTTGAAAGGTAATAAGATTATTTTATCTCAATTTTTGAGAGAATCTTTGTGGGATAAGATTAAAGTTGGACAAATTAAAGATGGCAAGGTTAAATCTATCAAGTCATTTGGTGTTTTAGTAGAATTGGATCCAGAGACAACAGGGTTAATTCAGAACACTTATATACAGAAGGCTGATAAAAAGTTGGAAGTGGGAAAAGAGGTGAAAGTTAAAGTGATTTCTGTTATACGGGACGATAGAAAGATTTATTTAGACTTTCCTAATTAAATAAAAAATCCCACTCTCAGTGGGATTTTTTAATATATAATTTTTTAAAAATTGTAAAATAATGAAAATGAAAAATAAAATTTACTTTAAAAGGTTTGGTGGTGATTTCGTTGATAATGAAATTGATTACATAATGGAATATTTAGGGGATAAATCTGGTAATTATTCAGTACCAAGTGATGTTACAATTTCTGTTGGTTGTGATTCTAAAAATAAGAGACGAAAAACACAATATGCTATAACTATCGTATTTTATGATAATTTTAAGCATAATGGTGCGCATTGTATTTTTAAAAGAATTAATATACCTAAATATTTAGCTGCTAGAGGTTATAAATTTGATCAATGGTATAAAGAAAATAAACCAGATAATTCAAAATTAATTAGTTCAGGTTCTAATGAAGCAATTTTTAATAGATTATATACAGAAGGTTTATATTTACTTGAACTTGCTTTATATTTAGATGAAAAATTAAAAGGTAAATATTTTAAAGATCATGAATTAAATGAATATGATGGTTCTATGCCTTATAGATTACCTGTATTACATGTTGATTTTAATTCAGATGATGGAAATGGTAGAAATAAATCTAATAAAGTTTATAAAGCTATGATGGGTATGTTGTGTGGTTATGGATTTAAGGTTGAATGTAAACCTAAAGCATATGCTTCTACTAGTGCTGCAGATTTATTATGTAAAAATTAGGATACAAAAGAGTTTTGATCTTCAGAACTCTTTTTCTTTTTATTCTTTTCAATTTCTTCTTTCTTTTCTTTTCTTATTTGTTCTGTTTTTTCTGGATCTCTTACATCTTCTGAATATTGGAGTTTTTTCTGAAGTCTTTCTTTTTTATCTTCTAGTTCTTCTAATTTTTTATTATATTCAGATTCTTTTTGTGAATCGGTTAATTCTTCGTATGTCTTTAAATATTTCATATATTTTTTGTTATTATATTATTTATATATTAAACTTTTTGTTTAAACTATTTTAAAAATATTGTGAAAATTTCATCTATTTTTAAAAATATATAATAATGAATGAAAATTAAGAATACTAAAAACATATTTTTTTAAGCCACTTAAAATGCGATATTGCAACGAGTGGTTTTTTTGTTTTTGGTTAAAAATAAAATATTTATATGAGAAAACCAATAATAACAACAAAATTAAATGTAAAAAGTAAAGATAAAGAGTTGTTAAATAATAAACAACTTGCAGATATATTATATGGCAAAAAAGTTAAGATTAGATGTAAAAATGAAAAACAAAAAGATTTTATAAAAATAATTGATAGTAATCAAATATCAATTTGTATAGGACCTGCCGGTGTAGGAAAAAGTTATATTAGTATAATTAAGGCATTACAATTATTAGCTGATTCTTCTAACAATTATCATAATATTTATATTATTACACCAGCTGTTGAATCAGAAGAGAAATTAGGTTATTTACCTGGTGATTTAGAAGATAAATTAGAACCTTATTTATATTCAACTTATAAACTTATTGACAAAATAATAGGCATTGAAAATAGAAAAAAATTAGTTGAATCTGAAATAATTAAACCTTTAGCTTTAGCTTATTTAAGAGGTTGGAATATAGATAATAGTATTTTAATATTTGAAGAAGCACAGAATTGTACACCAAAACAAATGAAAACTGTTTTAACTAGAATTGGTTTTAATAGTAAATTTATTATTAGTGGTGATTTAGAACAAACTGATAGGTATAATAAAAAGAATAGTAGTGGTTTATATGACGCATTCACTTTAATGAAAGGTGCTAAAGGTGTTGGAGTTTATGAATTTATAGTAGATAGACCTGAAGATATTGTTAGAAATCCTATAATTGCAGGAATTTTACAAAGATATGATTTAAAAGATTAATAAATAATGTCTTATAATAAAACCATCGTAATTTAAACGATGGTTTTTTAATTTAATATATATTGTCATGAATAAATTGTATAAATATTCTGAATTTTTAAATGAAAATAAAATGCAAAAGAAAACTGTTAAAGCTAAAGATATGTTCATACCCGAAGATATTGTAGAAATATATGAAAGATTTAAAAAGTATGGTAAGGAATTATATGTTGTAGGTGGCGCTCCTAGAGATTATTTACAAGGAAAAAAACCTAAAGATTTTGATTTAGTTACAGATGCAATGCCAGATGAATCTAAAGAGATATTAGAAGATTGGAATGGTGGTTATGTTTCTGAAGAAGAGCAAGGACAAAATTTTGGAGTATTAAGAATTTATACAGATTTAGAACCATTAGGTCATGAATTAGCAACCTATAGAAAAGATATTGCTAAAGGTAGAGATGTTAAAGGTGATGATCAAAAAGTAGAAATTGGTTCAAATGTTACAATACAAGATGATGTTTTAAGAAGAGATTTAACAATTAATGCAATGTTTTATGATCTTGGTAGTAAGAAAATCATTGATTATGTTGGTGGTATTGAAGATTTAAAGAAAGGACTTATTAAAACTGTTGGTGAACCTTATGAAAGGTTTAATGAAGATAGATTGAGAATATTAAGATTGTTTAGATTTTGTGCAAGAACTAATGGTAAAATAAGTGAAAATGTAAAGAATGCATTAACTATGGATCATAGATTACATGGAATATCTGAGAAAGATGATGTTTCATTTGAAAGAATATTTGACACTAAAAATGGTGAATGGAATAAAATGTTAGGTCATGCGAGAGATGCAAATGATATGTCTATGTTTATTAAATATTTAAGATTACTTGATGAATTTGATATGTTTGATGAGATTTTCCCTGGAATTAAAATAGAGGTTCCTTGGGTGAATTTTTCACTTTTCGATAATAGGATAATTTTACCTATTTTGATGACTCCAAGTTCAGATGATTCGAATTTAACCAACAAATTAATTGATTGTAAGTTGCAAAATAATTTGATTGATTATATTATTTTTCTATTTAATTATGAGAAAAAGATAATAGAAGAATCTACAGGTGATATGTGGATGACAAATATTTATCAGTTAGCTAAAAATAAGACTAGATTTGGTATTGATGATAATATATTAAGATTATATACTAAGTCTCAGGGATTATATTCAAATATAACTGAAGCTTTCATTAAATATTGTAGTGATGGTTTTTTAAAAAATTCACAAGAGTTAATGCAAAAGGGATTTCATGGAAAGGCTTTAGGTGAAGAAATGAGAAGAATAGAATACGAAAGATTTAAAAATGAATATATGAGTAATGATACAAAGAATTAAAAACATATTTGAAGATTATAAAAGAAAATGGGGTAAAAGTAATGTCTTTTCTGAAGGACATAGAAGTTTATCTAGATCTAATTATATGTTGGATATAGATTGTTTGTATTATGATAATGCAAATAGAAAAATTGTTGTTATATTAGAAGATAAATATAAGTTTAGTGGATTAATTAATAGTAATTTATTAGATAAAGGCAATTTTCAAAGAAAAATGTTAAATCAATTCTGTAAAAAAATTGATGCATCATTAGTTTTTAAAGAAACTTCTACAGATTCTTATTATTATGTTAAGAATAGTGATGTTATTAAACATAACGGAATTAAAGAAAGCTTATCCAAATATCATTTGATAGATACAGAGAATAAGTTGTACGTTGAGATGCCAAATGCAAAACTTTCTGCTGTTATGTATATTGATGATGGTACTTTTCCTTTATATATAGCACAAATTTTGAGTGAAACATTTAAAACTTATAGAGTTAGAATTAATGATGGAATTAAAATAAAAGCCGTTGATTATGTAACAATTGAAAATGCTGAAACTATTTTAGATTCCAGAGAACCTGAATATATAATAAACAATGAGGATGATTGGAAAAATGTTTATTCTAAAATAGGTTTATTAAGTAGATAATTAATCTATATTTTCTTTTTGTTCAAGTCTTTTCTTTGCTTCTTCCAATACTTTAGGTTTTAATCCTTGTATTTTTGAACATAGTTCATATTCTTCTAGATTTACACCTTTTTCTAATAATGTATCAATGACTTGTTCCCATTCTTCTGGTTTTGCAGTATAGATTTTGACATCCTTGTCATCATCACTGGTTTTTTTATGTCCTACATATACATCATAAAGTTTTTCTTCAAATGTTTTTTCAAACTGTTCTAGTATAAAATGAATATATTCTGTATTTATTTTTGCCATTCTTTTTGAATTATTTTTATTTATATATTTCTATTGAAATATCCAAATTTTCATTCTTCAAATCTTTTTAGTTTTTTAATCTCGTAATCAACGTTATCCTTGAAATATTTTTCTAAAAATAAAAAATCATCATTATTTAAATCATAAAATGATGTTATTTTTTCAATATCTTTTTTAGGAGTTTTTGTTTTGGGTGTTTTTGTTCTATTTTTTGGAGCCCAATACCAAGAAGGTATCCCTTGAGCATTTCTAAAAAAATATTTCCAAATATCTAAAGCAGTTGCTTTATCAACATATCTAGAATTAAAAAATTGTGCACCTTTAATATATTTGGTTGCAATTTTTCTATTAACCATAAAGAAATTATCTTCTTTATCTTTATCTATCAGTAATTTATAATCTATTTTGTTTTTAAATAATCTATTAATTACTTCTATAAAATCAATTTTCATTTTCTCGTTAAATTTTTCAAACATAATATTTACTAAAAAATAAATGATTAGTTTAATTACGAAAAACAGTAAAATAGAAAAGGCGAACTATCTGTCCGCCCTTTCACCACTAAACTACTAAACTATGAACTTTTGTTAACCTTTTTTTCTTTTTTATCTACTATAAATATAGTGAATTTTTTCAAAAATTAAAAATTAAATGTGAATTTTTTTAATTCAAATGAGTTAAAAAGATCTATAGTTTTATTGATTCACAAATCATGAAATCATTATGTGGTTCTCCTGTTTCTAAAATCATTGGTATATCATATTTTGTGCCAAGTCTCATTAATTCATATATTTCTTCTCTTGTAAATTTTCCTGCTTCATCAAAAAGAGACATATTATGTCTATCTAGATGTTTTCCGAAAACTACATCTGGACTTGGGTTATTTAAATGCATTACATCTATATTTTTTCCATGTTTTTCAATTAATTTAAATACGTTATAACCTGCTGCATAAAGGTGAGCGGTGTCAAAACATAATCCTAAGTTTAATTCATCTTTATATTTGTCATAAAAGTCTATTAGTGTATTAAATTTTAATTTGTTTCCACCTTCGGCTGTTGTTTCTATTAATATTTTTGTTTCTAATCCTATTTTATTTCTTACTGCTAAAAAGTTTTCATATGAATAGTGCAATGCTTCTTTAAGATTTTCATTTGAACCCCAATGAATTACAATACCATCAGCATCAATGTCTCTACAAAATCTAATATTATCAATAATAGATTTAGGTATGGCTGGTCTTGATTTTGCTGGATTTACTAGGTAATTTATATGAACTACTTTATAACAATTTAGTTCTTTTATGTAGTGTCTTTCTGATTGGTTTTTTGATACATAATATGTTCTAGGTGAGCCTGCGAAAATTTGTGTTGCGCTCATTCCTGTATCTTTAATATATTTTGCAGTTTTTTTAAGTCCTTCGGAGATTGAAGTATGGTATCCTATTCTCATAATTTTTAGTTTTAATTTACATTAATATACTAAAAATTTCAAGAAAAAACAATTATTTTTAATTCCATTTTAAATTTTGGAACATATCTTTAGCTGTTCCGATATATAATTTTTTGACATCATTCCAAAATTCTGGATATTTTTCAGTTAAAGGTTTAAAATCTTTTTTAGATTCGAATCTACTATTTTTTTGATATTCAAGATCTTTATAGATTTGTTTTGTGAAATCTAACTTTTTAGATTTACTTACTTTATACCATCCTCTAAGGTATGCTTTAACCTCATCTGGATGTATTAATTTAAATAAATATTTTCTAATTTCATCATTAGTGATACCATATGGATAATCACCTAAAATAATTTTTTTTAAATCTTTAGGTATATAATTATCATCTATTACACAACCCTTCATAAGGTCAAGTAAAAGTGGTTCGTAATGTTTAAGGTTATAAAAATTTTTAAAACGATCATTTTCTGGTATCTTCCACTTACCCGGACCGAAATATTTCATAAATAATGAGTCATAATGCTGAATTCATGTTCAACAGTTTCTCTTAATTTATCAGATAATTCAGATTTAAATTTTGATTTGTCCATTCCCTTTTTTAATATTGCTCTTACTTCAAAAGCAATACCTTTAATTTCTATTTGTTTTTCTGTTTCATTGTATGTCTGTCTAAGTGAGATATCATACATATCTTTGAATTTTACAATACTTGCACTGAGATAGATATCATCTTTAATTTCTTCGTCTGTTAGTTCACATATAATGTCAAATCTATATCTATTATCATTAAATATTTTATATATTTTATATATATCGTTACCATTAGAACCTGGTGAAAAACGAATTTTTCTATCATATTTTTTTAATGATTCTTGTTTTTCGCCAAAATATTCATTACATATATAATTAAAAAGCCATTTTCTAATTTCTCTTTGATCATCTTTCCTAAAAGAAAATTTTTCATTATATGTTTTTAAATGTTTCATATTATGCCCAACGCCAACTTTGACCATATGGATATTCTATTTTATCACCACAAAATTCACAAGTGATTGGTTTTGGACTAATTTCATGGAACATTACATTCATTTCATTACCACAATTAGGACAGTTCATTTTAACTGGTCCTGAAGGTGAAGATGAAGTTTCTCCTTCATAATAATCTGCAGCATGTTGTTCAAAAGTTTTTATATGTTTCATATTTTTATATCTTCAAAATTTTGTGTTATTTCTTTAACAAAAGTTGCCCAGTCTTCTGGCATTTTATAATGTGGTTCATTTTTAATTTCAAAAGCTTTTCCGTACCAATATAATCTAGTTTCGCCTTCTTTTTCTACAAAAAGAACATCTTTACCACTATCACTCATTCTTTTATATCCTAAGTCATGTAATACTCCTTCTAATTCGTCCATTGCATACCAATAATCGTCAACGAATAAACTTATTGTTTGTTTTAATGAAGTATTTGATTCAAATAATTTTAAGTTATTTGTTTTAATGAAATACATAAATGATCTAAATATTTTATCTTTACCATATCTAGAAATAAGTTCTTTAATTGTTAAATATCTTTTTAATTCTTCTGAACATTGTGATTCAAAATCATATAAATATTCATCAAATGTTGTTAGACCGTTTTCTTTTATAGTATTGTCTAGTAGATTATATTTATCTTTTTTAATTATACTTATGAATTTGTTAGTAAAGTCTTTTTTAAATTGTGTATTAAAATTTTCATATTGGACATTTATATTTTCAAGTGATCTTTCTTTTTTGGATGTGAGTTTAAAGTTTTTAGATTCACAGTGATAATATATACTTTTAAATGACATTTTTTGTACAATTGGTGCGAATGTTATATCAATTCTTTCTGATTTTTCCCATCCGAAATTATATTTATATTCGTCTAATATGTAGATTTTCTTTTTATTTTTTCTTATTGATGTTATTACGTTTACTTTAGTGCCTTCTTTATTTATTTCAATATATAGATTTTTGTCATCATTTTCTAGTGATGATTTGATGGTGTTTGAAAATGTAAGTTCTTCCCATTTTATATTATGTGGTAATTCGTAATCTATTTGAATTTGTTTAAGAACTTCATTTGGTATTCCAATTGAAGTTAGAGAACTTTTTTCAAATATAAAAGAATTAAATTTATATATTTTCATGCACCTATATATTAATATTTTAAAATAAAAAAGCCTCACATTATTGCGAGGCTTTTAAATATCATATAAAAAGAGGATTAATCTTCATCTTCTATACTAAAGAAATCTTCAGCGTCTGTTTCATCACCACCAAAGTCAGTTGGTAGATCTTTGTTATCATTTGTTGAATCAGTTGTTGCCTTATTAGAAGATCTTTCTGCTTTAACTATTTCTTCACCATTAAGTATAGCTAAAATGTTTTCAATTTTACCTTTTACTTCTTCATTCCATTGTACTGGTGCATGTTCATCAAGTGTTACAGTTCTTTCAAGTAAGAAATCTTTGACTTTCTTTTGCACTTTAGCATTTGTTATTCTACCATTCTCATCTACAGGAGCTGATAGGAATTTAGCTTTATTAGCATCATACAATTTGATAGGTGAACTATCTTTAAATTGTGATCCTTCATAATTTGGAAATCCACCTTTTTCTTTGATAATAAGAACAAAATCTTTGCCTGTTGCTAAGTCAAACACATTACAGGGTTCCCCAGTAACATCACCATTACGTTCACTGTTAATTTTTTCTTTAATAGTATATCCATAAGGGAATACTAAAATTTTTCCTATTAAATCGGTGTTTTGGTCATCTTCAATAATTTGAACATAAGAATAATACTTAGTTGTTCTATTGATGAGTTGAGATTTCTCAACATCTGCTTGATTTTTGGAATTTTTAAGTTTCCAATATATTGTACAGAGTGGACATTTAGGATCCCAGTTTTTTGCACAGTCGTAATAATTAGCTAATCCCGGTTCGTTTTTTAGGTCAGCGTAATGTACATGTTTTTCTATTGCACTAGGTCCTATTTTACCATTTTCGAAGAGGTTAGGTAAAAATCTAATAACTGAACGATATCCAGTTTTCTTATCTTTTGCCTCATCTAATTTTGGTCTGTAAATTCCGTCTTGATTTGTAGTCGGTTTGTCGAAGACATTTAACGATTCGTCGTCAGCTGTCATGTTGAAAAGATCAACGTTTTCTAATTCTTTCATTGCCTATAATTGCCTTTTTTTGTATGAAAATTCTTGTAATTCTTAAAAAATCCTTTGATTGCTATTAATTGCCTTTGAATTATTTGAATCTTCATAATACTAATTTTTAATGTTGTTTAGTTCAACTGAAAAACTTTAAAGCGTTTTAAAATTTATCTTAAATCATATAAAACGAATTCAAATAAAAGTTTTTAATTTTTTTAATACTTTTCAATCTAAATTCTGTTTAAATACTACACTATTTATATATTTAAAAAATTTTTCACTTTTTTAAAATTTCTAAAACTATTATATTTAAAGGATTTGTTGAAAATTCAAATACAATAAAATCAACATCTTAGAGAATTCAAGGAAATTTTTGAAAAATTTTTTTATCACTAATCAATATTTTATATATAAAACTAAATTAAGATTATTAATGGCTAGAATAACAAACATACCTGTTGACACATTAAATTCAAATGGAATTATAAAGGGTCTATCATTAGAATTGGGTATTAATGTTAATTTATCAGATCCTATTGATCCTGTTAGAAAAAGAGAACTTGCAAAATATCCTGAAACAAGAAATTCTGTTAAGATTGTAAACATACCAGAAAGATATAATGAATATCTTGGGTTTTATACAATGTTAGATTCTAATATTAAAATAGGAGATATAGTTTATATTTCAAGTTTTGATGATGCAACTGGTAATATTGATACATTTTATGAAAGAAGATATGATTTAAATTTTCCTTATGTTAAAGATAATGGATATAAAGTAATATATGTAGATAGTAATAGAAATCTAATTATTATTAATAAAAAATATGAAGATTTACCTTCAAATGTTAATTTAACAAATCATTATATTAGTTTGGTTAAATGTGAAAATATCACAATAAATGATGGTTATATAGATGCAGCTATTATAAAAGAATGTGATTTGATTGGTGATGTTAATGTAAATCAAGGTATCTTTTTTGTTTGTAATTCTACTGGTACAACATTTGAATTAAAATATGATTATATGTATCCTACATTAGTTAATACTGAAGATGATATATTATCTTTATCTATAAGTAAAAATAATAATAATAATGGTTATAGTTATATTGGTTGTGAAAATTCAATTAGTTCAAATATTTATATAACTAATATAGAATCTGGTATTTATTATAATGGAGTTTTTAATGGCTCTAATCATATTATAAGTGGTGGATATTTTGAAGAATGTGTGATAAGTGATTACATAATTACTGGTGGATATTTTAAAAATTGTACGGTGGAAAATAATTGTATTTGGAGTTATGGTACATGGGAATATGATATAGGTGAAGATTATTCTTTATTAAGTGAAGAAAGTCAAAAATTTGGACCAAGTGTTTGGTATGATGGTATTTGGAATAATGGGATATTTGGTTATTTTAATAGTTCAAAAACTTGGTTAAATGGTATTTTTAATGATGGGTATTTTTATAGATCAAATTGGACTGGTGGTACTTTTAATGATGGAACATTTGTAGATTCACAATGGTATAATGGTGTTTTTAATAATGGCAATTTTAATGCAGATAATATAGATTGTATGTGGTCAGGTGGTACATTTAATGGTGGTGATATGAGTGGAGATTTAAAATTATTGATATATTATTATAAAATATACTGGTATGATGGAACTTTTAATAATGGTAATATAATTAATTATGTTACATGGTATGATGGAATTTTTAATAATGGTGCTTTTAAAGGTAGTGGATCTACATGGAATAATGGAATCTGGAATAATGGAATATTTGAAACTGGTACGTGGTATGACGGTGTGTGGTATGGTGGAACTTTTAATAATGGTGGTTGGAGAGATGGTTCATGGTATAATGGAAAAATGATAAATTCTACATGGAGTTCTGGTACTTGGTATCAAGGCGAGTTTAATAATTCAACATGGAGTCATGGTACATGGAAAAATGGTAAATTTTTCAATTCTGAAACAGAGAATATTTATGATCCGATTTTAGGCATGACAGGAACAACAAATACAATTTGGGAAAATGGTATAGCAGAAAATAGCGATATAATATATGCTGATTGGAAAAATGGTTCATCAACAAAAACTAATATATTTTTTAGTAGATGGAGTGGTGGTACATTTAATGATGGATATTTTTGGTCTGGTGATTGGTATAATGGAACTTTTATTAATGGAAAATTTTATCTTGGTAATTGGTATAATGGAATTTGGAATAAAGGTTATTGGGTACTAGGTGAAAATAAAATTACTGGTGATAATTCAATACCAAATAGTTCTATGAGTGCGGTGTTTAATCCAAGTAATAAAACTTCTAGAGATGGTACACCACCAATAGATTCGTCAAAAAATAGTTTATAAGAATGGGTAAATTTTGGGAAATATTAAAGAAAATATGGGGTTTTATTTCAGATCCTAAAAATCAAAGAACAGTTTTATTAATTGCTGGTGCGATTGTAATATTACTTTTTATTCAGAAATGTGATAAAGTTGGAAAATTACAAGATAAATTAATAATTAAAGAACAAAATGAATCATATTATAAAGATACTTTAATAAAGGTTTATAATAAGAATAATGAATTACAATATGAGAGAGCTGTATTAATTGCTGATAAGAAAGAACTAAAAGAAAAGAATAAAGAATTATATGATGAAGTTAAAAAACAAAGGGGTGATGTTATTTATCTAGCAACTGCTTTAGCTAAGATTAAAAATAAAGAACCTATTATAATACACACTACTGATACTGTTTATCCTGATGGTTCAAATGGGTTGAAATGGGATTATTTTAAACAGTTTGATAAATATAATAGTAGAACATTAGTTGGTGAATCTAGATTTATGATAGATAGTGGTAAAATTGTAAAACCTATTATAACAACATTATTAAAAGATGAATTTAGTTTAGGTTTAACAACTGGTTTAATTGAAGAAAAAGGTCAATTAAAAATATTTATTAAATCTGATTATCCAGGTTTCAGTATTGCTAATTTGGATGGTGCTTTGATAGATCCACAAAAATCTAAAGTATTAAAAGCTATTATGCCTAAATATAGATGGGGAATTGGTCCAACGTTTTCAGTTGGTTTTATGTATAATCCTATGAATAAAGGAGTAGGTCCTTATATTGGTATAGGTTTAGGAATTACTAGAAGAACCACATGGCAGGATATTAAGAATATATTCTAAAAGAAAAATGAGAAATAAAGTTTAATATATAATAAAAAATAAAAAATCCGATTATGAAACATTTAACAAATCTAAATGATTTTAAAAATTCAAAAGGAAATAAAGTTCAAGAAACTGTATTTGCTATTGATGATGTTTATAGAGTATTACCAAACGTTGATGTACCTAAATCATTAATTAACGCTTTTACTAAAAAAGTTAAAGATGAGACAGGTAGAGATGTTAAAGATCTTTATGGTGCAGAACAAATGGCTGAAATGATTGTTAACTATATCGCTTCATCATATATGAACATTGAGAATTTGCCTGTTACAATGGCAATGGGTTCTAATTATGCAAAAGGTGCACAAGTTCAACCTCAAATGCAACAAGCTCAAACGCAACAAGTTCAACCATTACAAGATGTTCCAGATGAAACTCAAGCTCAACAAACTGCACAGGATATTCCTGCACAGGATGATGGTTTACAAGCACAAGGTCAAAATCTACAAACACAAGGGCAGCAATTACAACAACAAGGCCAGAAATTACAACAACAAGGTCAACAGTTACAACAAGGTAGTCAAGAAATTTAAAAATTAAAAAATGGGCTTAAAAAAATATAGTGATTTTGCATCAACAGGTGGTGGTAGTTCAAAAACTATTACTAGTTCTGTTCCTGAAATTCCAAAGGAAATTCCGATTAAGAAGGCTAATTTGGCTGCAATGGCTCAAGAGTTATCTAAACCTCCAAGAAGAGATAACAGAGATCCAAATGTTAGTAGGAAAAAACCTAGGTTTAAACTTAATGGCAAAGTCGCTAAATTTTTAGATAATTATAAACCTTCTGATGCTTATTCTCTTTTAGAATCAAATAATCATTCTAAAGATGATTTACATTTCATGATAATAGAGCAAACTGATAAATCTTTATTAGTTTTGAAATATAATGAAAATCATGAATTAAAATTAAAAGAGTTTGTTGATAATTTAGTTTCTTATTATAGAAGAAATCCACAACTTGATAAATTATTTAGTGAAATAGTTGTTGAGGGCAATGATGTTTTTTCTATAATTAAGAATGTCCCACAAATTGAACTAAATGGTAAAAAAGTGTTACAGATATTAAATGATGATTTAATGAATCTGTTAAAAAATGTTTAATTTCATGCGTTTATTAGAAAGTTATAATCAGTTTCTGAAATTAAATGAATCTGGCATACGTGATATTAAAAAAATATCTAAAACTTTTGATGAAGCTGAAATATATTTTCATGTAGATTTAGATGGTGTTACATCAGCTATTGCTATGAGAGAATATTTGAAACAATATGGTATTAAAACAGTAAGATATCATACTATTCAATATGGTGGTATGGAATATCATTTAGATAAACCACAACCCGGTACATTAGCTGTTTTAGTAGATTTTGCTCACGGTAAAACAGAATTTGTTATTCATACAGACCACCATGATATGCAAATAGGCGTAGAAACTATGTCTGCACATTTTAAGAAAGCTAAATCAAATGCTGGTACTATTTCCGGTGAAATTTCACCTAATGATATATTTTCAGCAGAAGATGTTAATATGATTGATACTGTTGATAGTGCAGATTATGCAAGTCAAGATATAACTCCTTCTGATGTAATTCAATTTTTCTATAAAACCAATAAAGATATATCAACTAAATCAAATAGAATGAAATTAGGATTTGTTGTAAATAAACTATTATTGGCTTATAAAAATAAACCTGGTTTTTTAGTAGGTTTAGTTGAAAATTCAAAACCTAGTTTAGTTAGTATGTTTTTAGAAATTAAGAAATTAGCTAAAGATTTAGGTTTAGATCCTGCTGAATCAATTGAAAAACATGCAAATACATATTTTGACAATCTTAAAAATTTTAAAAAATTAGTTGTTAAGAATGATATAATGATGCAATATGGTGGTCCTAGAATGTTTGATACTGGTTCATATGATAGATATGCTTCATTTAAATTATATCCAGATGCTAATTTTTTTATTATGGCTTGGCCAATGGGATTAGTTCAAGTTTCAACAAATCCTTTTAAAAAGAAAGATCCAAAATTTGAACATATTAACTTGGGCGATATTGCACAAGATGTATTAAATAATTTCAAAACTAATTTACAAAACGTTAAAATAACTGTTAAAAATATTAAGAGAATATCTGAACAAGATATGGTCAGAGCTGCTAAAGGTACAAGAAATAAAGCTCCAAAAGATATTTCAAATGAATTTGGTTTTAGATTTAAAGATTTAGTTTCTTTATTTAAAGATCAAATTGTTGGTTTAGATCAGCAATCTGAAAATGTGTTAGATGCTGTGATGACTGTTCCTTTTATAAAATTAAGTGAAAATGATAAAAAGATATTAAATGATATGTATGTTACGGCATGGGATATTATTCAATCAAATTCAGGGGGTCATAAATTTATTACAAATGTTAGTGGTTTAAACTACTTAAATGGTAAAAGAGTACCAGATCCAGATAACGAGAAAACAGGCATGCAAGGAATGGGTACATATTACTTAAAGAAAATAGCTCGAGATTTTTATTTTAAATTAACGGAATTACAAAATAGAAAATCCTGATTTTAATCAGGATTTTCTTCTTTAGGTATATTTTCTTTTTTAGTTTCTTTTTCTTCAGATTCTTTTTCTTTTAATCTTCTTTTTCTATTTTCTTCGAACTCTTCATCTTCTAGCCTTTCTCTTTCTTCTCTTTCTTTTCTTTCTTCATTATAAGTTAAAAGTGTTCTATCATTTTGCATTGCTTCAAGTATATTATTAAGTTCTTTAGGGTCACCTATAATATTCATTTCACTTACACCTAATTCATCTTCTAAATCGTCACCTTTATTAAGTTCATCTAATTCACTTTTAAGTCCTTTATAGAAGTCTTTCATTTGAATTTGTAATCCATACGCCATTTTGATTGTTTCCCTCATTTCTTTTTGAAACATAGTAACAGATTGAAACATTTCAGGATCATTTATACCTAAATCTAATTGTCTCATACACATTATTAATGCTCTTTTAGTTTGAGTTACATTAAAATTAAGTTCTGATAATTTATTAGCGTCGTCTTTAATAATACTATTAATATTTTTATTTTTCATTGTTTCTCCATCAAGATAAAGATTAGCTAAACAAGTAATTGTTTCACTTGCTGCAATTTTAACCATTTGAATATCTTTTTCATAATCATGAATATCAATTTCCATATCGAGATCTGGTAATAAATCATTGGTAGGAAAAAGGTTTTCGACGGGTTCTTCTATTTCATCAAGTATATTTTGAATATTATCTTCAAGTTCAGAGATATTAGATTTTACTTCTTTAATATGATCTTCTTCAATTCTTTTTTTAACTTCTTTTGCTTCTTTTTTATTTTCTTCATCTTCATCTTCATTTTCAAAAGTAAAAAAATTTTCAATTTCATCAGGTTCTTTCATATAAATTTATTATATTTGTTTTATATATAAATTAAAGTTAAATCAAAAAACGTAATAATATGGCAAATAAACCAATTCTATATTTTCCAATTGGAATTTCAGGTTCCGGAAAATCAACTTATTTTAATAATGTATTTTTAAATGATTTTCCAGAAGTTAAAAAAATATTAGATAAGAACGGCTTAACAATTGATGATATTCGAATTGCGCCAGATGATATTAGATTAGAATTATACGGTGACATAAATGCTGGAAACAGTGGAGATTGGTGGAGATCTAAAAAAGCATGGGAAGTTGCATATGCTAGAATTAAAGTATTATTAAAAGAATATGGTGTGGCTGTTTTAGATGCTATTAATACAAATAGTACAACAAGAAATAGCTCTATTAAACAGTTTCTTGATGTTAAGAAAACAGCTATTGTTTTTAGACCTGGTGTAGAAATATCTAATCATAGAATAAGAAGTCAAATTGATAATGGTGAAATTAGATCAAATGTACCTTATGAAGTTATTCAAAGACAATTTAATGATTTTAAAAAATCTGTTGTTAATGATTTGAAATATGATGGTGAATGGGATGATACATTTAAGAACAAAATAAAGAATCAACTTAATAAAAAGTTTTCCACTGTTAAGTTTACAGATACATTGAATTAAACCAGTTTATAACTGGTTTTTTTTATATATAGAAAAAATAACAAATTTTGTCATGAATGAGGAATATTTAAAAGCATTTAAACAAGTACAAGAAAACAATAATAGTGAAGAGGAATTAAAACCTTTAAATGAAACTCCACAGTATGATGATATGGAATCATTAAATGAGACTCCAGATTTGAGTCAATATCAAATCAATGAAAATCTTAATGATGGATGGAATATAGATTGTGAGATTAAAGTTAATGGTGTTCCACAAACAAACAGCAATCCTTATATTCAACAAAATAAAAAAAGAAAACCTGCCAATGATCCAAACGGATTAAACCAGTTTATTGGTGAAAATAGTTTAAATGAAGTTATATCATACCCTAAACCACAACAAATTCATAATTTACAAGGACCACAAACACAAAGATTTGAAGATGTAGAAGTAGTCACTTGGGAAATGTTTGAAAATATTAATTATAAAGCATTAGGACAATTAGGTAATATTTGTAAAAGTAAACTTTCTGGTTAATTTTTAATATAAAAGACATGTCTAAAAACTTTGTTATATCTAATCCCTTGTTTGGATGGAAAAATAATGATTCTGATATTTTTAAAATGATGCAAGATTATTTTAATAATATTTTCATTCCTTTATTACATAAAAATGCAAATAAAGAAGACACACTTCATATAACTGGCAACATATTTAATGGACAAAACATTAATATAGATATATTATATTATGTTGCAATAATATTAGATAATATATCAACTATTTTACCTGTAAAAGTAGAAAATTCGAAGAAAAATTATATTTTCAAATATTATCCAAATATTGAGTATTATGATAAAATAGATGCAAATTATGAAATTGATGGATTATATCAATTGAAAAGAGATTATAAAAAAATTGGCTTTGTAGTTATTGATGAAGATAGTGGAACTCACAAATTCTATGAAAATACAACTAGTCCGAGATTTGGTAAAGTCAAAATTGATAATGTTGATGAGTTAGAAGGCATTGACAAAGAATGGGTTAAGAATAATTGGATTGAATTAGAATTAACGGAAAATGCTATTGAACATAAACTTAAACTTGATATTGTTTTATCTAAGTTTGATTTTAAGAAGATTACTTACCCTAAAGATATAACTGAACCAATAACTATCAATGATGAATCTTTTGATGTAGAGGAATTGGTAAAAGAATATATTGATAATTCTGAAAATAGTGAAGAACTATTAGATGAGTTTAATAAGATTGTTGAATTACATAGAAACAAGTTTCATTCATAAATATTTCATCATTATTTATAGTATATAAAAATATTTCTGAACTACCAATAAGAATAGTCAATGTTACTATTTTTGATAATTCACCAATATCCCAAAATATATCAAGATTTGTAATATCTGTAAAACATGACACACCATCGAAATCATCATCGAAATCATCATAATTATGTATAGATTCTATAATTTTAGTAATTTCAACACACATTTTATAGTCCATGAAATCAAATTTATCAGAAAATTTTATAAAATCTGATTCAGCTTGGGATTTTTTATTTAATAATTTAATAAAATCTATATTTAACTTTCATGTGATTTATTTTTACAAAAAAGATGACTTTATTTGTCATCTTTTTTCTTTGTAGGTATTGTTTTTCGAAATTCCAGTATTTCTTTTTTTTCTAACATACTAAGTTTTTCACAACAAGTATATAATTGTCTTAGAGGTACTCCTAAAGTTTTAAAAGATTTGAAATATAATTTAAATTCTAATATCTTACAATATTCGTAAACTATAGTAACAACTTCTGTGTGATTTAAACCATAGAAGTTTTCTCCATCAGATAAACCAGATTTTATTAGAATTTGATTTATTTCTGTGTAGAGATCATCTTTTGTCTTTTTTATTCTAGGTTTCCACATATTATTCACATTTTGAATAAACACATTCTGGGTTTGTGCATTGTACACAACCACTATTAAATACTAATGTATCTTGTCCACATTCTGGACAAACTGCTGATATTGTTGTATTATCTTTAATGTATTTTTTAAGCATTCTCTTAACACCTGATTTCCAAGTTCCTATATAATCACCATCTAAACTAATTGAGTCCATTAAAGCAATTACATTTGGTAATGGCATACCGTGTCTTAAAATAGCAGAGATGAATTTACCTGTATTCCAATATTCTCTATTGAAGGCTCTACTTAAACCAGTCATAATAACTTCATATCCATCTTTATCTTCATATACAAAATCATATCTAGATTTACCATTTTCATCTCTCATTTTTCTAACCACACCTTTTTCTACATATGTTGGAATATTGAAAGAATCAATAATACCAGTAAATATTTCATAAGGTTGTCCTTCTAATAAACCTACAAAACCGATCCATTTTTCGCCTTTGTTTTGGAATCTAAGAATATCACATTCCATATTTTTTGGTCTTCGAGGAGCATTGTTTTCTTTAATAATTTGTTCAAGTGTTTTCTTTTCATCATCATTTGTTGAAACTAATACACCACTCCTAGAACCTTCTCTATAAACTGTTATACCTTTACAACCAGATTTCCATGCTTCTTCATATACTTTAGAAACCATTTCTTCTGTTACTTCTTTAGGTAAATTAACTGTTACACTAATAGAATGATCAACCCATTTTTGAATTTCTCCTTGCATTTTAACTTTTTCAAGCCAATCTACATCGGCTGATGTTGCACCAGCCCAAGGTGTTTTTTCAATTACTACAGCAATATCATTATTTGACATCAACTTAACTTTTTCAATATTGTAATCATTAATTTTAAGCCATTTGAAGAATTTTGGATGAAATACATTATATGATTCCCATGCATCACCTATTTCATCTACAAAATCAACTCTAGAATCTTTGTCATTAGGATTTACTTTTCTATTTCTTTTATAATATAACTGAAATACCGGTTCAATTCCTGATGTTGTTTGTGTCATTAGAGATACTGTTCCAGTTGGTGCAATAGTTAATAATGCAATATTTCTTCTACCATGTTTTTTGTGTAGTTCTTCAAGTTCTGGTTTTGCTTCAAATAATCTTTTAATAAGAGGATTGTTCTTTTCTCTATCAAAATCATATATCTCAAAAGCGCCTCTTTCTTCAGCCATGATACAAGATGATGTATATGCTTCGATAGCTAATAATTTGTGTATTTTTGCTGAAAATTCGGTTCCTTTTTTAGTACCATATTTAATATTGAGAGCTGCTAACATATCACCTTCGGCTGTTACGCCTAATCCTGTTCTTCTACCTTCTTTAGCTTTATGTTGTATCTTTTTCCAAAGATCTATTTCTACTTGTTTGATTAATTGATTTTCTGGATCACTTTTAATTTTTTTAAGTATACTATCAATTTTTTCTATTTCTAGATCGATAATATCATCCATAAATCTTTGTGCGATTATTACATGTTCGCCAAATAATTCATAGTTAAATTTAGCATTTTTGGTGAAAGGATCTTTAACATAAGAATAAAGATTAATAGCTAGTAATCTACAAGAATCATACGGACATAAAGGGATCTCACCACATGGATTTGTTGATACTGTTTTATAGCCTAAATCTGAGTAGCAATCTGGAATAGATTCATTAATCATAGTATCCCAAAACATTATACCAGGTTCAGCACTTTTCCAAGCATTATGCACAATTTTATCCCAAATGTTTTTAGCATTTACTTCTTTTGCGATAACTGGATTATCACTAACAATTGGATATTGTTGAAAAAATACACTATCTTCTAAAGCGGCTTTCATAAAGTCGTCGGTAATTTTAACAGATACGTTTGCACCTGTAACTTTACCTTGTTCCATTTTAGCATCTATAAATTCTTCAATATCTGGATGTTTTATTGAACATGATAACATAAGAGCACCTCTTCTACCATCTTGTGCAACTTCTCTTGTTGTATTTGAATATCTTTCCATAAATGGAACTATACCTGTTGATGATAATGCTGAATTTTTAACAGGAAAACCTTTTGGTCTAATGTGAGACATATCGTGACCAACTCCTCCTCTTCTTTTCATAAGTTGTGCTTGTTCTTGATCCGCCATAAATATTCCACCATATGAATCTGCTTCATTTCCAACAACGAAACAATTGCTAAGTGAAACAGTTTGTAAATTATTTCCTATCCCTGACATTGAACCACCTTGTGGAACTATATATTTAAAATCTTTGATAAGATCATATATTTCTTCTTCTGATATTGGGTTTATATATTTGGATTCTATTCTATGTAATTCTTTAGATAATCTTTTATGCATATCATCTGGTGTAAGTTCATATATATTTCCATTTGAGTCTTTGAGTGCGTATTTATTAATCCATACATTAGCTGAGAGTTGATCACCTTTAAAATATTTTAATGTAGATTCATAGACTGTGTTTCTGTCATAAAAATTCATATATTAGTTTAATTTTTTATTGAAAATCAAAGTCCCCTATAATATCTTCGAGGTATCCTTTGTTTTTTAATTCAATGATAATTATTGTTGCATGTTTTTTATCTAAAAGTTTAAACATGTTAAATATATTATCGGTAAAGTAAAACGATAATGTTACAAAAATTTCACTTTTAGTATATTTATATTTAAGTTCGTTAAGTAACATTTGGTAGTACGAATTAAAGGTTTGTCTATTTGGTTTTCTTCTATTAGCAGTAAAATCTAGTTTTGTATTTTCTGATAGTAGATCATAGACATCTTTTTCTAGTTCTTTAAGGTTAATATAATCTTCATTGAATTTTGATTCAAATTCAAATTGAGTACCTTGTTCAATTTTTGCTGGATTTACATCATAGTAATCCACATCGGTTAAATATTGTTCATCTTCAACTTTTTCTTCTAATTTACCGTTAAATATTGTGTCTCTATTAAGACTGTGTTTACCTTCAGATTTATGTTTATTTTGAATGGATTTAAATCTAATTTCAAAATCATCTTCTTCCTCTTTTACAAATTCATCATCTAGTTCTATATCTGATTCTGATTCTGATTCTGTATCTAGTTCTGATTCTGATTCTGCATCTGATTCTGTATTTATTATTTCTTTCTCAAATCCATCAAAAATATCATCTAAATTATTAATTTCAGATTTCTTTTTAGCCATATATTTGTGATATTTTAACCTAAATTTTTAGGTAGTACCGACAAATTCATCATTTTCCATAGAAAGAAAAGTAGTGTTAAAATCATATCTTATTTGTTCATCTTTATATTCACCATCTCTAAGTTTTAAAACTTTGAGTCTATATTTATTTTGTCTTTTCATTTCACTGTTTCTAATGATTGCCCACACTGCATCAGCAGTTTCTGCTACTGCTTTTGATTCTGGAATATCTCTAAGAGAAATATCCGAAGCGCCCCATACTGATTTATTAGTTTGTGTTGCTGTAATTAATGCTACGTTATGTTTGTCAGCAAGATATCTTAAACCTTCAGCTAAATGTTTACCTTTAAGGAAAAGCATATTAGCGAAGTCGAGACCTTTTTCAATTCCCATAATATTAATATAATCAACTAAAACTGCATCAATTTTAATTTTTTTTACTTGTTCTAATTTTGTTATATAATTGTCTAAATCTGTAACTGTACAAGCACCTGTTGGGAATTTTTTAACATATATTTTGCCTGATGTTGAATTAAAAACACCACCGTTACTCGATTTAAGTTGATTTATTTTATTTTTCATGAAGATTGAATCTTTTGATTTTTCATCATAACTATCAACTGGAATTTTTAATCTCATTGATCCCATTCTCTTCATACATTTATGTGAAGCCATTTCTAAAGTTACAAAAACAACATTTTTACCTTGGTTTGCTATATTAACTGCTATATTATTTAGCCACATAGATTTACCAACATTGGTTTCACCTAATAGAACAATAAGTGATGCATAATCCCATCCACCATTCATCATATTGTCTAAACAATTCCAACCTGTAGATATTTTATGTTTATTAAAATCTTGTTTATGTGATTCTGGATCATCGAAATCATCTCCGAGATCATCTTCGTCTGTATCAATAAGTTGAACTTCGTTAAACATTTGATTAATTTTTGATGCAACTTCGACAACATTATCATAGTTTACATCATCAATTCCTCTGACAAAGTCAATTGATTTCATAACATTATTTTTAACAAGATTAGAAATTTTCCAGGCTTTAAATCTAGGGTCTAACCAATCATTTTCATATTGACTATTATCTCCTTTAAGTAACATTTTAATTAAATTGTCGGATATCTTACCATTGGGATCGTGCAATTTTGTCATTGCAAAGATTTGTTGTGGTGTTGGTACAATTTTCTTTTTACTATTTAGATAGTTATCTCTGAGAATAGTGTAGATAAATTGTATATTTTCATTTCTGAAAAAATACGGTTCTACATTAGAAAACTGGTTAGGGTTTTCTAATATATAATGGAAGAATACTTTTTCCATTCCTGTGTTTAGGGTTTCTTTACTCATTTAAAAAATTTATTTTGTAATTTATCTATTTTTTATTTATCAAAAAGTTGCCCATCATTATCACCATCAATATCAAAATCAGTATCTGATTCAAATTTTGCGTGTTCAGAGTCCAAATTATCCATGATTTTCTGTTGTTCATCATATGATGAATATTCAAAGTATGTTTGAACGATTGGTTCAAGAGCAGTAATTACTTCATCAGTGAAAATTTTACCATTAAATAATGATTTTTCATAAAAACTTTGATCTAAATGTTTAACGTAATATTTAGTACCACCAGCTTGATATTCTATTGTCTTAGCTTTACCTCGACCTGATTCTACTTTTTTAACTTTTGCAATACCAACTTTATCAAAGTTTTCTGGAGTACAAAATACTTCAAGTCCTCTATAAGGATTTGTTCCTTCGTTATGATTAATTTCGAATTTAATTTTCATTGGTTTTGCTAATCTATTCTTTCTAGATTTTGCAGTTACTATAACACCAGATTGCCCAATATCAGACACATACATTTTATAATCTTTATTTTCTTCACCTGTTTTAAGTTTAGCTATACTCATATAAACTACAGTAGATGCAGTATATGTGATTCCTTCACCACCGCCCATTACAGCAACTGGATATAAATCTTGTGTCATATAAACATGGTTAGTAGCTACTAATGGAATATCTAAATATCCAAGATCACTATTAATAATTCTAAGGAGAGATTTGATAGCTTTTGCTCTAGACATATCAACTTTAATTTTACCGCCTAAAGCATCTTCTACTTCTTTATTGGATGCTAATTGACCAATTGAATCTAGGAATATGATTGTTTTTCCTATATCAACACCATCTTGTTTTTGTGTTTTAAGATTATCTAGAAGTTGCGTTAACATTATTTTAAGATCTTCTACTTTATTTGATCTTATTAACATTAATCTATCTTCGCTAATATTTATACCGAATTTTTCCATTTCATGTTTTTCAATTGAAAATTCAGTATCAATATAAATAATATTATATCCTTCTTTTTGAGCATTTCTAGCAATATTATAACATAAATAAGATTTACCACATTGTGGGGGTCCAGCTAATACGGTAATTCTATTCTTTGAAATACCGCCAGTTCGAATATTTTTAGAAAGTAGTGCATTGAAAGTATAAATACCAGTATCAATAAAAGATGTTTGTTTATTATCTTTTTCAATCATAATAGCGGTCTTTTTTGAAATATCTTCAACTACGCTTGTTAATTTGGAAAAGTCAAATTTTCCTGTACTTTTAGCCATTCATAATGAATTAATTTTTGTGTGAAAGATTATATTTCACAGATTGTCAAGTTTGTATTTTGAAGTTGTGAAAAAGTTGGTGAAATTTTTAATTTTAATTAATGACATTTTTTGTCATGAACTTTGGTTAATTTTGGACCTGGGGTGTCTTATATATAACTAAAAATGATTGATGTTTAAATGAAATTTTATATAGTATTTTGCAAGAACAGAAAGAAATTTGATAAATACGTGAAAGTAAATCGAATTAGGAACAAAGTTATTATAGATATAAAACAACAAATAGATCAGTTAAAAGATGAAGAAGGCCCTGATTTTACTATTAAAAAATATAGAGATTACTTCAATTTATTGGTATACACTAAAATTGTTCATTCTTTAAGAAAGAAAAAAGATATATATTACATTCCAAATTTTGAAAATCCCGAATTAAATATTGCAGATTTATTTAAGATAAAGAACATTTTTGAGTTCCCAGTTGAGTTTGGATCTTTATATTTATATGAAGATTTTCAAGATGATTCTGAAACACAGGAAGAAATCTTAGGTGAGCTTCATAATTTTGATACTTCACAGATTATAAGAGATTATTAATTTTTTTCTTTTTGTTTCAGTTTAATTATTTTAATATATAATTAAAATTTATATCAAATAATGTTTAGAAGTCATGGAACAGAATTAAAGTTTTTATTTTCATTAGATCCATCCCAATTTAATAATAAGGATAATAAAGGTAGTATATATGATAACCCGGGATCAGGCTGGGTTTCAGGTGATTTATATAAAAAATCTGATAGTGGTGAGAGAGTTAATGTATATAAACCAACTAAAGGCACTAGTGCTAAATTGGCTGGTACAAAAGCTATCTCAAATAGGATAAATATTAATTCTTTCAGTAAACCTAATACAGGTGCTAACCCGTATCTAAAATTAATTGAATATTTCAAAGACAATAATGCTATGAAATTAAAAGCAGCCGATTTTGTATATTTAAAAGATTTAGGTGTTTATCCTATAAATAGATTAGTAATTTTGAGAAGGTATAGAGAAGGTACTATTGTTCCTACTAATTTAAATAATTGGCCGAAAATGTCCGAAAATGCCAAAAAACCTATATCTACTGTTATTGGATGGGTTAAAGATGGTGATGAAAAGTTATTTAATTTATCTTTTAATGAGAAATGGATAACAGAAACAAAAATGGTACATGAAATATTAGGTGAAGTATTATCAAATGAATTTGATTTTGATGCTGGTAAATCTATACCTATACCTGGTTGGTCACAAGGTTTATTGTTTGGGTTTTTAAAGGCTATGGGTATGACAGAAAGAAATAAAGAAGAAGGTGGAAAATCATCTGGTGGATTTGATTCTCAAGAAATACCTTTTGGTAATCCTAACGTTTTACAAGAAGGTGCTACTCGTGATGCAAATTCATTTGGTTTAGTATCTAATTTAGATATTTCTTTAGAAACATCTTATGAACAAAAATATATTAATAATATTGATCCAGGTATTGCAATGAATGATATAATTGATAATTTATTAAAAATGGGTACATCAGATGTTAGATATGTTTTATCTAATTCTAATAGTTCTGTTATAAAAAAATTATTAGCTGCTACAAATAGTGGTTCTGTTGATGCATGGTTAGGGTTTATTAAAACATTGGTAAGAGCTTTTGTATTAGCTATTATTAAAATAGTTAAAGAGGTGATTGGTTCAGTAACTGGTACTATCACAGAAGAAAAAAATGATGAAGTAGGTTTAACATCTGATGATGTGTTAATTCAAGTGAAGAAAAGTGGTCTGGATGCAGTAAAAAGGGTTGATAGTATTAATGCAAATGGTCTTCTTGGTAGTTTATTAGCAAGTACATTAAATAAATATAAATGGCCTTTAAGAGGGTCTGTATCTGTTATGACAGGTTTACCTTCAACACCATGGCATATAACAGTTGGTAATCCATATATGCCTATATTATCAATTAACAATATAGTTGTTGATAAAGTTAATATTGATTTTGCAAACCAATTATCTTTTAATGATTCTCCAATTAATATTGGTGTTAAAATAGATTGTAGATTGGGTAGAAATATGGGTGCACAGGAAATAATGACATATTTTAATAATGGATATAAGAGAATTTATAAGGTTGGTTCTATTGTTGGTGATGTTACTAACCCTTCAAATGTTGCTGCAGGTGGTGAATCGGGTTCAGAAACATGGCAAGTGGATTTTAATACAAATCCTCAAAAAACTGATGAATTTACTAAAAAGTATTTACCATAGATGGTGATGTTTAAAAATTAAATTTTAATATGTTATATTCTTTAGATGATTTAGATGGTTTTAAAAGAACAAGTAATGGTTTATATGATATTTTCGGAACAACTGTTATTTATGATATAGAACAGAATTTTTATGTTTATGTTGTATTGCCTGAACATGAAATGAGACTCGATTTAATATGTGATTATTTATATACTCACACGGATTTTATTGAAGAATTAATGGTTGTTAATAATATTTATAATCCATGGAATATTAAAGAAGGTGATGAAATCTTATATTTTTCTCCTGAAAATCTTATGATATTACATGGTGGAAAAGATGATGATTCTGCTTTTGATAAATTGACAAAATTTCAAGAAAAGAAACCAGACGGTACTCCTAAGTTATCTCCAACTATGAAACCTAAAGGATTAAGTCAGGTTACAAATGATAAGAAAGCGGGTAGAATTAGAATAACAAACAAATTAGAATAATATGTCATTAGAAATTATAAATAGAAGTAAATTACAATTAGTTGATATTGAATATGATTATAGAACTGATGCAAAGGATAGTGAAAAAGATTATTATGGTGATAATGTTGGTAAATATCCATTGGTATATTATAAAGGATTAAGTATAGAATCGGATGACATATTATATTTAACATTAACAAATGACGATTTTTTACCTAAATTAGAAATGAAGTTTAATGATAAAAGTAATAAATTATTTGGTGATATTTATCCACTTGATAATGATTTAATTAGTATTTTTATAAGAGCACAAAATGAATCTTCTATGCCAGTTAGAATGGATTTTAAGATAACAGTTTTTAATCCAACTAAACCAGTTGGAAAAGAAAATCAAAAATTAATATATTATTTAGAAGGTGAATTAAATGTAGATACTTTATATAATACAGAATTTAGATCTGATAAAGGTACTAGTTATTCTATATTAAAAAAAATATCTGAAGAATCACAATTAGGATTTGCAACAAATATAGATGGTACTCAAGATGAAATGACATGGTTAAATCCAGCAGATTATACAATGTATTATATGAAAGAAATAACAATTAAATCTTTTAAAAATGATTCGAGTTTTTTATCTAGTTATATTGATTTTTATTATAATTTTTGTTTTGTTAATGTTGAAATAGAATTAAAAGCCGATATATCAACAGTTCAAAATGTTGGTAATGAGTCTGCTTATACAACATCATCTACTAAAGAAGAAGATAATATAACAAAATTAAAATTAACAAATCATCCAGATTATAATGATACTAATACTTATATTGATAAATTTAATTTGTTAGATGAGAAAACATCTTTTCATTTAAAAGAGGGTTATTCAAGGTATATTAGATGGTATGATAAATTAAAAAATAGTTATAAATTTTTTCATTTAAAAGTTATTAAAGAGAATGATAAAGATAAATATTCACAATTATCACCTGTATCTGGTAGATATTTAGGGAAATTGGATATTGATAATATGCATGAAAATTATTTATTTGCAGATCAACAGAATAGTTATAATATGTTAATGTTACAAAAAACTAATATGTTAATAACATTAACTAGACCTAATTTTAGTTTAAATAGATTTCAAAAAGTTTTACTTGAGTTATATTCATTAGGACAATTAGATGATGTTGGTTTTAATCAAGATGCTGTAACAACTGAAAAAAATCCTAAAGTTGATGATGCAAAAATTAATAAAAGATTGTCAGGGGAATGGATAATAATTGGCATTAGTTACACATTTTCAAAGAAAGATGGTAATGTTCAAGAAATAACATTAGCAAAGAGAAGTTTAAATGAGGAGTATACTCCAAACACTTCAAAAAAATAGAATAAGATATGGGTTATTTAGATGAAATTTCAAAAATAGATCCTACAAAAGTAGCAGAAGATTTAGCTAGTGTTAAATCATTAAAAGATTCTACATTATTAAAAGAATCTAAAGATATGTCATCTAATGCGGCTAAAAAATTAGCTGAGGAAATTGATGTTAGAAAAAATGAGGGTGCTGCGTGGACTGAAAAAGAATTAAATTCTACATCAAACCCAAATTCAAACACTGATGCTGGTAATAATCCTAATTCTACTAATTCTGATTCATTAAATACTAGCAATACTGGTAATATAAATATAGGTAATGTTTATAATCCTTTAATACCTGATGATGGTCCAAGAAGAACTCAGTCTATGTTTAATTATGATGAAGACACATTTAAATATGGTTTATCTGATTTTTCGAAAAATTTTGATTTTTTAAAGTACGAAGATCCTACATTTTTAGGTTTTGATTTGTTTATATCACAAAAATCAAGTTTATTAGATGCTAAATCGTTAAAATCTTTTATTACACAATATTCTGAAATACCAGATGTTAAGGTTAGAGAAATATTATATAATAAATTTATTGCAACACTTGGTCAATTATTTAATTTAGAAGGAGATGTATTTTTAAATAAAAAGAGAGATAGAAATAGACCTTATTATATTAAGAATATTAATGGTTTAGATAAGTTAAATGCAAAGATTGTAAAATATAAAGAAGATAAAATAACATTTGATTTAAATGAAGATGTTACAATGATTGCTTTATATTTAGCTGAATTATATAATAATTTAAATTATGATTATAGATTACAAAAGTATATGTTTCCTGAAAATTTATTAAGATTTGACATGGTAATCAGAATAACAGATCTTAGAAGTTTTAAAAAATGGAATGATTCTACTGGTTCTTATGAAATAAATCCAGAAGTTTCATCACAATATTATATATTACGTGATTGTAATTTTGATTTTGAGAAATCACAAATACATGGTTCTGATTTATCAATGGCTGGGTTTGATTCAACTTTAAATACTACATCTGCGAATTTAAAATTTGATATTTATTATAAATCTGTTGAAAGATTATTTAATCCATTGATGATTACACAGGATATACTTTACAGTAAGCGTATACGATCGGGTGATAGAATAAGAAATATGACGGATTCATCTATGGCTTCAACTGACTTTGAATTTAGTAGATATAAGAAATCTGTTGAACAAATTAGAAAAGAAGCAGTTGAAAGAAAAGTTAATAAGTCATTTAGTACTAAGGATAGAACTGAATCTTGGATTATAAATGCTGCACCTACTGAATGGGAAGATGTTGTTAATAATCAACCAACATTTTTAGAAACATTGAGTAATACATTGAATGAAAATGTTCAAGATTTTAAAGGTGATGTTATGAATAAATTGAGAGGTTTCAGGGGAGATTTATTAAGAGAAGTTGTCTATCAAGTTAGAGATGTTACTGGTATTCCAGAAATTTATCCTAATAATGTTTATGCTGAAGATTATTATGATCTAACACTACAAAATGTTATTGGAGATTTAATTGGAGATTTAAGTGGAGACATAGAAGATGAATTTTTAGATGTTGTTCCAACTGTAGGTGAAACAATCGATCTTCTTGGTCTTTCTGGAATTTTATAAAATTAAAAGAATTATATGCAACAAATTAATGTTGATATTAGAGATAAAATATTTGTAGGTATTGTAGAAGATAATAAAGATCCTAATAGAAAAGGTAGACTTAAAGTTAGGGTACAAGGTGTTTTTGATACTATACCAATGGAAGATTTGCCATATTCTTCCCCATATAGGGGGTTAGCTGGAAAATCTTTTGAGGTTCCTGCTATTGGTAAAATAGTGAATGTTATTTTTCTAAATGATGATATATATGATCCTCATTATATTTATAGTGAGAATTACAATATAAATCTTGAAAGAAAATTAAAGAGTTTAAGTGAAGATGATTATTTGAATTTTGTGGCTTTATTATTTGATGAAACTTCTCAGGTATATACAAATGGTGATGAATTTATAATAGATCATAAATATAATAAAATTAGAATAGATAATAATTCTATTAATATTGAATTAAAAGATAATTCACAGAAAATAAATTTAGGTGATAAAACTGCAGATCAAGAAGCTGTTTTAGGAACTAATTTTTTTGCGTGGATGGATAAATTTATCAATAAATTATTGGTTCCTACAACATTAACAGGAAATTTAGCGGCCCCTATTATTAGACCAGAGTTAGATATGTTGTTAATGGAATATAAAGTAATCAGAGAAACTTTTGTTTCTGATAATGTTTTCTTGAATGATGATAATAAAATTAAGAAATTGAAAAGATCACCTGAAACGTCTGTTATTAAAGATGATGATGATCTTACAATTGATTTAACTGATAAATTTAATGAACCAAAACCTAAAAAACTTTTAAAATCTGAATATGTTTCAAAAGATTTTAAAGAAAAAGTTAATGAAGAAAGAGAAAAGGCTGTAGATAAAGAAGTAGAATCACAACCATCAAAATTTATTATAGATGACGCTCCTTTTGTTAGTCAAAACGAAGACGGAACTGAATATATAACATATATTAAAGTTGTTGATGGTGAGACAATTGAAACAGATGAATCTGAATACGCACAATATAAAGATTTTAAGAAATTAAATGTTAAAAAATCAAGTGGTTTAGAACCTAAAATAATAAAAACGATACCAACTTCTGGTACTAAAAAGGATATTATATATAGAGAAACAGAAGATGGAAAAATTGCAATTTTTGATAAGAAAACTAAAAAATTTATAAGATATAAATAATGGCTATACCTAAATATGATGAAACAAAGCCAATAACACAAAAACAGGAGACTGTGATAAAAGAAGAATATGATCCTTATAGTGGTGTTGATGATTTTGAAGATTCTGGTTCATATGGTGACGCAAATGAGTTTACTTATTCTGAAATGAATCAATATTCTAGTAATATTAATGCCGATGATGATAGTTATGATCCGTATGTAGATGGAGATACTTTTGGAGAATCAGATGTTATATATAATAACCCTGAATGGGGAACTTATACACCTACTAAACAATTAGATTCATCAATAGGTCAAGGTGGTCAAACAAATATATCAACTTCAAATAATGGTAGTTCTAATCCAGCAAACACAACACCAAAACCTTCAAATATTACGGTTAGTCAACTTAAACGAATTTTTAAACTAAAAAAATACAAATGGATTGAACCTTTTCAATTAATAGGAGTTAGAAACGCTGATAAACCGAATAATTGGAATGATACTATGCTAGTTGTATATGATGATATTGTTGAAGAATTTGAATGTACTACAAAACCTGGAGTTTATTACCTTAAAAAATTATTAAATTCTAAAGGTTGTTCAATTTTAAAAGAGGGACAATTTACATATAAACTTGGATATCATAAACAAACTAATTCTGCTAGATATAGAGCGTTGAACCCTACTTATAATTTACCAGTTCATAGAGATCCTACAAAAAACGGAACTTTTCATTATAATATTAATAGTAGTGAAGGTGGAGGTATTAATATACATTCTACTAAGGTAGGTACCGAAAAATCATCACCAGGGAGTGGTGTTAAATCATGGTCTGCAGGTTGTCAAGTAATACATTATTGGTCTGATTTTCAAAGATTTATGTCTTTATGTGAAAAATATCGAACTAAATTGGAAGGTGGTATTTATCAATACACATTATTAAATGCATCAGATTTTTAAAAAATATAATAATATATAGTCTTATGAAAAAATTTACAGAAGAATATTCAAAAATGATAAAAGAGAATCTTGAAGATACTCTTAAAGATAAACTAACCGAACAATATATTTCTTTAAAGAGAGGAGTATTAGATTTATTAGATAATTCAGTTGATAATACAACTGAATTGGTTAATGTTCAAAATTTTATCAGAGATTACATTAATGACCCAGAACCAGGTAAATTACAAGATTTTGTTGAGAATGGAGATATTTTTAATTTTTATTTGAAATATCAAAGTGATGTTGATGATATTTGTAATGATAATAATTGGTTTGATGATTCACCAAAGAGTAATAATATATTTTCTTTATATGATTTTATATTGGAAGGTACCAAATTTGGTGTTATTCAATGTATGAAAGAATTAGAAAAAGAATTATTTTAATCTTCAATCTTGTTAAAAACCATTTTTTTTTGTTGATATATAATATCAATAACCCAAAAAAAAGATTATGAAATACTTAAGAAAATTCAACGAATGGAATGATACATTCAATAATGATAAAGATTGGAAATCAGTAAGCGATCAACTTGGTCTTTATAAATTAGAAATAAAAGATTTAGAAGAAATGTTAGATGATATTACTAAAATAGATGATATAGATGAACAATTAAATAGGTTAAAAAAACTAGTTAATAAACACCCTCAAATTAAAAATGAGTCACCTTATAGAGAAATTTATATACCATTTGTAAAAAATTTCTCTAAAAATATTTCAACTTAATAATATATATAATATCAATAACCACAAAAAAAAAAAACGATTATGAAATACTTAAAAAAATTCGAGAATTTTAATAAACTTAAAGATATTTATGGTTCTTTAAATCAAGATGATAGACATGAATTTGATGACTGGAAATCAGAATTTCAAAGAAATAATAGATCTGATCTAGATTTTAGTGAATATATTGGGAAAGTTTTACAAACTTTACCTGGTGGTAAAATTAAAGATGTTAGACTTAGTAATTCATCTGATTCTAGTGAAAGTAAAAATGATATGATAATTATTATTTTAGATAATGGTTTGAGATTTGAATATTATATTAATGAAGATCAATGGTTTAGAGATGATCAAAAAAGAGCGGAAAAAAATCCAAATTTCGAAAATCCAGTTCCAATAGAAGAAACGAAAAATGAAGAATGTGACAATTATATTCTTGATTTACTTTTTGAAATAACTCAAAAAGTAAATCGAAGAACGAAATACAATTAAAATTTTTTGGTTTATATTATAGTGTCTTACAGTTAAAAAGTTTTTAATCTACCTCTAAATTGAATGAATCTTTAAGATCTTCATAAGTCATAATTTCAACACCTAATTCATTGGCAAGTGTCATTTTAGATGTTGTAGATCCAGGATCATTTGTTACTAATATATCTACTGGGTTATCTTTCTTTTTCATTTTAGATTGTGTAAATCCAAATTCTGCTAATTTTTCTAAAAAAGTAGATTTTGTTTTAAAACCCGCTGATTTAGGGCTGCCTGTCATTTCAATTACTTTTGCCATATTTATTTATTTAATTTTAGTTTTGCGACTTTTATATTTTCGTCCCATGTTTTTGCTTCTTCATGAACTTACATTTGTGGGCCATAAAAACTCTATAGAACAATCACACTTAATTGTTAATATATTTATTTTTGGTGTCCACTTAACATCTTTGATAGTCATTATGTTCCCAATAATATTTCACCGGTGTGTAATGTCACACATTTTATTGGTTCAAATTCATCATTATCATAATCACCATCCCATTCTGGAAAAAATTCTTTTACTATTTTAATTTTTTCTTAATATTATAGAAATAATAATTTAATTTGTTTAAATGTCATTATCTTAATACCTTCGTCTTTTGCGTATTCAACAATTTCGTTTTCTATATTTTTATTTTCAACGATTAACATATCACTATTTTTAATATCTACAACACCCCATTCTAATTTGTTTAAGAATTCTTCTGTTGTCATATCAATAGTTGTTGGTTCGCCAATAAGTGTTACTTGTTTTTTAACTTTTTTAAGTTTTGATAAATCTAATGGTTCAACTTTTTTAAATTTATCTATTTCAATATCATTATTTTCAAATTCTTGGAGAGCACTTTTAATTTTAAGATAAAGTGGACTCTTTTCGTTTTGTACTTCTTCTCTTACTTGAATACTTAAACCATCATAATCAAAATCAACACCTGACATCATTCTACCAATTTGTTCTGATAAAGATTCACCAATAGATATAAAACCTTCACCTTCTTCTTTTTCAACCATTATTTGAAGTGATAGAATGGCTTTTTCAATTGCAATTGATTCAACATTATCAACTGAATCCATTATTTTTTCTAATGCTCTTCCTTCTTTAAAGTATCCATTACAAAGATTTTCTTCGTTAAATATTTCTGGATTAAATAAATCAAAACTATTTTCAATCCCTGATAAATAAAGTTTTTTTATTGTGGAGGGTCCTAAATTTCTTATTTCTAAAGCTTTGATACCTTTTTGTAATTTCTTAATAGCAGTTCCTTTACATTTAGGATTTTTGCACATAAGTCTAATTACATCCTCTTTTTTACCTTCTTCAATAACGAGTTTACTTTCGCATTCCGGACAAATTGTTGGCATAAAGGATTTTAGTTTCATAGTTTTTGATTTTTCAATTATTAATACTTAAATATAAGGAAAAGATTCAAGAATAAAAAAAATCCCACCAAAAAAGCAGGATTTTATTTAATTATCGATTAATTTAGTCAATCATATATTTAATTCTCTCTAAAAAAACAGCATCAACTTCTTCTGGTAAATCATTAAATTTAACTTTAATTAAAACTATCAAAGAATCTTTTTCAAGAAAATCATTATAATCTTTTTCTGCTTGTTGCATATCTTCTATAACTTCTTTATATTCTTCTTTTAGGTCTTCAAATTCATTTTGAAAATCAACTTGTTGAACAGCATCTATTTCATATTTATTATCTTTGATATTGGGATTTCCATTTTCATCTTTTACTGAATGTGTAATACACAATATATTTCTTTCTTGTTCATAATTTCGAAATTCTGGGTGAGGTTCTCTTTGTAATTTATTAAAAATTTCTAATTCTTTTTCAATTAAATTTTTATTTTTAAAAACAGCATAAGCAAAATCTTTACCTTTTATGTTTGAAACTTCTTGTAATGCTGTGTTTAATGTAATAAGATCTTTGTTTTTCATTTCATTTCATTTATTTTTTATTATATATCACTTTCATATTGTCTCAATTATAAAAAATGTTTAAAAATTTATAAAAAAAATCCCAAAAAAGTGTTTTTGGGATTTTTTTAAAAAATGTAAAAGTTAATCTTTGTTTATATTCAAAAATTCATCATCATCATCTACATTTTCGTATATTAAATCATTAAATTTTTCAAATCTTGGGTCTCTTAAAAAATCTAGAATATCTTGATCATCTAATGTTGGGTCTTTATGATATATAAGGTCATTATCTAACATATCTATAATAAATGCTGCAACTTCATCGGCTCTAATATCTAATAAAAATAATTTAGCATTTTCAATTTGAATTGGTTTAAGTTTTGCAACTTTAACTTTTCTTAACTTTTGAAGTAATTCAGATCTCTTATCTCTAATAAATACCTTTCCTTCATCTTGATATTGACTATATTTATCTAAAATATCTTGAATAGTAATTTTATCAATATCTCTACAATATCTTAAAAATGGTTGGCAAGCTGCGCCTACATAACCATGGCCGACTCTAGCCACAAAATCTAAGAATAGTTGTGGTGATGCTTCTTTACCATAGTTAGCATCAATCATTTTACTTAAGAATGTCCAACTTCTTGGTGATGCGTATACTTTTTCATTTTCATCTTTTTCACTTCTTTTTACATAGAAATATTCTGGATTGGCATTTAAAAAACTTACAATTGCTGAATGTACATGTTCGTCACCATAATATTTTCTCCAATCTGGTAAACTTAATGTATGTCTTTGAACAATTAATCTACCATAAAGAGCAGCATCAAATTCTTCAACATCTGTACCATCTTCATCACCTAAATTACCACTTGATACCATAAATACATTTTCATTGAATTTAAACCCTCTAAATCCAATGGTTCTTTCAAGAAGAATCTGCAAAGATGCATTTCTAACTGATAATGGTGCTCTATTTAATTCTTCAAAGTGAATTAATGTTCCAATTTTATTATTTGGTGGATTGTTTGCAGACCAAGCCCATTCTGGTATAATGTGAGATAGGAATTTTTCTGTTCTAACCACACCATTAATTTCAACTTCTATTTCGTCTTTGTCTGGAAAAAGACCAACATCTGTTTCATCCATCATACTTAATCTAAGATCAATATAATGTAGATTTAGTTTACTTGATATACTCCTCATCATAGCTGATTTAGCTAAACCAGGTTCAGACATTATAAATAGTACACCTTCTTTTGATGCCATTTGTCTGAAATAATTTTCTTCCTTTTCATTTAGATTTTTAATTGGGTATTGATGTATAAATGGTTTTTGTTCATTTTCCAATCTTTTCTTTAAATCTTCTACTTTCTTTTTACTAATTTTTTTAGTATTGTTTGGATTTTGTTTTTTTGCCATGTTGTATATTTTTAATGTTTAATTAATATTATGCTAATTTGAATTGTGATAAAAATTCTTTTAAGAAAGCTATCTTTTCACCACCTATTATATTTAACCATTTGTCATATGTCTTACCTCTCCATTCACCAGTATCATTTTGTAAATAATCATCTAAATCTGGATAATCTTCTTTATTAAAAACTCTTTCATCAACAATAAAACAAATTGATGTTAATGAATTATTTAAATCTGGTTCATAAAAAGGTGTACATTTAATTCTATATTCAATTAATGTTTTTAAATGTTTTTCCATTGTTCCTTCTATGTGTAATTTGTTTTTATCTCTTCCAAAACCACCAATATTAGATGTTCCACCATTTAAAATAATCCATGTTTCATGATCCTCAATAAAATCCCAGACATCTTTTTCATTTTTCCATTCTTTCACATATCTTAACGCTGCATGACCACACTGAATACCTTTTTGAATAGGTGATATATTATACATTGTTAAGAAATACATTCTTTTTTCTAATACTTTTTTTACTTCCATTTTTTAATTTAATTTAATTCTTATTATTTCACTTGCTTTTTTACCATCATATTGACCTATATAATTACTGGAAAGAAATCCCATTATTTTACCCATGTCTTTTATACCTTTATATTCGTTATATGATATTTGAGTATTAATAATAATTTCTAATTCAGAATTTGATAATAATTGTGGCATATATTTTTGTAATATTTCATTTTCTTTTAGTGTAATTTCTGAACCAACTTCAATATTTGCATCTATTATTTTTTTAATAGTTTTAATAATTTGTTCTTTAGTAGGATCTTTATCTACTCTATCTAATTCTCCTAATAAGACACCTAGAACATTCTTTTTAATGTTTTCTTTATTTTTCATCGCTATTAAGCGTTCTTTTTTAATTTTATTTTTCATTTAATTAATCTTTTTTATCTATTACTATTTGTTTTAATTGATTTTTAAATTCTAATTCATCATCACTATTTTTAATAATATTAATAATTCTTTTAGTAATGCACAAATTGTCAATATTTGAACACTTTTTTGGTGATATTTTATTTATGAAACAATATTTTATTGATTTTTTGTGATCTACACTAGGATAATTGTTATCATTATTATTTAATACAAAATTATTAAAAATATATTCATTATCATAATAATCGTCACCATTCCATTTTTCAAATAATAATTTTTTGTTTTTGTTTGTTAGTTTCTTAACTTCTTCATAATAATGTTGAAAATTATTTAACACATCTCTTTTTTGCCAAAAACCACTTTTTTCATTTGTTAATCTTATTTTTTTACATATATCATCATCACTAAATACATTTTCAACGCCATATTTTTCTAAACATGTATTTATTTTTTTATTATATGATTTAGTGCCTTTACATAAAGCATTTTCTTTACCATATTTTTCTAAACACGTTTTTTTATATGAGTTTATATTTCTATAATTTTCATTATCATATTTTTCTAAACATGTTTTTTTCTGTTTTTCTATAACTTCTTTTGATTTTCTAGCACAAGAAATTGAACAGTATGATTTAATATAACCTTTAGTTAAACCTTTAAATTGATTAGTTGTATTATTACAATTTTCATTTTTACAAATATTTTCATTTTCTATGAGAAAATATTTGTCATAATATTTTTTAGTTGATATTTCTTTATGTGATTTACACAAATGTGATCCTAAAGATTTTCTATTTTTTAATTCTTTTTTACAAATTTCACAAATAATCATTTTTATTTTTATATATTAAAAACCATCTGTTAAAAAATCACTTATTATCTGATTAATCATTTGACTTATCAATAATAATCTGCTTAATTTTATTGTTTGATTTTAATATAGGACATTCAACAGAATTTGATATAATCAAAACTTTTCCTTTTACACCTGTAAAATCTAATTGATCAACATATCCATCTGTAAGAATAACTGTATTTAATTTATTTAAATCTTTATTATTTGCAATATATTTTATACCTGGTGTTAGTGTTGTGCCACCTAAACCTTTAATTTCCATTTGATTAAGTTGATTTTTGTCGGTCACTTCAATAAAATCTTTTACTTCTGTATCACATTGTATAAGGTTAACTGAAATATCATTTTGAAAAATATAAGCTAGAGCTTTTTCAAATTCACCACTCATAGAACCAGATGTATCTAAAATACAATTGATTTTTGTTTTATATTTTCTATTGCCTTTTAATCCCCAGATACCTCTACGATTTGGTTTGGTGATAGATTTCATTTTTTTAGTACCAAATACATGGTGACTTAAACTTCTTTTAATATATTTAAGATAATCTTTTTCAGATTTTTGAAGTTTTCTTAATGTTTCGGCAATATCTGATGTTTCTAAACCTCTATTTTTAAGGTTTTGCATTACACTATTTACAACTTCTCTTCTTATTTCTTCTGGTACTTCATCATCAAAGTGACAATCCAATGTTAAACCTTTACTACTTTCTAAACCTTCAAAAATATGTTCTTTAGAATAACAATCAATGTCTGTGTGTCTTTTTTCACCACTTTTTTGATCTTGGTAATCTGATTCAGCATAAGGACCATATATTGGCTTACCAGTTGAATCTAGTTTTTCTTTACCCTTTTCATTTCCACTTTCTTGATCTCCATTTTCACCATCTTCTTCTTGTTCACCACCTTCGTCTTCTTTTCCAGGCATAGTCATATTACCATCTTTGTCAACATTAATGGTTAATTTTCCGTCATTACATTTGTCCGAATTTTCTTCTTTCCATTCTTTATATTCTTCTTTCAACCATTTATATAAAGATTCAAATACCCAAGGTCCATCATATTCTTTAGGTACAAATAATGCTGTGTTTTTACCATCATCATCTAGTGGAACTTCTATAAAATTTTCATAACCAGGTCCCAATTTTTCACCTAACATAAGATCTGAATATATAATTGAATTAATAATCATATCTTGTGCAACATTAGATAGATTCTTATTATAACCTACTGTCCTTTTAATATGTGAAAATAATAAATGAAAAATTTCATGTACCATTACAAATATAGTAGAACCCATTGATTGTTTTGAGACCCATTCAGGATCCCAATAAAATATCATATTACCGTTTTTATTAACACTTACACCACATGTTCCTATTTTTGCTTCAATGAATGTAACAAAAAGAGCAAACTCACCGTAATATGGTAAGTGTGATGTTGATATCATTCTAATAATTGCGTTTTCTAGTAGTGGATGTGCGTTTTCTTTCTTAATGATTTTACTTAAGTCAACATTAAGCGGCTTCGTCTTTTGATTTTGCATATTCTAATAATCTTTTACTAATTTCGATGAATCTTGCATCATCTATTTTTATATTTTTGTTTATTTTTAGTTTATTAAACAGTTTATCTATTTCAAGTTGAAATCTGTATATTTTATCTCCATCAATTGAAAATTGATTATTTAAGATTGGTAAATCTAAGTCTAATTCTAAAAGATCTTTATCAGTTTCAACATTATCAATGATATATTTGAGATAAATTGAAATGATTTGTAATTTATCGAAGCTATTTATCATTTGTTGATATTGTTCTAATATATGTTTTTTTTCGTCAAATCTTTTCATTTTTTTACTTTTATTTTTCTTATAAATATATGTGTTAAAAAATAAAAAGTCCTCAAAAAATTTGAGGACTTTCTTATTTAGAATTATTCTAAATTATTCTTCAATGTCTTCTATCAAAGAATCCGTTTTTACACCTTTTGAAGCACTTCTAAAATTAGAAGCAGCAACATTTAATGTAGTATAAGCGGCATTAATACCATCATCTGAATAGTCAAATGTCATAGAATTTCCAGTTGAAATACCGATTGAAGTTGCGGCTAATGCTGCATCTTGGTTAGCGGCTAAGAAAATAAATTCCCAGTTAAAGTTTTCTTTCATATCATCAACCAATGTTTTAATTTTAGATTGATTATATTGTTTACTTGAATTTTCTTCACCATCTGTTAAAATAACACACAATGTTTTATCTGGTCTATCTTTTAATGTAATTTCTCCTAGATTATCAATTTCTTCATCTATTGTGACACCTATTGCATCATAAAGCGCTGTACATCCTCTCGGAGAATATGTTTTTCTGTTGAATTTTTCAACTTTATGAATATCTATATTTTCGTATAGTTTTTCATATGATGAATCAAACATAACAGTTGTCATTGAAGCTTTACCTTCACAATTTTGTTGTCCAATTAAAAATTCATTAAATCCATTAATTGCTTGATCAATTATAACACCCATTGATGTTGATCTATCAAGGATGCAAATAATTTTTGTATATTCATTGTTTATTTTAGTTGTTTTCATTATTTTTAGATTATTTTTTAATATCCTTTTGGATTATAATTCTTCACCACATTTTGGGCAATACATCCATGATTGTTTTCTTATTCTGTAACCACAATCTAAACAATAGTTTCTAATTTCTTTGACTTCATAAGTCTTAGAACTTATTGGTTTAAGTTGATAATTTAGAGTTAATATAGGTGAATTAGTATCAAATTCAACTTCAACATGTTGAAAGTTTTGGTTTGATATTTTACCTTTTTCTACTCTACCTGTTTCAACTTTTTCAGATTTAATAGATTTAGATATTCTTTTACGTTTACCTTTACCTTTTCCTTTTGAAGAAAGTTTTTGTGAAGATGTAAGATTTAAGTCACCTGTTACAGTTAAATCACCTTCAATTGTTAAACTATCTGTAGTTAAACTATCTGTAGTTAAATCACCACCGTCTATAGTTAAATCACCTGTTTGAACATCACCTAAATCTGATGAAAAAAAGATTGAGTTATCAGTTTCTTTTGTAGTCGTCCGCATTTGATTCATATCGCCTAAATTTATAGTACCTGAATCATAACATCTAGAATTTGAATTTGTGATAGTAAAGTTAGATCCGAATTGAATATTATTCACACCAGTTGTAGTAGTTGTGTATGAATGATTTTGTTCTTTGAAGAAATTGATTTCAACTAAACCGTTAAGTTCAATTGCTTTTTTAGCTGATGCATTTCCACCATCTATTGAATAGGTTTCAAATAACATCTTTTTTTGTTCGTTAAGAAAACGATCAATTGTGTAATCTTGTCCTGGGTTTAATATTAGGACTTGATCATTAATTTTCCCATTTAAATTGATTTGTACACCAAGTTTTTCGTGGGTTGGATTAAATAATCTAAGTTGGAATTCTTGTCTATCTTGTAGATATACTATATTTCCTATGTAGATTTTTAGTTCCTCTAGGGAACCAGTGCGTGGATTTTTTGCCATAATAACGGCACTCGGATCTCTGTCCGACATTCTGTAATGTGTCATAGTTAATTTTTTATTTTTGTTTTTGAATTGCTAATTTTTTCATCGTTTTACGATTCTAAAGCCATTTGACTCAAAACTAACAAGACCAAAATTTTCTACTACAACTTTATATATTTTAATTAGATAGTCAAGTTTAAATTATTTTACAATTAATTTTTTCAAATCCTTGCAAACATATACTGTTAAACTTATTTCGGGAAGGTGAATTTTTTTATCATTATCATTTTGAAGTATTTCATCGAAATATTCCTGTAAAATTTGATACTCATTTTCATTTAGAAGGACAATTTCAGGTATTTCTTCCTTGTCTATACAAAAAATTATCTCTTGTGTAATTTTCTTTATGGTGGGATTTTTTATATTATCTCTAAAATCTTGTAATTCTTCGATTTTAGTTTCTTTAAAATATGGATCGAGACGATACATTTTATACCCATTTTTGGTGGTTTGTATCATTTCAAAACTATAATTTTCTAATTCTATATTTAGATTATCAACTTTTTCTTTAAGTAATTCTATAATAATTTCTTTATTTTCTAGACTTTCTTGATATTCTTCTATGGATTTATCCATTTTTATTATTTTCTTTTTCTATCTTTTCATCTGATTTTTTCATCACATCAAAAGAAACTTTTGTTGATATTACCGCCAATGCCGCAACTATTAAACTTTTTGCTATTTTATACCACATTTTTATTTTGTTAAAATTAATTGAGTTTCATCTTTTTTATTTATAATTGCATTATACAATCTATTATAATTTACATGAATCATTGTAACTTTTACATCAATATGATTGATTTTGAATATGAATTCAGCAGTTTTATCAACTTTTCTAAGTAATGTAAATTCAAAATATTCATAATCTGATTTCCAGATATATTTAGTACCAGTAACTGTCATAAAATCATAAATATTTCTTTCGCCTTTAAAAGTAAAATTTATTTTACCTTCTAATATAGCCTTCACAAAAAGGCTTTCATTGAAATTATTAGAAAGAATTTCTTCTAATTTCATGTCAGTTGCTTGATCAGATAATTCACCAATTTTATCTTTAAGATTTTCAATTATTTTGTTACCTGTATCATTTGCAACATTTGCACCATTAAAAATAGATGAGTTCATTTTATCTGACATTTCACTAATTTTAGTCCAAATATCACCAGTAATTTCGTTGGATTTGTCTTCAATATTTTGGATACCTTCGCCAAGTTTAGTTTTTTTATTTTCTTTTAATTTTTCATTTTCCAATCTTAATTTTTCAACTTCAGCTTCAGATTCTTTTCTTTTCTTAGATTTTAAAGAATTTCCTATACTTGTCCAAAAACCTGGTCCATTTTTCTCTTTTTTCTTGTTCTTTTTTTCAAGTTTTTCTTTTAGTTCTGTGTTTTCTTTTTCTAATTTATTAATTTTTCTTCTTTTAGATCCTAACATAGTTTTTTGTTTTAGTTATATAATTTGTTTTCTATAATATATTCTGATACTTCATTTCCAACCATTTCTCTTAAATCTTCAATTAACGCAAATTGTTCTTCAATATCATCTGATTCATAATAATTTTTAATGACTTCTCTTACATCTGTTGAAGATATTTCTCTAATTGGAGAAGAATAAACATCACCTGCCAAAAAGATGTGATGTGATTTTCTATACCAATCAACACCTTCTTCTGTTTTATATCCTTTCCTTGGAATTATTACAAATGGTATAAGTTTTTCAAGATGTTTATAATTAACCCATTTGTCGAATGTGTTTGCATTATCTATTCCTATAATGAATGAAAAATCAAACTTATCTTTAAATTTAATATCTTCTTTTAGTTTTTTAACTAATCTAAAAGTTTCACCGCTCATATGATTTTCAATTTCGTAATCAAATACTTTTATTCGACCATCATTTAAAGCTAAATTAGCCATATTTAATCTATCTTTAGTAGATTCTAATTCTTTATTATACATATGACCAAATGCAGGCATAAACCAAACTTCATCAAATAATCTACTTGTATTTAATACAAATTGTGCAACTTCAATATGACCTTTAGTAATTGGATTAAAAGCTCCACCATAAATTGCAATTCTAACTTTTCTACCAAGTGATTTATATTGATCCATTCTTGCATCAATTATATTTAATGTATCATCGACAAGTTCTTCATAATCCCATCCTGATTCTTCGCAAAGTGCAATCAATGAAGTAATAAGGTTTCCGGTTCCTTTTTTAAGGTCTTTTCCATCACCATTAAATACTTTGTAGAATTGTCTTTGAATATCTTCTTTCCTTTCGGTTAGAGGAGTGTAATCAAAAGCTTCTTCAAACTTATCTGATACTTTTTTCTGTTTACTCATTTTCGTCTATATGATTATAATTAAGTGTGTGTTTACCTTCTGATATAATTGATTCAATAACATTTAATTTTTCTTTTATTTTTTCGAAATTATATTCATATTCATCACAAAGTTCTTCAGTTATTTCGTATAATTTCATTTTATTTTCATAATCAAAATCATAAACATTTTCTCCTAAAATTAGAATAATTGTGAAAGGTTCTGGATACCATGCAATTGTTTTTAATTTAGGTAAATATTCATTCATACTATAAAGTAAGTCGTCAATAAATGCGTTTTTAAAATCCATAGTTTTATATTTTTTAGTTATTAATACTCAAATATAACGAAAAAATCCTAACATAAAAAATTATATTAGGATTTTTATTAAGATTTACTTCTTATTTGTCAACCTCTTTATGTTTTTCATAGAAATCTATCAATTCCATTACACATTTAGCTTCACCAGAAGATAGAAACATATATTTGCTTCTTAGGAATTCAACCATTTCATCTAGTGAAAGTTCATTCCAATCTATCCGTCCTTTGATAGGGTGTGAGGCTGGCCAACTCATTATTCAGTCTCCTTTCCTAGTAAAACATTATTTATACCTTCTATAAAATCTTCTTTAGGAAGTGCACCCATATTAATTTGTGGATCACCTTCAAGTGGAATAAAAAGTATTGTTGGTATACTTTTAATACCAAATACTTGTGAAATTTCTGATTCTGTTTCAGTATTAACTTTATAAAAATCAATTTGAGAATATTCATCTGATAATTCTTCAAGAATTGGTTCTACCATTTTACAAGGTCCACACCATTCTGCATAAAAATCAATTATACAAGGTTTACCACCTTTAAAATGCCATTTTTGATTATTTTCATTTAATTGAGTAAAGTCAAATATTTTTTCTTTAAATTCCTCTGTTGTTAGTTGTTTTGTCATAATTTTATTTATTTTTTTAATTTTCGTATTTTTTATATTTGATAATTATATGATAATTATTATCCGCATCAATTGCGATATTAAAATCGTAAACTTCAACATTTTCTTGATTTTCTGCTTTTTTAATAATATCAGATATTAATTTATCTAAATTTTCAGCAAATTTATTTGAAGAATACTCCATTATGAAACTTTCTGTTTTAATAGATGTATAACATTTTATTTTATAATTTATGTTTAAACTCATTATTCTAGAGAACCACCTGGTTCAGTTTTCATATCCCATTCGGGATTTGGATAAATATTATTATTTTCATAGTATTTTAGTAATTTATATATGTCTTTCCATTCTTCTGGAAAGAATCCAGATTTATCTTCAAACATAACATTAAAATAAGGTTTTTGTTCATAATAACCGAAAAAACCTTTACTTGATGATATTTCAGGATTTTCTTGTATATAATCAAATTCAATGTTATTTTCTTTCATGAAATTTATATATGATTCTAATTCATATAGATGTGATGAAGACCATGTAAACATTTTAACATCTTTTCTTTTAGATAATATTTGCATACATTCTTTTGCATAAGGATAAAATTCTGTATCTAAATGACCTTTAATATGATTTGGAATTAAAATAGTACCATGCAAATCAAAACCCCAGTATGTTTCATACCATTCTTTTTTAAAAGAATGGTTAAACATTCTTTTGATTGTTCTAACCATTGGTTTTTGTTTACTAGAATCAAGTCGTTCTTCTAACCATTCAACATATTCACTAGTAAATATAGATCTTTCAGAATGCATATCTATGCGACTAGGATATTCTCCAGTTTCTAATTTATATATTTTTTCAAAGTCTGTCATTACATATTATTTAAAATGTCACGTTCTTCATCTGTTAGATTTTCTAATCCTTCACTACTAATTTTATCTAAAACATTATCAATAGTTAATTTTGTTGATTTGTTATTTTTAGTATTATTTTTATCTAATATTAAATCACTTATTAATTTTTGATTTGATGCCAATATGTTAGTATCTTTATCAATATCTTGAATAACATTTTTATTATTATTAACATCATCTACAATTTTTTCAACCATATTGTATATTGAATTTGATTCATCATACATTTCTTGTTCAATTGAATCAATTCTGTAATTTATAAATTTAAAGGAATTTTTAAATTTGTAAATTAGATAAAATGTTGTTAATATAATTCCTGATAATAATCCTAATAAGAAATATAACATATTTTATTCTTTTCTTTCAATTACAAGTGTATAATCAATAGCATAAGCAGTAAGAGATGCTATAATTATAAGATAAGGTGCAATTACTAACATTAATAGACCTGCTGTAACAGGAATACTTAATACTGATTCATCTTTTGAATTTTTGACTGTAATTTTTTTAACATTACCTTCTTTAATTACCTTTTTAATCTTACTTAAAAGATCTTTACCGTTAATTTTTATTTCTTCTTTGTTTGTTTTTTCGTTTTTCATTATTTTTTAATTTTTAAAAGTTATCATCTGATTTTAATTCATTACAATATTTACACATGGTTTGATAATTTATTATATTATTTATACCACCTTTAGATTTAGGAATTATGTGGTCAACTGTGAGTAATATTTCAACTTCATTTTCTAAACCATATAAATCTAAGTGTATACCACCGCCTTTATCTTTTTCTAATATAAAATAGAGTCCTTCGAGCCCACATATAGAGCAAATTAATCCTTTCTTTTTAAAAATTTTTGCTCGTGTCATTTTAATCCTATATTCTCCGTCTTCCCAGTATGTTTTTCTTGGATTATCGTCAATCCATTTAAAAACTTCTTCTATTGTATATGTTCTTATTCTTTCTAAACCATTGTGAGTAGGTATTATTTTATCTTTGTTCATCACATATCATTCTTTTTTTTTACCTATTACTAAAATACTAAATTTTTTTGTTAAAAAAAATCAATTCCAAATCATTTTTCTTTAAAAATCCCAATCATTATAATTAAGATTTTTTTGTTTATCTTTAAGTTCTAATTTATCTACGTATTTTTTAATTATGTCTCCATGACATTTTTTACCTCCGCCTCCTTTGTCTTTACACCAACATCCTAAAGTTTTATATTTAAGTTCATGTAAATTATTCATCAATTCTTCATTATTAATTAAATAATATTCATAAGCATTTATTTTCTCTATTCTTGTAACACCTGACATTTGTTCAGATAAACATTTTGGATAAGACCATTTATTATATTCATCATTAGGTAAACGACCAATATAAATATCATAATTGTCTTTTTTAAAATGAACAACTTTACACATTAAAATAGACTTTCATTTTCAGGTAATTGCTTTTTAGGAACTATTTTAGGGACAATTTTAGGTTCTTCTCTCATTAAAGGTTCTTTTTTGTTTTTAATTGAATCATCTGAATCATGTTCGAACAAATATTCAAACCAAAAAGTTTTATCATTAATTTTACCTTGATTTAAAATTTTTAAAAATTTTAAATCAAATGTAAATTCTCCTAAATAATTATCTTTACATATAAAATGTGTTTGTGGAAAATTACTAATTTCACTAAATTTAATTTCAAATGGAAATATAAATAAACCTTCACTCCATCCTATACTTTCTTTAAAAACTCTATATTTCATCTTTTATTTTCATGGCTAATGTAAAAACTTCTCTATAATATAATTTATCTTCATAATTAATGCTTGTATCTTTATGTAGATCTTCAAATAATTTGTATGAATCATCTTCATCATCCCAAGTTGATAGATTATATTTATCAATGTTTTTTATAAACCAGTTTTTAGCTAATTTTTTATTTTCTTTCGAAATATTACTCATTATATGTTAATTTTATTAATAAGTTTAAGTAGAAAGAGCCTTGTAAAAACAAGGCTCTTTAATATTGGGTTATTCCAGTCCATGTTTATCAATGTAATCGAATTTTTTCTGCACTTTATCTCTTATTAATTCACGTCCTTTTCGAATTTGAGATTTAACAGTAGATTCGTTTCTCTTAAGATACTTCGCAATTTCCTTATATTGCATATTATCTAATTCTCTTAATTCCATGACTTCTTTGTATTTAGGAGGAAGATTTTTAATAACTTCTTTTATAATCTTAGCCTTTTCAACATAAGTATTATACTTTTCTAAATCTTCTTTTCCATCTTCATAAGGTAAAAAAGTACTTAATGAAAGGTTTACGTCATATTCTTTATCAATTGAGACGGATGGCATTTTTTGCTTTTTATTCCAAGATTGAATAACAATGTGTCTAGCAATTGTGTATAACCAAGTTTGAATTTGAGACTTATTTTTATCATAAGTTTCAATTTTTTTTAAGGCTTGTTCAAATGCGTCATTTGCAAAATCTTCTGCTACTTCAAAATCTTTTGTATAATTTGAAAGATGCCAAGTTAATCTAGGCATTTGATCTTGATAAAATTTAGAAAATTCTTGTCCAGTTGCTTCTTTGAATTTGACTTCATGTTTATTTTTTCCCATAAAACTTTTTGTTTTTTAGTTACAATGCCAATAACAAAATTAATGATATTTTTTATAATTCTTTTTTGTTAAAAAACATTCTATTATATATTATAAATATATTTAAAAGTTGAAAATAATACAAATTTTTTCAAAAATTCTTTATACTAATTCTAATATTCTATTTGTTTCTCTTTTAATTACTGAACTATCATATTCTCTGAATAATTCTGTATAGTTATTAAACGCTTGATAAGCTGGTATTTCGATATCAACTTTCGTAGATTGAAATATTTCAGGATAATTTAATAGTTTAATTTGTTCTTCGTTTAACAGTTTAATATTTAATTTATCTGTTTTTGAAGTTAATAATTTTTTAGTAAAAGATTTCAATTTAAGAAGTCTGTTTTCTTTGATAACACCATGTTCATCTAAAGTTAACTTTGCAGCTAATTCTTGTAATGAAATTATATTTGTTGATAAACTTTCAATTATAGTTGATTGTTTATCAAGTATAATATTGAATTTGTTAAGGTTTTTCATAAAATCTTCAACAGCACCAGGCAATGATGATTTATAGTGTTTATTTTTAAAACCTGTATATTCGTCTTCAACTGCCGCAATTACACCATTTGTACAAATAAATCTAATAAGACCAATATTTAATTGTAATGCTCTTGATTTATCTGTTGAGTTTAAAATATTTAACATTTTATGATATTGTTCACCGTTTATATAAACTTCTTCGCCAATTAATCTGAGTTCTTGAATACCTTTTCTTATTCTTAGTTTATATGTTTCTGGGGTAAAATAATTTTCAACTTCCCCAACAATTTCTTTTGCAAATGAAGAAAAGTCAAAAATTTGATATTTATTTGTCACCTTTGTTTCACTGATAGGTCTACCTTTATAATTGGTGATAATATAGTTGCCTTGTTGATATATTTTTAAATTGTTTAATGTGTTAAAAATATTATCTTTATCATATGTTTTAGTAAAATTGAATTTTTCTGCCATCTAATTATATTTTTAAATTTAAATAAGGTTGAATTTTTCCTTTTTTCTTTATTTTCCTAATTCAATATAGAAAATTTTTTATAAATAAAAAAATAATATATAGATATTATGAAACATATTAATTCTTATAAAAGTTATAATGAAGATAATGAAAGTGAGATTCTGTATAAATTATTTGAAAAAAGAGAAATTTCAACTTGGCAAAAAGAACAAAAAAATGTAATTAAAGAAATAGGTTTAAATTATTATTTCATAGCCACTTTTGGTACATCCGTTACTGCTTTTTACCCTTTTATTGAGAGTATTATTAAGAATACAGGATATGAATTAAGAGTTTTTGATATTATTTTATTAACAATAACAGCTTTAGCAATTTTATTAAAAGAAAATAAAAATTCTATTCATAAAGCAAAATTAATTATTAATGAAAAAGGCTTAGATGAATTGTTAAAAATGATTATTGATGTTATAAAAAATGTAAAAAAATTATTTTCTATATTAGCTAGTAATTTTGGTAAAGTTATAAAAGGAATAAGAGATTTATTTATTTATTCTATTTTATTAGTACCTTTTATTAGTGTTTTAGTAGATGTAAATATAAATGATATAAATTTAGTAGAATTTTTAAAATCTGTAACCTTAACTGGAGTTGGTGCTACTTTAGTTGGTTTAAAATATTATGGAACTGATATTTTTAATAAGATTAAAAATAAATTCGACAATTTAATAATGAAAATATTTAGAAATAATGAAGAATTTCATGTAGAATTTCTATATGAAAGATTTGTGTATAGTTCAAATAAGGTGACAAAATTAGAATTTGCAATATTATATAAACTATATATTAAACCTAGAAAAATATCATTTTTAAAAAATGATTTATATTTACATAAATTAGATTTTAAAGAATTAGTTAATAATATAATTGAATTATATCACCGTGGATTAATAGATCAAAATGATAATAAGTTATTTAGTTTGACAAATTCAGGAAGTAAATTAGTTACTAAATTAATTTCTAAATTCAACGGGTGATTTATCAATTTTGATATAATCATATTCTTTTTCGAATTTTTTGTGTTTTTTTATTGAATTTCTAAAATTTTTCACAAATTCTTCTTCTTTTTTCTTTTTAATAGTAATTTTTTCCACATATTTTTTCCTATAATGTTTATAAACGCTTCTTATGAAGTAAATTGCAAAAAATAAATTTACTAGACCTATAATAGATAGTGGATTAATTATAAAAGCAAATGTGTTTAATATTGCTATTATTAATGTAAAATTGATTTTAATTTTCTTCATTTTCTAATTTATCTTTAAGATTTTGTAAATCAGGAAAAATATTCCCTAAACAGTTTGATGTTGATTCTTTAATGTTGAAAACTTTTAAATATTTAATTCCAGATTTTCTAAAATTAAAAGACGCATCATCACTAGAATTAGCTGATGTTGTAAATTTTTTCGTTTGAGGTTTTTTTGATTTACTTAAATAAGTAACAATAAATATACTCATAAATTAATAATTTTTAAATTTCCTTTGTGTGTTTTTTATATATAAGTTAAAATTAAAATAGTTTTGAAACATTTAAAATTTTATTTAGAATGGCAACATAATGTTCCATTAGATCAATCTAATACTGCAAATAATAGATTAGATGGTAATTCTAATTGGTTTGGTGCAGGTCAAACTGGTGCTCCTAGTAAAGATACAGTTAGTGATGCTGGTGTAGTTGATCTTCATGAAGATGATATAGATTTACTTGATGAAGAAGATGAAAAAATTGATAAAAAAGAAAAATCTGATACTAAATCAACCATTGAGAGAAATAGAAGAGAAAGAGAAAAGAACAAGAAAGAATCGGAAATAGCTAAAACTAATAGTAAACCTGATTTCATAAGTCAATGGAAACGTTTCACTACTCTTCACAAACCTGGTAGAGCTGGATAATATATGAAAACCTTTGAACAATTCACAGACATCAATCTTAAAAGATTTGAATTCAGAAACTTCTTATATTGTTAACGGTTTATCAATGGATATTTTATAATAGACTTGTATCACCTTCGAAATATCTTTTTTTAATACGGCTTCGCCTCCCTCAGTTAAATTCTTTGTCTATGGCTGTTTGTCCATATTTTCCTTTAACTTTTTGAATCCATTTATTTGTTTTACATTTTACAATCCAAACAATATCTTGACCTTTAGTTTTTCTTATACCTTTTATTACAACACCTTCATCAAGTTTGTAATAATCTTCTTTAACTTTGTTTACAAACTCCATATTCAAATTACCTTGATAAACTATTTCTGGTATATGTAAATGTCCAAAAGTATTAACAAAATCTTTTGGTTTAACCCAGCCTTTTTGAAATTGCATTACATCAAATATTACAACATCTTTTTCATCACTAGGTTCATGAAATCCAGCAAATGAATTTTCACCAAAATATTCCATGAAAACAGTCATTGTTCTCATATTTCTAAATTGTTTATCTTCCCTGAAAATTTTATCTAAATCTTCTGAATATTTATCCATAAAGATATCAACGGACTCTCCAAATTGTTCATTGACGTGGTTAATTAATTGTTTTCTTGTGCCAAATTTACCAAAACCATTAGTGAAATTAGTTTTTTTACTTAATTTTCTTGACCATTCGGCTCTAATATTTGAGCCATCAAATTTATTAAAGGCATAAATAGGTTCTCCCATTATGCCTTTATTCCAGTAATATAGATGTGGGTACGATTTCATTATTCTTCTAATTTTTTATAATATTTTATATAATCCCACTCAGAAGTTTGCCATCTACTTTGGATTCCGATAAAATCGTCGTCTTTTAATTCTGATGATTTTTTAATTTTTTCAAATGCTTCATTTAAATTCCAATCAGATTTTAATTTAATTATATCATATCCTCTAATTTTAGATGTTTCGAAATATACATACCAATAAGTTGAATTTAAATTAAGATTATTTTTAATTGTCCTTGATGCATATTTTGTTTCTAAATTTTCTAATGAATCTACAAATGATGTATTTAATTTGTTATATTTCTGTTTCAGGGAAATTATTGTTGAATCTTTCGATTCAACAAGTTTTTTATTATTTGTTAATAATTTTACATATTTTTTGTTTTTTGATTCTAGTGTTTTATTATCAGTAATAACCGAATTTGACGATGAAAATTGAAATGCAGCTATAGCAGCAACAATTATTAAAATTATTCCTAAAGCAATAAAAATGTTTTTGTATTTTGTTCTGTTTCTCATAGTAATTTAATTTATTTAATTTATTTATTTTTAATTTGTTGTCTTTATTTACTTTCAAAAAATATTAAAGTTTTTTCTAATTTATCATTTTTAATATACGATGAAGAATATTTATGTAATTCTCTTAAAAAAATATCAATATTTTTTCTTTCTATTTTTAATGCTTGTCCATCATAAGTAGAAATTATTAATTCATCATCTACATATTCTATTTTCATATCTGCTAAACTTTCTTCATCTTCAATTTTAATAAAATGATTTGGCTCAACTAATACAATTTTATTATTATCATCTTTAATTTTATAATAATGTTCTTCATCATCATTATTATGTATACCAACTTGTTTAAATTCATCAATTACAGTATAAATTGAACCTCTATTATATTTATGTGAAAATGTATTATGTGTTTTTATACATCTTACTTTAAATTTCTTTGATTCATAATACTTTTTTGATTCTTTAAGAACAATATCAGTAAATATTTTTTCTAAATTTTCAACATCAGGATAAAGCAATTTAATAGTTGATAAATGATTAGAAATTAATTCATCTAAATTTATATTTTTATCTACAAGTTTTGAACAAATAGATTTACTTAAAGATTCTAATGATTTTTTTATATTTTCATCCATAATTTTTTTCGTTTTAATGTTCTTCTAAAATAAGAAAATTTTCTTAAAGAAAAAAATTAATTAATTAGAATACTATCATAATTTTGCACCAAATCTTCGTTTCATGTGGAAATAGCTTTTGATGCATCTTAAGAATTTAACCATAAACTTTTCTAAAATAATAATTTAAATTCAAAAGAAAAAATAATTTCATTAATGTTCCATAAAACAAATATAATTTTACCAAAAGATAGACAATATTTATATCAATTTATTCCAAAAGAATATGAATATTTAACTGGAATAAAGAAGATACCATATAATGGTATTAATTTAAAAACAGATTACTTAATAAATATAATTCATGAGTTAGTAATAAAATATTTTTTTACTAATGAAGTTAAATTTAATTTATGGTCTGTATTATTAAGAAATAAATATGGAAAATATTATAATTATTATATTAATTATTTAATTGAAAAAAGATTTATGACTTTGGTCTCTAATTATTATGTTTCAAAAAAAGCCAAAACATATAAATTAAATATAACAGACTTAGAAATAACTAAATGTGTGGTTGATGATAAAATCTTAATGAAAAAATATCAAAAGGATTATTTAGAGAGATCATTTACAACCTATGTTAATAGTCCAATAGATATTGAAATTAGAAAGAAATTAATTGATTATTTATATTATGTACAGATAGATTATCAAAAGTCGATAGATTATATTGATGATTTATGGGAAAATGGTGAAATGGAGAATAGTAAATATTTACGTAATCATAATAGTGTCGATGGAATACAAACAGGCAATATATTTTTTAAATTTGATGGTTATGGTAGAATGCACACTAATTTTACGATACTTAAAAAAGAAATTAGAAATAGATTTTTGAAGATTGATGGTGAGCCTGTTGATGAAGTTGATATTAAAAATTCACAACCTTTCTTTTTTGGTTTATATTTAAAACAAGAGATAGATGAATTAAATGAAGAAGTTATAAGATTTATTGATATTGTTAAAAATGGTTTAATATATGATGAATTTACTGAAAGATTTCCACTTGAACTTAAAACAAGGACTGATGCTAAGTTGATGATGTTTAAGGTTTTATTTGGAAATAATAATGGAAACAGAGAAAATAACATTTTTGGTGAATTATACCCGAGTGTTTTAGAGTATATAAAAGAATTAAAAAGTTTAGACGATACTTATAAATCGTTGAGTCATAAATTGCAGAGAATGGAAAGTGATTTTATTTATGGTAAGGTTGTGAGCGATATTGCAAAGAAATATCCACACATTAAGATCTTTACTATTCATGATTCTGTAGTATATCCAAAAAAATATTCAGAAGAGGTTAAGTTAGTTTTCAATTATCATTTGAGAAATTTAATTTAATATATAATTAAAAATACGGATGGTAATGAAAATCCTACCTATTTTATTTTACGAAATTTGTTACATTTTCAACTTTATATATAATAGTTGAAGATAATTCGAAAAATATATTTAATATATAGGTAAAAAATAAAGTATTAACTATGCCAATTCAACAAAAAGATTTAGGAAAATATAAAAGACCTGACATTTTCATAGAAGAAATAAATCAGTCACCTATTGAGTTACCAGTACAAGATATTCTTATAAATCTAGTACCAGGTTTTTCAAAGAAAGGGCCTATCAATAAGCCAGTTTATATAGACAATCCAACTACGTTTGCAACTGTGTTCGGTGATTTAGATAGACAATTAGAAAACAAAGGTTCTTATTTCCACAGAACATGTTTAAAAATGTTACAGAGTGGTCCGATTTGGGCACTTAATTTACTGTCAACTAATGATACGAGAGATCTAATTGAATATGATTCAATGTCAGTTGCATCTCAATATGCAAACTATCCAACTTCACAAGGTACAAAAGTTACTATACCATATAGTAAGATATTCAATAGACAAGATTTCTGGGAAAGAGATGATATTGCATTCCAAGATTATCTTAAGAGTCTAACAACATGGTCAGATGATAGATTACTTAATTTTACAAACCTTAACAACAAGGCTGTTACAGTATTTATGTTTAAATCAAGTTTAACAGGATTTGATGTTACTGCCGAATGGTGGTATGGTGGTAGAACTAAAGTTCCTACTTATATTAATCCAACTGACTGGATTTCAGATTATTTAGTTACAGTTATTATAGTTGAAGGTGATTGGACAGATTATAATTCATTATCAGTTGATACAACATGGAGTTCTTATTTTGATACTACAGGTTTAATTAAAGGAACAGTTAGTGATTTCATATCTGAAACTAACATAACAATATTAGGATATTATGATACATCACTATTACCTTACTTTAGAGATTTAAATAATAGAGATCTTTACATTAAGAGTAATATTAATGCAGACACAGATAAAACAGGTATTTTCTGCTCATATAATGAAGATTTATTAATGAGTGCAGATTATCCAAACGGTAAAATTGATATAATTGGTGACGGATTAGTTGGTACTCAATTAGATAGTATTAATTTTATGTCATATAACCAATCAGTTACAGAAACTGTATCATTGGCTAATAAGTTCTTAGATGCAGAATCAAACGTTTTTGCTAATTATGATGCAGATTTAACAGCTGCATGGAATGCTAGTTACGGTAGAACAACAGGTGGATTCACAAACTGGTATGTTAATGATGTTGTCACAGGTGATACATCATTTGAAAATCTTTACATTACGAGTATTGTAAGTGGTGATACATTGGCATCTTCTACAGTAGTAAGTGCTATCACAAGTATAAATGGTGCAACCATAACATTCAATAAATCATTCACTGGTGTTGATTCTACTTTAGAATATACAGTAGTATATCCTTCAGTTTCTGCTCCTGGTATTAATAATTTCACATTATTAGATCCTAATGGAACTGCAGTTTCTGGAATAACTATAACAACAGATGTTTTAGCAACAATAAATAATCAAGCCTTTTCATTTGGTGCTGATCCATATTTTGTTGCAGACACAAAACAAACATTAGACACGGGTACAACAACAGTTCAATTCGAGCCATTAACATTGGTTACTACAGGTTCTACAGTAGGTAGAGTTGATGTAGTTTATATGTTGAAAGGTTCAGAAGATATATTAACATATGAAGGTACAGAAAGCACACCAGGTGCTCTTGCACAACCAACATTTAGTAACACTTCTGCTATTGTTTTAGGATATGTAGAACTTCTATATGTTAGTGGTACCACAACATCAACTTATAATCCAATAGTTTTAAGTAATGTTTATCAAACAATGGGATTAACTATCGAACATAGTACTCCAAATAGCACATTAACATTAACATTCCCTAATGCGACAGGAACAAGTTATAATTCAGTAAGAGAATTACAATATCATGATGAATTATCAACTACTCTAGCAAATAATAAAGCAGTTATTATTAATAGTGGAACAGGATACAAACATCAAATTAGTACAAATTACGTGATAACTGATGATCCTTATACAATAACATTAACAAATATTACAAATCCTGCCGAATTTTATAATGGTAGTGAGATATTAATATTCTATACAGATGACGAGTTCGTAATGCACGCTACAAATTCCACAGATAGAATGATTACAATAGACGCACCACTTGAAACTTTAAGTACTTCTGGTATAACAGGTGAGAATGCAGCAGGTGTCGTAGCTAAATACTCAACAATGTATTTAGATTTCTATAGCGGTGAAATAGCTAACGATGATTACTTTGTAGATGCAAATGCTTCGACTAATAAGATTTATCTTAAGATGTGGATTGATTCATCTGATAACTTAACAGTTGATTTCGTAGAAAATGCAAGTTCTGCTGGTTCAAGTGATCCAGATCCAGTTTATAATTGGAGTACAATATATGCTTATGCTTTATCAGTTGTATCAGATATTGGAAGTTATAGACAAACAGTAGAAATTGAAAGTTTTGTTACTAGTAATTATCCAGCAAATGTTTTAACTATTAAAGTAGATAGAACAAGATATGCTGAACTAAAACGTGGTGATATGTTAGAAGCTTATATTCCAACAACTGATCCTACAGATCCAGATGCTACTTATAATTCAAGTACTGGTTTATATTCAAATGGTAGAGTACCTAAAAGGTTAACTAGAATTTTAAATACAACAGTAGATCCTAGTGATAGTACATTGAAAATAATTGAAACAGATGCTTCAATAAAGATAACTGATAATGATGCCATACCAAGTGCTACAGCAACAACAGCAGATTGGATGACAACTCAATATTCAAGTATTGATAGTTACGTTTCAACATATAAAGGAATTGATATAAGACCATTTAAGATTAGTAGTTTATCAATGCCTGATGGCACTGACGCTAGACAAAATACAATTTTAACAGTATTAGATAGTACAACAAATTTATCTAAAGCTTTAGTAAATAAAAATAAAATCACATGGAGATATTTAGTTGATTCATTTGGTTTAGGTTTAGCTCCTTATAGTGTTAGTGTAGGTGGTGTTTCATCTAATGTCATTCCAAAACAACAATTAGTTGACTTATGTGGTGAAAAATTAAACTGCTTAGGCTTCATAAATATGCCAAGTCTTAGAGACTTCAAAAAGTCTGTAAATCCTAACTTCATGGAAGTTGATGCTGCTGGTGAACAAACAGGTGCAGTTAGTACATATTTCATAATGAAAGGTGGTAATGAAGACCTTAGTCCTCCTTACTTATATGACTTCGCTGGTGGAGTTGGTGCAACATGTGTTGGATATTTCTTCCCATATGTTAGAGTAAGTGATAATGGTGTACCTAAATATGTACCACCTTCATCATACGCTGCTACAACTTATATGCAGAAGTTTACTGGTGGTCCAGGATTACAACCTTGGACAATTATGGCTGGTGTAACTAATGGTAGAGTTAACGGTATCGGTGGAACAGAAATGGACTTCAGTAATACTGATTTAGAAAACATGTTCCAAATGGGTGCAAATCCAATAACATATAAGAGAAATGCAGGTTACTGCATTAATTCTGAAAATACTGCTCAAGTATTCCCTTACAGTTCACTAAGTGTTATTCACTCAAGAGAAGTGTTAATTGAACTAGAGAATCAGTTATATGATATGTTACTAAGATACCAATGGAGATTTAATACTCCTGAAATTAGAGCTGAAATTAAGTTCAGAGCTGATGAGATTTGCAAATCATTACAAGATTCAGATGCATTATACGATTACAAAAATGTAATGGATATAACAAATAATACAAATTACATAATTGATCTTCAAATGGGTGTATTAGATACATATATTGAAATCATTAAAGGAATGGGTATAATTGTTAATAACATTACAATTCTGAAAAAAGGTGATATAGAATCCGGTGGATTTTTATAAAATCAAATAAATAAAAATAAATTAAGAGTTAAATTATACATTTAACTCTTAATTTTTTATATATAGGAATAAAAGAAACCTATTATGAAAAGTATTTTTAGTGAAAATCTAGATTCATCTGGTAAAATGTTCAGAAAGAATTATCTCGAAAAGTATTTTACTAGTATACTAGAAGAAATACAAAAATATGTAATTGAAAATGGTTTAGATGATTTACCATTTAAGCAACAAGTTTATCATTGGTATAATGATATTAAAAATATTGTAATATGTGAATGTGGTAATTTTGTCAAATTTAAGAATTCTAATATTGGATATTATACTTTTTGTTCTAAGAAATGCATGAATAAAAGTAATCATGTTAAAAATAAAAGAATGCAAACATGTTTAGATAAATTTGGTACAAAAACACCATCAGAAAATATTTTAGTAAAAGAAAAGATTATCAAAACTAATATTAAAAAATATGGTTATAATTCACCTATTCAAAATGAAGAAATTCATAAAAAATCTTTAAAAACACTAAAGGATAATTATAATGTCAGTAGTCCATTAAAATCAGTTGAAATTTATAATAGATATAAAGAAACGTGTTTGAGTAAATATGGAGTTGATAATGTTTCAAAATTGGATTTAGTTAAAATTAAAAGACAAAGAACAATGAAAGAAAAATATGGTGTGATTGTACCATTACATAATATTGATTTAAAAGACAGAATGATTAAAAGTTTAAGAAAAACAATCATGAATAAATATTTAAAATATTATGAAGATTATGATGTAATAAGTTTAAATTTAGAAGAAAAAAAATATTTAATGATGTGTGAAAAAGGACACGAATTTGAAATAAGTTATGTTCTTTTGAATAGTAGACGAAGATCTAATACTTTGTTATGTACTAAATGCAATCCTATTTTAAAATCAGTTTCTGGACTTGAAATTGATTTCTTAAATTATATTAAATCGAATTATGACAAAACAATTTTAAATAATAAAAGAAATATAATAAAGCCATTAGAATTAGACATTTATTTACCAGATTTAAAATTAGCTTTTGAATTTAATGGTTTATATTGGCATAATGAATTATATAAATCTGATAGATATCATTTAAATAAAACAGAAAAATGTGAAGAAAAGGATATTCAATTAATCCATATTTATGAAGATGATTGGAAATATAAACAAAATATAGTTAAATCAATGATATTAAATAAATTAGGTAAAACACCAAATAAAATTTATGCTAGAAAAACACAAATAAAGGAAATTAACGATAATAAACTAATAAGAGAATTTTTAGATAATAATCATATACAAGGTTTTGTTGGATCTAGTGTTAAATTAGGATTATATTATGAAAATGAATTAGTTTCTTTAATGACGTTTGGTAAGAATAGATTGGGTATAGGTGTTATTAAAAAATATGATTTTGAGTTATTAAGGTTTTGCAACAAATTAAACACAAATATTGTTGGTGGTGCTAGTAAATTGTTTAAATATTTTATTAAAAATTATGATCCGAAAAAAATAGTTTCTTATGCTGATAGAAGTTGGAGTAAAGGCAATCTTTATGATAATTTAAATTTTAATAGGAGTCACACAACAAAACCAGGTTATCATTACATAGTTGATGGTGTTAGAAGGCATAGATATAATTATAGAAAACAAACATTGGTTAAAGATGGTTATGATGCAAATAGAACAGAGCATGATATAATGTTAGAAAGGGGTATTTACAGAATAAATAATTCTGGTCATATATGTTTTGAGTGGGGTATTTTAAAAAATGGTTTTTTGAATTAAATATATAATTGTGAAAGAAAATTTAATATATAGGAATAAGAACTTATAAAAAATAAATATGAAATTATGCCATTACCACATTTTAATAACATTACAACAGCAAGAGAGCTATGGGAACCAGTATATAAAAATCTATTTGAAGTGACTTTTGTATTACCTGTACCATTACAGAACTTGTGGGGAGGCGAAACTGTAGCCTTTTTAACACAACAAGCTGTTACGGCGACATTACCTAGTTATCCAGATATTGAAACTAAACAACAACGTTATAAATATAGTACTCGTGAGTATATGGGTATGCCAAACGAAACGTCTTTGAAAGATATTAGTATTAAATTTAATTTGAATCAACAATCAATGGGTGATTCAACGAACATGCCATCATGGGCATCTTCACCTCAAAGTGCTGGTCCATTTCAAATACCTACATGGAGAATTGTAAAAGATTGGTATGATTTAGCATGGAATAATGAAGATGGTTCTTTACATTATAAGAGAAACATGGTTGGCCAAATTGTAGTTCACGTACATGACAGAGAAGGTCATATTATAAGAAGAGTTGTTTATTATAATGCTCAATTAACAGGCTTTGAAGGTTTTAAAGGTGGTGCTTTAGATTGGGCTTCAGCTGAAATTGTTGATGACTTTGCTGCTAAGTTTGTCGTAGATTATTGGCAAGATTATTACTATTAATAAATACTTAAATAATATTTTTAAAATCCTCAATAAATTGAGGATTTTTTATATTTAAAATTTTTTTTTAATGGATGGATTGAATATGGTGGATATATAATTAAAAATAAATATTTTTTAATGATAAATGATAAAGATAAAGAAAAAAACGAAATGGATTATTTAAATAATTATCTTGATAGTGATGAAAAAGATTCATTACAAAGTGATATTGGTGATATTAAAAAAGAAATTACCAATATGAATAAACAAAATGATAACGCTGAATTAGGTTATTTAAATGTTGATATATCAAGTTTACCGTTAGGTATATTTTATAAACCGGGAACACTAATTAAAATTAGAGCAGCTTCAGTGTCTGAAGTACAGGCATATTCAGTTGTGGATGATAGAAATATAATGGATGTTACTGAAAAAATGAACCAATTATTATCTGGTTGTATTAAAGTTTTATTTCCAAATGGGTCAATGGGTTCTTATAAAGATATTAAAGATGGTGATAGAATGTTTTTAATTTTTATGATCAGAGAATTAACATTCCAACAAGGTAATTCAATTGCTAAAGAAGTAACATGTAAATATTGTACGCATGATTTTAAAATACCTTTTCGAGCAACATCATCACAAACAATAGATGGTACATTTGAGAAACATGAAATGTCTGAAAAACTTGGAAAATATTATAATCAAAATATTAGAGCCTTTGAATTTGATGTTGAAGATGCAAAATATAGATTAGCTCCACCAACTATTGGAATACAAGAAATATTTTTTGATAATATTAAAGGTAAAGTTCAACGTGAACAAAATCCAAATGTATCTTTTATGAAAATTATACCATATATGTTGTGGGATAGATCTTCTATTTCAGATGATGGTATTAAAGAAAAAGAACAAGAGTTTAAGCGAATGAATATGAAAACATTTCAAATCTTAAATCAAGCAGTAAATTTAATGGAGTTTGGTCTTAAAGGATTGAAAATGAAATGTCCATCGTGTGGAGAGGAGGTCCACACGGAAATGACGTTTCCCGACGGCGCATCAAGTCTTTTCGTTATTCCAGATTTCTTTGAGAACTTTGATTCAGAATAAATTTGAATTCTTGTGGCAAAAAAATATACCATTTAGTAAATGGGATGATATGCCATATTGGGAGTTTGAAGAAATTATCAAACTCATGAATGAGAGAAATAAAGAAGAAAATGAGAGACAAAGAAAATCTGAGAAAGAACAAACCAGTAGAGTTCCGAATATGAATAATTTTAATCCTGGTAATTTTAAAACTCCAAATTTCAATGTTCCTAAATTTTAAATAAAAACCCATTTCAAAATGAAATGGGTTTTTTAATATATAAAAGAAAATATTCTCAAAATAATTGATGGAAAACAGAGAAATACATTTTTTTGACCTTGATAATACTCTATGGTATTTAGATAATAAGATTTGGATAATTGATAAAAGAAAACCAAATATACCAATTATTAAATTATCTAAACATGATATGTTTATGATTCAGAATGGTCTATATAAAAATGATAATTTGTGTATAAGTTATAATAATGATGATTATTATATAAGTAGAAAACTTTTTGATAAAATTCTAAAGAAAAGAACTATTTCCATTGAAAATCTTGGTGTTTCATTTGTTGAAACTTTTGATGAAGAAAGATTAAATGAAACTCCTATTAAATTTTTAGTTAATAATATTAGACATTTACAAGACAATGAAAATGTAGATATAGCAATATTAACTGGTAGAAATAACAGAGAACATTATCAAAAACTTTTAAATGATTTAAGAAAATATTTAAAAGATATAGATCTTAGTATATTTAAAATATATTTTGTTGGTGATAGATTAGAATCAAGACATTCAAGTCTCACTAGTTTAAAGAAAACTGAAATATTATTAGAACATTTAATTGGTATGAAAATTGATAATGAAAAATTTATTCCTTTGAAACAAGATCAATATAATACAGTTCATTTTTATGATGATGAACAAGAAAATATTTATTATGCTAATGATATTCAAATGGTTTTTGATAGAATTCTTAGAAATACTAATGATGAATTATTTGATTTAGCTATTCAATCTATTAATAATAGTACATTGAGTTTATTTACACATTTAGTAACAAGTAATAGTTTAAATAGATTTAAAACTACTCAAACAACTTTACAAGAACCAGTAAAATTCCCAATTAAATTGGAAAGTAAATTTTTAAAAACTTTTAATAATTTCATTAAAGGATAGAGATTAAATAATATATAATTTAAAATATATTTAATAAATGTCAGGACCTCCATATGTGCCAGTAAATGTAGAATTTGGTGCTAGTACAATACTCCCTATTAAATTAGAAAGAATTAAAGATGAATTTCTTTCGTTGGTTTTTGCAAGTATTGAGAAAGATAGTGAATGTAATATTACTAAAATTACTTCAATGCCTATTGAAAATCTTGATGATGTGATTCCTGATATTGATGGTTATTTAACTAGAGATGATAAAAATAAATTACCTAAACAAAGCGGCGGTATTAGAAATTTACTTGATATTTATATTAGATTTTTGTACAAGTTAATTGGTATTCCAATTGAAAATTTTCTTAAGTTATTAGAACCTTTTGCATTTTTATCATCTGGATTATTTGCTAATATGGAATTTGGTGATGCGAATCTCTATGGAAATCCTCTACAAATACCAAATATTGCGTGGATTGCATTACAATTAAGTAAACCATCAACAATATCATTAGGAATTAAAAACGGTATAAAATTTGCTCAAGAAATTATAATTAAAATTAAAAATATTATCATAGATGTTTTAAAACCTCTTATTAAAATAGTAACAGACATTAAAGGATTTATTATAGATTTATTAGCAAAACCTCTTAATTATTTATCTTTACCTATACCTTCTTTTCCTTTAGGGTTTGCAGGAATTGAATTTCCAAGTTTTGATAAGTTTGAATTATTTAAAGGTGTTAATGCTTTGTCTTTAGAAAAATTTGGAATTAAGTTACCTGGTTTAAAAATACCTGAAATTCAATTACCAACATCTGATCTTGATGTTAATTTTGATATTAATTTTATAGATTTAAACATTGGTGATTTAATAACAAAACCATTCGAAGTGATTCAAAAATTTCTAGGTAGAGGTGATTTACCTGTGCCACAAGAATTATTAGATAAACTTGCTGAATATTTTGCAAATGATGATAATAATGTTTTAGGTGATTTACCAGAAATTGATATAAGTGAATTTGACTGGATTGAAAATATAACTAAGGATCCTATTGCTCAATTTGAATATATTATGAAAATTGCAAATTATACTGATCCAAATGGTAAACCATATTTACCATATTTTTATAGAGAAAATGGTTTAGATGTCAATGGTTTTAAATGGTATTATTCTTGGGATTTTTTTAAAAATTTTGAATTAGATACAAAGGAAGAAAATATTGAAGGTGATATTTATGAAATACATGGATTATGGAATAGTATAACTGATGCACAATTGGATAATGATAACGGTTTTAGAAGTAAAGTATATTTTTTATTGGAAAGTTTTGATTGGGCTAATTGGGATAAATTACCTGAAGAAGCACAAAGAATAATGAAGAAAAAATATCCAGTAAAAGGTAGTAGTGGTAATATTATAAAAAATGAACCTAAAAGTTTTTCTGCGTGGCGTGGCGCTGAAGGTTTATTAGGAAATGATAGAATAACATTTTATAATATTTTAAAGAAAACCTTTGAATATAATTTTTGGAATACTGTTAAATATAGAATAGATGATAATGGTAAATATATAAAAGATGATTTATCATGGATTAAAAGTTCTGGTGGTCTTCCTTTAACATATCGTGGTAGATATAATTATAAAATAGATAAAAAGTATCATAAAGATACTGATGAACTTGGAAATCCAACTAAAAATCAGAATATTACAATTGATGGGTATACTAGATATAATTATAAAAAGTTTAAAATGGATTTTTTCAAATTGATTTATAATTATAAAGATAAGATTCAATTTTTTACTTCACATCAAAGATTAGATTATGTTTTAGATTATAATGAATATATGGAAACAGTTGATAATTTAACTGTAGATTTTACTGATATTTTAAGACTTTCAAATGAAAGAGAAACAAATGGTGAAACTATTTTTGGTATTTTAGAAAATAATGCATTTAGAATTGATGTTGGTTTGAAACCTCTATCAAGTGATTCTGATCCATTGGCTGGTTTTAGAGATCCTGATACAGGTATGCCTAATTTTAAAGCATCTAGTTTTGCAAAATTAAATGATATTATTAAAGATATGCCTTGTATACCACCGATAGCCTCGTTTATATTTACATCAATTGATTTAGTTAGAAATTTAATTATGTTCCCTTTAAATTTTATGATTAATATTGTAATGACAATTTTAGATATAGTAAAAAAAGTATTAATGCTCAATATCCCTGGAGCAATTAAGAAAATAGGAGAACTTGTTAAAATGTTGATGCCTTCTTTAGATTTTTTTGGGGATTTGATAATGAAAATTTTATCGCCTTTGATGAAACCTTTTGCGGATAAAACTAAAAAGAGAATAGATGATACTAATGATGAGATGTTAGATACAGCAAGAAATAATCCTAAATTTAATTTAAAAAATGTTGATATACCTAATCTTAATGTAAATTTACCACAATCTATTCCTTTAAATATTGGGAAATTATCTGCCGCGTTTTCTTCTCTAAAATTACCAGATGTTTCAATACCAGAATTTAATATAGCACTTGATTCATTAAACTTGCCAAGTATTAATGCACCTAATTTCCAAATATCACCTGTTGATTTGGCACAGGTTTTGACTAAATTAAAATTACCAAGTATCAAAATTAATAGTATTATATTCGAATTATCTGATATAACTCCACCAACACCTTCATTTCCTAAGTTTGATCTTGGTAAGATACAAGCAAAATTACCAAATGTAAATTTGCCTATGAGTAAATTAGAAGGTTTGTCAAAATTTCAAATATCTCAATGTTCTGGTTTAATGGCTCTTATGGACAGAATGGAATTAATTGCAATGATAGGTTTACCAAAATTGCATCTTAATGTAGTTATGGAATTATTTTGTTTTGTGTTGGAATTGATAACATCATCACTTCCTATACCTATACCAGGATTACAAAGTATTTGCCCTTTGAAAATGTCTATTGATGCTACAGCAGAAGAATTTAATGCTGCAAGAGAAAATGGTAAAGGATTTTCTTTTTCACCAAAATCACCACAAAATTATGAGTGGTTAATTAGGGGGCAAACAGTTCAAGATGAACAGGATTTGTAAAAAAAAACAAACAATTGAAGTATTATTTAATATATTTTACGGAAAAAATAAAGAATTATATATGGGAAATAATCTCATTGATTGGGAGAAAATGAATTCAGATTTAATAATATCTACTACTTCTAGTGGTAGAAATAAGAATCCAGATGAATTTAATATTCTACAAGAATATCTAGAAAGATTTAAAGAAAAACCTTCACTTATAAGAAATTTTAATCATGATGCTGATTTTTATTTTTATGATAAACTTATGATTGAAATAGAGAAAAAATTTCCAAAATGTGAAAAGTTGTTTGAAGATAGTACACATTATTATAAATATAATAAAACAATTGATAGAAAAGAAATATTTTACCTTGATGAAGGGTATTTACTTTTATTAGAAAGTGATTTTGCTTCTAATTTTTTTGATAATCCTAAAATTGATATAGGTGTTGAAAATAAGAGAGATAAATTAGTTGAATATCATGAAATTTTAAAACCTTCATTTAATTCAACTAATAGATCAAAAGAAATAGATCAAAAGATAATTGATATTTTTAAAAATGTTAAAGTTGATTATAAAGATGAAAGAATATCAATAAGTATGGTTTCAATGGAGAATAATGAACTTTTTATTAAAGATTTTTATTTAGATGATAAAATACAAGATATGACTTTTCCAGATTTACATTATGGTGTTGGATTTGACATATTTCATGAAAAATTAGTTAGTAAACTGAAAAAAGATACTAAAGGATTAGTTTTATTACATGGTTTGCCTGGTACAGGAAAAACCTTTTATATAAGACAACTTTTAAAAGAATTAACAAAATCAGATGCAAATATACTATATTTTTCGCCAGCTATGGTTGATTCTATAACAGATCCAAGTTTTATTAATTTTATAGCTGATTGGGCTAATTCATTTGATAATAAGAAAGGTATTATTTTAATAGAAGATGCTGAACCACTATTAGAATCTAGACAAACAGGAAGGAATATAGGTATAACTAATTTATTAAATTTAACAGATGGTTTATTAAATGATATTTTGGGTGTTCAAATTATAGCAACATTTAATACAGATGTAAAGAATATTGATGGTGCTTTAATGAGACCAGAAAGACTTCTTGCTCGTAAAGAGTTTGCTAAATTGGATTTAGAAGAATCTTTGATATTGGCTAAGAATATTGAAATTGAAGAGAAAGACATCATTAGTATGATAAATAAGAGTAAAGATAAGAAATTGTCATTGGCTGATATTTATGCTTTAAAGAAGGATAATGAAATTCTAGAACATGCTATTTCATCAAATTCAAATAAAATTGGATTTTAATTTTAATTTATCTTATATTTCTGTAATAAGTTTTTTGACCCATGAATGTTCTTATATATAAGAAAAAATAATTTTTATTAAATGAGAAAATTACAACAACACCAAAGAAAGAATGGGTATGATTACGAATTAATTGAAAGAGATGAAAAATTTGCTATCTATAGACAAATAGACTCTTATAAAGAAGAATGTGAAATGACGATTGCATATGAAGTTTTCATAATTAGATCAAGAAAAGACCGAAAAATAAAAGGTAATTTTATTGAAGGTGGTGAAGTTTTTCCGTCAAATGAAGATTTTGGTAAGTATGCTTGGTGCTATTCTACATTTTGTGGTACAGATACAGAAGACGCGTTAAGTCGTGCATATAATAAATTTAATAACCTTAAAAAAGAAGAAGAAGAAAATGTGGATAAATAAAAGAATAAGTGTTGAATTCGATGAGTATGTTGATGTAGAAATAGATTCTGGTGACATCAAAGAATATATTAATGATTGTGACGATGAAGAATTGGAAGAATTAAGAGATTATCTTAGTGAACATGACGAAATTGAAGGTGAAATACTAGAAGTAAATACTTTAAGTGATATGGATAAATATGAGTTGGTAAAAGATTTATATGATAATTATTCACTAGAAGATATACAAAGTATACTTAATTGGAAACAAGGCAAAGGAATTAATCCCCAATAATATGAAGAAATTTGATAGCTTTTTAAACGAAAATGAGAAACAAGAATATACTGATTTAACTGAATTTTTAAATAATATATTTTCTGATGGTATGTCAAAAACAGAATTGGAAGAGGCTCATAAAATGGGACTAATAGATAAATATTTTAAAGATGTAAGTGATGCTTATGAATTCATACACAAGGTGAATTGGAGTAGATACGAAGATGTTATAGATTTGTGTAAAAAATATAATATTAGTATAATTCAACATAACACATTTGTAGATACAGATATGGATCATGGTGCTTGGACAAATGAGTACATTATAAAAGTAGGTGAAAATTATTATTCTTGGAACTATCATAAATATGGACAAGGCGATTTTGATGATGAAACAACATCATATGAAAAAGTATTGCAGGTATTCCCTAAGGAAAAAACTATAACAGTTTATGAATAAATAGTAAAGTCGTTCTGTGAACGGCTTTTTTTATCAAGAAAATTTTTATTATATTGCTAATTGAAACTTAAAAATAAATAATTATGGCTAATAATCAATATTGGAAGAAGAAAGAGAAAAAGAAAGATAATAGGAAAGTCTGTTCAGGTTGTTATGGTCTTTTTATAGATGTTGACGTGTTCTGGATCTTTATTGATGGTATTATACCCCATTGGGGATTAAGATGTGAAAAATGTCTAGAAAAAGAACCGGAAGGAACAATTTCAAAACCATACACAAAAAGAAAAAAGAAAAAAGTAATTGATACAAAAGGTTGGATCGAAGGAGAACCAACCAAAAAAGGAAATAAAAGATATATTTTTATTACTGAAGATGGTAAAGAAGTAACTTTGTTAGCAGAAACAGGAGATAAAAAAGGATTAACACCTAAAACCAAAGATTAATGTGGGAATATAAACGTGTATGTTACTGGTTGAGGTATCCAAACACTGATAAAATAAATAAACTCGGTAAAGAAAATTGGGAAATTGTCACATATACTGAGAAATATCAAGGCGCTGAATATAAAATAACAGTTTTATTAAAAAGAAGAAAAGGAATTGAAAAATGAAATGGATTAAAGTAAATGAGAGCCCGGAAGGATATGAAGCAGTTTATTCAATTATTGAAAAAGAAACTGGTAGAGATATTGCAACTAACCTAGAAAAAGATGAAGCAATATTGATTGAAAACGTTCAAGAAATGTACGATATATCTACAAAATTGCAAGTTTTCGTAGAAGAATATTACATGAATGATGACGAATCATCAAAAGAAAAACTCAAAGAAGTTAATAATGTATTAACTAAACTAGAAATATTATTATCTAAAATTAACGAAGAAAGCAAATGATGTACGTAATTATAGGGTTTATTGTTATTTCTACATTATCATTCATATTAACGATTAAATATAGTTCAAAAAGAGCAACAGAAGAGGAAGAATTGTATTTAAAAGAATATGATAATAAAAATAAGAAAAGGCGTTGAAAAATAAATATAGTGTAGAAGAATTACACTTTATACTATTCAATAATAGGTCACTAGAAGGTGTTCTACTCAACTTTGTTGATTGGACAGAATATAGTCCTGAATTAATAGAAATAGAAAAACAATTTAGTTTTATTAAAAGTCAATTCGACGAACATAAAACAATTGAAGTGAATTCAGATGAATTGAATTTACAAGCAGAAGACATAAATTATTCCATCCAAGACCTACAAAAATACACAGAACTTGTAGAAGAATCTCACCAACACTTATTATCAAAGAATTTTGAATATCAATGGTTAATTGACCGTGGTATCAATGAAAATCTTATCAAAAAATATAAATTATCCTCCCTATCACACATAAAAGACGAAGATGCGCTTATTAAAATTGGTGCAACATGTCATCCATTATTAAAACCAATCTTAGATGATGGTTTAGAAGGTGGAGGTATTGTTATTCCCTTATATGAAAATGGTATTCTTAAAAATATAACAACTAGAAAAATATCAGATATTGGTAAATTGAAATATACTCAATCTTGTCCTGAATTAGATGTTTATAATTCTGATAAAATTAATAAAGGTGACGAGATATGGATAACTGAAGGAATATTTGATATGTATGCATTATCTGAACAGGATTTAAAATCAGTGTCAGTGTCTTCTGCTATGTGGTCAGGTTTACAATTATATAAATTATTATTATTGGAACCTTCTAAAATAAATATTTTTTGTGATGATGATAAAGTTGGTTTAAAAACTGGTAGAATGTTACAAAAATTCTTCTTGATGAGGTCTATACCATCAATGACTTACATTTCTAGTGAATGTAAAGATGCGTCAGAACATTTTTTTCAAGAGAAATTAGAATTTGATAAAGTAAATGAAATTGATATCACCAAAGAGATGATAGATGATAAAGAAGATCAATCTTTCAATTTCACCAACTATATTAAAAATAGAAAATTTTAATTTTAATATATAGTATTATGTTAACTAATTATGATAATTTTTTAGAAAAAAAATCTGTATGGGAAAAGTTTATATGGGATTTAAAAGAATGTTTGAGTATTAATGGTGGTTTTAGTGGTACAAATTTAGCTTCTAGAGGTGATACTTTAAAATATATATATGATGGCGTTGTAGAACATATATATGAATATTTTCACGAACATGGTCAATGGAGTGGTAGTAAATTCGAACTCATTGAACATATTAAAAAACATATGACTATTGAACAATTCCACGATAATACTTATAGTTTTTATGCGATGGACGGAGAAGTCGATTATTTCTTTTATAAAATACTTGGCGATAATAAAGATGTAGAATTAGGTGGTTTTAACTTAAAAGATACAGGCGGCGAATATGATAATATAATTAGATATGGATATGGTTACACAAAAACAGAATACGGTAAATTATGGATAACTAACTCCAATTATACTTTTAAAAGTTTTGAAGATGATGCAACTAATAAAATTATAAGATGTTTAAATAATGAAGATTATCCTGAGGTTGATGAACATTTAAATAATTCACTTAAAATGTGTAGTTTAAAGAATTTGATTAAGATTCTAAAAAACACAACATCAACAACTATTATACCTAAAAATGTAATAGATATTATTGATGGAAGATCAAGTGAGTCAGATGAAATAAAACCTTTACTAAAAGATCAACATGGTTTTATAGAAGCAAGAAACATGGGAATACTATAATGAAAAATTACGATAAACATACTATATTACGAACACACAAAAACATGGATGTAGATGAATTTCTTCATCTTATAAAAGAACAAGTCGATAAATTTAACGAAGATAATAATTATTATTATTCTGCCTCTTCTTTTGTTACATATGATAGATTACCAGATGCTGATGAACTTTATGATAATGTTGTGAGTTTTGTTGCTGAGGGTTTAGGAATAACACCAATTGAATTTGAAGATATATTTAGAAAAAAAGTATTATTACAAGATCTGCAATCTACTACACATATAAAAGGTTTTCTTCAAAGTGATGGATCTATGGATATGTTTTTATATAAACTCACAGATGGTCAAACTAATTTGGGTGGCGATGATTATAGATTTGATAATCTTCCTATCGAAGATGTTATTATAAAATATGGCTATGGTTATTTAGATTCAAAATATGGTAGGATGTGGGTAGAACAGAGTTATAAAACAACAGAAGAATTAGAAAAAGCGATTGCTATTAGAATATCGAAATTACCAGAAAATAGTTGGATTTTCAGAGATCTAAATGTTCATCTTGAAAAATCTAATATAATAAATGTAATACTAAAGAATTATCCTTTTGCTATTAATAATATTAAAACTTTATTAACAAAGAAACAAAAAGAAAAATATAAAGCAGAAATACAAGCAGCTAAACTTGGAATATTATGATACCCTATCTTGGAGAAAAATCCAAATTTAAAAAATTCATTTTGCCTTACACACCTAACTTTACATGTTATGTTGAACCTTTTGGTGGTATGTATGGAATAGGATTGTCAATTAACAATCCTCTTATTAGTGTATATAATGATATTAATAAAGATAATTATTATTTATTTCGACACTTAAAAAACCCACATTTTACAAATCTAATTGAGAATATAGAATCAAGTGAAGAAAAATATCTTGAATTTAAAGACACTATTAATGAAGGAACTCAACAAGAAAAATCTTTGAAATATTTATATTTATTATGTCATTGTAATGCGGTTGGAGATATTGGATCTGGTTATAGTGATAAAATGTCTTGGGGTAATATATCAGATTTTAAAGATAAATATCAATATGTAAATTACGTATTAAACGAAGATTATAAATATGTGATAAATAAATTCGATTATAGAAATACATTTTTCTATATTGACCCACCGTATTATGGTTTTGAACATAGATACGATAATCATGATTTTACAAAGGAATCACATGAAGATTTATTTTTCTTATTAAAAAACATTAAAGGTAAGTTCATGTTATCTTGTTATGATTTTTATCTAGTACCAGAATACTCTAAATTCTGTAACATCGTTAAGAAAAAATATTCTTATCACGAAGAACTATTAATAATGAATTATTAATAATATTTTTTTATTCTAAAAATTTCCTTAAATTTCTCAATTAATAATTAAAATCATAAATATGAATAAAAAAGAATTTTTGAAAAAATACGTTAATACACCATCACCTAGTGGGTATGAAGTTTTACTTGGTGGTCAAATGGTGTGGGTTAACTATATTAAACAATATGCTAAAAAAGTAGATGTTGATGATTATGGTAACGCATATGCATATTTTGGTGACTTAAACAGCGATTATACTGTTTTAATTGATGCTCATGCTGACGAAATTGGATTTTTTGTACATGATATAACTGATAAAGGCTTTATCAAAGTTGGTAGACTTGGAGGTTCTGATGTGCATATTACTCCTTCATCTAGGGTTGATATTTGGAGTGAAAAAGGTAAAGTTAATGGTGTTTTTGGTCATCCAGCCATTCACGTTCAAGATAAGACATTTAAAGTAGAAATAAGTAAGTGTTTTATTGATATTGGTGTTTCAAGTAAAAAAGAAGTTTTAGATAAAGGAATTGAGGTTGGAACTCCTATTACAATGACAGATGGTTATATGGATTTAGGAGAATATCATTGTGGTAGATCATTAGATGATAAAATCGGTGGTTATATTACATCACAAGTTCTAAAGAAATTGAGTAAAAAGAAAATAAAACTTGACTATAAATTAGTTATTGTTAATGCAGTTCAAGAAGAAGTAGGTTTATATGGCGCTAAAATGGCTTCAAATAAAATAGAACCTAATGTTGCGATTGCAATTGATGTGACACATGACACTACAAGTCCAGCATATGATGCTGCTAAATTAGGATCTATAACTGCTGGTGAAGGTATTGTTTTGGCTAATGCTCCATCTATTCACAAGAATGTTTTAAAACTTTTGAAAGATGTTTGCAATGATGAGAAATTACCCTATCAATTAATTGCGATGGGACGAAGTTCAGGAACAAATGCAGATTCTTATTCTTATCCTCATGGTATTCCAACAGGATTATTGAAAATGGGTATGAGATATATGCACACAACAGTAGAAACTGTTCATAAAAAAGACGTAAAAGATGCAATAAAATTATTGTATAAAGTATTGTTAAATAAAGGTATTAAAGGACCTTTTAATTATTTGGAGGTATAATATGGGTAAAATAACTAAATCAGATGTCTATAAAACTATTATTGACGTACAAGTTCAAAGTGGTCAAGGATTGTCAGGAATTGTAAAAGTAAAATCTAGTGAATATGCTTTATACATAGATGAATTGATCGAGGAAGGACTTGTTAAAAGATGTCATACTGGTGGTTCTATAGGGCATCCAGAATCAAATTGCTTTTACATGCCAACAAAAGGATATAATGTCTGGGAAGATGAAGGTACTGATGGTGAATATCACAAACATAAAGGAATATATTTACATTTTGTAAGATTATATTTGGGTATTTTAGAAAAACATGATATTGATGATGATAGAGAGAACTTAGAAAAGTTTATTAGTCCTTCTGATTTGAATATAATTAGGAATCCTAAACTTATGAAAGATTATTCAAAATGGTTGAAGAGAAATTCTGGTGAATTGGAAGTTATGTTAAAACTTGATAATTTGTATGTTAATGATATATCCTTCAACGATGATGAGATTGAAAAGATTAAGAGTAAGGATTGGTGGAAAGATAATGAAATTATAAGTAAATGTTTAGTTGATTCTGAAGATCAAGTTGGTAATGAGAAAAAAATAATTTCTATTAGTAATCAATTACTTGGTTTGTATAATACAGATGTAGATAAACATAAAGTTGAGATACAGAAAGCCGAAGAAGATATTGAAAGATCTAAGGATGAATTATTTTTAAGAAAGAAATTAAGAAATTGGTTTAATTTACAAGATGAAAATGTTAATATTAAAGAATTAATAAAATGATAAATAAAGTAGATGCATGGCAAACAGAAGATGGTCAATTATTTCTTGAAGAAAAAGAAGCAATTAAACATGACACTGAAACTAAGAAAAAAGTAGAAAGAGAAAAAATCCTTAAAGAGAAATCAGAATGGATTAAAGAATATGTTTTAAAAGAAAGAGATGATGAATCTATTAAATTAGAAGATATAGGAGATCCATATTATGGCGCTTATTGGGGATGGGATTGTAATCATATAGATAATCCTATTGATAAATGTGTATATGTTTATGTGAATGGATATTATAGTGATGAATGTTGTGTTTTTTGTGGTGACCCAGAAGAAAGAAAATAAAATGACAAAAAATTTTTAATATATAAACATATGTTAAATTTTGGTAATTTTATTATAGAAAGATCAGGATATTCAACAGAAGTTGAAGAATTAACTACTTATATAATAAATTATGTTGAAAATAAAGAGGATTTAAAAAATATTGAAGAAATAGATGTTAAAATACTTAATATAGGTATATCCAAAATAATTATAGAATTCAAAGAAGATTATGCAAAATTGAATAATAGATTTTCATCATTTGATCAACATAAATCAGAATATATTCCAAATGGTTCGATTATATATTTGGTTTTAGATTCATATAAGACAACTCATGGATTATTAAATCACGAATTGTTTCATGCTTATGATTGGGTGAAAAATAAAGGCAAAGAATTAACAAGTGTTGATGAAATGTCAATAATTTCAATGTATGATTTTTTTAAAAATGATAAACAAATATCTACAATCATAGATGTGTTTTATTCTTTATCGTCAGCTGAAGTAAAAGCGGATTTTAGTAAAATTGTTTACGAAATAAAAAATTATGAATTAAATGAAAATGAAACAATTGATAATTTAGTTAAAAAAAGCGATTTTTATCAAAATTTTTATTATTTAAAGGATATAAATTTATTGCAACTTTTTAATGATTTATCAGAACTTAAATTGAACAAATTTTTATCAGCGTTTGAATTATTAAAAAAATTAAAACATGGTGAAGAAGAAGAATTATTTATAAATAATTCTTCTAAAAAAGAACAAAAATTATTTATAGATAACTTTTTAAAAATCTACAACAATCAAATAAAAAATTATTCTCGATATATATCAAAGTTGTTTTCCTTTTTTGAAAATAAAATGACAAAAAATTTTTAATTTTAAAAACTTTTAACTACTTTTGTGATAAATATAAAAATAGAAAAATTTGACTTTTTACGGTCAATATATAATAATACGAAAAAATTGATATAAAAATGAATTTAAACTTTAACATAATGGCAGTAGTAGTACGCACAGGGACTCCGACGAGACCCGTGGCCGGCACCGTTATACCTACACTGTTAGAGTTTGAGGATTTGTAATTTAATCCTCCATATATCAAACCACAACCTCGACCAGTGTTTCAAACCATTGGTTGAGGTTTTTTGTTTTCTGGAGTAAGTTCTTTGATTTTTTGTAATAATATAGGCGCGATCCATTGGCGTGGTTGCCTCACTTGGACTGAGGATTATTGTGAGTTCGACTCTCACCGCTTATACAAATAAATACCTCAGTAATCCGTTCTGTCTTCGAAACAGTTATCGGTAATTGGAATTGAAAATGTGGGTTCGAGTCCCACTTGGGGTTCTATATATTCCTCCTAAGCATTTAATGGATTATGTCCGGTCTTGTAAATCGGGGAAGTCGGCTCGATTCCGACAGGGGGATCAAGAAATAAGCGAATGTGGTGTTTAATGGTTAGCATATAACTCTTCCAAAGTTGAGGTGACGGTTCGAATCCGTTCATTCGCTCAAATTTCATGTTCGAGGTTTTAATTTTAATATATAAAATTAAAACCTCGAACATGAAAAAATTATCAACAAAAATATTAGTTTTTGCTAAAAAGTACAAAGCAGTTAAATTACTTGGTGGTTCTTGTAAAATGTGTGGTGAAGATAATATATTAAAATTGTGTTTTCATCATATAGATGATAAAAAAGAATCATTAAATGTTTTAAGAAATTATAGCTGGAATATAATAGAGAAAGAGTTAAAAAAGTGTGAATTATATTGTCAAAATTGTCATCAAGAATTACATGAAAAAATTGGCAAAGTTTCTAATAAGAGACACAACAAACACATTTATTTAAAATATTTAGGTGATGATAAATGTTATATATGTGGATATAATAAATGTAATTCGTCATTAAATTTTCATCATGAAAGAAATAAGGATTTTATTTTAAGTGATATAACTAGTAGATTTGATAGTATAAAAGATTTGAGTGAAAAAGTACAAAATGAATTAGATAAATGTAAAATAATATGTAGAAATTGTCACACAATAAAACATACAGATTCAAAATTTTTCTACGAAAATCTTGATGAAATTATAGAAAAATCTAATAATTTGAAATATAAACAACCAAAAATTGATAGAGAAAAAGTTTATGATATGTATTTTAATCAAAATATTAAACAAGTTAAAATTGCTGAATATTTTTGTGCTTCAAAAGGCACTATTAGTGATATAATTAAAAAATTGAAAATGTGTTAATGCTTTCGTGGTGTAATGGATGCACAAGGGTCTTCTAAACCCTTAGTGGGGGTTCGAGTCCCTTCGAGAGTACTATAGTTTCGTAGCTCAGTTGGTTAGAGTGTTTGCTTGACGTGCAAGAGGTCATGAGTTCGAATCTCATCGAGACTACAAACGCTCCTGTAGCTCAATTGCGTAGAGTGCTGCCGTTACATGGCAGAAGTTGTTGGTTCGAGTCCAATCGGGAGTACAAAAATGGGACCTTCGTATAGAGGCTATTATTTCTGACTTGCACTCAGAAGACACGGGTTCGATTCCCGTAGGCTCCACATGAAAGATTTAGATAATATTAATAAAATAGTAGAAAATCTTGATTCTGAAACATTTTATTTATTTCTTAATGACTTAAATGTTATTAAAGATTATAAAAGTAAATTAGAAAATGGATATACTTTAACAAAAGAAGATAAACAATGGTTTGAATATTTTGCTGAAAAATTAGACAATTTATATTCAAATGTTGGAAAAATTTCATGGTCTACGTTTGAAATATCAACCTAAAAATAAATAAAAGATTATGAAAATGCTGGAAGCAATGATGGTCTTTATAAGAAAGGCCTAACAAGAAAAAATAAGAAGAAACAAAAACATTCAAATAGTTTTAATGAAATATTTTGTTTCTTTCTTAAATCTTACCGATGCAATATACTTTCCTTTTCTGGAACGTATAATCCTGAAATTATATTTGATATTAATGGTAAAAATTGTAAAATCTGTATGAAAGAATTTGATAATGGTTTATATAAAGATAAACCAATTTATACTAAACATCCAAACATATTAAATGGAGTTATTAAAAGTAAAAAGAGTTGGGGACTTTGGGTAAAAGAGTGGAGTATAGGAATTTCAGAGTGTGATTTTACGAGATTAGAGATACTTAAAAATTTTGAAGAGTATGACATTAAAATACCAAATTCATTTCTTAAAGAGTTTGATATTAGAATTGGGAAAGAAAAAATTAGGAGATATGAACGAGATTTTTAATTTTTAATTTTATTGAAGCAAGATAAATAATCTAAATATTACACTGTGTAAATGACAATTATACCTAGTTTTTGTTTCTCCTTCAGGAGTATTGCAAAAATAATAATTTAATTGTTTATCTAATAATTTATTTACTTTTGTAACTATTTCATTAAACAATTTTTGATATATTTCACTTGAAATACCATTACTGAAATCATATTCACCAAAAGTTTTAATTATAATATCTATTTCTTTTTCTTGATCTTCTGGTTCAATTTTAAGTTTGAATTTTTCTTCACTTAATTTAATTTCTGATTTGATAATTTCTGTGAATTTATCAATATTATCAAACATTTTAAAATTTTTAATCATAAAAAGTATATTAATTATATTAAAATAGGTTTTTTGTTTACTGCCATATAAAAGTTTGAATATTTGAAGTCTTCTGTTACTTCTTTACCAAACCAATCTTCTGATACATATTCATCACATTCTTTTAATGTGTTGAATTCTATTTCTAACATATAAAGATCTTTAAATTCATTTTTAAATATGTCTATTTGTATTATATTATTATTTACGCCAGTATATTCATATCTATGTTTGTGTATTGTGTATTCTCGACATAGTGGCCAAAATGTAGAAAATTGAGGCTTCCAAATAACAGATTCTCTTTCTTCTCTATCTTTTAGTCCAGCGCCTTTTATTGTCATTGTATATTCTTCACCAATTAAATCATTTGAATATCTCATATAAAGAGATTGTCTCAATCTTATTGTAAGCTCACCATCACTTTTCATATAACCTTGTGTTATATTAATATAAGGCATTTTTGTTAGTTCTGGTAAATCTTTTTTATTTATTAACCATTTTCTTTCGATTTCTCTGTTTTTCATGTTTCTCTGTTTTTCGATAAAAATTCTTATAAATTTAATAAAATACTATTAAATAAAAAATTCTTTAAAATTTCCATTTTTTACTTCGTTACTATATCACCTGGTTTAATCATATTATTTATTATATCTTTTAAATGAGTTTTGAGTAATCATGTTATATTTAACACCTTTAAATTCTTGTAAATTATTACTATTTGTATATGACATAGCAGAACTTAAATAATGTTTAAAGTTATCTACCCAGCCTTCTAATGTATATTCTACAGGGTTCATTTTAGTTATACCCTCGGATGTTTTCAATACTTTATTTCCTAAAGATTTTTGAACTTCTTTAGTACTCATTCCTCTAAATTTTTTAAAGAATTTTGTACCATTTTTAAACATTTTAACTGTATCTTCATGATATTGATCAATTAAAGATCCAGGTTCTGTTCCCCAGTCATGTTTAACATTTTGTGTGTATGTATCAGCACAACTTTCTAATGCTTTGTTGAAGACTCCACCACTCATACAGAAATCTGCACCTAGTGCAAAACTTTTAATAAAATCTCGATCTTCTTTTAAACCACCATCCATTATAATATTAGCCGGTTTATTTAATGTTAGTGATATGTCATAACATTCATTTATTAAAGATGCTGATGGGTAACCTAAACCTAGTTTTTCTGTTGTAAGGCAACCTGAACCGTTTCCTATAGTACATCTAACTCCCCAGACACCTAAATCAGATAATATTTTGTAAGTTTCTGGATTTGCTATATTACCAACCATTATTTCTAACATATCATTATATTTATCTTTTAATGATTTGATTTGGTTGTGTAATTTGGTCATATGAGCATTAGCTATGTCAATTAAAATAAATAATCTATTATTTTTCAAATAATCTTGGATAAGATATGATCTTGAATCAACTTTCGTGCCAGTTATATCAGATAAAAATAAATTATCAATATCATTTAAACCATAAGAAAACCATAAATATTCTGAATTTTCATCATAAGGCAAATCATAAATATCATTTATTGTCCTTGGTAAAACAACACGTATACCATTTTCTAAAAATATTTTATAATTTGTTAAATTCACTACCGTGTCCATTGGTGCTGTGAATAATGGTAACATACCATTTTCATCATATACGGGAATATTATCTCTACTTACTATGTCAGTTATTGTAGATGGTTGTATTAAAATGTCGTCAAAATCAAATTTCATATTTTTACTTTTATATATAAAATATATTAGATAATGTTTGAATCATTACTTAAAAATTATTAAAAATATGCCTGTAAAGTATAATACTATGATTTTTGTTGAAAAATCTATCAAAAAACATGGACTTAGATATGATTATTCTTTAGTGAATTATATTAAAAATAGTTTATGTGTTAATATCATTTGCAATAAACATGGAATTTTTAAACAAAGACCAGATGTCCATATGAGAGGTGGTGGTTGTACAAAATGTTCATCAGAACATAAAAACGAATTGTTTTCTCTTAAAAACGATGATTTTATTAGAAAATCAAAATTAAAACACGGTGATAAATATATTTATGATTTAGTTGAATATGAAAATAATAAAACCAAGGTTAAAATTGTGTGTCCAGAACACGGTGTTTTTGAACAAGAACCAAGATCTCATTATGTTTCTGGATGTCCAAAGTGTGATGGTACATATAGATCTAATACGAAAGAATTTATTAAAAAATCAAAATTAAAACACGGTGATATGTATGATTATTGTGATGTTAAATATGTAAATGCAATTTCAAAAGTTGAAATTATATGTGATAAACATGGTACATTTAATCAAACACCGAACAACCACCTATCTGGTAAAGGTTGTCCAATATGTAGAATGTCTCATGGTGAAACACAAATAAGAAATTATCTATCAGATAGAAATATTGACTTTGAAATTCAATTTAGATTTAAAGATTGTAGAAATAAGTTACCATTACCTTTTGATTTTTATTTACCAAAACATAATTTGTGTATTGAATATGATGGTGAACAACATTTTAGAGAAAATAAAATTTGGAAAAAATTAAAAGAAACACAAAACAATGACGAAATAAAAAATCGATATTGTAAAGAAAACAATATCGATTTGATAAGAATACGTTATGATGAAAATGTTATACAAATATTAGAATCATTCTTTATAATATGATGTTATCAAGTTGATCACCAATTAACCATTCTTTAATACCATATTTAGAAATTTCCTTAGATCTTTCTAATATTGAATTTAAATCAAATGTGGTAAATTTTGATAATTTTGATGTTATAGGTAATTTTTGTGTTTTATAAACTTTATCTCTTTTTTCGTAATAAAATTTAGAAAAAGAGTTTTTTCACATAATGCAGACATTGCATTTATCGAAGAATGAAATCAAATTTCATTTTCAATATGTTTTAAAATTGGTTTAAATCTCCAGAATATTTTAGATTCTGCTTCTTTATGTGTTAAGAATTCAGCATAATCTATTTCTTCTGGTTGTAATTGTTCTATGGATATAATATCACTTATAAAATTATTTGGTAAATATACAATATAATAATATACTGTTTTATAATGTTCGCCTTTTTTATTTTTATATTCTATTTTATATTCTGGTTCAGTATTTATCATAGATATTGGTATATCTATTCCGATTTCTTCTTTAGTTTCACGAATTGCAGCATCAATTTTAGATTCTCCTTCGTGTATTTGTCCTTTTGGAATGCTATAAAAATTTTGTCTTTTACTATTAGCGGGATGTCCTAATAATAATTTATTATCTTTAATTAAAGCTAAACCAGCTGATTTATAAATATTAGTTCCAGAAGTCATCGTTTTCGTTCATTTTATCACCAATATCTTTTAATTTGTTGAGTAATATTTTATCGTTTTCTCTATTTGGAAATTCTTCTTCAGTACAATCTTTAAATTTTTCTTTTATTGTAGGTATAGATTTTTTCATCTTATTTTTATACTCTTCCTCTTCAAAGTTATAATTCATTATCAATATTTCAGTTCCTTTCACATCTTTGTTGTCTGAAAAAGAAGCAGAACTTCTAAAGAAATCTTTAGATTCCCAATTGTATTTTGTATTTGGATACCATTTTTCTAATTGTGGATAATTATAGTAAGATAGAGACCATTTTGCTTTAGTATTTTGTAATAAATTAGCTAATCTTTCATGACCACCAACACCAAACATACTATCATCTTTAACACCATACCAATCAAGTCTTTTACCTTTTGGATCGAAATAAGGTGGATCTAAATAGAAGTAAGTTTCTTCACTATCATATTTTTTAATTAAATCTTCAAAATCAAATAATTCAAAGTCTGTGATACTTTCAAGTTTTTCTTGAATTGCTTTTTTATTTAGTTTATTAATAAATGTTTGTAATTTATATTTTCCATTGGTTGCAATACCTGAAAAACCTGCAGCTTTAGGAAAACAACCATTAAACGCTGAAGTTATTAAAAATGCATATTTAACTGCTGCATCATAGTCACCTATTTCAAAAATAGGATCTTCTAAGAATTTATTTTTATCTCTACAATGTTTATATTCATAATACAAATCTTTATAAACTTGTTTATATTCTGGTGTTTTAAATTTGTGTGGATTGTATAAAAATCCACCTGGTTTTAACTCACTTTCAATTTTTGCAAGTAATTTTTGATGATCTTTAGCACAATACATAAGATTTAACATATATTTGTTAATATCGTTATATACAACTTTATCACAATGTGTGAAATCATTTTTTGTATTAAAATAAATCCAAAAAGCACCTGAAAAAGGTTCTACGTATGTTTTAATGTTTTTTGGAATAAATGGATATATCCACTCACCCATTTTTGCTTTTCCTCCGAAGTAACTAATCAATTTTTTGTTTATTGTTTTTTAGTTTTACATCATTTTATATGTTTAAATAAAAATTTTGTTTATTTTTTATTTTAGATATTAATGGTTATATTCAATTATGGAAAAAACTGAAATAATTAGTAAATTAAATAATAGTAAAAAACTTTTAGAAAGTATTAGAACAGATCTCATGACCAGTCATGGTATGTCGAAAAGATGTGTTGAATGTATTTATTTACAAAATTCTATTAAAATAATTGAAAAATTAATTAAGGATTTAATGAAAAGATTAGACACGAATGACTCGAACATTCAGTAACCCACCTTCCTCCAATCATCTACCTATTTAAGGTCTTGAACGGGAACTAAGCGAAGGATGTCCCTAGAAGGATATTAAATGACTAATTTTTAAGATTAATAAATAGTTTAAAACTTAGGACATTTTCTAAAATTGACTCACCTTGAGCAGGTATATTATCATTATTGGAATCACCAATATCACTTCGTTTTACTTGGTCAGAAATATCAACATTTATAAATTCACCACCCCTTATTTCTTGTCCTAATATAATACCATTTATAAATTTACCACCAAAAATTATACCAGATTCAAATCTTCCATTTTTCCATGTGCCGTTATACCAAACACCACCTTTCCAAACACCATATCTCCATTCACCATTTCTAAAAACACCATAAGTCCAAGCACCATTATACCATAATCCATTGTTCCAAATTAATGTTTCTTTAGATATTTCAATGTCTGCATTTTCAATTTCAGCATCTAAAATCCAACTAAAATTTTCTGATATTAATATATCGTCTATTTTGTATTGTTCTGTATAGGTTTCACCTTTATATGTTAATGATTTGTATCTCATAATGATATATATTTTAATTTAAAATCGGTTTAAAATTTAATTTAATTTGAGTTTCATTATCATCTATATATAAAATTAAAGAATTTTAAAAACTAAAAATCAAATATAAAGTATAACAAAAAAATATAAAATATAAAATGACAGAGAAGTTTAAAAATAATAAGACTAAAGAAATAGTACATATAGTTGATAATACTAATGATATGTTTATTGAATTGAGTAATGGAGTACAAATAAAAAGAGATTTGTTTGTTAATATGTTTACTCCGTATTATGATTATTTAGAAACTGTCGACCCTGAATCTTTTATGAATCAAAAGACACAAATAAAAGTTGAAAAACCTATGACACCAGAACAAAAAATGCAAGCTGATATTGCTAATAACAAAAAGAAAATACAAGAAAGTACAAAATTTTTACAAAATACTGGGCAATTACCACCTCAAAATATAGAAGTAGTAGATGCTATAGATTTTTTATATGGTAATAATAATTCTATAATGGAAGTTTCAAATCAACTTAAAAATGTAGATACAACAAAAGTTGCTGATGTTCCTGAAAGTATGAAAACAGAGGTTAAAATGAATGAGAATAATGTTAAACAAGAAGATGGATTATCACTTGAACAAAGGGCTGATTTAGTAAGGAGAGAGTGGAATACTACAGCAGAACAAAGAGGCGAACTAAAAATGACAACTAGATTGAATGAAGAAGATTTGTCTAAATTTAAACAAGTGGATGAAGATGATCCAAATGTAGTTTTACAAATTAAACAAAATGTTCCACAAAAACCTAAATCTAAAGTTAATCCTGAAACTGGGTTAACACCAAGAGAAGAACTTATAAGAAAACAACAAATTGATGCAGGTCAAGGTGATCCATACTCACAAAGAGTGATGGAATGGCAGGCTCAAAAAGCAATTGAAGCTCCTATTGTTAATACTGATGAAGTTCTTAATAAAATTAATACAGATGTTATGAAACAACCAGTTGAACAAACAATAGAACAACCTATACAAAATAATGCTGTAAATAATATGGCTAATAGTATGTTTGATATGTTGGAAAAAGTATATAATATTTCTATTGATATAAGTATAAAAGAAAAAATAGCCGAACCAGCATTTATTAGAATGTTTGCAAAGAATCTAAAAGGTGATGTTATTGATTATTATGCTCAACAAATGTTAAAAGATTTGTTAGGAGATATACCAGGATTGAAAAAGAAAATCTATAATAAAATTAAGTCAGAGGTTTATGGTGAACATAAAGAATTGTTTGATGAAATGATTGATAATTCTAAAAAAGATGAAGAAATTGAAGAAGTTATTGAATCAGTTAAAGAAAATAATAATCTTGTTAAAACAGAATCTATTATTGTTACACAAGAAAAAAAGTTGATACCAGGTAAAATAACTAAAACAGGTAAACAACAATATAAATTTGTAAATGAAAAAGGTAAAGTTATAGATTGTTTACCAGAAACAGCAAAGAAAAAAGGTTATAAAGCGCATGTCGAAAATTAATAAACAATATATTTATTCTGCTATTAGGATACGAAAAGAGTATTTTATTGAATTAGAAAAAATAAAAGAAAAAGAAAAAATTCTAAATCAATATAAAGGAGAAATAAATAATATTTATTCTCTGTTAGAGGGGATGGTTAAAGATTATAATGGTATAGTTGAAACTGATGAACCATTTCAAAAAGAGTTAAATTCTAAGTTGAATGATATTGAAAGAGTTATGTTACAGACACAAAAAGAATTACAACCTAATTTTGAAAAAATTGAATCTTTAAAAGAAGAGAGTACTACATTATATAATAATATTTTAGAAAAATATCCTGGTATTACACAAGAAGAAATACAAGATCAAATTATACCACTTTTAGATAAAGAATAAACTTTTTTAGAAAAATTCAGTATAAATAGAATAATATATAAAATAAAAAAGTAAATATGGCAAATCAAAATGGAAAAGGCCCAAATGAAAACGGACCTAGAACAGGAAGAGGTTTAGGTAAATGTAAACCATCAGAAGAAAATAATTCTAATAATGGACAAAGAAATGGTAGAGGTGTAGGTAGAGGTCAAGGTAGACAACGTTCTTAAAAAATATGGGGCATACAGGCTTTAGACACTCTCGATGAAGGTTAGTAAGCAGATCTTGTCAAATCTCAGTTCAAGTAAAATACGGAGATAAACAATTTTAAATGGCAATATAGAAATAGCCGATGATATCTTTGATATTGTAACTTCACAAGAAGCAGTTGTTGAATCTGCTCTGGAAGTGGTTGCCTAGACAAATCAACAAGTACGACACGTCTAATCGTATTTAAATAAAATAGAATAGGGATTTTTCAATTTTCCTGAAATAAAAAAGATTGAATATTTTGTTTGTTTGTGAAAAAATAAAATATATCTGTAGAAAGCGAACTGGAACTTGTTGTGAACTCGGGTTTAAATTCGGACCCCTTATATGGTAACATATAATGAAAAAACTGGGTGAATTGCTGGAACCCTAAGTCTTTTAAAAAAAGATACGGCAATCAGCAGCCAAGCTATTAATTTAGAAATGGAAGGTTCAGAGACTAGATGACATACATCCTAGAGCGCCCGGCAACCTAATTAGGTTGATGATATAGTCCACGCCATTAAGAAATTTTTGGATAAAAAAGCGAATCCCGAATGCTCCACTAAAAAAAGCCACATTATGTGGCTTTTTTGTTTTATGTATTTGGAATAGTATTGAATTGAACCTCGTAGTTTTAATATATAGTTAAAAATAATATGAAAAATGAAATATACTTGTGAATATTGTGATGAAGAATTTGATAATGCTAAAATTAAAGCCAATCACATAAGATGGAAACATAAAAAACCTTCAAAGGATAATCTTATTAAAGCCAGACACAAAAGAATGATAAATGAGCAAGGAGTTGTAACTGATTATGAAGTAATATGTAATAATTGTGGTGTTAAATTTAATGTAAAAGAACCATCTAAAAAATTTCCAATTAAAGAAAAATATTTTTGTAGTCGATCATGTGCAAATACGAGAGAACATAGTAAAGAAACTAAAGATAAAATAAGTAAATCAATTATTTATAAATTAAATAATGATTTAGAATATAGAGAAAAATGTATTCAAAATTTAAGAGGACCAAATAATAGTAGATGTTCTTCGAAGGGTGAACGTGAAATAAGAAAGTATCTCAAAAAAATATATGGTGAACATAATGTTAAATCACATAGGATAATAACATTTAATAAAATTGATAGTAAATCTGTTGATATAACTTTTTCTGACAGGAAATTATTTATTGAATATGATGGTATTTGGCATAGATCAAAAGAATTATATGAAAAATTAGGCACACCAGAAAAATATGAAAAGGTTGTTCATCTAGATAAATTGTTAGATGAATATTGTCTAGATAATAATATTAAATTAATTAGAATAATTGAAGAAGAATATAAATCGAATAAGAAAAAATATTTAAAGGAACTTCTTGATAATATAAATACTTAAAATAATCCGAGTTTACCAGCTTCGCTAAAGTATTTATATTTTTCTTTTAATTTATCTGTTTTATACGTTTTCCTTATACTTCGCCATCTATCTTCGTCAGCATCAATGAATTTTTCAATATAATCTTCTAGAGAAAAATCTGGTTGTTTCAAAAAACCAGAAACGAGTTTTTCTACATCATAGTAATTAGGACCTGTAGTAGCATATGAAGTGCCTTTTGAGAAGTTTAAACTAGCATTATAAAAACCGATTCTTTGTAAGATATTTTTAGTTATGATATTATTTATATCACCATCATAATATTCAGATAACTTTGATAGAAATTCAGGTCTCGTGATAAAATCTGTTATTCCTAATGGATCTGAACGCAAATTACCATTTAAATTAAAAACATAATTTGATATTTCTTTCGTAAGAATTCCTTTTTTTTTCTAACATTTCTGTGATTTTAATCATGTTTTTTCCTGTTTTACCTGCTGTAAATAATTGAAATATTTTTGAGTATATAATTCTAGATAAATCTTTACTTTTATTTGCATTTTTAAATAAGACTAACTGATCTATATACAGTTCTATGAAAAAATTTTGTCTTTCATCATTATATTGATTTGTATTTAAAATTTTTGCTAATTTTTCTAGTGAATAGTACATACCTTTATTTTTCTTACCAGAAAATCCTATAAAGTATTTCAATGTTTCTTCATCTAGATTTTTGTAATTGTAACCAACTTCATTACGTATTATTGAAGGATAGATATCTTTAAACACTTCATCTTTTATTAATTCAGAATATTCAGAATTTTCTTTAAAATGTCTCAAAAAGTATTTCATATATTGTTCTAAATATTCATTTTTACTCTTCTTGTCTAGTATTTTATAATTTTCATCATTTTTTAATTCTGTAAAATATTCTTTTACTGTTTCTGGATCTTTATCATATAAACCTACATGCTTTTTAAGACCGACATTTAACTTAGTGCCAACCATACTCTGCCAAGATTCATATTTTTTTAAATATTTCATATCTGTATATATTAAAAAAGCCATCCAAAAAATTAATTTCTCTACAAATATATAAACTACTATTTATTGTCAAATGTTATTTTCTCACCATCATAGTCAATTAAAATAGCATCATCTTTTTTAACTTCATCTTTTAAAATTGACATTGATAAATCATCTAAAATTGTATCTTGTAATGTTCTCTTAACTGGTCTAGCTCCAAATTGAGGATCATATGATTTTAATGTTAAATAATCAAGAGCTTTTTCTGTTAATTCTAATTCAACGTCTGGTAATCTTTTCTTGATTGAGTTAAATTGTAATACTACAATTTTTTTAATTTCTTCTCTTGTTAATGGTTGAAATGTCACAATTTCATCAATTCTATTTAAAAATTCTGGTCTTACAGTATTTTTTAAAACTTCCATTACTTCATCATTGGTTTTTTTAATAACTTCTTCTCTATTTTCATCAGTTAATTTTTCAAAATTTTCTCTAATAATATGAGAACCAATATTAGAAGTCATAATAATAATAGTGTTCTTAAAATCAACAGTTCTACCTTTATTATCAGTTAATCTACCATCATCTAATACTTGTAATAAGGTATTAAATGTATCAGGGTGAGCTTTTTCAATTTCATCAAATAAAATTACTGAATAAGGTTTTCTTCTTACCTGGTCTGTTAATTGACCACCTTCTTCATAACCAATATAACCTGGAGGGGGACCGATTAATTTAGCTACGGCATGTCTTTCCATATATTCACTCATATCAATTCTTACCATTGCATTTTCATCATCAAACAAATATTCAGCTAGTGCTTTTGCTGTTTCTGTTTTACCAACTCCGGTGGTTCCTAAGAAAATAAAAGAACCAATTGGTTTTTTTGTATCTTGTAATCCGGATCTACTTCTTCTTACTGCGTTTGATAATTCTGTTACAGCTTCATTTTGGCCAATAATTCTTTTATGTAATTCATCTTCAAGATTTACTAATTTTATTTTTTCAGATTTTAACATTTTTGAAACTGGTATACCAGTCCATTTTGCTACAATTTCTGCTATATCTTCACCATCAACTTCTTCATCAACAAGTTGGACACCTTTTTGTATTTCTTTAAGTTTATCTTCTAGTTCTTTTATTTCTAGTTCTACTTTTGGTATTATACCATATTGTAATTTTGCTACATGTTCGTAATATGCTTCATTTCTAAATTTTTCGATATCATTATTATATCCAGCTAAATCTTTTTTTAATATTTTAATATTATCAACAAGTTCTATTTCTTTGTTCCATTGTAAATTAAAAGTTTTTAAGCTTTCAGTTAATGAATCTATTTCAGATGTAATTTTTGAAACTTTTTTATTGTTTCCTTCCATTCTTAAACCTTCTCTTTCAATTTCTAATTGTTGAATTCTTCTAGATATTTCATCAATTTCACCTGGTACAGAATTTATTTCTAATCTTAATTTAGAACAAGCTTCATCTAATAAATCAATAGCCTTATCTGGTAAAAATCTATCAGATACATATCTTATTGATAATTCTACAGCACTTATAATAGCACTATCTACTATTCTAACATCATGATGTTTTTCAAAACTATCTTTAATACCTCTTAAAATTGAAATTGATTGAAATTTATCAGGCTCATCAATCATAACTGTTTGAAATCTTCTATCTAATGCTCTATCTTGCTCAATTGATTTTTTATATTCATCAATAGTTGTTGCACCAATTGCTCTAATTTCACCTCTTGATAATATAGGTTTTAAAATACCTGCAGCATCCATTGCACCATTTCCACCACCTGTACCAACTAATGTGTGAATTTCATCAATAAAAAGTATAATTTGACCATTAGATTCAATTATTTCTTTTACAATGGTTTGTATTCTTTCTTCGAATTCACCTTTATATTTTGCACCAGCAACTAATGTAGCTAAATCTAAAGATGCTATTACTTTATCTTTAAGATTTTCAGGTACATCACCATCAACTATTCTTTGGGCTAATGCTTCAACAACAGATGTTTTTCCAACACCTGATTCACCTATAACTATTGGATTATTTTTAGTTTTTCTGGAAAGTATTTGTAATATTCTACGAATTTCTTCGTCTCTACCTATTACTGGTTTTAATTTACCTTTAGATGCATAATCATTTAAATTTATTGCAAATTTTGCTAACCAAGGGTATTTTGGTTGATTTGTATTTTCTGTATTTTCTTCCATTGTTTATTTAGTTTATATATGTAATATTTTTTGTTTTGTAATTTGATATAAATATATCAAAATTTTCAGAATAAAAAAATGAAAAATTTTGATTCTTGAATGAGTTTTAAAAATTTATATATACAAATAAATTAAAATAGAACTATGAAAACTTTTAGTAATTCTTTAAATGAAAATAATAATCCATATACAGGAAATGATAAAGTTAGGTATGATGTTTATGATATAATAGAACAATCTTTGAAAATAGATGAAGGAGAAATTAAGGGAAAAGAAGATTTAGTTAATTCTTTATCTGTTTTAATTAAAAGAGAAGAAATTCAAAATAAGATACTCACATTAGAATCAATTAAATCTAATCCAACAAGACTTCAAAGAAAAGTTGAAAAAGATGTTGAAATATATGAAACAATAGTTGGGAAAGATGGTGAATTAATCGTAGAAAGTAAAAAAATTAAGAAATAATTATGAAAAAATTTAGTAATTACGATAAAAAAGAAGAATATACTAAGAAATATCCTTCTCAATTAAGAAAAACTATTGGTAGATTAATAGAAGAAAAAATTGTTATTCAATATGATAATGAACCTTCAAATTTAACTTTAAAAGGTAAAGAAGAATTGATTGATAAAATTGAAAATTATATTAAAGAACATACTAAAAATACTAGTGATCTTTTATTAGAATCAACTATACATTCATCTATTCATATGTATAGTTTACCTGTTTTAAATAATATGGTTAATACTTTATATGATGAATTAGATTCTCTTAATATGATTCCTGAACCTAAAGAGGTATTTAGTTATGAAGACTATGTTATTAAAGAATCAACTATTCAACTTAATGATTTGAAAAATATTCCAGAAGATTATTTTTTAGAATATTTGTCTGAAAAAGATATTAAAAACTTTTTTGTATCAGAAAGTAAAATACTTATTACTAAATTAGATGAAGGTTGGAATGTTAATTATTTACCTTCAACTGAGTATATTAATGAAGATAAACAAATAGATTATAAATTATTTGTTAAAGAAAATAATGATTTTTTAGCAGATTTTAGTAGAAGTTGTGAAAGTTTAGTTGGTAAAGGTAAAATTAGAATAGAAAATATAGATAAGATGATTTAATGTCAGTTAGAAAAAGAGTTAATATAATGTATAATAGAATAGACGCCGCTAAGCGTCTATTCATGATTTTTGGTGGTTCTGAAGATACTGTAAAAGAGTGTGATGATTTACTACTTGAAATGGATAGTTTATCTAAACTAGCTAAAAATCCTGAAAAAGCTCAAATAAGACTACAAAATATAATATTAAGAGCTGAAGATGTGCTTTCCAAAATTACAAAAAGTAATTGGGATAAATATAAAGAACATCTAAAAGATAAAGAAAAAGAGAAGGAATACCTTAGAAAATTAGAATCTGTAAAACAAGAAGAATATATTAATAAAGTAACAGATATTATATTAAAATCTGATAATATTCCTAACACTTTAAATTCTTTGCCTGAATAAATTTTCGATATGGACCAATTTTTCATAATATATAATTAAAATAAAAAAATTATTATGAAGAAAGAATTAATTCTAGTACATTATATACAAGTTGGACAAGGAAGAAGTAAATCTGAAATTGATATTATAATAAATAATTATATCAATTTTGTGCCAAAAACACAACAAAAAGGTACTACTACGATTTATAATTATTATTTACCTACAGAATTTGAATCAAGAATTGAAATACTAAATTCTATAGAAGATTCTCCGTTAGAAAAATGGGTCGAGTTAGAAGATCATGGATATAAAAATGATGTTTCTAATATTCTTGAAAAAGATAAAATAGATGAACAATTAAATAAAACAGTTGATTATAGTGAATATATAGCCGATCAATTAAATAGAAATATAAATTACTGTGAATATATTGCATTTAAATGTGGTTTTGAAAATTTTGATAATTTTGATAAAATTGAAAAAGTTGTTAACTTAGAAGAAGATATGAGTATTAAATCAGATGAATTATTAGATGATTTAATTTATGTTGATGAATCAGAATTTCATTTAGAAAAAGATTGGGAAATAAAAACAGAAGAAAAAATAGATGATGTAACTCCAAATGATACTTTTATACCTGAAAAAAATCAATATAATTTCCCTACAGATCAATCACAAAATCAAAATGGACCTATTTCATAGAAATTAAATATTAAATAATCTTAAAAGCACCATGAAATATGGTGCTTTTTTAATTTAAACTAACTTTTTATTATTAAGTATAATATCCAGAATTTTAAATTTATGAATTATGATTAAAGACAAATTATTTTGGGAAAAATATAGACCCAATACACTAATTAAAGAATCTGGTAAAATAAAAATGTTTTTATTACCACGAATTGAAAAATTTATTAAAGATGGTATTAAAACAAATATGATATTTTATGGAAGTGCTGGTATAGGTAAAACTACACTCGCAAAAATATTAACAGAAGGAACAAATTGTTTAAAAATTAACTGTTCACTTGAAAATGGTATTGATACAGTTAGAAAAAAGATAGATGATCACTGTACAACATATGGTTTACTGGGTAATAAAGGTATGAAAACTGTGTGGTTAGAAGAATTTGATGGTACAACTAGACAATTTAGAGAAGGGTTAAGAGGTTTTATTGAAGAACATTCTGATAATGTTAGATTTGTTGCGACTGCGAATAGTATGTCTAAATTTCAAAGAGATGAAACAGGTATGGCGATTTTATCAAGATTTAATGTTATTAATTTTGAACCTTTAAATAGTGATGAATCACAGTTTATTAGAAAATCACAATTAAGTTTTTTGAAGACTGTTGCTAAATCTGAAAAAATAGAGATTAATGATCAGATATTAGAGAATATTATCAATAGTAATTTTCCAGATTTTAGATCCTCAATTCAAGACTTACAGGAAGTATCAATAATTGGAGATTATGAAATATTAAAAGAACAAAAAAATTCAACTAATTTAGAACTTTATGACTATATATTGGATAATGATAATAATGTAGGTCAGAATTATTATCTTGTATTAGATAATTATAGAGATAAAACGGATGTTTTACTTAAATTGTTAGGTAGACCATTTTTTAAATATCTTTTAGAGAAAGATAGTACATTGGCTATTAAAAAAGGACAGGAATTTATTAAATTGTGTAAAGAGTATAATGCTGAATATGATCAAACTTTAGATCCTGAAATACATTTAGTATCTTTTATTACTGAACTTAAAAATATAATGAATAATTAATGGAACATATTGATAAAGTAAGATCAATTAATAAATGGAAACCAGTACTTGAAAATTTAGATATAAAAGAGAAAGATTTGGAATGGATGTCTATATATGCTGAATATCATGCAATGAGAGATATGAATAAAAATTCCTATATATCAAGAGATATTGAAAATCCTATTTATAATAAATATGTGACTGAAATAGATAACACATTACCAATATCCATAAAGATACTTTCTAAATTAAATTTAGATGGTATTAAAGTAGAACCTATGCAGAGAGCAGTTGATATGAAACATATGACAGAGACATATCAATTTTCTATTATAATACCAATGAATGAGGTAGAAGATTTAAGACACGTTGGAATAGATATTATTGCAGATTTAGAAAATTTATTAATTGAGGAAACTGTAGAAAAAATTAATGAGAAACTTATTAATATGAAATTATTTAAACCTTATGCAATAGTGTCAAGTATAGCGTTAGATTTAGTAGATATTAATAATTCTAAAATGATTTTGAGGAGTAGATTTTATGCAGAATAAAGTTTTGGGTAATTTGGGCGCGCCTTTGATAATATATAAAGGAAGAATGATTGGTAATTTAGGTGCACCTCTTAAAATAATTAAAAACAGTCTTTATGGTAACTTAGGTATACCACTAGATTATGATATACAAAAAATAGAAAAAAATATAATTAATAGAATTAGAAAAATATATGGTGAGACAAAATAAAAAAGAACAACACAGAATTAATATTAAAATATCTCAATGGGGTAAAATTACTGAAGTAAGAATAATAGGTGATATAGAGGAGATAGAAAAAGGAATATACACATTAGAAGAAGCTATAAGTTTAGCTGATGAGTATGGTGTAGATTTAGTAGAGATAAGTCCAAATGCAAAACCTCCTGTATGTAAATTGGTTGATTATAACAAGTTTCTTTATGAAATAAAAAAGAAACAAAAAGATATTGAACAAAAACAAAAAGAAAATCAAATGGGTTTGAAAGAAGTGAGATTTGGCCCAAATACTGATAATCATGATTTTCAATTTAAATTGAATCATATTAGAAATTTTCTTCAAAAAAACAATAAAGTTAAGGCATATGTGTTTTTTAAAGGCAGAGAAATTACTTTTAAAGAAAAAGGCGAAATTTTATTATTAAGATTAGCTAGTGAATTAGAAAATGATTCAATCGTGGAAATGATGCCTAAATTAGTAGGAAGAAGAATGACAATGATTTTTAAACCTAAAAAATAAAAAGTGTTATGGATAATATGCAATTACACAAAAAGAAACAAATTAACAATTATATTAATTCATTAGATTTAAATAGTGATATTGATGTAGAACAAATTAAGAAAGATTTACACCAAAGTCTTGGTGAAGAACCTGGCATAAAACTTAATTACGTTGTTGAAGAAATGCTCGTCGAAGATGGTCAAACTTCAAAAAAATTAGAGAAATTAGAAAGTATAGATATAATTTTCACAATTATTAAAACAGTTTCTGATAATCAAGGTGGTACAATTGAAATTCCTGTTCCAATTACTGAAAAGTATGTATTAGGATAAACAAAATAATATGAATGATTTACAATCAATTAAAGATTATATAAAGAAATTGAAAATTGAAGACCATAAAATACCTTGGTTAATTGAATCAATTAATAAATATATAAATATGGATTTTCATAATATGAGTCCGTCATCATATTATAGTATAACTGATAGAAATGAGACTAAAATTGAAACTGTTAAATCTATGATACAGTTAGCCTCTTTAATTAACATAGAAGATATGAAAGTTGTTAATATAGATGCACCTTATTTTCATTATAAGTTTCCTATTGAAGAAAAAATTAATCAGTCTTTTGAAAATGATTTTTTATTAAATGTTCCTGATTATTCAAACTACTGTAAAACATTTACTATTGAAACTTATTCAACAAGTTGTTGTTATGACCCATATCAACATATTAAAAAAATTGATCATGGATCTATAATTGAAATACATAATAATAAAATTTATAAAGATATTTTAATAAAAGAAATGGCACAAATATTAAATAAAAAGTTACTCAATGCAAGTATATTTTTTATAATGCAATTGGGCCATATTATAGAAATACAAAATCCAAATAGTATGAACCGTCCGTTTGGTGGTCATAATGTTAAATTTGAAACTAGAGTGTGTTTTCACTATTAAAAATTAAAAACTATGAATGATAAAAACTTGTTGTATTATAGATGGAAACTATCTTTTATATAAAGATGTTTTCATACTAAAAAAATCAAGGTCTATTAATGAAGATTTAATAGCATTGATGTCAAGAGATTATGACAAAATAACAAAATCCTACCCTTTTGATAAAATATATTTTGTTTCTGATAGAGGAAAGTCTTGGAGAAAAGAATTTTTAGATATAGAATATAAAGGCACAAGAAAAAAAGACGAGACAATTGATTGGGATTTCGTGTTTAAAGAATATGACGATTTCAAACAATCAATTTCAAATAATCCTAGATGTAACTTAATAGAAGTAGATGGACTTGAAGGTGATGATATATTAGCATATATTGTTAAACAATCAAACAAACAAGGCTATACAAATATGATAGTATCTAGTGATGCTGATATTCAACAATTAATTCATTATGATATTGAAAAAAATTATATTAATGTTATGTGGAATTATAAATTTAATGATCAACGTGTTTATGTTCCAGAAAATTATAAAATATTCTTAGATGGTCTTAATGGTGATTCAAATGATATATTTAGTTTGTCAAATGAAGATGAATTTGTTAACTATCTAGAACAATTGATAATGAATACTAAACTTAAAGAAGTGAATGATGAGAAATCATTATTTTGTAAAATAGTTTCTGGAGATTCTGGAGATAATGTTAAAGGAGTGATGAAAGTTAAAAATGGTGTTTGGGATGATGAGAATGGTAGAGGAATTGGAGATATAGGTGCTGAAAAATGTTATGATATTTATAAAGAAATGTATCCTGATAATATAGATTTTAAATCAAAACAATTTGTTGAAAGATGTAAAGATGTTGCTATATATTATAAAAAGATCACAAATCAAGAAGTTTCTAATAAAGTAACAGAAAATATTACAATGAATATTCAACTTGTATATTTAGATGAATGGGTTTTACCAGAAATATTACTTGAAAAAATGAAAATGAGACTTCCAGAATTCAAATCTGAAGAAGAAAAAGACGATTTCTGGGATTTTTAAAAAAATAATAAAAAGATATACAAAAGGCATTGAAAAATGATTCATTTTATAAAATGTCAAAAATAAAATAATGGATTACGATTACAAAATAAAACATATAGGTGATGGAGAATTTGAAGTTACTCTGAAAGATAACTCTATTAAAAAAGCAGGATCTAATTTATGTGGTATGATTCGCTACACATATTTTGAAGATTTTACATTACCACCAATTGGATGGGAAACGACCAGATTACAATTGTTTAAAGATTATCACCCAAAAGTTTTTAAAGATGTGAGTGAAGGAAAAATTAAAATAGATAAAGATGAGAATGGTTAATATTTCTCCTAATGGTTCTGAATTAGATTATGAACTTTAATCTTCCCAAAAAATGTTATCACCTTCCTCTTTGATATCTTTGATATCACGTAAGGAAGGTTTTTTCATTTTAATTTTATTATCTTGAATTTCTTTTTCTTTACTTTTAATTAATTGCCCTATATTTGGAGTTGTTGCAAATTTTTCTTCTAGTGTTTGTTTGTTAGACATTATTTTTTCTAAAATTTTCGTTGGTATTTGTTTTTCTGCATATATTTTATACATTCTAGTTAGAAATTTACTTTCAGGAAAGAATGAATGTATATTTTCAAATTTAGTAGAATCATCAAATGAATCAAAATCAAAGTTTAATTCACTATTCTTCATAACTTTGATATATTTTAAAAACTTGTCGTAATAATCTTTATTATATTTATACATTGGATCATGTTTTTCAAAAGATTTTTTTGTAAATAAATTATAATTGAAATATGAGGATTTTATAATTTCATTAAATATTTGATTTAATGTTGGTATATTAATACCATAAATATTTTTAAAGCTAATCTCCATGAAATCAAATATTTTCTGGAGATTTTTATTTATGAATATTGATTTAGTTTCAAATATGTATTTCAAACCGTGAGTAGTATAACTTAGATTTAATTTTTCTAACATAATATTTAATATTGGATATAAGATGTTCCATGAATAATAATGATATGTTGGTTTTAATTCAGTTAAATTACTTTTAATAAAATTAACTCTTAAATCTTTATATTCAAATTGAATTCTATCTTTTTCATTTTTATATATTGTTAAATCTAATATATTTGCAAATGTAACAGCATCTATATTGTCTGGTACTATAAAGTCTATATAATTGAAAGTATTTTTATCAATATGACAAAGTGGTATTTCGTAAGGTATTTCTTCTTTTTCGAGTTTTGTAATAATTTCTTTTAGAATTACTAATAGTTCTTGTTTTGTAATACTTTTCATTTTGTTAAATTTAAATTTATGATATTTTATATTAATATATAGTTTCAAACTGAAAGTCTAAAATTAATGCAAAAATTTACCAGTTATAGTAAACAAGTACAGAAAGAAGAAAAAGAGGAGCAGATTAAGCCTTATGAAGGTAAAATGTTAAGTATTATTCAACATGATGGTTGGGATATAAAAGATGAACCAGATAAAGTCATAGTTTTACCTATACTTAAAGATGAAGGTTTTATATTATTAAGAAGTGAATATATACCAACTTATCAATTAAAATATAAAGATGTTAAGGGATTTAGTAATGTTACTAATTTTTTAACTTGTATTTCAGGTACAATGGAATCTAATGAAAATGTGGGTAATTGTATAAGAAGAGAATTATATGAAGAAGCTGGTGTAGTTTTATCGAATGTTAAACAGTTAGATATTGATAAATCTTTACATGTAGATAAAGGAAATTTATCAAGATATCATATTTGTATATTGGAATTAAATACGGGTGATTATAAAACAACTAAACCACCAACTGATGGTTCAAAGGCTGAAAAATTGTCAAGAACTATTAAAGTTAGTATTGGAGATTTAGATGAAATTAAGACTTGGGATTTGATTACTGAATATGTATTAACGAAAATGAAGTTAGAATATGGCTATTAAAAAATTAAAAAATTAAACAATGAAAACATTAAAAAACTGGGAACAATTTAATGAAATGGCAACTGGTCCAAGAGGTTGGAATAAGAAAGCTAAATGGGTTGGTGAAGACGGTAAGGTTTATAAATACGGTTCACAACAAGAAGAACTTTTTGGTAAAGAAGAACCAGGTGATGCTCAAAATGCATATTTTCAAGAAGTAAAAGATAGAGCTGCTGATAAGATTAGAGCCAAAGAGGAAAGAGCAAATAAACCGAAAGTTCTTTCAAGAAGAAAAACATTTGGTATTCCTGTGTTAAAAGAAATTATTAAGAAAAATCAAGACCAATTAAAAGGTTTAAATCAAACTGATGAAAATGGTAAAAGAATAATACCTAATAGACAACAAATTATGACTGATAAGGTTATTGCTTATACAATAACAGTTCCTTATAGTAAAGAATGTGATTCTGATAGAGCAGTTATGACAAAAATAAGTAAAGAATATCCAAACTTACTAGCATTTATGAGTTGTAGTGATGGTGAATGTACTTATATTTTGAAATATAAAAAAGATTAATAATTATGAGGTTTTTAAAAACTTTTGAAGATTTTCATCCTGGATTATCTGACTATTCTAATGATATGTTACAAGACAGGGGTGATTCTTTAACACCACAAGAATTACAATTCTCTAATGAATTAGAAGAATTAACTCATTTTACAGTTGGTGATATTAATAAAAGTGATGGTGTAATTAAGTATACTTTAGAAGATGATGATTATGACCCAATCATTATAAATGATGAGGGTGGAGAATATTCATTTGATGTTCCCGATAGTGATCTATATAAAGGACTATTTCCAGATAAAGCAGAATTATTTGATGAATTAATTGATTATTTAACAGTAGAATAATAAAAACTAATATATTGAAATGAAACATTTAAAACAATATGAATCATTCTTAAACGAAAAGAGAAAAGAATCTCCTCTTCAAAAAGAATATAGAGAATTTTTCTCTAATTTACTTGACCTTTATGGCGTAAAAAGTCCTAGATCTTTTGGTAAGGACAAAGCCAAAGCTAAGAAGTTTTACAAAGACATCGAAAAGGGTTGGTCTAAGGGAAATGGTACAACTCAATATGGCAAAGATCTTTTTAAAAAAAAAGTGAATGAGAAAAACGAAGAGGATACTGAATACGTTTTAAAGATCGATAACGAGTATTCTAAACTTAAAGTTAAATCTACCAAAGATTTACTAGACTTAGGTGAGCTTGAAGAAGTTTCAGATATTGATATTAAAAATATCCAAAAAAGATATCCTGATAGTGAACTTACAACTAAAAATGGACATTACTGGTTAAAAGTTATTTAATATGAATCATCTTAAGAAATATAATGAGAATGGTAACGGTGACAAACCAAAGATATCATTAATACTTAAAGTGTTAAATGATAGAGGTTATGATTTAACGATTGGTGCGACTCAAGGACATGACGGTAGAATAACTATTTATAGTAAAAGTCGATCTATATTTGATACAAATAATAATAATCTAGGTCTTACTAATATATTAATATTTCTAAGCGGATTGTTAATAGGTACAACTCTATAAAAATAATGAAAAATAATGAAACATTTAAAAACATTTAAAGAAAATTTTGATCTTGATGAAAAGAGTGAGAAAAAAGTAGAAGAAAAATTAGATATAATCTCTAAAATGTTATCTGATAATATGGATTTTGATGATATTTTTTTTGAATTACAAGAACTTAAAAAGAAATATGGTTTTTTAAAAGGATTTGATATAGGTATAAAGTGGGCTGATTTGATCAATCAATTTACTATTCAATATATGAGTGATCTATTTAATTGGTACAATTCAACTGATAAAAAAGAACCATTTGGTAGAGTAATAAAAAATACTTTTTAATGAGACATTTAAAGAAATATAATGAAAATGTAACTCAAGAAGATGAAGAATGGGCTGTAAATCAAAAGAAATATTATTTGAATGGTGTTGAAACTAATTTTAGACAATTAGAGGAGACATTAAATGAGTTAGTTTCCGATTTTTGGTTATCTGATGATCATCAAATTGAACAAGGTGAGTTTTATGATGATAAAATGACAGAAGAAAGATATAAAGAAATTAAGTCTGAATTAATTAATTGGGTAAATAGACAAAAAGAAACTATTAAGTATAATAGAACAACCAATATAATGAGGTTATAGCGGTCCCGGCTGGATTTGAACCAGCGACACAAAGGGTTAGAAGCTTCTGCTCTTCCACTGAGCTACGGGACCAATTAGTGCTGAAAACAGCACTATTTTTGTTTATATTTGTTTGTAGAAATCACCTTTTTCTTCTTTATACTCTTTTAAAGCTAAATCTGATTTAGATTGTAATTTTTTCCATTCTTTTCTTAACATTTGAATTTTTCTATCTTTTTCACAAGTTACTTTTACAGTAGATTTCTTTTCTATAATATAAACTTCAATAAAGTGAAATAATCTATTAATGTTTATTAAAGACATTTTATGTTCAACTTTTCTTAACATTCTTTTCAAAACTCTTCTTCTACAAATACCTGCATTATTTAAGTGTTGTACTTTTGGTTTTAATTTTGAAAGATCACCTGTAAATTGATAAACTGTGTTAATTATTGGTTTATCATTTTTTTCAATATGTGTTTTATTAAGAAAATCTTTAATTTCTTCTAATAATACTTCAAATCTAGTTTGTAAATCTGTTGCATGATGTGAATCTTTGTTAATTTCTGTTGTTGTCATTGTTTCTGTTTTCATAATATTTTTTATTTTTTTAAACATTGTTATTAATTAATTTTTGTTAGTTTTACTAAATTTTTGTGTTGACAACAACTTACGTGGGTCCTCTAATAATCTATTTCATATTATCTCCTTTTATTTTTTAGTTATGTTATTTAATTTTTCTTCTGTGAAATTAAACCATTTCTCATCTTTACTTTCATTAACGGCTCTAACTACACGACCAAAAATTCGTTTACTCCATCCATTTTGATGTCCTTTGTTATTACTAATCATATAGCCTTTTTTATCATTTATCTGTGTAATTAAATGAGAATCTATAAATTTCCCTTTTACTTTACAGAATACTATATCACCAACTTCATAATCATCTTGTGGAATATATGTATTCATTGTTGGGTTATCTAATTTTGGTAACATTGAGTTCCCAAAACATTTCATTTTACCCCAGCCTTGGTTTTCAAGGTTGAATTGTAATCGTTCATATTTATTTTTAAAGTTATTCATATTTTGTTTTTAATTTTTTTAATAATTCTAGTTCTTTGTTTTCTAATTCTATTTGTTTCTTTTCTTCGTGTGATTCTTTTTCCCTTTTTTTCAATTCTTCTCTTTCAATTCTTTTTTCTATTACAATTTTCACCACATCATCTTGGTCTGTCCAGATCCATTCTTCAGGAAACTCACAATAATCATTTTCATAATCACCACAACCAACATGATATTCTTCTCCAGTCAATTCTATGTATCTAATATCATTTTTTCTAGTATAATAATCAATATCTGATATATTTGTCATTTCTACATAATTTTCAGGATCTGTTTCATGTAAGATACTTGTTAACTTTCCTAATTTAAATAATAATGTTTCATATCCATTAAATATTGCTGTGTATTCTTCTTTTTCTAATGTTTTCATACTGTTATCCTTTCTTTTTTAAATAATAATGGTAAATGACCAACTAATCGCTTAGATTTTTTTCCTGGCTCAATTGTAATAGATGTTATCTCATTATTTATATCTGGTTCTTTAAATACGGATATATTAAGATTACATTTATTGCATTTTTCAATTAAACGCAATAAAGCATTTTCATCAATTATTGATAAATAAATTAAATACTGGGATTCTTTGTGCCACAGTTGTGATATTTCTAAGTGTTCGAGGATGAACTGAGCTAAACTGTGACCTGCCTGAACGGCTTTTGTACCGGATGGTAAGTCATTTCTTGTAATTACATAAAGTTTTTTGTTCTACGTCATAATTTCTATTTTTTATTTTTATTTATATATTAATTTTAACTAATACAAATATATGGAATTTTTCTAAAAGATTAAAATTTATTATTAATTTTTACTTTAAATTGTTAATTCTATTGATATCATTAAATTTGTGTTTTCTCCTATTACTAATATAAACATATCAAAAACCCATATAGTTAATTCATCTATATCTTTATCAAAATTAATACTATTAAAGTATTTTTTAGGAAAACTTATTGTACTATCTATTGTTTCTACTCCTTCATCCACCTTTAATTCCCATGAATTTTCTCCTAATGAAACGGCACCGTCACGAACATTTAAGAAATAAATTTCATTTTCTGTATCAATTCCAGATTCCTTTTTAATATGGTCATATTTATCTTTTGTTAATTTAAAAGAAAATGATGATAAATCTGTATCCATGGCATCATTAATGGCTTCAATATTAATATCTTTTTTGAAAACTGTTGGATCATCTCCAGCAAATTCTCTTTTATAAATACTATTTTTAATCATTAATTTTTCTCCAAAATTATCTTCATTATAAACTAATTTTAAATCAATATCTTCTTTGTAATTTATTAACCCTTGGATACTTTTGAAAAATTTCTTGGCATTTTTTACAGTATATTTAATATCTGTTTCAAATTCATTTTTAACAAGTGAAAATATTTCACACATATCTATAATATGTGATTTAAATGCATGTATATTAGTATCTTGACCAACCATGCTATATATTAATAATTTATCATTATTAAATTTAAATAAGATTCTATCATCTATTTGAGTTAAATCTTGAATCATTTTTAAAAAGAGTGGTAATTGTTCATTAACATTCATTTTAAAAACATTGTTTTTTGTTACAATCCTTTTAGCCATTTATAAAATTCTATATTTTAAACATATATTTCCGAAAAATTGAAAAGTTTATTTTCCGAAAGGACTAACACCAGTTGTACCTTTACCAAATGGATTATTTTCAAATGGATTTCCTTTTTTTTGGTAAGGATTTGGTTGTTCGAACGGACTTGATTTAAAACTATTTCCAACTCCAGGTTTTTTAGATTTATCTAGATATACTTTTTTGTAACTTGATATAGCTGAACTATAATCTACAGTTTCATCACTAAATTCTGATACATTTGTTTCAATCATTCTTCTATCTTCATCATTTAGTACTGTTGCAATATAATCATCAACAATATCTTTGAATTGGACTGATGTTAAACTAGCACTTAAATTAACTAATGACATTACGGTATCATCATTTCCTGTTTCTGATTGGTATGTAAAATCACCAGAAGGTGTTTCTCTTTTACTAAAAACTTTCATTTCAAGTATATTTAATGCATTATGTACTATTATACTATGTTTTTTAATAGCATCTTGATAATCTTTTATAACAAGTTTAACTTTATTGCCTTTTGTTATTTTTAAACCTTTTTTTCTATATTTATCATTTTGGTTGTGTTTTGTTCTAATAAATGTGGCATCAAAATAATCATTATCACCTTCAAATACATTTGGTAAATGTGCTAATAATTCTCCACCATAAGTATTATATTCTAAAGATATTTTACATTTTTCAGGATCAAACATTTCATATGCAATCATATACAATAAATGTGCAAATTCTTTAACTGAATAGTAATTACAATGAAAAAATCCAACTTGTTCTAGTTTGAAATAGTCATAAATGTTTGTAAATTTCTGTTTGTTCTTTTCTATTATAACTTTGTCTTTTGGTAATAATCTAAATATATTTAAAACTGTGTAATCACTACCTAAACCTTCAGCTAAATCAATAGAAAACATCATATGATATTTTTTAACTTCTTCTATCTCAAATAAATCTGGTCTATCTTTAATAAATTCTAATTTATCATAAGGTAAGGCTAATCTTTTATCAAAATTAGGAATTGGAATATGTTCAAATTTTTCTGTAGCATTCTGTATTCTTTCTAATGTTATACTATCAAATAATAACTTATCACCTGTTATAAATTGAATATCATATTCTTGTTTGAAGATTGATTCACCACCAACTAATTTAGTTTCTTCTTCTTGCCAATTAGTAACATTACATATTTCAACCAAAGGTAATTTATCAAATAATCTTATTGATCTTATTTTTTCTAAGTGTGTTTTTTCGTTATCTTCATCAAATGCTATGATATGAACTAATTTTTCACCCTCTTTTCTTTTTGTTATTGTGTATCCATATAATTCTAGTTCTTGAAGAATTTCTCTTTCCTTAACACCATATTTAGATAACATTTTTTTATTAAAATAAAGTTTAGTATCTCTTCTACCTTTAACTTGCCACCAATATACTCTCATGGATTCATATGTGTTCTTATCTTTATCTCCTTCGGCTTTTTCTGCACCAGTTAATAATTCGTAGAATAAATTATAACCATCTGGGGTAGATGTTATTATAATTTTTGAATTTTTGATTGATGATACTGTTGGAACAGCGGATCCATAATAGGGTCTAATTATGTTAGATGGTACTTTTGCAAACTCATCAAAATACAAAAGGTCGATTGTAAAACCAATAGCAGGTTCTTTAGTTCTATTTTCTGATTTTATTCTACAACCATTATCAAATGTTATAGATTTTTGATTCCAGTTAATTACACCTCTTTTTAAGAAGAATGGTAAATGTTTATAAATAGATTTTATTTTATCAATAATTTCTATAACTGTAGTTCCTTTATTTGCAACAACCATACAACCTTTATCATTATTAAATAATACAAAATGAAGAATAACAATTGCAGCTGATACTGTATTATGTGATAATATATTATTTGTGTAATAACTTGGTTCTGGTCCATCAATAGTTAAATCAAACATTGATAATTTTCCTCTTAGTTTTTTAAAATGTTTGATTTTTGATAGTCCAGATATTGTAATAACTTCATCATTTTCGGTTAAATCTAAAACTAATTTTGGAGTATGATTTTTACAATATATTATATGTGTGTCTGCGCATTCAATTTTATCATCATTTTCTAATAATAATTCATATCTCTGTAATGGTATTGTTCTAACTATTTCAGAAACAGGTGTATTACCATAGTCAGTTTTTACATATTTATTTATTGGTATAATATCTACTATCTTTTTATTTGGTTTATTTTCATCTTTATCAATATTTCTAAATTCATAATATTCAATTAATTGAATGAGAAATATAATAATATGTTTAATTGTTACTTTCATATTTTTAAATTTAAAAAATTCAGACATTTCTGAATAATTTTTTCTTTTTCTTTTTTATAATCACTATCCCATATAGTTAAAACATCAAAACCTTCCTGTTGCGCTATCCTTGTTTTCTCTTTATCTTTATTCCAAATTTCTTGTGATGTTATATTTTTTCTAAATGGATGTGGATTGTCTTTTGATTCATATATCTTCGGATTTGCATGATATCTATCACCGTTATATTCTATTATCTTTTTTGATTTCATGTCACAAAAATCGTATTGTAAAAAAATTCGTGGATCTGTGTCTGTTCCTTTTTTGGATATGAAAAATTCTTGATTTTTTGTAGCAAAATAAATATCTTTTTTATTTTCATAATCATAATATTCTAATATACCATAGAACAGTTCTTGACTTATTTTAGAATATCCACATTTTAAATTACCATTAGATAATAAATTTTCTTGCCATTTTACTTGTCTATTTTTCCAAATTACTATACCTTTTTCTTTGCCATATTTTTCTACACAAATATCTAAAGTAAATGTTGTTTGTCTTTTTTTCAACATTTTTTTGGATGTTTCCATATCAAGCCCTTGTTTTAAATAATAATCTAATCTAGTTGTGTGTTTTCTATCTTTTAATGCTTCTTCTCTAAATTCTATTAATTCTTGTTCATTTTTATATTTTTTAAAATCTTTTGAAAATGGACTTCTTGATTTCCTGTCTTTTTCAGTAGTTTTTGTTTTATGATTTGGATTTTTTTCTCCTTTTATTTTTTCAGAAAACATTTTCTTATATTTTTCTTGTTTCATATGCAATCCTGAATTTTTACTTGTTTTTAAATTATCATTTTTTGTTGTTAATGGTTCATCTGGAAACATTTCTTTATATTCTTTGCTTGTTAATCCATGTTTCTTTAAATGTGCACCATAAATTCTTCTTACTTTTTCACCACATACTTTACATATAATATAATCAGATATTTCTTTTTTCATTGTTATATATTGTTTTCATTTATATATAGATAAATTTTAATGGCTTTTAGACAAATCGGTAATGTGATTAATTATCAATTTTATTATATAATCTATATAAATATATTTTTGTTTTCTCTAAGAATGACAATTTTCTTTGTTGACTAATAATATCATAATAAAGTTCGTAAAAAGGGATAGAATATATATCTTTTGTTTCTTCATTTAAAATTAATATTTTAGTATTAAAAGAATTGCACTTACCAGTTTGTCTACTGGCCATTAAAATAGAGAATCTGTTTCTAGTGTATAAATCAATTATCTTTTTTTGATAGTCTCTAAGTTTCATTGAACCTATTGTACTGTCTTCTAATTTAATTTTACAATATTTTTCTGCGAAGTAATGTACAGAGAGTTTACATTTTGCATATTCACTAATTTCTTCATTAGTCATAGCAAATGTTACATTTGATTTTCTAACTCCTGGATTATTCTTAAACCATATTTTTTCGTGTTGTTTTAAAAGTTGTCCTAAATTTTCTTTTTCTTCAATTTCTTTAACTCTTTCAGTAGTGAATACTCGATCACCTAGTGTAGTTTTTTTTCCAGCCATAAAATTTTATTATATTATATATGTTACATTATAACCTCTTATTTTAAAATTTAGATACAATATATCTTGCACTGCACCTTCTTCTAATTCTAAATTAAATTCATATCCTATAACTTCTAATTCTGGTACATATTCTGCAATTTGTTCATTAACTTTTTGTTCTAAATTTGTGTTTGATAGATTTGTTTCCCATAAATAATATTCAAGATCACAACCCATGTCTGGATCTCCCATAACTTCACCTTTGTTTGTGAATAAAATCATTTCTAATTTTTGGACTATAACTTCAACTAAGTCATCTTGTATAATTTTTTTTGAATTATAACTTGGGTGTCCTTTATATCTAATATAGATATCTTTAAAATCTTGTACAGGTTTATATGCCATTTTTCTTCATTTTGATTTATAATGTAACTATATATATTAAAAAAAGATATTCTATAATGAATAATATTTCTTTTAGTGTTACAGATTGGATAGGCCCAATGGAAAATGGCGTCGGAGTTATATTATCTTTGAATTTACGAAACGAATTATATGAAATTATATATTGGTTTAATAAAAAAGGTGATTATAGATTTGTTATTCAAGATGATTTTTTAGAAAAATATAAAATTACTGATATTTATAAATATAAATATTTTCCAGATATAATTGCACATATTGATAAAATTGTGTTACCACCAAGAGAAGAGATTTGGAAAGAGTTTGTTTTATAATTTATTTTTTACTCCAAATAAAAAAATCACCCATTTCACCATCATAATTAAAACCAGTAATATTAGTAATAATATTAATAGTTTGTTCGAATGTTAACATATTTTTAAATACTTCCATCAAATCAGTTTTATTAATAAAAGACATAGGTTTTAATTGAATATCAAATATATTTAATGTGTCTGGAATTTGTGAGTAGAATTCACCTAAAGCGTATTTTATAATATTATTTTCTATTGATTGTATTTCATTATTTTTAAAAATAATAGCATCAAATGTCACTCTATTATTACCCATTATATCACCTGACATATCATTGATTTTAAAATGATGTTTCTTGTTATCAACAAGATCTATATAGTCAACGTAGGTTTTGAAAAATGTTGCTATAACTTTTTTATGTGTATTTCCTGCGTTACCAATATCATCAAGTATTTCATCTAATCTCATTACAGGAAGTTTAATTTCATTTATATGTAAATAATCTTTAAAATTTTTAGGTTTCATAATATCATTTGGTTCATTTTTAGTGAAAGACTCAAAATTTTGAATGCTTTTATCTTTTTCAAAAGCTATTCTATCTTTAATAACTTCGTTCAGATACTGTCTAACTTTATTTTTGTATTCTAGATTAGAATTAAAGAATTCAATACCAGGATTTCTTAAATTTGAGTTTTTACCTTTTAAATCATTCATTAAATTTGTTAGAGCAGAATCTTTCCTTAAATGTTTGCTAAGATCAGTGAAACTAATCCCTTGATTAACATATTTATCAATCATATTATTGATTGACATAACTATTTCTCTTTTAACTGATAATTCGTCTCTATAAGGCATTTTTAAACTAAATGATTTTTATTCATTATTATATATATAAATTTATTTTTCACTTGTGTTTTTTAATATATAATAAGCAATGGTAAAAATGGGACTTTTGTAAAATGATTAAAAATAGTAGAATTGATGTTAATATAACATATCGTAATGTAACATATTATAGATCTAAAAATTATGTTTGTAATAATGGTGAAACATTGGACATTGATGTTAATGATTTGCCACAAAATTCACATGTTAAAGTAATTGCTGTTTGTGAGATATGTTCAGATGAAAAACAACTAAGATATCATAAATATTTAGAAAATAAAAAAAGACAAGGTTTTTATAGTTGTAAAAAATGTTCTTCTATTAAAAGAAAAAATACAATGTTAGAAAAATATGGCGTTGAAAATCCACAACACATAAAAGAAATAAAAGATAAAACAAAACAAACAAACCTCAAGAAATATGGCGTTACTTGTACATTATTAGATAAAGATGTCAAAGAAAAAATTAAAAAAACAAATCTTGAAAAATATGGCGTGGAAGAGATACTTTCTTCATATGAAATTAGAGAGAAAATAAAGAAAACTAATCTTGAAAAATATGGAAAAGAATGGTATACACAAACAGAATCATATTATTTGTTAACATATAAAAGGTGGGAAAAAGATATATTATTTAAATTATCGGAATATAATATAACAGATTATATTTTAAATACTGATCGAACGATAGATGTTAAATGTGATTGTGGTAAAGATCATTATTTTAATATTAATAGCAAAAATTTATATCAAAGATATAAAATACAAAAAACAATATTATGCACAGTTTGTAATACATTAGATTATAAGATTTCAGGTAAAGAATTAGAAATCGTGAATTTTATTAAAGAAAACTATAATTATGAAATAATAACAAGTGATAAAGAGATCTTGGATGGAAAAGAATTAGATATTTATTTACCAGATTTAAATCTAGCTTTTGAATTTAATGGTTTGTATTGGCATTCAGAACTTTATAAGGATAAGGATTATCATTTAAATAAAACAAACAATTGTTTAAAAAAAGGTGTTCAATTAATACATATTTGGGAAGATGAATGGTTTAACCAAAAAGAAATTGTCAAGTCTAGAATATTAAATATGATTGGAAAGTCTGATAAAATATATGCTAGAAAAACTATAATTAAAGAGATAATAGATAATAAATTGATTAGAAATTTTTTAAATGATAATCATCTTCAAGGTTTTGTTGGTTCTTTTGTTAAAATAGGTCTTTATTATGAAGATGAATTAGTATCTCTAATGACCTTTGGTAAAAAAAGAAAATTAATGGGGTCTAAAAGTATAGAAGGAGAGTATGAATTGTTAAGGTTTTGTAACAAATTAAATATTAATGTTGTTGGTGGTGCATCAAAATTATTTAAATATTTTATCAGAAATTATAATCCGGGTGAAATAATTACTTATGCTGATAGAAGCTGGAGTAAAGGAAATCTATATGAAAAATTGGAATTTAAATTCGTTCATAACACAAAACCGAATTATCATTATTTTGATGGTAAAAATTTAAAACGATTATATAGGTATAATTTTAGAAAAGATGTTTTAGTTAGAGAAGGTTATGATCCTAATAAAAGTGAACACGAAATAATGTTAGAAAGAGGTATTTATAGAATATATAACAGTGGTAATATAAAATATTCATTAAACTTTTAATGTATTTATTTTTAAAATTAAAAATTATCTAATAATATGACGTTCGCCGAGAAAAAGAAAAAAATCGAGAATCTTAAAAAGAAAATCGCAAAAGTAGAATCAGAATATAACTACAATAAAGCAATGCAATTGGCACTAAAATTAGTGATTAACGGAACTTATGGTGCTTTTGCTCACCCTAAATTTGTAGTATCTAATAAAGATATTGCAAATGCTATTACAGCACATGGTAGAGATGTAATTTTATTTATGTTAAATAAAATAGAAAAATATTTTTATGAAGAATGGTATCATGATATTGAAGTTCATAAGTTATTAGAATTTACGTATATTGTAACTGATGATAGTGATGTTTGGTATATGATGAATAATAGAAATAGAATAATTGGAAGGGGTAATAATACTTTACATGATTTACTAATAGAATGGAATGTTGATATTGATAAATTAGAAGAACACAAAGATTCTATTAAAATTGAAGATAAAATTTATAATATTAAATATAAGAGACATCTTCATAATTTTGTAGATAATGTTGAACAAATTGATGGTTCTGTGATTTCTGAAAGAGAAGAAATGCCAGGTTTTACAGAAATGACAAAAGATGATAAAGAAACTTATAGTACGAAATTTCATAAAGATGAATTGTGTGTTTATGGTGATACGGATTCGGTTGACAAGGATAGTGTAATTATCACAAATAATGGTGAAAAGACAATAGAAGAATTTTACAACGAAAATACATTAAATGTGGGTGAGAGTACGTTGAAGGGACATGAGAGTGTTAAAACTGGTGAAAAAATCTTAAATTGGTGTTCTGAAAAAAAGCTATATTATGCACCAGTAAAAAGAGTTATAAGACATAAGGTTATTAAACAAAAATGGAAAATTAAAATAAAAACAGGTGAGGAAATTTTCGTAACAAATGATCATTCTATGATAGTTTTTAGAGACGGTGAACAATTTGAAGTAAAACCTTCTGAAATGAAAATAACTGATAAAATTTTAAGGATATATAGAGATAAAGATGTGTCACCATATGAAAAATAAATTACAAAAATTTAAATTTAATATCAATAAAGATGATTATGAGGAAATTCAAGATTTTTATGATAAAAATTCTGTTAAGTGTTTAATTTGTAATGGTCCAATATTTTATTATAATTCTGTATTTACTGTAAGAAAATTTGGATACAAAGGCAAATCTTATAAAACATTTAAATCGGTGAATGGTAAAATTTATAATTTAAGTGTTTGTGAAGATTGTTTGATAGAAAAATATCCTGAGTATAAAAATAAGAATAGGGCTAGAATATTTAACATGGTAAATAAGATAACAACATATGCATTTAATATACCAGAAAAAGAATCTGAAATATGGAAGAATTTAAACTACGTTAGAACAAAGGAAAATTATATTTTAAAATATGGTGTAAATGAAGGAGTTGAAAGATGGGAAATCTATTGTGATAAACAACGAAAATCAAATTTATTTGAATATAAAAAAGAAAAACATGGTTGGAATAAAGATGATTTTGATAATTATAATAAATCAAGATCTGTTACATTAGAAAATTTGATAAAAAAACATGGCAAAAAATTCGGTAAAATAAAATATGAAAATTATGTTAAAAAACAAATTGAAACAAAAAGTAAAGAATATTATGTGTTAAAACATGGTAAATTAAAATGGGATGAATTGTGTAAACAAAAAGCACACAATTTATCTAATTATATAAGAATATACGGTAAAAATGACGCTTTAATTAAATTACAACAATTTTATTCTAAGATAAGGAATTATCCAGCATCAAAATCTTCACAGGATTATTTGTGGAAATTAGATAAAGAAATATCAAAAGATTTTAAAACATATTTTTATGAAAAATGTAATAATAAAGAATATGGTAAGATGTTATCTACTGGTCGATATGTTTTTATAGATTATTATATAAAAGAATTAAATTTAGGTATAGAATATAATGGTGATGTTTTTCATGCTAATCCTAAAAAATTTAAACATGATGATAAACCTAATCCGTTTAGTAATGAATTATCATCTGATATATGGAAAAAAGATGAAGAAAAATTATCACTTCTAAAAAAGGATCATGATATAGATATCATTGTTATTTGGGAAAGTGATTTGCCGAGTATTAAAAAATTAATAAAAGAAATATATGGAAAATATATGTTATAATTATGAATTGGTTGAAATTTCAGAAATTGAATGTGTAGGTAATTTTGGAGAAGAAGAATATGTTTATGATATAGAAGTTGATGATGAAACTCACACCTTTATTGCTAATAATTTATTAGTTCATAATAGTTTATATTTGTCGTTTCAACCAATAATGGACTCTTGTGATTATGAAGGTGATCCTCTTGAATTTATATTAACCCTTGATAGATTGTATGTAAAAGACACATTTGTTAAATATTTAGACCAATATGCTAAAAAGTATGGTGTTAAAAATATTCATGATTTTGAATTAGAAACTGTTAATAAATCTGCCATGCATCTTGAAAAGAAACATTATATTAATAATGTGGTTTGGGAAGATGGTATTTTTTATGAAGATATGGAACATTTTTTTCCAAAAGGTGTAGATATTGTAAGGTCTTCAACACCAATATTTGTTAGAGGTCAAAAGCAGAAAGGTGGTGTTTGGGAATTTATTAATTATTTATTTAAAAATCCTGATACGTTAAATATACGTGAGGTTTTAAAAATTATGAAAGATCTTAAAAATCAATTTAAAGCCTCTGATATTGAAGATATTAGTATGACGACTTCTTTATCAAATTATAGAGATAAAGTAGTTGATGATCAAATTGGTGTTAATTGTGTTAAAGGTGCTCATTTTTCAGTTAAAGCCGCCGCTTTACATAATTTTCTTTTAAATAAAAATAGCGAGTTTAAAACTAAATATGATTTGTTAAAAGGTGGTCGAGTTAAATGGTATTTTTGTAACCATACTCTTGGAGAGAGGTTTGCTTATATGAGAAGTTTTCATCCGTATGAAATAACTGAAAAAGAAAGAGTATTGATAGATTATGATACTCAATTTGAAAAAACATTTTTGGCAATTGCTAATAGGTTTTTAGAACCAGTAGGTTTACCAGATATTAATAAAAGATTATCGGTATTAAATAGTTTATTTAGTGGTTCAATACAACAGACAATTCAAAAAAATAAAGATGAGTTTGAAAACTTTGATGATTGGGGATTTTAAAAAAATAAGAAAAAACGAATGAAAAAAATTAATTATGTTAGAGAAAAAGATTTTTCTGTGATAGAGCAGGAATTTGAAGATTTTCATTATGAGATAACAGAAAAACTTCAAAAAATATTTAAAGATGAAAAGTTAAAACCTACACAAATAATATCATCTGAAGATGGAAAAACTTTAAAATTTGCTATTAATAATGCTGAAGAAAGAGAAAAAAGAGAATTGGGTGAAGAAATATACGTCATTAAAATTGAAAAATTAAATTATACAAAATGAAAATAGAAAGAGAAAAGTATTTCGATACATTAGATTTTATGAATGAAATGAATAATGTTCCATTATCAACACTTGATTTAAGTGAATTTTTTACAAATGCAACTGAAGAAAATCTTCTTAAAGTTGAAGAAAGATTTCCAAGTACATTAAATTATAATAAAATATATCTTTTAATTACAGAACCTGTTATTAGAGATTTATTTGATATAAAATTAAATAATGAAGAAGATGCCAAATTCAAAATCTCATGATAGTATTACTTTTATGACCTCTATCATTATTTTTTGTACAAGTTTAATGTTTGTACCAATAATATATTCAATAATATGGTTATTATTTTATCTTTTTGCTGGTTATATGTTTAATGGTGATTTAGATATACATAGCAAACCTTATACAAGATGGGGCTTTTTAAGATTTATTTGGATACCATATCAACGAATATTTAAACATAGATCTAAATATACACATGGATTTTTAATTGGTACATTAATAAGATTAATATGGATATTGATTATACCAATATTAATAGTATTTTTCTTTAAAATTCCTGTATTATTTTTGATAATACAATTTAAGTTTTATATTATAACTTCTTTGATTGGTTTAGAAATGGGTGCTATGAGTCATTCGATTGCTGATTGGGTTAGTTAATCAAATTCTACTAAAACAGTCATATTTCTATAATCTATTTCTAATCCTTTTGGTTTTAAAGGAAATGAAATCATATTTTCATATTCGAATTCAAATTTTATTTCTTTCTTTTTGGTGATAATGTGATTTTCTATTTCATTTTTGGTTTCAAAGTTTTCAACATCTAAATGTGTAAATTTATCAACATCTAATTTTAATTCAACATTTTCTATTTTCACATTAATTTTTTCTATTCCTTCATCATTTTCTATGATATCTGAAGACCATTTTATAAAACACTGTTCACATGTTATACCATTTATTAAATCTGAATTATAATTAAAAATATAAATATCTTTATCTTCTAGTTTACTGGTATAAACTTTTTTAATTGTGTTTTTTTCGTATTGTTTTAAGTATTTCATTTTAATTTCCAATTCTTTAATTTTAAATGTTCTTTATAATATTCTGATATTTTTTCTATAAGAATATCATCGGTGTATATTTGGTTGTTTAAATTATAATGTGAAACTTCATTTACTTCAATATTAATATTATTTTCGTTTCCTTCTATTGAATGTGTTGCTTCAATAAGATCAGTATTTGACATTAATATTATTAATTTTGTTTTTATTTTTAAATCTTTTCCAGTACCTTCTTCTTTTTTAAAGTACCCTGTAATAGATTCTGGTCTAATTGATTTTTTCTTTTTTTTCTTCACAACTAATGATAAATCTGATATGAGAATATCTATTAGTTTTTGATTAATATTCGTGATTTTGACTTCAATATCTTTTAAATTCACTTTTTCGTATATTTTAAATTTTGTTATCATAATTGTATATATTAAAAAATCCCATCAAATTGATGGGATTTTCTAAAATATTAAAGAATGTGATTAACTGTTAGTTATAACTGAGGGAGGCGAAGCCGTATTAAAAAAAGATATCTACTGTGTATGTACTAGTTATTGTATCATCAGAGTTGTGGTAGAATACAAAGTCTATCATCACACCTTCTTTATCGTATCTAATTGTACTAGTTGAAGGTACGTAAACACCATATGCTGATGTATCACCAGATAAAGTAATATCTAATGAATCTACTGCGTTACCGTTTTGGTCGGTGAATGCTAATACTGTCGTTGTTCCAGTTACATGTGAAGTTCCACCAGTCGGAGTAACTGTAATACTTGTTAATCCAGATATACCTGCTGTGAATGTGCTAGTTAATGAATCATCACCATTGTAATAGAATGTTAATGGTACATCAATACCGAACTTGTCTCCGAAATAAATAGCTCCTGTTGAAGCTGAGAAGTCAGTTACATATGCAGAAGAATATGTATCACTTGATAGAGAAACATTTGTAGTTATATCAATACCAGATTGATTTGTAAATACTAGTGTTTCAGTTGTACCTGATTCATAAGATCCACTTGTTGGTACAAGTGTCATACTTGATACTACAGGATCAATAAAATTGATCACGTATTTATCATTGATAGTAGCATCTGTTATATAATAGAAATAAATAGATACAGTATTACCAGTTACATTGGATAATACTAGTTCACCTGTTGTTGGTGTCCAAGAATCAGTATAAGTTGATGTTGTTGTATCACCTGAAAGTGCAATTAATCCTGTTATATCAACACTATTTTGGTCATACATTACTAATGTTATAGAGTCACCTACTGTATGTGTTGCAGCTGATGAAGGTACCATTGTAAAGCTAGTTACTGCTGAAGAATCTGTATCAACAACTCCTAATAAGAAGCTACCAAATCCAATGAATGTGAATGTTAATCCATCATAATCAAATGTGTCTCCGATATCATATTTTGTTCCATTAAAATAGAAGTCACCACCAATATTTGCAACTACATATCCGTTGATCGTAGCTGTTTGACCAGGCACTAATTTCACTAATAAGTAAGTATCAGTAGTAACTGTTGCAGTATCACCATCATTTACTACAGTTGCACTTGAAGTTACCCCTGTTGGATAAGATACAATAGCAGTACTACCTATTGTAGAACCTGTTGCGTGTGTATATGTTAAAAGATATGTTTCACCACTCATTGACCCACCATCTATTCTATAGTATGGATAATTAGTCAAGCTGTTTGATGACATTATACCTTTTACATTTTTTTGTTGTTTCATAATTTTATGTTTTCTTTTTATATATTAATAATAAAAATTGAAAAAGTGTTGATTATACAATACTTCACTGGTTTAGGAGGACACTATACAATAGATATATAAGATTATGAAAATTAAATTAATTGAATTTATTAATAAATCAAATATAGTTCATGATGATAAATATGATTATAGTTTTGTTAATTATGTAAATAGTAAAACTAAAGTGAGAATAATATGTTTTGAACATGGTGAATTTTGGCAAAGTCCTTCTAAACATTTAGAAGGACAAGGTTGTCCTGTTTGTGCAACTAATAATATGAAAGATGATACAGAATCATTTATTAATAAATCAAATATAGTTCATGATGATAAATATGATTATAGTTTTGTTAATTATGTAAATAGTAAAACTAAAGTGAGAATAATATGTCTTAAACATGGTGAATTTTGGCAAACACCTTCAAATCATCTAAGTGGACATGGTTGTTCTAAATGTGGTGGTAGATATAAATTAACTACGGAAGAATTTATAATAAGATCAAATAAAATTCATAATAATAAGTATAATTATAGTGAAGTTAAATATTTTAATAATAAAACAAAAGTAAAAATAAAATGTCCTAATCATGGAGTATTTTTACAAAGACCTGATGCTCATTTAAGAGGACAAGGATGTCCTAAATGTTGCTAGGACGTAAAGTTCCTTTTAAATTTGGTTGTTCAACACCTTTATGAAAAACATTGCCTTGTAAATCAACATATTCTTTTCTTAATGCCCAACCACGGGGTTTTATAATTTCCTTATTTTCTGTTAGTAAATTAAAAGGGTCGCCTACTTCTTCTTCAGATAATAAGTTTAAAGGATCACCAGTTACTTCTTCAGTTATTATTTCTTCAGTTATATTTTTTTCAGTTTCTGATAAGATATTAATAGGTTCTGGTTTTTCAATAGCTTTTACATCAATTATATATTCTTCTTCAGTTTTAATGTTTTTAATGTGTATTTTACCATTTTCAAAAGAACCAACTAATATGTAGTTTTCATAATCCACAAAACCATTATTTGCTAAGGCTTGGATAAATTTTCCCATTTTTCCCATGTTTAATAATTATTTTCTATTATATATTTTTTATAAGAAGTCTATAATAAGATTTAAAATTTTAATATATATGTTAAAGATTTCTAAAAAACAAAATAGAAATAAATATGACAATGATTAAAAAACTTAACGTAGAAAATTCTCAAGAATTTATAGATCTTGTAAAAGATAAAGAACTTATTGTATATGAAGATATACAAGGTTCTCAAATTTTTATAAAGTGGACTGGTGATAAATTCATTATAAAACCTAAATCACTTAGAAGCCAACCTCTTAATTTTATTGATTTGGCGACACAAAAATTTTATAATCAAGCATATAAATATATTCATCAATTACCAGATTATGTAACTGATTTATTAAATAAAAATTGGTGGTTTTGTTTTGAATATTTCCCAGATAATCAACCTGCAAATATAGAGTATAATATTGTACCTAAAGGTGGTTTAATATTAACTTGTATTGTAAAAGGTTCAAAATATTTTTATAATTATGATGAATTAAAAGAATATGGCGAATTATTTAATGTAGATTATTTACCAGTTTTATATAAAGGTAAATTAAGTGAAAAACAGTTAGAAATAATTGATTTGTATTTAAATACAAGTGATAAAGACTTAGAATATGTTTTTGGAGAAAAGAATTTTGCTTATTTCTTTTATCAAATACTAAATCCTCAGTTAAAGAATTCATTTTTGATGAATGATGAAGTATTTAATGATAATTTAGAGAAAATAATATTTAAAATAGATAATAATACAGATTATTCATTTGAATTATTAAATCCTTTATATCATAGATTATCATCTAATAATAACACAGAATATATAGATACATATAGTTTGATATTATTATCATTTTTAGAATATTTTCAACAAATTGCATTAAAGAATTATAAATTACATTCTTTAACAATGGATGAATTATATATTGAGATTGTGTGTAAAATATTTAATGATTATATTAAAGATATTAAGAAAGATATTGAAAAATGGAATTTTGGTATTCCATCATTTTTTAAAGAAGATAAATTTAAAATTAATTTGGAACTTATACCAAATAAACTTACTAAAGATTTTGTTAAATCTAATGATAAAATTGAATATGTATTTAAGTGTATTCTTAGTTCATTTAGCAAGAAAAAGAAAAAACCAATTGGTGTTTTTAATCAACAAACTCTTATATTATTTAATAGTTTGGTTAAAGATATAAATTTATATTTAGAAAAACAATTAGAATTAAATAGAGAATATGCTATTCAAAAGTCTGATGTTAAAAACTTTAAAGATTATTTTGATTTGAAATATGAAGTTGATGCTGATGGTAGATTATATCCAGATGTATTTGATGAATTTGATGATGAGGGTGGTGAAGATAAGAAAAAGAAAAAGAAGAAAACTGTTTTTGGTAAAAAAGGTGGTAAAAAAGATTGGTCATGGGAAGATGGTGAAGAAGGATGGGAAGATTTTGAAATAGATAAAGAAAAAGTTTAATATATAAAGAGATAATCAACAAAAAATAATTAACTAACTAATGATTGATTTAACAAATTGGCTTCGAATGAATACAGGAGCAACAGAAACATATTATGGCTATGCTAATCCAGGTGTACTAACTACTGAAGGAAAATGGTTAATAAGAAGACAAATAATTGAAAGTGGTGATACAGTATATCAATTTGCTGATAATGATTTTCAATTTGATAAAATATGGGAGAATAAAGAATTATATTTTTTAGCACCTTCTGCAGTAACAATTTCATCAAGTTCTGTTACAAATAGTGAAATTATCTTAAAATTTGATTTAGTTGATGGTGTTGCAAAGTATTTTATAACAGTATTGGATTCATCTCAAAATAAGGTTATGCCTTGGAGTAGGCAAAGAATAAGATCATTAAATGACTTAAATATGGTTATACAAATTAATAAACATCTAAGTTCAGCTTCAGATTATGAAATTTGGATTGAGGCTTGGAATGGAGTTAGTTCGGAAACTTTAATAGTTTATGTCGCAACAACATAAGTAAAAAACCACTCATTGAGTGGTTTTTCTTTTTTATTCTTTTATTTCTTCTTCATCAATTTCAAGTTCTAAGTTATCACCTATATCTAAATCTTCTACAACTACGTTTGCGTCTGCTTCAGTTTGTTTAGCTTTTTCTTGTAAAGATTCTTCTTGGGCTTTTTGGAATAATTCTATTAGTTCTTTTTTGGCTTTTACTTGTTGATTTTTAATTCTTTGTGTTCTTGCTTGAGATCTTTTCTTTTGATTTTTTTTATTTCTACTTTTTGGCATAATTATCCATTAATTTTTAAATTATATTTCGAAAATAATTAAAAGTTTAAATTAATTCTTCTCTATCTATACTTTCTGGGTTTATTCTTTTGAAGAAAGATGATCTATGTCTTTCAATTACTGGATCATTATTATATTTTGAAATGTTTTCTCCTTTACTAATATCTTTTAAATAAGATTGTAATTTTTTATCAATTTCTGAATAACCACTTGCAGTTGTATTATGTCTTTCTTTCCAATCTGGCATAATTTGTTCTAGATCAGTCTCACTTATTCCAAGACCATCAGTAGCATTTGCCATTGCACAATCAACTAACACTTTACCTTTTTCATTTAAACTTTTAGCTAAATGTAATGTTAATTCATGTACTTCAGACTTCCAAAGATTTTGAATTAAACCAAAATCACCAACATCACCGTGCAAAGTCCAAAATCCCAAATAATATTCAGTTAAATTGTCTGTACCTAATACTAAACCACCATTTTTTGAAGCTAAATTATAAAGATAAATCATTCTTGTTCTAGCTTTTATATTACCAAGTCTAATTAATTTTGATTGATAATCATATTCAGAATAAGGAGAACCTTCATTATCCATTTCATCTAGATTTTTTAATGTATCAAAGTATTCTGTAAGATCAATTGATTGGAAATCAGTGCAAAACGCTTTTCCAATATCTTCAGCTCTTTCTTTTTCTTCTTTCTTATTACTTTCTATATGAATATATCTTCCTATTAAAGGAATATTTAATTCATCACATATAGGTTTAGCAATTGCTGCAACAATTGCTGAATCAACTCCACCACTAATACCCAATACTAATGATTTAAGTTTAGTTCTTGTAATTTTTTCTTTTAGTAAAAATCTTGAATTTTCAAGTACTTTGTCGTAATTTATTATATTTTTCATAATTATATTTTTTATTGTTTAATTAAATATACGAAAAATTTTTATAATTGTAATATTTTTTGGTATGTTATATAACATATGTCAATTATTAAGATATTTTAAGAGAATTTTCTAATGGTATTATAAATTTTTCGTTGAAGACTTTTACCCTTTTTTTATGATCAAAACCAAAATGCAGTTTATGAGCGTCTTTAATCTTAATCCACATTAAATTTTCAACTTCATCAGGTTCACTATTTTCTGTACTGAATTCTGGTAATATAGAATTAGTTGCATCAAATACAATTGAATAATGTAATGAAATATTTTGAAGATGTGAGTCTGGATTAGTATCAATATACCAAGGTTCTTCTGTATTTATAAAAATTTTGTAATTTTTTAGAAGTTTTTCGCAATTTATACCAGTTTCTTCCCACATTTCTCTAAAGAAAGCTTCTCTACCACTTTCATTCCAATCTAGATAACCACAAGGTAAATTCCACAAACCTTTACAGTCTGGTGTGCCTTGTCCTCTTTGTCCTACTAAAATATAAAAATCACTCCCGATTTTTGCTGATACATAGGAAACAACAGCACAACTTCTTGAAATCCAATGTGTTGTACCATCATTTTTTATTGATTTATTTGGTCTGTTGTTAAATTTCATATTTCTTATTTTTAATATAATTGAATAAAAATTGTTCTGCATCTTTTACTTTTTTGAATTCTTTATTTCCACACAATAGATTTTTGCCTGCATATACACCAAAATATCCGCTAGGTTCTTGATGAGATATTTCTTTTCCTTTGGGTCCTCTTGACATTCTGAATTGAATCATGTGTTTTATTTTATAACCGAAATGTTCTTTCACTGTTTTACCCATGTATTGTTTTTTTACCATAATATTATATTATTTTTTATTTTTATTATTATATTCTTATCTAGTTTAATTTATATTCAAATCTTCTAAGTATCTGTTTAATGTTTTTTTGTCAGTATAAGTATATTTACCAGATGAATCAGATGTCTTTATACAATATCTCCAATCCATTTTTTCAGGTTTAGCTTCTGTCATTTTAATAACAATATTCATAGTTGGTACACCAATATCATTTGTTAAATAAGTACCAATTCCTAACGTGCATTTAATTTTATCACTTGCATATCTTATAATATCTCGTATTTTTAAAAATGAATTTATACCATCAGAATAGACAATTGTTTTGGATTTAGGATTAATTCCATATGATTTATAGTGTCCAATTATTTTATCAGTAAATAATTTAAAATCACCAGAATCCCATCTAACACCATCAAATAATTTACTATGTAAAGTATCAAATGATTTTAAGAAATTGTCTGTACCATAAGTATCAGATAACGCAATACCTAATTCTCCTCTGTAAACTTTAACCCAATTTTCTAAAGATATCTTATTTGCTAGTTCTGGTCCATATTTTGCGGCATGAAACATTATCCATTCATGAGCTTGTGTTCCAATGGCTTTAACATTAAATTTTCTAGCGAACATACAATTAGACGTACCAATATATCTAGCTGGTGATTCCCACATAAAATGTATATTGATAAATTCTTGTATTAGTTTTGAATATCTTCTTCTTAAACCAAATTCTGCAATATTAGATTCGGCTGTTATAAAACTTCGATATTTGTCTCTGTGTGTATCATATAGATGATCAAAATTATGAATATTTTTATATTGATCAGTTAACATATACCAAGTTTCTGTTAAAATCGGCATTATTTGTGTTTCCCAATAAATTGTTTTTAACCAAGAACCAGTTATTTCTATTTCGATATCTTCTCCTGTTTGAGTTACTTTAACTTCAGATGGATCGTATCTATAACTTCTTAAAAAACCATAAAAAGATTCATCAAAATAAGATTCACCTTTCATATTTGAAAATTTTTTTCTAAATGATCTTTCTATTTCAGGAGTGAATCTAAGATTTTTCATAGATTCTATTTGTTTTTTAATATGATAATCTGAACCGACTGGAAATTTATGTTTTCCACGGTTAAAAAATTTAAATTTTACTATTGCGTTTGGGTGAGTTTTAAAGATTGCATATTGCATAAAATATTTATATGCATCTTGATCATCAAAATCGGTAATAATTGGTTCAATTTCACCTGTTTTTTCAAATTTATCATAAATATCTATCTGTTTATTATAGATAGATTTTAAATGTACTATTAATTCTTTTTCTGATAATTTTTGTATATTTCTCATGATTTGAAGTTTTAGTATTTATAATAATATACGAGAAATTTTCTAATAAGTCAAAAATTAGGATATGTTATTAGACATATATTTAATTTTCAATTTCAGCAGATAACCCAGAATCAAGTAAAGCATAATAAGGAGTTTCTAATTCTTTAAATGTGCCTTTTTTAACATCACATTTACCATTATTGTGTATAATCATGGTACATTGTTCTGCTTGTGTTAATTCATGTTTACAGTATTTAATAAGACAACCAATAACATGTTCAAATGTATTAACTTCGTCATTATATACAATAATTGAGTATAAATTTTCTTCTTTTTCTTTAGATTCGTTTTTAGATTCGTCTTTAGTTTTGTCTTTTGTCATTTTTTATTATGTTTTAGTTTTATAACCCATTCAATGTGTTTTTTAATTTTTTGATTTTCTAATAAACTTTTTAATGTATTAAATTTTTTGCCCAAAGTTTTTTCATCCCAAAATTTATGTATAGCCTTATGACATTGTTTGCATAAGTCTATACCGTGTGATTTCATATAGTCTTTTTCGTAATTTTTTTTGAACCACTTTTTAGTATGTAATGTTACTGGTATTAAATGATGAAATGATGTTGTTTCATTACGACCACATATTTTACATTTATCTTGCATAATTTAAATAATTTAAAAGTTAAAATTAACCTAGTCCATAAGCGGGATTTTGTTTTATCTATACATTTATCTAAGTGTTTACACTTCTCCGAAGAGTGCCTCTAACCCGATCATTATAGAATTGCTCACCTCCTAGATCTGTTTGAGTTGCAACCTCGGCAGTACGAACGACCAAAGTCTCCTGCCTTAAGCAAAATTGTCCCGACTTTCCTCTAATTTTTTATAAAATCAGCGTATAGTCGATTAGATTAATTTGTTATAATATACAAAAATTTTTAAGAAAATAAAATAATTTCTTTAATATATATAGATAAAAATTATGATTGATAGAAAAATAATTTGGATAACCGAAGGTGAAATTGAGTTCCTTGAGTCTTATTTGACAAAGGATATGCATTGCTTGGAGTTTGGTGCAGGTGCTTCTACTAAATGGTTAGCTGATCGAGTGAGTCATTTGATTAGTATAGAACATGACAGTGAATGGATTAAAAAAGTATCTGAATCCCTTCCCGGAAATGTTACCCTTCATCAACATAACAGGGATTATAGTGTATATGTTTCTATTTTCCCAGATGAACATTTCGACTTTATTTTAGTAGATGGAAGAGATAGGGTTAACTGTGTAAAGGAAGCTCTTCCTAAATTAAAGAAGGGTGGTTATTTGATGTTGGATAATTCGGAAAGAGAAGAATATAAAGAGTCGATAGATTTAATGGAAGGATATGAAAGTTATACGCAAATCAAACCAGATTCAGAAGGTTTTGTTTATCCTGATTGGCAAACTCTATGGTGGAAAAAACAGTGATTTTAATAAACCTGGTTCTATATTTTATACAAAATATTTTTAATCCTTATTTTTAATATACAAATATGTGAAATACCTAAAGACATATTTAGAAAATAAACATTTTAATATTACAATAACTGATATTAAGAATAATGATAATTTAGAAGTTACCATTAAACAAATAGAAAAATATTATGAATTACCAATATATGAACAATTAACCGAAATTATAGAAGATGAAGTTTCTTGTGCTTGGGGAGATCAAGTAGAAAGTAAATGTGAAATTGTATCTTTATATATATATAAGACAAATTCTGGAATATTGGATTTTGATGTTAATGTAAATAATAATGCATTTTATAAACCAATTACAATAGAAGATTGGTATATAAAAAATATTGGAGTTACAATAGATGAATATCTACAATCAAATAAATTAGGATTACTATAAAAATAAATAAATAAATAAATAATGAGACATTTAAAAACTTTTAATGAATCACTTAAATTAAGTGATATGAAAATAGAACTTGAAGAATTTTTAGATGACGTATATTATGACATGAGACATGATTATTCTGGTGCTAAACTTCTTTCAGAGGTTGAAGAACACCTTGACGATCTCATCCCGGATATATTATACGGATATGAAAATGAAGTGAACTATGACAAAGTAGTTAAAAAACTACGAAAACATGGTATAAAATATATGACTAAATAATATGAAACATTTAAAAACTTTTAAAGAAGCAAGTGCTGCTTCAGTTAGACATTCAGAAAGTAGAAAAGGACCTACAGATAGTGCAACATGGCATGATGAAGGAACTAGAATGAAAGGTAATGATGGTAATATGTGGGAAATACAAACTGATAAAAATGGTGTTAACCATTGGCAAGAAGTTTAATGAAATATCTTTCTTAGTAGGTCACCAACTGAGTTTCAAACCTAATTGCGGAAGAAGTGGGGCTCGAACCCACGCGCCGTATTTCAGACCTACTGGTTTAGCAAACCAGCCCCTTCACCAACTTGGGTACTCTTCCATAGCGGAAAGCAAGGGATTCGAACCCCTAATGGTGTAACCCATTACTACTTTTCAAGAGTAGCCCCTCGTCCAACCGGACGCTTTCCATAGTGGCTTATTAAGGATTCGAACCTCATATATCTCTAGTAACTCTTAAAATATACATTTTAGTGACATGCGGTAACCCGACAAATGCTCTATAAATACAACCTATTTGTTATAAGCCTTAGTGGACCTAGTCGGACTCGAACCCTGGACTTTCTGCTTAAAAGGCAGAAGCTCTACCAACTGAGCTACAGATCCATTGGTTGGCCATCAGGGGATCGAACCCTGGACTCTCTGCTTAAAAGGCAGATGCTCTAAACCTACTGAGCTAATGGCCAATAAAAAAACCGAATCTTTTCAGACTCGGTTTGTAATTCTTTGTACCTAAAAATTTAGGTAATACAATTCCGAGCCGTTTTCAGACGACTATTCTTTTTCGATTTACTATTTATGTTAATTATAATCATTATTTAAAATTTTTTAATTTTTTGTATTAATTCATTTTTAAAACCATCAAATGCGCCTCTTAGTTCATTTCTAACTTTTTCCCATTCTTCTGTTTTACTTTTTTCTATTATTTTGTATGAATCAATTAAATTATTAAAATTATTATATCTTATCTTTAATTCTGATATTAGATCATCAATTTCTTCATTGAAATCTTCTCTAGTGTTATTATCATTATCAATTAATGATTCATTATATCTTTTAATTTTCATGTTTAAAATTGATTTTCTTTATATATTAATTATTTGTTCTATTTTTTCATCAGTTAAGTTATATAACTTTTTAAAATCGTTATCAAAGATTTTTTGTCCTTTTATTTTGTAAAATTCTTTCAATTTAATAATTATAATATCATAATCTACTTCATTCCAAAAACAAATGATATTGTTATCATTCACAAAAGTGAACAATTCTCTATCATCAGCTAAAGTATCCCAAACCAAATCACTTTCAATAGAAGGTTTTATTCCTTTAAAAGAAGAAAGATAACCAAAATCTTTAATTAGTTTTTTGTAAACTTTTTTACCTAATCCTAGACCTTTCATAAAAACTGGCAAACCATTATTAATATGTATCTGATTAAATGGTGGTTGAATAGTTATATCTAAAAATGGGTCTCTTTCACCATCAATATAGATAGTGTTTAAGATTTTTTGTTGATTCTCTTCTTTTCCATATTCAAATTCTACTCTTTTACCATCTAAATAGGTTAAAATACCACGAATAGTCGGATTATATATTATTTCTATATCTTTATTGTTCTGTTTATAAATGAAATCATCAAAATTGGAATTTTTAATTTCTTTTTTTAAATTAAAAATAATTTGTTTTAGTTCTGATAGAACTTTTTTGTAATTGTTTGCATTAATATATCTATCTATTTTTTCTTTTTGATTTTGATCGATAGCTTTTTCAAATAATTCCATATTTTGATTGATTTTTTCTAAAGATTTACTAAATTGTGTATATTTTTTCATTTGTTAATTTTTATTATTTTTCATTAAAACTGGTTCTTTCTTCACATTAATATATATTAAAATTTAAAAGTTTAAAGTGGAACCGACCCGAGTTGAACGGGTACCTATACTTCTTCAGAGTATCGTGCAGACCACCTACACCACGGTTCCAAATTTGTATTAATATTTCATTTTTCTACCTTTTAACCATCCTTCATTTAACCATATTTAAACTTCTCGCAGGCCTACCAGGATTTGAACCCGGACCAAGTGGTTTGGAATCACTTATGCTACCGTTACACTATAGACCTGTGTTAAATTTGGGGTGATTAATGGAATTTGAATCCATCCTAACAGAACCACAACCTGCCGTGCTACCACTAACACTATAACCACCATATATTTTTAAGAACGTTTATAAAAAACAAAAAACCCGAATCTTGTTAGAATCGAGTTTGTCCCTTTGTTGATTAATATTTTTTAATCTTAACTTTTAAGGCATAACATTCCCGATCCGAAGCGGCTAAACCACTTATGAAAAGATGAACTATTATGTTTAAAAGTATTATTCATTGTTTCTGTTTTTACTATTTTTTATATATTAAATATTTATTCTCTATTTTTGACAATATACAAATTATTTCTTGCATAAAAAAATTTTCCGAGAAAACTTGGAGGAATTTCTTATTTCACACTACTTGATTCATGTTACTTTTGTGAAATCCCCCGTCGTCTTCTCAAACACACACTAACACTAATCGTTTTTATGCGACAACATCACTCCTTTAGGGCTACAGTGATGGTGTTATTCTTGGTGTATTTAAATGTGAAGATTTTTATCGTTCACATTTTTGTGAAGTAGCGCAGAGAACGGGCTGCGTGTTGCGTCTTTTAATTTCTACTACTTTTTTCACATTTGATAAATATTAGTTTAAAGCTCTATCACCACGTCAAGGTTTTTATCTTGATAGAGAAACAATTTTGAGACTAAAAACTGTCATACTGGTAAAACACACAGTTTATTATATGTTTTGCTTTCTTCAGATTATCAAAGAGTTGCTATTCTTCGTTCCTGAATTGTCCACATAATCCCTCGAAAGGCAACTATGTACACCAGCTGTACTGTAACTTTTTATGTGGTTACATCACTAGTACTATTAAGTTACTCGATATTTTGCGTACACTCACCACTATCGTGGCGTTAATAACCTGCTAGGGTTAAAAGTTGAGGCTACTGTATCAAAGATTCTCTACCTTGCGAGCTTTGAATCCACTTTATTCACCGAAGTGTAAAGTTTTAAGCACCTTTACTTAACAGACGGACAGGGACTTTGCTTTTTTTATGATGGAATTGAACCATCTACCTTTAGTTAGAATACTACTGCTCTACCATTGTGAGCTAATAAAAAATGATATCACCACAAAGTGCCTGTCCACCGATTCATAAGTTTCACCTTACAAAATACGACCCTTCGTATGCGTTTCAGCCCGGAGGACTTACTGTGCCGTTTGTTAAGACATCTTTCAACACCTTTGAAACTGAATAATGCTCTAACTTTCCACATTCGAACTACTATTCTATCTCTTATCTATCAACGAACACTTAATGAGTGGATTAAACGATATTGGAATGTCCCCATTCTATATTTGATAACTTTTGTTCCCCTTGCGGGCAATTGAGCCATCTTATTCTTACCAAAGATCGTTACTCACGTTGTTTCATCTTATCCCCTTTCTATTGAGGCTGTCTTGTTGGTCAAGACAAAAATGAGACTTGCTTAGATTGACCATAATCCGAAGACTATTGGCGAGAATAAGTGACCTTCCTCTCTTTCGACACCTTACGATGTTTTATCTGCTCCATCCGAAGATGAACGTCTGCCCAAGCACAGACTATATTTTACAATATTTTAAAGAACGTTTTGATTTCGAAAAATCTTTAAAAAAATATTATTTTTTCGTAATCTATTTTCTTGTACTTTCAAAATTTTAAAAAGTTTAAAAATTTTAAAAATTTATAAAAGTGTGAAAATTATATATTTGACTTAAAAAGTCACTTTTTTCTAAAATTAAAAGATTATACTAATTATACTAAAAAATTCAATAAGTTGAAAATTCTTTATTCTTAGGAAAATAAGTATTACCGTTAAAGATAATATTAATGAAATAAAATTTTTAAAAATTTTAATCTTTTGAAAAATTTTTTTATATACGCATGCGCGCGCACACGTTATATATTATTACCTGTTAAAGAATTCTTTGAGAATATTAATTAAGGTCTAATATTAGAAAATTCTTCTAAATATTCTAATCTAATTGAAATATGGTGTGTTAATTTTTTGGGAAGATGTAACTTTTTAACATTATCTTTATTAAGTGTCAAAAAATTATCTTTAATGTAATTTATTATTTTAGGATCTATATAATCCCATTCTTTAAGTTGGAAAGTATCATCAATAAATTTATCCCATTTCATTAAATTATATATTTATCTTAATAAATGTATTTTAGATTTATTTTTCCAACCTACATCATACTTATAATCACAGAAGTAAATTATTAAATTTGCATCGTATTTATAATCTACAAAATAAATTGTCTTATCTGCATCATATTTATAATTTACGAAATACCATAAACCATCTTTATTTGCATCATATTTATAATCTACGATATAAACAATCAAATCTGCATCATATTTATAATCAGCAACATATACTTTTATATCTGCATCATATTTATAATCAACTTTGTAAATTTTTTGTGCGGAAATTGTGAGGGATAGTAAAAATAGTAATATTAGGTAAAAGAATTTCATAACTTTTTACAGTTAATATTACAAATTTTGTGCCAAATTATATTTTTTCCAATTATCTAATTCTTTATCATTTGGATCACCGAGTGATTTGCCACAATATATACAAACTCTTTGTACAATTTCAAATTGTCCAAAGTTATGTAATGATATTTTATAATCTTCGTGAATACATATACTTTTAATATATTCTATTTCTTTCTGAGCATTTTCAAATATTTTATTAAGTTCTGATATTTTTATTTTTATATCATCTTTTTTCATTTTTATCTTCAAGACCTTTTTTATATGAATTTGACTCTACTTTATTGATTATTAGTATGGTTACAATTGTTGACACGATAGCAGCACCATAGATTAGACTTTTTAACATAATATTAATTTTTTAAACTTCATTATTTATACATTATAAATATAATGATCTAAAAAGTTTAATTTTAAAATTTATTATGGCAGAAAAAAAAGATATTGGTGTTAATTTAGAAAGTATTGAAAGTAAAATACAAGACATTCTAGACAAAGAACACAAATTAACACAAAAACAAAAAATAAAGAGATTTCCAAATCATTCTAATCCCAGTAGACTTAATTTTGCTTGTCCAATCTGTGGAGATAGCGAAAAAGTTGCTAGTAAGAAAAGAGGAAATTTATACCTAGATAGTCTAAGATATATTTGTTTCAACTGCGACGAAAGAATGTCTTTTGTAAAGTTATGTGAATTATTTAATATAGAAATTGATATGGATGAAAAGATTAAAATTTATAAACATATTGATCAATGTACAAAGTATAATCGAACCGAATATAATTATACAGTATTAGATAAACTTATTGATATTGAAGAATGGGTTAAATATATGAATAATCGTAAAAATAGTTGGTTAATAGATATTAAACCCGTACAAACTAATTCACACGTATATCAATATTTGAAATATACTAGACAAATACACAACCACGAACATATTTATCAAGGACTATACCGTAAAATGAGAGATGGTAAAGTCGTATTTAAAAGTCCTGTGATGATTTTGTTAAATAGAAATAATGAAAAATTGTTAGGTATTCAGTTGCGTAATTTAGAAAAAGACGCTGATAAGAGATTTTATAAAATTGTTGAATTTGAAGAGTTGTATAACTATATGAATCCAGGTAAAATGTTAGATGAATCTGAAGCTATTTCTTATAATAAAATATCTCACTTTTATAACATATTAAATGTTAATTTTGAAAATACTGTAACTATATTTGAAGGTTTTCTAGATAGTCTATTCTATCCTAATTCTATAGGTTTGGTAGGAGCTAATAATGATAATGATTTGTTAAATTTCTTAACAGAGGCAGATGAGGGGTTAGATTTAAAATTCTTTTATGATAGAGACTCTAAAGGTGTTTCTAAAGCTTTGAAAATGTTGAATAGAGGATATGGTGTGTTTTTATGGAATAAATTAATAGATAAAATAATTGAAGGGAAATCAGATAAATATAAAGCTAAGAAAACATTTGATGATATAACAGATTTGAATGAATTAGTAATAAAAGCCAAGAATCCAAATATATATGGGAAATTAAAGTTAGATAAGTTTTTTTCAAAAGATGAATTTGATCGACTTTATTTGGATAAAATTAAATGGAAGAAGTTTTAACAATTAAATATATTTTTTTAATATTTTAATTGTTTTATTGGTAGATTTATGATTTATTGCAATACCATCAGCATCTTTCCACATATCAGTATTTCTTTTCATATCATCAATTAATATGTGATTTTCAGAAGCAAATTTATATTTTTGTTTACTTGATTTATGATTGACTTTAATATTACCTAGTTCTCTTTTACACCAAATATCTTTACCTTTGTGAGCATATTGACCAGCTTTACCCCAAGGTGAACCAGTTAATATTTCTATATCGTTAAAATTTTCTGTAATAAATTTCCATAATTTTTTACCATCAGACATCCAATCCATGTTACTCCAATGTTCTATACCACGTTTTTCGATTTCTTGCCACATTTTAGTTACTCCATATTTTTTTATGTATTTTTCTGGTCCTATTTGATCTATATCTTTCTTAAATCTTCCATTAAAATCACATAACACACCATCTAAATCTACATATATTTTATAGGTTGGTTTGTCTTCTTGTTTTTCTGTATATGTTTTCAAATAATCCATTTCTTTAATATTTTTAAAATCTAAAACTTTCTTATAAATAAAAGTACAAAAAATTTTCAAGTAAAACAAATTATTTTACAAGAGGTTTACCTAATAATATATTAAGTTTACGTTTTCCATTTATTTCTCTTTCATACCAACCATTATTCACCATTTTTACTTCTTTGCTTAATATTTTTTCTATATTTTTTTTGTCTGTTACAATAGGTGCATTATTTTTTATTAAGAAATTGGCTAGTTTATATGAACATTCTACATAATTGCCAGGTTTATGTAACCTATCAATCATCATTTGTATATATTCTATCTTTGATTGTTTTTCACCATCATTGGCTCCGAGTGTATATTTTTTACCATGTAGTTTTATTTTATCAGCTGAGACCGCATCTGGTTCATCATCACCAGTTAAATCTATAATTTCCCATTCATCTGCTTTATTGAAGTTAATATCATCTGGTGTATCAATTCCTGGATATCCTCCTAAGTAATTGTATGTTTTATTAATCATATCTAGAATTTCATCATTATATTCGTCAAGTTCATCTTCAGTGGCTTTAACCCATGTACCTTTTGGTAAATTATTTTCAATTATGAAATTTTTAAAATTAGTTATCATTGAGGATAATTTTTTATTTTATATATTTAATATATAAGATAAAATTATCAACTTAGAATGAAAAAATATGGTGAATTTATTAATGAATCTAATCAGGGTGAGATATATATGTATGATATTCTAAGTGCAGGATTACCTATAAATAAAATCAAAGAACTTAAAAATATAATATTACAATCAGTTGATGAATCTGTTAATGAATCTCTATTTTCTGGATTATGGAATCAATTTAATGATTATTTATCTAGAAGAGCATGGAAATGGTTAATTAATAGAAATGAAAGAGAATTAACAAAGAAATTAAAAGTTCTTAATATGATAGATATATCAGATTTGAGTGATTGTTTTAAACCAGTTACTAAACTATATTTAGGTGGTGGTATTGATAAAGCTCCTGTTGGAAAAGATGATTGGAGATCATATGTAGAAAAATATTTTGGTGGAACGTCAGAAGGACATTATGATGTTAATGGTGAAAATCCTCATATTATTTACAGTCCTGATTTAATTAATTTGAGTATTACTGGTAAGTTGAATGAATCTGATTATAAAAATCCTCTAATTTTAAATCCTTTAAGAAATGAAGTTATTCGAGATGATGAAGAATATCAAAGACTTTATACAATGTGGAAAACAGGTCAAATGGATGATATGACTATATCAGAAGATTTTCAAAAACTTGGTGATTTTTTTAATAGAAAAGTTGTTGCATATGATTTAAGAGTATTAAATATTTGTGATACTAATTTAGTTAAATTTGATAATGTTGCTGGTTCAGGAACACAAGGTGAATTGCAAATGACACCAATGAGACAAATAAATACATTTATGTGGATTCAATCTGAAGAATTTAATCAAGGAGAAAAAAGAGTACAAGATATATCTCCATGGTTAATGGGTTCTATCACAAAATTGGTTGTTGGTGATGAAAATTTAAGAATATTGTTGGATGCAATAAAGAAACAAAATCAATAATATGGAAACAACGATATATATAGATTCTACTTCATTAAAATGGGAGATTGAGAATTATTTATATGATGTTGGATTTACTAATGATTTATATGAATTAAAATATTGGCATGATAGATATTATGTTGAAATATTTTTTAGATGTGAGTCAGCAATTGATTATTTGATGAAGGATATAATAAAATATAGGAAAAAATACGAAGTTAAGAAATATATAAATAAAGATATAATAAGTGCAATAATAACATATATATGAGATATTTAAAGACATATGAAGGTTTTGGTAAACCACTAGTAAATGATGATGTTATACTTGATGAAATATATCAAGAAATTAAAAAACAATTTAACGGTGGTACTTTTAAAATAGATCATTGTGATTTTAATTATAAAGAACCGTATACTGAAGAAGAAATTGTAGGATATGGAACTTATTATTTTAATGTCTTTGGTATGAGAGTTGTTATGCATTATGAAAGATGGCAAAATAGAACATGGGACGTATCTTTTAAATATAATAATAGAGATTTAAATGTGTCAAGACAGAAAGTTAAAAAGATATATAATATATGTGTTGATCAAGTTAAAAAAAGTAGAATACCAAAATCAAATGATGATCTTCTTAAAGATATAGAAATGCATAAAGAACTTGGTGAAGATGCAAACAAAAATGCAAAAAGTATAGGATTAATATAAAAAATAAAATATATAATGAAAAACTACAAAAAATTTATCAACTCAATTAATGAAAATGTTAATAACATGGATAAATATAATCCGATGATAGATTATACATTACTTGATAATGATGCTTCTGATGAAGATATTATTGAATTATGTGAAAAAGCACAAGATTTTGGTGTTAAATCTGTTTGTGTTATGCCAAAACATGTTTCTATTGCAGCTGAAATTTTAGCTGATTCAGATGTTTTAGTATGTACTGTAATTTCTTTTCCAGAAGGAGTTTATACATTAGAACACAAAGAATCAGAAACAAAAGAGACAATTAAAGATGGTGCTGATGAAGTTGATATGGTTATAAATTATAAATTTCTTAAAAAAGAGTGGGTAGATACTGATAATGATGGTGATTTACCAATGGAAAAATTTGACATATTAGTTGAAGAAATTGAATCATTGGTTGATATTTGTCATGAAAATGATAATAAAGATGGGGAACCAATTACACTTAAAGTTATTGTTGAATCAGGTTTATTGACTGAAAAACAAACAATAGTTGCAACTTTGGCTTGTTTAGAAGCTGGCGCAGACTTTATTAAAACATCCACTGGTAAAGTGCCAGTTGGTGCAGAGATTAATAAAGTTAAAATTATGCATGATGTTATTCAAGATAATCCCAACTTACTATCTAAAAATATGAAGATTAAAGCATCTGGTGGAGTAAGAGATATGAATGATATAACAACGTTTGGTCAGTATGTTGATAGATTTGGAATGGGATGGCAATCAGTTGATACATTAAATGGTTTAGAAACAACTGGAGAAGGTTATTAAGAAAAAAGACAAATAATGAAAATAAAAAGATTTGATAATTTTTATCAGTTAAATGAGAGTATAGATGATGAATATATGGATCAGATTCTTAGTATGCCATTAATGGCTAGAAGAGAATTGAAAGAAACTCTTAGATCTTTGCCTGTTACAGAACAATTAAATGAAAATGTTTTTACAGATTTATTTGATAAATTTAAAACATGGTTAAATAAGAAGGCTTTGAATTGGTTGATTAACTTGAATGAAAAAGAAATTGATAAAAAAGTAGATATATTAAATATTGTAGACCCTACTGATTTTTCAAATATTAAATCAGTAGAAGGTATTTACTTAGGTGGTGGTATTGATAAAACAAAACCAGATTCAGAAGTTAAACACTGGAGAGAAGATACTGAAAACTTTTTCGGAATGGATCATGTTGTCACTGGTGAAGATATTATAAAACTTGGTAAAACTGGTAAAATTGATAAATCTAAATTTCCAAAACCACTTGTTCTTAATCCAATGAGAAATGAATTAGTAAGATTTAAAGGTGATTTCAAAAAAGCTTTAGATACTTGGAAATCTGGTGGATTTAATGAAATGGAACCAGGTTCTGAAGAAGATGAACTTTGGAATTATTGGCAAAAAACAGGAAATGCTACAATGACAAGTCCTGATAGAAGAATAATTATGCAGTGTGATACTAATTTAATTTCAACTAACGCTGGTGCTGGAATGGGTACATGGGGTGAAGCTGAATTAACAGCTTATGCAAATATGAATATGTTTATTTGGTTAAATGATGGTTGGAGTATTAAAGATATTAGTCCATGGTTAGTTCCATCAATTACTAAAATTGTGAGAAATAAAGAAGAATTTAATCTTTTATTAACTTCAATTAAAGTTATGAATGGTGATTATAGTAGTGGAATACCAATGGGTTATAAAGGAAAAAATGCAAATGCAAAATAGAGAAAATTAAATTTGGCATAAAAATACAAATACGCGATAATGATCAAAATTAAGAGATATTCAGAGTTAAATGAAAAAATGAAAAATTATGATGTTAAACTCATAGGTAAAGATTGGGGTGAACATGAGTGGGTTGAGAACTGTTATAGAGAAATTGATAATATGGATGTTTATGATAAACTTAAAATTTATGGTTATTATCATACTATAATGAATACATTAAAAAATGATTTTAAAATTATTGATAAGAATACAAAAGGTTGGGGTGATCCTAAAGTTAAAACTAGATTAGAAAATGATATTAAAAATATAGATATTGACATTATATCTAAAGAGGATGATATTAAAGAGTTAGAAAGTGAAATTAAAAAATATAAGGAAGTCAAAAGAAAATACAAATTAAAAATTAATCCTGATATTAAAGAATTAGATACAGTCAATTTACATTATATAGGTAAAGATCATATTATTATTCCTTTTGAAGAATTTGTGAATGAATTAGATCCTAAAAAACATGAAGATAAACCAAAAATATATGATTTTTGGAGAAAGTTTAGAAATGAAATAATTGAAGATAAATTTAAATAATATACGGTTTTAGGACTGTTATGGTTTCGACCATTTAAAAGATCAGATTCGCTACCTGATCTTTTTTAATTTGATAATAATGCTTTATTTGTGTGTAATTGTTTGATATTGTTTATAATTGTTTCTAATTGATCCCAAGTTTCTTCTGGATCATATTTTACTACCACACACTCTTTTTCTTTGAATTCTTCGTCATTTTCATCTACCCAATAAGCTTTACCAGTAATTGGTGTTCCATCTCCATGTTCATAACCATTAAAACATAAAGTTACTTTATATCCTTCTGGTAGCATTAGATCGGAACCTTCTTTAGCATCAAAAAATACTGTATAATTTAAATCTTGTAAACGATTAATTACTTCTTGATCTGATTCTCTATCAAGTGTGTCGAAATAAATGAATCTTTTTTCAGAATCAAAGAAATTTTCATATGTTTTTAAATGTTTCATAGTTTATATTTATTTTATAATAAGCCTAATTTCTTTCCTTCAATAAAATCTTGGTTAAGATTATCTAGATAATTTAATACTTTCTTTAATAGTTTATTATTCTTTATACTAGGCATTCGAATTTCAAGATTATCTTCCCGTTTAATTTCATCTCCGGTAGATATATAAACATCACCTAAATGAACATGTAACACATAATCTTTATTGTCTATTTTCATATTAATAGAATATGGTTTGTTAATAAGTAATTGGTTTGTTTTTATATAAAGTTGTCTAGTTAATTCCATATGTTTCTTTTCAAAGAAACTTGTATATAATGTTTTATAATCTTGCAATTGTTCTTTAAACTTATTTTTAGTCTCAGAAAAAAACCCTTCAAATGTTTTCAAATGTTTCATAATTATAATGTTTTTCAAAACATATCAGTATGTCTTTCTTTATTATTGTGTGGAAATTGGTTGTTATTGAAGAATTTTTTCTTATCTTGGTGTTTTTTACCTACATAACCCACCATTCTCATTTTATCTTTAAAATTAATATCATTTCTTTGCACACCAAAGTAGTTGTTAATATCAGTAATAATTTTAACATTTTTTTCCATGTTTCCATATTCTCCAATTTTACCTGATCTAAAAATACCACCATCCATATGACCATCTAAGAATGAGTTAAATAAGTAACAGTTTTTAACTTCACTCATATAATCAATTCTTGATGTTTCTATTTTAGTATTAAATGCATTAGTTTGAGTTAATGTTGAATTATGAATATGTGCATTCTTTATATCACAATTTACAAAATGTACATTATTGAAAGAACCACCATCAATAACACAATTAATTATATTGATATTTTTAATATCAAAAATAGATTTTACTGAAGCTTCAACTAATTCAATTTTATGTTCTTCTGTATCATAATTAATAATACAATCATTTAAATTATAAATATTTGTGATTATATCATATAGTTCGTTATAGATTTTATCATAATGTGTTTTTACCATATTAAAATCGGAATCTTTATCAACTTGTAATGTAATTGAAGGAAATTCAGCTATAAAATTTTCATATTTAGAATAATTTTTAAATTGATTAATATTTTTTGATAGATAATTTTTTAGAGCATTTCTATCTTCTTCTTCTAATTCAGCTTTTGTACATTTCCAAGATAATAATATAAAATAATCCATTAATTGTAATATTTCATCTGTTTTCTTTTCATAATCTTGACCACCAATATATCTAAATTCTAGTCTTCCTTCTTGAACATTTTGAATGTTTACACCGTAATATTTAGTATTTGGTAATTCTAAACTATTTTGTAATAATTCTGTTGCTCTGTCTGCAAAATGATAATTTTTAAAAGGTATTAATTTTTTTATTGATTTAGCATAAAAATTGTTTTTTCTATCTGGAAAACATTTATAAATAAAATCTTCATCAATTTCTAATATGAGTTTTAACGGATTAAGATGTTCTATTGTTTTGTCTGTTTTATCTTTATCAAATGATATATTAATGTGAATAGAGCATTTTTCATCTGTTTTACCGTATGTTTCTATTGTTTTTAATATTTTTAATAGATATATTTTTGAATTCACATATGGTAATGGTCCGGTGATGATCTCACATCCCTCATATCCTAGGGATAGATCCGGTTCTATTTTCCAATGTTTGTCTGTCGGTGTAAAAGAACTATGGTATCTTTTAAATCCACTAACTTTAACTGGTTTTAAAACATTATTTAAATGTTCTAATAATTTATAGTATGATTTATCAGCATAAAATTCAAATTCAAAACCAATAATTGCATTTTGTAGTATGTTCCAATCATTAATGTATTTTTCACTAAATTTCTTCATATGAATTATATATTAATATTAAAAAACCAATTATGTATTTTAATATATATAAGGAAAAGGTTTATGTAGCCGAACAAAAAATAAGGTTCAAACTATGATTTTAACAGAAAAAACATTAATTAAAGTAACAAAAAGAAATTTAAGTAAACTAAAAGAAGAATATTCGAAAGATGTACAATTGGGAGATATTTTAAATATACATCCTAAATATTTATCTGATGGTAGTCATGTAAAAATAAAAGTAAAATGTGATTTTTGTAATAATGAAAAGGATTTAATGTATCAAAAATATGTTAAAAATATTAATAATGGTGGGTTTTATGCTTGTAGTTCTAAGTGTGCTCAAGAAAAAGTTAAAAAGACAACATTTGAAAAATATGGCAGTGAATATTATACACAGACTGAGGAATATGTTGATAGAGTTAAAAAAACAAGTTTGGAAAAATATGGTGTCGAACATTTTACTCAAAATGAGTGTGTAAAAAGAAAGCAAAAACAAACAAATCTAGAAAAGTATGGTGTTGAATTTTCTCTATCTAATAAAGAGATACGTGATAAAATATCCAAAACAAATCTAGAAAAATATGGTGTTGAAAATCCGTTTGAATCAGAAGAAATAAAAGATAAAATTAAAAAAACAAATTTAGAAAAGTATGGTGTAGAGTATCCTCAACAATCAGAAGAAATTAGAGAGAAATCAATAAAATCATTAATGGAAAATTATGGTGTTGAAAATCCATCATATTCTAATGAATTAAAAGAAAAAAGAAAAACTACAATCTTAGAAAGATATGGTGTTGAAAATTATTTTCAAACAGAAAAAGTTATAAAAAATATTAAAGAGAATAATAGAAAAAGAACTAAAAAATATCTTTTAAGTAATTATAGTTATTTAAATTTTTTGAATATTGATTTTGATAATAAAGAATATACAATATTATGTGATAAAGGACATGATTATATTATTAATTCATCCTTGTTTTCAAATAGAGTTAAATGTAAAACTGAATTGTGTACTATTTGCAACCCAATTAATCAACACACATCAGGATTAGAAATACAATTATTAAGTTTTATTGAAGAAAATTATACTGGTGTCATTGAAACATCAGATAGAGATGTTATTAAACCATTAGAATTAGATATTTATTTACCAAATTTGAAATTAGCTTTTGAATTTAATGGTTTGTATTGGCATAACGAATTAAATAAAGATAATAATTATCATTTAAATAAAACAGATAATTGTTTTAAAAAAGGTGTTCAGCTAACACATATTTGGGAAGATGATTGGTTGTATAAACAAGACATAGTTAAATCCATAATATTAAACAAAATAGGTAAAACACCAAATAGAATTTATGCAAGAAAATGTGAAATTAAAGTTATTGAAGATAATAAATTGATAAGAAAATTTCTAGATGATAATCATTTACAAGGTTTTGTTGGTTCTAGTATTAAACTAGGTCTTTATTATGAAAATGAGTTAGTTTCTTTAATGACTTTTGGTAAAAAAAGAAAGTCTCAAAATTCTTCTAGTGTAGAAGGTGAATTTGAACTTATAAGATTTTGTAATAAGTTAAATACTAATGTTATTGGTGGTGCTTCAAAATTGTTTAAACATTTTACTAAAAATTATTTTTTTAAAAAAATAATAAGTTATGCAGATAGATCACATTCAAATGGCAAATTATATGAAAATTTAGGTTTTGAATTATCTCATATTTCTAAACCAAATTATTATTATGTAGTAGATGGTGTGAGAAAATATAGGTTTGGATATAGAAAAGACGTGTTGGTTAAAGAAGGTTTTGATTTAGATAAAAGTGAACATCAAATAATGATAGAAAGAGGTATTTATAGAATATATAATAGTGGTAATTATAAATACATTTTTAAGAATTAATATATATGATTAAATAAATAGAATAATTATGCCAACAGGAGCCGTAGAATCATTTGCAAAGAAATATAATGTTTCAGTTGAAATTGCAGAGAGAGAATGGAAATCTGCTAAAAAATTAGCAGAGAAACAATATGGTACACCATCAAAAAGTCCTAAATCTGATAAAGGTAAAGATAAAAATGAAAAAATTTATGGAACAGCTATGAATATATTTAAAAATAAAATGGAATCACATCACGGTAGTAAAAATGAAAACCGTTTATTAAGATTTGATTACTTCTTAAATGAGTTTCAAGTAGGACATTATGGGGATTATGTTGAAAATGATGCATTTGATACTGAATATCAATATAAGAAGGAAGAAGGTGAATGGCAAGCTAATTTATTCAAAATAATTACTCTATTTGATAATGAGCATAAAAAAGGTCCTAAATTGGAAACAGATATACCTAAATATGTAAAATTATGGTTGAATTATAAACAAGAATCTCAAGATTTTGCACCAGAATTAACTAAATATGTAGAAAAAAAATATTTAGTAAAAGAATTTCTTGATCCTATGAGTACTGGATTAATTGCTTCAGGTATTGGAATAGTTGGTGGTTGGTTAATGGTTGAAGGTATTCCATATTTAGTTGGATTATTTCTTAAATATTCAGATAAAAAACATTTTAAGAATAATAAAGAAGAATATTTACTTAATACTTTAACAAATATAAAGGATTCAAAATTAAGAACATGGATGCCAAAAAATGAAGATATGATTGTAATTGAAATAAACGGTCAACAATTACATATATATAGAAATAAAATACAACTTGCAAATACTAATATAGAAATTCCTATTAATGAGTATGATTACAAAAGAGTTGTTGATGAAATTGAATGGAATAGTGTTGGTGATGTAGCCGATGATAGAGTAATGTTTTAGTATGAATATTGAAGAAAGATATATAGGTAAAGATAAATTGGAATTGAGAGTTACTGAAAATCCAAAATTATACGGTTTTATTGAACCATATGAGGATAAAGCTAGACCTTTTATTTTAAAATATTTTTATAATGATAAATATCAAGATTGTGATTTTGCAGATGATATGGCGGAAGGAAAAGAAAGATTAGGAGATATTTTGAAAACATTATATTCTAAAAATAATGAAAATAAATTATATAGGTTTAATAATTTTTTAAATGAAGGTAAATATGATAAAATGGTTGGTATTTTAGTTGATGATATATTATCAGAAATTAAAGAATCTAAAGAAGATTATGATGGTGAAGATGAAGAGGATTTTAATCAATTTAAACTTGGTGATTATACGGGTACAATGAAAAAGGTTTCTGTTTTATTAGATATAAAAAGAAATGTTAATGGTGATGTTAATTTTGATGAAAGTGATGTTACATTTTTTAAAAGTAAAGGTTTTATAATTGATGCATATTGTATTAATGAAGAAATAGTTAATGTTGATGATTATTATAATGATGGTTTAATACATGTTACTATTATTATAAATCCAGAAGATGAACCTAAAATATATCAAGATATGATATCTGAATTACATGATGTTGTTAGACATGAATCTGAACATTTAACACAAGATGGTGTTAATAGATTGAAAGGTAAAGTACATGGTACGAGTTTAGAATTGAGACAGAAAATATATGATGACCCTGAAAGATTTTATTTATATTATCTTTTAAAAGATGAAATACCTTCTTTAGTTAGAGGTATGTATAAAAAAGCTAAATGGTCTAAAAGAACTTTAAATGATGTGTTTGGTGAAAATTTAGATAGTTTAGTTGATAGAAATATGGTCATAGAAAAAGATAGAGAAAAATTATTAAGAGTATGGTCAAACTATGCTAAAAAACATTTACCAAAAGCAAAATGGAATTAAAAAAATTTAAAAATTTTTTAACAGAAGAAATGTTGGATGAAAAAGAACCTGAAATTCAAAGATTTGGAGAATATAGAAAAGGTTCTGGTGAATTTGGTGGTTTAATAGATAAAATGATGACTTGGTTAAGAAATTATAAAGATGACCCAAAAGTTACAAGAATAAAAACAAAAATAGATAAATTCTTAGAAGAAAGTGGGATTGAATATGAAGAATTGCAAAAATTTGTAGAGAGAAAAAAAGAAACTAATTTAGTTACTTTTGATGTAGAAGTAATTGGGGATGAAATACAATTCAGTGGTTTAAATGATTCTAAGAAAAGTAGGTATGTTTGGGAGAAAAATAAAGATTGAATATTATTGAATGGTCGTCAAGTAAAGAACGAAGAGTCATTATTTAATATATATAATTTTATCTTTGACCGATTAAAAGTAAAATAATAAATTATGATGAGATATTTAAAAACATATTCAGAAAACCAATTAATTAAAGACCATTTAAGTGATGATGGCAAAACATTAGATTTAGCTAGATTAAATTTAACAGAATTACCTGAATTACCAGAAGGATTAGAAAAATTATTTTGTTGTTATAACCAATTAACTGAATTGCCTGAATTACCAAAAGGATTAAAATATTTATTTTGTCGTTATAACCAATTAACTGAATTGCCTGAATTACCAAAAGGGTTAGAATATTTATATTGTTATAATAACCAATTAACTGAATTACCTAAATTACCAAAAGGGTTAAAATATTTATATTGTTATAATAACCAATTAACTAAATTACCTGAATTACCTAAAGGATTAAAATATTTATATTGTGGTAATAACAAATTAACTGAATTACCTGAATTACCAAAAGGGTTAGAAGTATTAAATTGTTATAATAACCAATTAACTGAATTACCTGAATTACCAAAAGGATTAAAAGAGTTTTTTTGTGAAAATAACCAATTACCTTATGATAATTTAGAAAAATATTGGGAATGGTTTTGGAAAGAAAATCCAGACCTTCACAATGCAAAAAAAATGGGATTATATTAAATAACTATATTTTAAACTACCGCTATCATATATTCGATATATTTCCCTTTCTAACATTATTTCATGTTCGGTTTTATTTGAATCAAAACCTTCTTTAATTAATTTATCTTTCCTGAAATTAAATCTATGTTTTCTAAGATTGCCTATTATATAATAATAGTTAGGTTGTGTTTTATGTATAAATTCAAAACCAAGTTTTTCATATAAATTTCCATTACTCCAACTTCTATCCGCATAACTTATTATTTCACAAATTTCATAGTTTTTTAAGAAATAATTAAATAATTTTGAAGCACCACCAATAACATAAATGCTCAATTTATTACAAAATCTTAATAATTCAAATGACCCATCCTTTTTTGACTGATTTAAAGGTTTTCTCAAATTTCCAAAAGTCATTAAACTTACTAATTCATCATTATAATACAAACCCAATTTTATTTTGCTCCCTACAAACCCTTGTAAATGATTTTCATCTAGAAAATTTCTAATAACTTTATTATCATTGACTAATTTAATTTCACATTTTCGAGCAAATATTTTTTTAGATTTTCCAATTAAATTCAAAATTCTAGATTTTACTATATCTTGTTTATAAATCCAATCATCTTCAAAAACATGAATTAATTGTATTCCTTTTTCTAGACATTTTTCTGTTTTTTCTAAATGATATTTGTTATGTTTGTTTAATTCGTTGTGCCAATATACACCATTAAACTCAAATGCCAATTTTAAATTTGGTAAATAAATATCTAATTCTTTAGGTGGTATAATTTTTCTATTACCATAAACAATTTTTTCATTATAATTATCTTTTATAAATTCTAATAATTTTAATTCCATTCCAGATTTAGAAGAATTTATAGGATTACAATATAAACAAGTATTAGTTTTATATTTCTTTTTTCTATTTTTATATAACCATTTATGAATAGTATAATCTTTATCACATTTATCACAATATATCACATATTCATCACCATTTATCTCTTTAAGATTGTTGTTTTCTTTTTTAAGTTTTAAAAAATGGTTTTTAGACAACTTCTCCTTGAATTCATCAGTTTTTGAATAATGATCAACACCATATTTTTCTAAATTTGTTTTTTTTACTTTTTCTTTAAATTCATTAGTCTTTGAATAATGATCAACACCGTAACTTTTCAGATTAAATAATATAGATTTTTCCTTAAATTCGATTGATTGCATATTACTTTCAACACCATATTTTTCTAGATTTGTCTCTTTTATTTTTTCTTTAAATTCATTTGTTTTTGAATAATGGTCTGTGCCAAATTTTTCTATGTTTTTATTTTTTATCTTTTCTAAAACATCATCAGATTGTAATGTACATTCTACACCATATTTCTCTAGATTTGTGATTTTTGTCTTATGATGTTTACATTTTTTACAAGTGTAAAAACCCTGATTTAGTATATTTTCAGTATAATTATAATATTTAATTGTTTTTTCTTCTTGACATATATCACATTTAACATCAACAAAAGCGTGGCTTTTTTTTGATAAATCTTCTATTTTTATTTCACATTCTTGACCGCCTTTTACCTGATATCCAAGATTTTGATAATATTTTATATACCTATTATTTATTTTAATTTTAATATTCTTTGTTAATAACATATATTTAATTTATCTTTATATATTAAAAGGTTAGGTTTAAAAACACCAGAATTAAGAAAAATTTTTTTTAATATATAATAATAGAAAATAAATATGTAAATATGTATAATACAGCAGGTGGACAAAATTATGATGGCCAAATAACATTAGAGCAATTAGTTGATATTGTTAATCAAGAATTAACTATTTCTGGATTATTTCCTAAAATTTTACCAGATAGAGAAATAAAAAGAATAATTAAAGAACATGCATTAGAATGGTTTTATAAAAATTATCAATTTGCAGTTCAAAAATCTTATTACTGGTTACCTCATGAGTGTTTATCACATGATTGTTACACTGCACATAAATATTTTATTTTACCTGAAGAAGTAGAAAATATAACTAGAATAGTTAAAATAGATGATCCAAGTTTATTTAGATTAGGAATTCAAGCACCACATCTTTCAATTAATCTTGGTGTGACTAACCAACCATTTTTAACATCTTTTGTTACAACTGTTGGTGATTTAGGTGTTTATCGTTCTGTTATTTCAGCTTTTTCTGATGAACTTAATAAAATGAATAAACCTACGTTAATGTTCTCATTTAATCATTTTAATAAACAACTTAAGATTCTTACGAATGTTGATGAAGGTGGATATCCAGTTGATTTAATGTTAGAAGTTTATTTGAGAGTCCAACAAGAAGAATTATTTGATCTTTATATGTTTAAAGATTATGTTATAGGTTTGTCAAAAGTTAGACAGGGTGAAGTAGTTGGTAGATTTAATATGCCAATGCCAGGTAATTTTCAATATAACGCAGCCGACATGATTTCTGAAGGGAAAGAATTGGTAACGAAGGTTGAAGAGAAAATTAAAGGTGAATCTCAAGTTAGTTGGTTTATAATGAGTAGGTAAATCTATATTTACCTGCGTCATATATTCTATAAATATTTTTTTCTAACATAATTTCATGTTCTGTTTTTATGTTATCTTTTTGTTTTCTAAAATTAAATTTATGTTTTCTAATACCATTAACAATATAATAATAATCTGGTTTTATAAATTTACCTATTTTAAAATTCATCTTAAAATATAAGTTTCCATTTGAATAAGTTCTATCTGCAAATGTTTTTATTTCATAAAAGTTATAATTTTTAGTAAAGTATTTAAATAATTTAGATGCACCACCAATAACATTAGTATTTAACTTATTACAAAATCTGTTTAATTCAAAATTATTATTATCTTTTTTAAAAGTCATTAAAGAAGTTAATTCATTATTGTAATATAAACCCAATTTTACACTCGAACCAACAAAACCTTGTATATGATTATTGTTTAAAAATTGTTTTATTAAATCATTATTTTTAATTTCTCTAATTTCACATTTTCTTGCATATATTTTATTTAGTGTTTTACCTAATTTATTTAATATCATAGATTTAACTATATCTTGTTTATAAATCCAGTTATCTTCCCATATATGTATTAATTGTATATTATTTTTATCACATAAATCACTTTTAGTTTTGTGATAATTTTTATCTTTATATAATTCATTGTGCCACCATAATCCATTATATTCAAATGCTAAATTTAAATTTGGTAAAAATATGTCTAATTCATACGGTTTTATTATTTTTCTTGAATTTTTTATTATTTCACCATTATAATTTTCTTTAATGAATTGTAATAAATTATACTCACTATTTGAATATTTGATTCCAATAGGATTACATATTGTACATTTTTCTACATTATATTTATGTCTTTTGTATAATAAATCGAATGATATTTTATAATTGTGTCCTTTATCACATTCAACTTCAAAAAGAAAATCTTGATAATTGATAGCTTTAATATTATATTTTTCAATATTTTGAAGTTGTTTATTTTTAATTGTTTTGAGTGTTTTTTGTATGTTGTTATAATTTTTATCACCATGTTTATTTTTAGATGTTTGTTTTTTCTTTAGAATTATATCATTATTTTTCATTGGGTGCTCTTCACCATATAATTTTTTATATGTTTCTAGTCTTTTATTTTTTATATTTTCATTCATTATCACGTGTTCAACTCCATATCTTTCTATATTTGTCTCTTTCTTTTTTTCAATATTCTTATAATTTTCGTTGTTGTATCTTTCTTTGCATGTTTCTTTTCGTTTTTTAATATTTGAAAAATTTTCATCTCCATGATTTTCTAATTTAGTTAATTTTATTTTTGTTTGTGCGCAAGAAGCTGAACAAACATACATATTTTTATTATTAAAATTGTTGTTATATCTAAACAATGGTATATTTTTCTTTTCACCACATATATCACATTCAACTTCGACAATTACTGTACTTTTTTGTTTTAGATCTTTTACTTTAATATCAATTATATCTTTATATTTGCATTCATATCCTTTACTCTGATAGTATTTTACCATAGATGAATGCACTTTAACTTTGACTGATTTGGTTAATATCATTATTTTATATTTGGTTTTGCGTCTAATATATAAATTTCATTTTCATTTAATGAATATTTTAATAATTTTATTTCATCTCCAACGATAATAAAATGTTTTGGGTTTTCGTTTAAATAAATGATATCTCTTAAATGATTTTCTATTAATAAAGATTTATTGATAGATTTTTGTTTGCTTATTTCATTAAATTTTTCCCAAATATCCATATCAATTGTAAATGTTTTTTGTTTTTTCATATTATATTTATATTTATTTATATTTATATATAAATATAATAAAGTCAAAATTTTCTAAAATTCATAAGAATTTTTATTTTATATATATTTGTATGGAAGAAAAACATAATAAATATGGAATTGTTATAGAATCATATGATGATGTTGATTATGTTATTTATGAGAGTATTGGTCTTGCAATTAAACATGTTGAAGACTACGATATTGAATTTGAAGATTTGACTCCTGAACAATTAGTTTGGATATGGTTAGAGGAAATCGAAAAATTAGATGAATCTAAATTAGATGAAAATCATAAAGTTGTTTTAAAAGAAATTAAAGACATTTTAGATGATAAAGAAGTTTAGTAACTTAATAGAATCACAAATTATAAATAATGATATTTTAGTGATTGTTGATGTTCAACAGGAATTTTCAAAACATATTCCACAGGGATTTGTATCAAAGTTGCAAGATTATGCAAAAGAATTTAATCAAGTTTATCAGATATATGACACTAATAAAGTTCCTTTAAAACCACTTTATACGTTTAAAAATAAAAATGGAAACAGTGAAAATATTCCAAAAAGATTTGGACATAAATGGTTTGATGATGAACTTTTAAAGCACGTAGAGACTGTTAAACAACAAAAAGATTTTGGACCAGGTAAATTATTTAAAATTGGTGATACAGATACATATATAATTTATAATGATAAACATAATCATAAATGGTTTTTTGTTAATAATGAACTTGTATTATTAATAAGAAGATTAATTGGAAAAAATGTTACATTAGTAGGTGGTGCTGATATGGAGTGTTTAGAAGATATTTATATAACATTTAAAAGGTTTGGAGTAAATCCAACTTATGACCACGAATATATTTATAGTGCAAAGAATTCACATACACAACAAGTATATGATAGTTAAAAAAAAGATATTATGTTTAAAAGATTTTTATCATTAATTAGATCATCAATTAACTCACCAAAGGGTGGAAAAGAAAGTTCTACAAGATTAATTGCATATATTATAACTTTCTTTATATCTTTATTTTGTTTTGTATTTTTAGGGATAGAAATTTACACAGCCATTACATCTATATTATCTACTGGTAAATATATATTGTCAAGTGAAATAATAATTGTTTTTGGTTCGCTTTTAACTCACCAATTAACTTTACTTGGAATAAATAAATATCACGAAACTAAACAAAATACGGCAGAAAATAAGAAAGAACCCGAAATACCGATTGAAAAACCGGTTGAAGAACCAGTAATTGTTAAAAATGAAGAAATAGTTGATCCTTAGACTTTTTCTATTTCAATACCATTTAATATTTTAATTGCAGTTGATTTGAGATGATCAATTTCCCCTTTATTAATGTAAGCATCTGTCATTTTTAATATATCCCTACTAATTCGCTTATTCTTAACATTACTTAATGTGATATTAGGAATATTTTTATTTTTCAATAATGGTAGTAAACTGAAACCACTTTTCTTAGGCATCATTAAATCTACAATCACTAAATCAAATGTTTCATTATTAAGTGTTAATAAAGCATCATCAACATTATCAACATAAGAAATATTATACTCTTTTAATATTCCTGCGACTAAATCATACATGTAGTTATGATCATCTATTAATAGAATTTTTTTCATATTAGTCTATTATGTATTTTTTTACCTTCTAAATCACCATTCATTTCGATGAAAACAGATTCCACTTCTTGTATTAAAAAATCAAATGGAATAGCCATCATGTCTAATGAATAACATAATCTAGCGTGTATGTTTTGATATACATCAGAATCAAATCTATCGTTGATAGATGTTATTATAAGATCTTCGTTTTTTAGATGGTTTTCGTTGAATTTTTTTAAAATAATATTAAATATTTCCTTTTCTTCATTTGTGTAAGCATGAGACATAAATTTAATTTCATACTCACTGATGCATTCATAAATATTATTTAAAATTAATTTTTTACAATCATTTACAGATATTTTAAAATTTGTATTTTTAATGAATTTTTGTGTCTTTTTTATAAAAGTATTAATTTTGGTTTTAAGTAAAAGTTTTGCTATATAGTTTTTACCTTCACTACCAAAATTCATATTTTTAATATCATAATTCAACATTTTATCTAAATCAAGAAAAAAATCATGATTCAATAACATTCCTTTGTCTAAAGACTCTGATTTCTTTTTAGAATTTCTTATATCTTTAATTATAGGATAAGTATATTTAATAACTAACCCGAATGTTATTAATGTTGTTAGAATTCCAAGTACCCACTTTAACCATAAAGGAAAGATTTCCCATTTTTCAATAATGAATTCTATGAATTTATTCATAAATATAAATTAATTTTATGCAATTATATATTAAATTATAAATTATAATTCTACAACCTCAAACCAATATCTTAAGAAATTCTCTGCATCCATAGGTTTTGTAATATAAGAATTTGCATATAATTTATATGCCATTTTCACATATTGTACATTATTCGAAGCAGTTAATATTATTACAGGTATTTCTTTATATTTTGGGTTTTTTTTCAATTTTTCTAATAAATCAAATCCAGAAACCTTCGGAAGGTTTAAATCCAATAAAATTAAATCTGGTATTGTTTTAGATAAATAATTTAAAGCTTCACTTGCATCTTCTGCATAATCTAATATAGTATAATAAGTGCAATTGTCAAATGATTCTTTGATTAATACTCTATCAGGTTCACTGTCTTCAATCATTAGTATTTTCATACTTTATCTTGTTTTTTTTAAAGTAAAGTTAAACGTACTACCTATACCTAATACTGAATCAACCCAAATTTTACCTTTATGTAATTCTATGATCTTTTTACAAATTGATAAACCAATGCCCGTACCTTCATATTTTGATTTGCTATGCAATCTGTAAAAAACATCAAATATTTTATTTTTATATTCTTTTTCAATTCCTATTCCATTGTCTTTAACTGTAAATTTATAATAATTCTCATTCTCATCCCAATCTATTTCAATTATCGGTAATTCTTCACTTCTATATTTTACAGCATTTGTTATTAAATTTTGAAATAAACTATACATTAAATTTTTATCAGCTCTAATGGTTGGTAAATTTTCTGTTATTAATGTTAATTCTCCATCATCAACCAAACTCTTCAAATCTAAATATATTTCATGTATTAATTCTTTTAAATTTACTTCATCTAAATCTTCAATACCATTCTTTAATTTAGAATAATTTAAAATATCATCAATCATATTCTGCATTCTATCAATAGCACTTTCTATATATTCCATATATTTTTCAGATTTTTCATCTAAATCATTTTTATAACTTACTTTTAAAAGTGAAATAAAACCACTAATTGTTCTTAATGGTTCTTGTAAATCATGTGAAGCTAAATATGCAAATTGATTTAATTCTTCGTTTTGAGCCATGTATTCCTCATTTAAGTTTTTGAATTTTTTTATTAAAGATTTTTGATTGGTAATATCTTCTGATTGAACAATTAAATAATCTGGCTCAACAAAAACATATGTTGTTCTTATTGTTTTATCGTCAAGTATATAGTCTTTTTTTACAACTTCTTTGGTATTATAACAAATATTCATTTGTTCTGTTATTTCAGCATCATCATAAATAGAATAAGATGCTTGACCTAAATAATTTTCAATATTATTGTTGGTTATAGATTCTAATTCATTATTGAAATTAATCAATATGAATGAACCATTAACATACTTCCACATAGAAGTAGGGGTTGGTAAATTTCTGTAAAACTTATCTATAACATCAATTTCTTTCATAAATAATAATATTAGTAATAATATATATTAATATTTTCTTATGTAATTTTCAAATGTGTAAGATAACGTAGATTTATTAGTGTTGCTTTCAATTTGTTCTAGTTTCCAGTATTTTAAATCTATTTTTGGAAAATATGTATCAGCTTCAAATGTATCAAATATTCTTGTTATATATAGTTTATCAGCTAAATATATAGATTGTTCATATATTTGAGCACCACCAATTATAAAAACTTCCTCTTGATGTATATATTTTAAAGCATTAGTAAGAGAATTCATTTTAATTATACCTTTACTTGAGAAATTATCATTATTACTAATAACAATATTTAATCTGTTTGATAATGGTTTGCCAATACTTTCAAAGGTTTTTCTTCCCATTATAACAGGATGATTTAATGTTAATTCTTTGAATCTTTTTAAATCTTCTGGTATATTCCAAGGCAATTTATTATTACAACCAATTTCATTGTTCTGACCAATTGCTACTATAATATTAATTCTTCTCATTTACTAAATCAATTTCTTCAATATCACTAAATAAATCTTTTTTAGTTCTAATTATTCTATCAAAATGTTGTAAATTAACATCATTATGGTGAACAATGATAATATTGATTTTATATTTTTCTGATATTTCTTTAAGTAAGTTCAATAATAAGTCTACACTTTCAATGTCAATTGAATCAAATATTTCATCTAAAAATAATAAATTACTATGTTTAACATCAAGTATTAAACACAAATATGATAAAGCAATAGCAACATTAATTTTTTTATCTTCTCCTCCAGATAATGTTTCAGGGTCGATTTTTTCTTTTTCTTTAATTATGGCATTGAAATTCATGTCCAATTCAACGTCATATGGATATTCTAATTTGGTTAAAAAATCTTGAAGATAATAATTAACTGATTTTAATATATTTTTAATAATATTATTTCTAATAACATCACCTGAAAATATATTAATTAGTTCATCATAAATTGGTTCTTTATCTTTATATTTATTAAAATTAGGTAATAATGAATTAACTCTTTTTTTGTGTAGCTCTTTTTCTTTGTTTAATTCATCAATAGAATCAAAGTTTTGTTGTTTTAATGAAGATTTTTCTAATTTAAATTTAGTAAAATTTTCTTTGATTAAATCAAGTTCTTGTTTATTCTTACTTAATTCATTATACAAAGTACTCTTTTTATTTCTATATTTTGTATCAAGTGTTACTACTTTTATTAATTGTTCTTCAACTTCTTCGTTTTTTTCATTTAATTTTTTTACAGTTGTACTAAATTCACCAATTTTTGATTTATGTTTATTAGTATTTAAATTACTATCACATATAGGACATATTCCTTTATTGAAAGCATCTAATTTTTCTTCTATGTTTTCAATTTTAAGTTCGTTTGTTGTAATCATTCTATCTCCTTGTGTTTTATTACTAGCAAATTTCATTAATTTTTGATTATAAACTTCAATTTCTTTACTAATTTCGATATTCTTATTGGTTAATATACCACTTCTGTTTTTATATTCAACTAATTTGATATTAATCTCTTTGATTCTTTCTACTTTATTTATACTATTATTAGAGTTTAATTTTGATATAATATTATTTAATTCATCTATTCTTGTCTTTTTCTCTTGCAATTCTTCATAAACACTAGATCTGTTCTTTTGTAAGTCTTTTTTTAGTTGTTTTGTTATATTTTGTAGTGAATTTAGTTCTTCTAAATTAAATAATTTATTTAGGACTGTTTCTTTATCATCTTTAGATAATGATACAAAATTTTTGAAGTTATTAAGTGACATTGATATGAAGTTTTGAAATATGTTATAACTAAATCCTAGTAGATTTTCTTTTTCAGGATCAGTCATTTTAGAGAATTTTTTCTCAAATGGTTCTTCATTTATTGTCATTTCGAATTTTTGTGGTTCTAGATATTTTTTAATAACTATTTCATCACCTTTATAATTATCAAACCATAATCCAACATAAAGACTTTTATTGTGTCTATTTGGTAGTTTCTTAACTGAAAGAACTTTTTTTGTTTTACCTCTAACTTTATGGAATAGTGCAAAGTCTATACATTGTCGTAAAGATGAATTATGAGTTCTAAAGTTATTTGCAAAATATTCTTCTCCATCAACTTGAATATCATATAATTCTTCTACTATTTCATCAATTTCAATATTGGTAATTTGTTCGGGACCATTAATACAATCAATATAATCACCAATTTTTAAATTTTTGACAAATATCCAATCGTCAAATTTTGATAAAAGATGATCTGGTGATGTTTTAATTTTATCACTTTTTGTATTTATCACAATTTTTGAACTAATGTCAGTTATATCAATTGCATCAATTTTTTTAAAACCATTCTTAGTTTTAACTTTAAATTTACCTTTATTTATTAAGTCAGTTTCTAAGTTAAAATCATATAAATCTTTTATTGTAATTTTCATAATTCTAAAAATTTTATTGTATTTTCAATACTTTTGACAGGATCATGTAAATATTCGCTTTCCCAAATTATAAAAATATCATAATTATTCTCAACAGCACAATCTTTTTTCCTTTTATCATTAGCCCAAATTTCTTTGCTTGTTAATTTAATTACTTTGTGTATTTCATTTTCATTATATATTTTTGGGTTACAATGCCAAAAATCACCATGAAATTCCACTATTTTTTTCTTATAAGTTAAATCATATTTGTAACATTTTTTTAATTTATTATCATAAATAAATTTTTCGTCTTTTCCATATTTGAAAAGATCTGTAATTTTATCATTGTTAATTTTGCTTATCACAGAATGTATATATTTTTCTGATATCATACTCGTACCATTAGCAATACAAGTATTTTCATTAAAGACTTTTTCTTTCCATTTTGTTTGTCTATTATTAAATATTAAAGTACCATTTTTAAATCCATGTTTAATAATACATTTTTCTAAAGTGAAAGTTGATTGTCTTTCTTTTAATAATTCTTGGCTTTTTTCTATAGAAAAACCTTTATCTAAATAAAATTCTATATTTGTGTTAAATTGTTTTAAATAATCAACTAAATGTTTTTTATCTTTCCATTTATCTTGACGTTTTTTTGAATTTTCAGATTGATAATTTTTAACTAATTTAATTGATTCTTTGGTGTTATGTCCTCTATTTAACCAAAATTCTACATTAAGTTTTCTTTGAGATTTTATTTTAAAATTAATTTCTTCTTTATTTGTAATACCCTTTTTAATCCAAAATTCTTCAGTAAATGGTGATAGTATTGGTTTGTAATTTTCTGGATTTTCTTTTCTTTTCTTATGCATTTTCTTGGATCTTTCACTTTGAATTTTTGAGATTTTTTTGATAGATTCTATTTCGGTGAAACCTTTTTCAATCCAAAATTCTTTATTTAAAATAGTAATTTTAATTTTCTTTCTCAAATTATTAATATCGTTTATTTTAAGTGTTGTTTCTTCCATAGACCATCCTCTAATTAACCAGTAGTTTTTATTTCTATTGGGTAGACTTTTAATTGAATTTTTTTCGCAACAGGTTTTTAAATCTTGTTTAATTTTATTTTTTAATTTGTCTGTACAATG